>Ga0180434_10006294_pt1 | contig 13699 bp, 17 predicted proteins | sample SS_ome_7_FD_132453 | JGI IMG/M metagenome (GOLD analysis project Ga0180434, IMG submission 132453) | Hypersaline lake sediment archaeal communities from the Salton Sea, California, USA - SS_1_D_2 metaG | ecosystem: Environmental > Aquatic > Non-marine Saline and Alkaline > Hypersaline >... | reverse complement strand
CGAACACCCGCGGCTCGGCTCCGCGGAATAACTGCTTCTCCATCAATCACCTCCCAGCGCTAGGTAATCTGGTGCTCTACTTGGCACTCTGTGGCTCGGCTCATCATGATTTCTCGCGCTCTTCGGCCGATGCCTTTCTCCCCTCCTCTTCCTTCGTGAACTCGCGCATACCTTTGGCCATTTGCTCTGGCTGTCTCGCGATGTGCTTGTCCTATCGAAATGAGACTACATTTCCCTACAATGTAATAACAGTGCGCCTGAGAGGTATCTCCACTCCTCAGTTGGTCGTGCCCCGTCTCAAGGCAGCCCTACTGCTTGCTGTATGTCCCCATCAACTCCGCCCGGGCAAGCACGTGTCCCTCCAACGCTTGCATCAACTGCTCTCTGCTGACGCCGGAGGCGAGGTCGAGCACTGCGTCCACAGCGTACAGCCTGAAGAAATAGCGGTGAGTTCCAGCGGGGGGACACGGTCCGCCATAGCCCAGCCGGCTCCAACTGTTCTCCCCATGCCTGCTGCCATTGGGCAAGTCGGCATCAGGAGGGACTTCCTCAGCAAGCGCCCGTGCCTCGGCTGGTATATTGTACAGGACCCAATGCACCCAGGTTCCTGCCGGTGCATCAGGATCGTCGAATATGAGAGCAAAAGAGCGGGTATCTTGGGGTGGGTCGTTCCATTGTAGTGGTGGTGAGATATCTTCGCCGTCGCAGGCGTACTTGGTTGGAATCGGCCCCTCGTCGGCGAAGGCCGTGCTCTTCAGTTCAAAAGACATATCTCCACCTCCTTTCCCCGTCGGGCAAATGCCTATTCCCTTGGCAGTTATCAGAGCATTTGCGATCAACGGTGATGCCACCATCGAACAACGCAAATCTCATCGTGGCTCTCCCAATGACCTTCTCTTCACGATTCATTTGCGCCAAAAGATACTATTCAACTCCACGCTGTCGGGAAAGAAATCGACCATCATTCCTTGGCCCTTACCGTCAGAAGAGCCGCATTTCCGGCATGTAGCACCTTCTCGGTGACGCTGCCGAAAACCCATCGCCCGATACCCGAGCGCCCATGAGTTGACATAGCTATAAGCTCAACATTGTTCTTCTCCGCATACTTGATTATCTCGCTTGCTGGAGATCCTGATATCACCGCACTCGATGTATTTATCCCGTTCTCTTTCAAGATCCTTTCCGCGCTATCGAGATACTGCTGAGCGGCGGCCATTTTCTCTGTCTGCACTTCGGGGGGCACCGGCTGATATGCGAAGTCAATGCTTGGCACTACCACAAGCGGAGTCACCTCTATCACGTGCAACAGGACGACTTGTGCAAGCAGTAATCCAGCCAACGTCTGTACATGCGAAATCGCCGCCTCTCCAATCTGGGAACCGTCCAGTGGCACCAGAATTTTTTTGAACAATTTCTTCTGCTGGAGCGCCGTGCTGCTAGCTGGCGTCTTGATCAGGAGTACTGGCTTGCTGCTAGCCTGGATGACTTTAGATGCGATATTCCCCAGCACCCAGGGCTCCTCACCGGATCCACCGCGGCTGGCCATGGTTATCAGACTGGCATCAGTCTCGTCAGCATACCGCAGTATTTCCGCCGCAGGCTCCCCCGAAAGCACTTCAATAGGGATATCAGCCCCATTCTTGGCTCCCCAGTCCTTCAATTCTCGTCGCATTCGCTCAGAGACATGCTCCAAGTAGGAGCGATATAGATGATCCAGATCGCCCACGGTCGGATCGGAAACGCTAACCAGAGTAATCTTGGCTCCAGACTGTGCGGCAATCTCTTCCGTATAAGGCATAACGACCTCAGCTGCCTCAGATCCATCCAATGGAACCATAATTTTTTCAACCATGATAGTCTTTCTCCTTTATATCGCTTGGATGATGTATGGCGTCAGTGACAGTCTATTGGCTGCTGCTCAGGTTCCGATCTGCCACTGACGCCACGTTGCAGGTTACAGTTGCCAAAGATTCAATCGACCATGCTGCTGTTTCAAAACCACCGCATAACTGCGATACTGGTGGAACACTCCTTCACCTAGGTGGTGCTGAAATCGCGGCGCTCCTCACCGCACACCGGGCCGGCAATCTCACAACAGGCGTGCTCTCATGCCGACCATCTACGATGATGACCTGAACAAGGATTCCTCTTAGCTACCACCCTCGTACTTGAAGGACACCCTTACCTTAGCACGGTAGGTCTGGATCTTCCCGTCCTCGATCTGCATGTCCAGCTCAACAATCTCAGCGATGCGCAGGTCGCGCAAAGACTTCGAAGCTGTCTCGACGGCCACAGCCGCAGCTTTCTCCCAGGATTCACTACTGGTACCCACCAGCTCAATGAATTTGTAGACACTATCGACCATCTCAATCTCCTTTCTCTCCAGAAATTCTTCCATTGTCGACGCTCAGGCTCGCCTCTTATCTTTGGGCTAGTGGATAGCCCTTGCCTGACGGTCTACTTACCGGCTTTGCCTTTTCTCGGTGCTGCTTTCTTCTTGGTTGACACCGGTATCTTCGTCGGTTTTACCTCAGCAGTCTTGGGAAGGCTGACCTCGAGGACTCCTTCTTCGTAGTTTGCCTCGATCTTATCGGCGTCCACGTTGGAGGGAAGCCCTATCGAACGGAAGAAGCCGCCGTACGAACGCTCACAGCAGTAGTAGTCTTCCTCCTTGACCTCGGTTTCGGTTTTCCTCTCCCCTTTTATATTGAGTGTGTCGCCCACAACTGAGACATCTACATCTTCCTCTCTCATTCCCGGTAGCTCAGCCTTGACTATGAACCGGTCATCCTTTTCGAAGACGTCTATTGCGGGCACCCATTCTCTTTCAGTAACTGGAAAACGCCTCCAGGGCCGTAGGAACGGCTGTCGGAAGAGATCCTCAAAGCGCTGTTCCATCTCCTCCATCTCTTTCCACGGACTCCATGGAGTGATCCTGCGTTGCGGTCTCCATCTTTCCATTGCCATAACTAACCTCCGTTAGCGTGTTTTACTATCTTTGTTGTCTGCTCTCTATACGTCGAGATATCTGAAATTAGCTTCTAAGGATACTTTCTTATCTTTCTTTTCAGTTCCTCGCTGAGGACTGCGAAGTCCTAGTGAGCAGTCAGCGCTGGCTCCCTTTCCTTCTCTGACAAATGTAGTTGCCCATTGGGCCGGTCTGGAAGTTCGCGCAGGTATCCACACTGCAGGCACTGAATGAACTTCCCGTGCTGGTCCCGGTCGGCAAACATATCACCGTTGCATCTCGGACAGCTTTTGATTCTGATTGACATTTCAACCTCCATCCTTGTGTCTCCAGCCAGATGTTCATGCCGAGCGGGGTTTCACCGATCAAGGTATGGCTAGAGTCTGCTGCCTTGGCATCGCAAGTGGCGTGGAGTAATGCCTGTAACTGGGTTGAAGAGATGACCAGCGAGCCACTCTCTGTAAATCATTCAACTGTCCCCAGAACCAGTGACCAATGTCCTCCTCACTGATCCGCTCTCGCATTATCTTCACCCTCATCCTTCTTTCTTCCGGTGGCATAAACAGTGCCTCATAGAGCGCTCTCGCCGTTCCTTCGACGTCTTCAGGCACGATGGAGACGGCGCCATCCCTGAGCTGTTCGTGTGCTCCTGCTTTCTGTGACAAGATGAGAACCCCGTCCCTGCCGTTCACAATCGGGCCCTCTTTGGCTACCAGGTTCATGCCGTCGGCTAGAGCGTTTACCAGCAGTACATCATACAGGCGCATTCCTGCTATGGCCTGGGGGTAGTTGTGCTCGTAGAACACAGTTATCGGCCGCCAGCCTTCTCTACCATATTTCATATTGATCCGATCGACTAGCCCAAAGACTTCGCGGGTATATTCCTGATACTCTCTGATATTGGTTCGGGAGGGAACCAGAAAAGCCAGGAAATTTACCTGACCAATCAGCTCGGGATGGCGCGCCAGCAGCATATCATAGGCTTCGAACCCCCGTATGATGTTCTTGCTCAGGTCCACACGGTCCACGCGCATTATGGTTTTCTTCCCCAGAAGAGAATGGAGCCTTCGCTCGTGGTCCTTCACCTCCCATGAGTTGGCAAGCTTCTCCAGCCTGGCAACGTCCACCGATATGGGATAGGCATTGACTTTGGTCTCGCGCCCATTGAGCCGAACGGTTTGCATCTCGTGATCCACCCGAGCTTCCCTGAGATATGTCTCGCATGTGAGCAGGAAGTTGTGCACATCGCGCTTGGTCTGCAGGCCCACTATGTCGCACGAACAGAGACTCTCCAGGATCGTCCTGCATACCGGCCTGGGTAAAAGCATCCAACGTTTGGGTGGAGGCCACGGGATATGGGTGAAGTGTTGTAGGACAGCATATGGCAGCTGACTCCGAACGAGGCCCGGTGTCAAATACAGGTGATAGTCATGGAGCATGATGAGGGGCAAATCCTCCCTACTAGCCTCAGCTACCACTGTCTGGGCAAAACATTCGTTAGCGGGAACATATCCGTCTTCCCAGGCATCCCAAACCTCGTGGTCTATGGCCGGGTCGTATAGATGATCCCACATATTGTGCTGGAAGAACCACAAGAAGGGATTGCAGAAGACGCTATAATGCTTGTCATAAGTCTCCCTGGGCAGGAGCACATAGCGCAGAGAGTGCCTGTCACCGTCAACAAAGGTCTCAATGGTTCTGTGATCAGCCTTATGAGCAGCATACCGGTCGCCGTCGCCCATGGCACAAGCCACCCATGTGGAATCTACATACTTGTTCAGGGCACTCAGCGCTATGGCAACGCCGCCGCCGCCCCTGGTTGCTGATAAGCTCCCATCTTCAGAAACGTGGTGTTCGACCGGACCTCTGTTGCTGGCTACGATGAGGCGTCTGGAGTCTCCTATCTCATGGCAAAGGTTTGATAATGGCTCGCTATTAACAGCTAATGAGTTCACTTTGATCCTCCAAACTGTGTATGTAGCGCATCGCGAGCCACCAGAAGGCGCACGCCTTTAGTCATCCCTTCAACCAAAGTGATAGCCCCGATAGCCAGTTGCGCCAGCTTCTGCCTATCAGGAGCTTCGATCACCGCCATGACATCCGGCGGACCTTCCAACGGCTCAGCTATCACTACTCCGGGGTTGCCACGCAGATTCTGGGCTACTTGGTCAAACTCACCATTCAGAACGTCTAAAAGCAGATAAACCCTGGCACTCATCAACTCCTCCTCATCCTTGCCAAAAGCAGTTCACACTGCGACACCGGCAGGAAATGTGCTTTCCTTTTATCAATGTCCGACGGTTAAGAGCTTGGTAGACAACATAGCTACCACCCCCGGACTTTGGCGAGCGATATCGTCGAACTTGAGCAGTCCAAACAGCTTGCCATTCTGCACCACTGGCAACTCCTGGACAGCATTTCTTAGCATGACTTTGGCTGCCTGCATTATCTCATCGCCCGGTGATATCTTGGGATGATGCTTATTCAGCAATGATCCGACGCGTTGGTTCTTGAGTTTATTAACGTTGGCTCCAACTGCGACGGACATCTCCCTCTCGGTGATTAGTCCCCGGAACTTGCCGTTATGGCAAATACACACAACCCCAATTTCTGACTTCCTCATCTCCTGAGCTGCCTCGGTGATGGGGGTAAAAGGTGACGCACAGAAGATATTCCTAGTCATAACCTCTCTTACCTTTGACATCTCACTCACTCATTGTCTATTCGGGAAAACATGACCTATGTCTGTTTGTGACGGTTAGGAGTGTGACCCGATCAGTACAGAGACTTCTAATCTGCCTTCGGCACTGAGCCAAGCAAATTGCGGGATTGCGCGGAAACCAACGGGAAAATTGTAGAACGTTGCTCGGTGACCATTTCAGTCTCCTTGCTTTGGTATCATTAAACCATCACAAGCTCCCAAAAGCATCCGCCGCGGTCTGTATTTTTATGTGCCAAAAAGCAGTAGAGATAACGAGGCACGGAGTGCGCAGAGGAGACTAGAGAAAGATTGGCACAATAGGTACGTAATTAGGCATAAGCAAAATGCTTGACAAAAGTGTTAGTTTAGCGTATTCTGCCTTGTCAGGTCGGTGATTGTATCGGCGAAACGACTGCCAGGGATCACTTTCGTTCAAGTGAGGACGAGCCTCGTTTACGGCTTTGCTGCTGGAACGGGCTTACGCGTCCCCTGATATGTTCCCTTATCCAGGGACCTCTCTAGTCAGGCTCAGAGTCTGGCTCCTTAAGCTAACAACCAGACGTTGCTAGCCCTCAGGGTTAGCAGTTAAAAAGGGCGGGGTAATGGACGAGATCAGGGTGTTGGTTGCGACCGATGATGAAATCTTTCAGGAGGGGCTATCCCGCTTCCTGGAGGAAGAAGAGGACTTGAAATGTGTTGCCAAGCCGGCTAATGGTGATGACACCCTCAGGCTGGCAAAGGAACTAATGCCTGATGTGGCTGTAATCGATGTTGGCATACCATTGTCCGAAGCCACCTCTGAGATTACACCTGCAGTTGAGGTTGCCAAGCAGATCAGGGACGGTTGTCCCGATACCGCTATACTAATGGTCAGCGCTTATGGTTACCAGCCAGGAATGCTAGCATGCCTGCAGGCGGGGGTAGCGGGATACCTGCTGAAGAAGACCTCTCCCGGCGAACTCATTAGCGCCATCCGGTCGTTGCATTCTGGCAAGGCTGTTTTCGACCTTGAAGACATCGCCAAAGTCATTGGAAGTCTGGCGGCCAATCATGGCGTATCGACCGAAGGAATCACCCAGTTGCGCACACGTGAGCTAGAGGTGCTCAGGGTAGCTGCCCAGGGGTTGGGTAACAAGGAAATTGCCTGTGAACTTGGTATCAGCGAGCGAACTGTTCAAACTCACATGGTCAACATTTTCAGAAAACTCGGCGTGAGTTCACGCAACGAGGCTGTGCTCCATGCCTTGCGAGAAGGCTGGCTTCAACTGGATGATTTGCCGTAGGGCAACTCACTTGTGAAGCCCGCCCTAATCTCGGATTTCCAAGTGTCACCACCATCTTCCTCTCTCCTCATATACTTGGACAAATCTTTCCACGGAGCGGTCATAGGTCCTTTCAACATCGTTAGGAAAGAGGCAAGCAGGTAGCTCACCCATTTTCCAGTGATACTGGAGGCATTCACAGCAGATGCCCTTCCTGCTACAGGGCTCATAGGTACAATTGCACCTCACCTCATTCCGACCAATGTTACATTCCCGTTTCTTGGTACTCATTTCGCTTTCTCCTGCCGGACACGCTTTATTTGCATTTGCGGCAATCTTTGCAATTCAATCCCCGTTGCCTAACAATGCACAGCGAACTCTTGTACCATTTCTTCGCCATCACGTACTATACAACTCTATGCCTGTACCGCACACAATCAGCCGTACCTTTCATCTTCAATACTCTGATGCGCCTATGTCAACGAGTTGGCCCGTTACGCTTAAGACAACCTGTTCGCAGATGTTGGTAACCCTATCGGCGAAGCGCTCCAGATTGTGTGCCGCCCAGATCATCCGGGTCGCCTGGGTAACAGCCTCTGGGTGTGCGATGATGAATAAGAGAAGCTCGCGGAAGGCTTGGTCGTATAGACCATCCACCTCGTCATCTTCGTGGCAGATTCGTTTGGCTCTTTCCACATCTCCTGCCGCAAATGACTCGAGGCTGCCTCGAAGCATCTCTATGCCCTTCTGTACCATCTTTGGAATTTCCACCGGCAGCTCTAAACTTGGCTCCTCACCCATCATCAACGTGATATTGGCGATTCCCTTGGCGTAGTCACCCATGCGCTCCAGCTCAGTGGCGATGCCTAGGACGGCAACTATGGTACGCAGTTCGCTATCAGTGGCATGACCCGAAGCAATCAGCTGGATGCAGCCGCCTTCGATCATGAAGCGTCTCTGATCCAACCTGTTGTCTTCCGCGATGACATCTGCGGCAAGCCTTATGTCCCTTTTGGTGATGCTTTCAATCGAGCGCTCCATGGCCCTCTCGACCATACTGCCAAATGCTGAGACTTCCTGTTGAAGCTGTTTTAGTTTCTCATCGAACGCAGCCTTGTCGATCTTCTCAAGGCTTACCTGTTGGCCAAGTTCTTGTTGGCTCACTCTACCCGATTCCTCAACGCGCATTCCCGACTCATCGAGTTCCTTTTGCGCGGCGCCGAGCCTTATCTTGAGATATATCCGGTCAATAGCCCCGAAAAAGACCCACTTCAGCAGCACGCTTCCTATTATCAGATAGAACCAAATGAAAGTTACGTAGGAAGGATTGGGCCACGCCAGATACATGACCTTAGCCCAAAGCAATGAAAAGCCAACGCCTACAATAACCTTATAGAAATTGACGCCGATTCTGGGCCGCTTCATACGGTTGTCTCCCAATGCTGCTCGTGCTGCAGCAGGCAATCGCATTATAGTGCCCGCTTGCGCAACCAGCAACAGCACAGTGTAGACTTGTAGAATTACATGCAAGCGTGACACACTGTGAAATGTAGCGTTTACCACTCCGTCAGATCGAATGCTAATAAGATGCTAGAGGTATTCTTTGAGCTTACGGCTGCGGCTTGACTGACGTAGCTCGTTCAGCGCCTTGTGTTCAATCTGACGTACTCGCTCCCTCGTGATCCCGAACTCCGCACCGACCTCCTCCAGGGTGCGGCTGCGTCCGTCCTGCAGTCCAAACCGCAATTCGATAACGCGGCGTTCCCGGGGGGGCAACAAGGCCACAGCACTCCTTAGCTCTTCCTTGAAGAGGCTTTCGGCCGCTTGCTCCTCGGGTCCAGGCGTTGCCTCGTCCGCAAGTAAGTCGCCAAGCTCACTCCCTCCATTCTCATCACCTATGGGCGTTTCCAGAGAGATGGGCTGCCGCGCCCCGACCTCCGCAAGCTGGTCGATCTTCTCAGAAGGGATTCCCATTTCCTCAGCCAGCTCCTCGCCCGTCGGCTTCCGGCCGTACTCCTGGCCCAATCGCTGCCTCACCTTGGCCAACTTAGAGGTGTTTTCCTGGATATGCACTGGCAGCCGCACAGTGCGTGACTGGTCGGCTATCCCCCGGCCTATCGCCTGCCGAATCCACCACGTAGCGTAGGTGCTGAACTTGTAGCCTCTGCGATAGTCGAACTTTCTAGCTGCATGCATTAGCCCGATATTGCCCTCCTGAACAAGGTCGAGGAAGGGCATGCCGTGGCCCGCATATTTCTTGGCTATACTGATCACCAGGCGCAGGTTGGCCCGAACCAAGTGATCAGCTGCTTTTCGTGCTCTCCCCTTGATCTGCTCGAAGTGCAGGTCGACTTGCTGCTGGTGTTTCTCCAGCCAGTAGCGGAATTCCGATGATCGCAGCACCTCTTGAAACTGCGCCACCGAGGTCATCTGACCTGCCTCTCTCAGTAGATGCCAGGGTATCAACCGGGTGTCCAGCGAGAGTTGAATCAAGGCCTCTGTAGTTCGAGGTCTGCTTGACACGGTAACTTCGGCTATAGCGTCGGCGAGTTGCGGGTCGATGCGGCCGTCGATTGCCTCGCGGAGCGCCGAGTTGCGCACTCTGTCTGCGATAGCAAGTGCTTGAGAAAGCTCGAGATGCCGGCACAGTGCTTCAAATAGCTCGGATGCCCCAGAAAACCGCTCTACAAGGGCGCACAATAAGTCGGTTTCAGAGGGTCGATTACCATACTCAGCCACCCATTCCTGTTCCAGCCTGCTCAGATACTCTCCCTGCTCTATCTCTCGACCCAGCCGCTTCTCCTGCCCAACATTGAGCAGCGGCGTCTGACCGGATTCAGCAAGGTAAAGTGTTACCAAGTTGTCCAGCATCCCCCGTTCAGTCGGCAAAGCGGGGCCTTTAGCCTCTGCTGGCTGCTCATCCTCAGCACTCTGGTCGCCAAGGTACTCGCCACCAACGTTTGCAAGCTCCTCATCGGCCTGCGGAATCTGGTCCATATCTCTAAACGTCTTGGAAGCCATTCCTGAAAGTCACCTGCCTTTTCCACAACTTTTGTTTATAGATGTACTACCTTGCTTGCATACCCTTCACGGCTGCCGATGCGCTTTCTGCTCCCGCTGTCTCTGGCTCTGGTGGACTTTACGGCGGACATCGTTTGGAAGCACAAATGGAAGTTGCCTACGAATGCAGGGAAGGTATTAGTCTGGTTGTGGGATGAAGTTTCCCCGGGGAATAAAAAGGCTCGTGCACCCGATCCTGCTAAAAGTATAACACACTATACCCCACCATGCAAGACCCCGAGCCCTTGCCTAACCATTTGGCACTGCACGAATCGCTAGTCATTTAGCGGCTTCAGACGTGGTAATACGAATGCAGTGTTACCATGGGATGAAAGCAGGGCTGATTCTTGGCTCTGTGTCACGACCCCAGCGTCAGATTGACACTCAGCTACGGACACGGGGGATGAATTTGGGGACCAAGCCCAAGAGCGTCCACTAACTTCTGTAATATGTATTAAATGTATCCCATTTTCGCTGACGATTCACAGTGTTATACTGAAAGCCGTGGAAGAGATCACAAAGGTAATCTTGTATTCGTTGGCATCCGGCGCCACAGTAGTCGTTGGCGGATTTCTGGCAAGGGCAAACATATTCCCTCAGAGCGATTTGGGTAGGGAGATCTCTCACGGCATCGTCGCCTTTGGTGGCGGGGTACTTGTGGCTGCAGTCGCCTTTGTGCTAGCGCCCAAGGGAATAGAATTGCTGTCCTTGCCCCTTCTTACTGGTGTGTTTTTTCTCGGTGTAGTCTGTTTCCTCTTTCTGGACAGATTCATTGGTCGGCATGGTGGAAGAGCAGCGCAGCTCATGGCTATGCTAATGGATTTCATTCCTGAGGCTATTGCTTTAGGTGCCATTTTCTCAACTGATAGGGAAACAGGTCTACTGCTAGCTTTACTCATAGGGATGCAAAACCTACCTGAGGCCTATAATTCCTTCGGGGATTTGCTTGCTAGTGGCTTCTCGTCTAACAGATCTTTGTTGATACTTGTCCCGTTCAGCTTGGCGGGCATGGCTGCTGCCGTTTTTGGTTACTCAGTTCTAGCTGGCCACGACCAACTCGTTGCTTCGCTAATGTTGTTCTCCGCGGGAGCAATACTCTATCTAGTATTTCAGGACATAGCGCCAATGGCTAAACTCAAAAACCATTGGACTCCAGCAGTGGGGGCAACTCTTGGGTTCATGCTCGGAATGATAGCAGAGAAGCTCTTGAGTTATTGAGCTATCACTTCATGCTTGGCGATCAAAGTGTGATGAAACCCAACAGACCAGTTTTACATTGCGTCATAGGTAACAAAACATCGGATTGTGATCCAACAAGTCGTCATTAAGTGCAACGATGGAGTTGGCGAACCGAAGAAAGTGGCCTGTCCTCTCCAAATCCGCTGGCTGGGCCTACTTCTCGCCCATCTCCTTGGTGGCCAGATACTTGCTTGCCAGGTAATCGCCATATTTTGGCCTCTTGTCCTTATCCCCAATGAGTCTTTTGCCATTCTCGGCTACTATTGCGAGCTGCCTAAAATTAGGGTAAACTTGCCGTAGTTCTGTAGTTCTACAATACAGTCGCGTGACTGTCGAAAGTTGTCCTATGCGTGTTGCCAGACGTGGTGAGATAGAGAAGAATCACAAAGGACGCGGTTGTGATTACATGTGACAGCGATAGGCAAGTTTTGTGCTGAGTTGGAATGGATATTTGGGACTGGAGACGAGAAAGGAGCTTGCGGTAAAGAAAACCAGCGTTATCCTGGGATTGTGTTTGGCGTTGCTCGTGGCTGCTTTGGGGTGTGAGGGAGGAGAGGATTCCGACAAGATGGATACGGAGATGGGGGTTTCTGCGCTTGCGGCGCTTGCGGATAGCCACATTAAAGGCTATGTGACCCCGATGGAAGCTCTCGCCATCACGCAGGAGGTCCAATCTGGAGATTGGGAAGAGATGGTAAGCCTGCTCAGGGGCATTGAACAGGATCTGGTGCCTGCCATCGTGTGGTTTGTGTTGCCGGACGGTTCGTATTTCACCGTGGAGCAAGGCAAGACGGACCAGAACCTTTCGGATCGGGCTTACTTCCCTAGCCTCATATCCGGTAATGAGGTGCTTGGGTACTTAGTGGTTAGCAAGGCAACCGGCAAGAAGTCGCTAGTTGCTGCGGTGCCGGTGATGAAGGATGGGGAAGTCATCGGTGGGCTTGGAGTCTCGATTTTCTTGGAAGATTTGAGCAACACTCTTTCCGAAGAATTGGGGCTATCAGACGACATGGTGTTTTATGCGGTTAATGAAGCGGGTGAGGTAGCGCTCCATTCGGACACGGAGTTGATCTTGACCGAGGACCCTGGCCTGCCGAAGGACGTGGTATTCAAGACATCGCCGCTCACCGGGTGGCGCTTTGCCCTGGGCTTCAAAGACTAAAGGGGTTGAACGGTTAAGCTACTTCTCATAGTAGACGCGATAGTTGAAACTGGACAAGGGCATCGACGGAGGAGCCTTTGTCATACAGATACTTGAATGTGGTTGATGCAGCTAGGGTATCCACCGTCTGCTGTGCGGTGGTTGGTGTGGAAAATTGAGGATGAAGGAGGTCTCGCGATGGCCACTTATATCATGTTCTTCGGTTTTACCGAGCATGGCGTAAAGAACATCAAGGAGAGCCCTAAGCGGGTTGAGGCGGCTAAGCAAAGCTTCCGTGCCATGGGTGTTGAGGTCAAAACGTTCTATGCTGTGATGGGGATGCGCCAGTACGATACGATGTTCGTGGTGGAAGCGCCAAACGACGAAACGGTGGCCAAGGCCGCCCTATCTATCGGTTCGCTTGGCTATGTGCACACCGATACCCATCGTGCTTTCACGGAGAATGAATACCAAAAGATGATTGGTGGATTGCCTTAGAGCATGCAATCCGGCAGTGGTCCCAAAAGAGCAAAGGCGGCTTGCATCTTCCTTAATTGTTGGCCGCAATTCGACTTCAGGAAGCTAGAGCCAGAGTACCCAATCCCCGCTTGGTGGTGCTCCCTTGGGTGTGACAGAAGTGGGAAGCAATCTGCGATTGGAATGAATCTTGAGCCTACCAAACGAAACGTCATAACGTGCAATCCACAACGAAGAGGCTCGGTATCCCTTTTGGGAAGACATAGCCTCTTCGACGTCGGTTTTAAAATTTAACCAATTCTAGCTACCGCTCGCCAGGCCTAAGCCTCTGGCGAAATACCAGACACAGCATAAGAGCAACCGCCAAGGCTATTCCGATGCCTATTCCTGCCCAAGCGCCGGGAGCCAGGCCCAAAGGTCCTTCATCATCGGGTTCCCCAGGGGCAGGTGCGGGTGGGGGTGTCGGCGCTGGTGGGGCCGGCTCCGGCTCTTCTGGTGGTTCTGGAGGGCTTGGCTCTGCAGGAGAGCTAGGCCATGCTGCACCGCCTCCACCTGGTCCGGGAGGAGTTGGAGGTGCCCCAGCAGCCGCTGCAGCGAGAACACGTCCCCCCGTTTCTGAGGTAGCTAACGGCGAAGGTGTGGCGGAGGGTATGAGCCGAGCACCGTACGCCTTCTATCCCTGCCTTCCTGCCGCAGTCGCGGATTGCGCCGTCGAGCCGGCTTATGCTCACCGCCTCCCCGCCCTGGGTCAGGAACAGGGTGGTTGACATGGGAGTCGCCGGCTCCAGGCGGTGGCGCTCCAGGTAGTTCCAGATCGCCCTCTGCACCCTGGCGCCGATGGGGACCAGCCT
>Ga0180434_10006293_pt1 | contig 13699 bp, 10 predicted proteins | sample SS_ome_7_FD_132453 | JGI IMG/M metagenome (GOLD analysis project Ga0180434, IMG submission 132453) | Hypersaline lake sediment archaeal communities from the Salton Sea, California, USA - SS_1_D_2 metaG | ecosystem: Environmental > Aquatic > Non-marine Saline and Alkaline > Hypersaline >... | reverse complement strand
TTGTTGATAACACTAGCTTCGGCCAATGCATCTCTCGTTGGACACGTATTCGATGAAAATAAACAGCCTCTGAAAGGAGTCCGAGTAAGGCTTAGTGGACTGGGCTGGCAACTTGCATCAATGACTGACTCATCGGGACGCTACACCCTTCATAATCTAGTGCCGGGAGAATCCATCGGGATCTCCGCTGTATCGGTGGACTACGGCCCAGTGTTCTTCAATGATGTTGTGGTGAGTTCGGAACCATTTGACATTCGCTTTGCGGGTCCGTCGAGTGAAAGAATTACGGGCACGGTAGTTGACTACAATGAAGATCTGGTTTCCTGGACAGAGGTTGAAATAAGGGGCGACAACTATCGCGGCTATCTGTATACGGATGGCAGCGGTCGGTTTAGAGCAACAAGGTGCGTTCCAGGACAAGTGTACGAGATCAGGAAACCAGGCAGTGGTGCACGCGTTGTGAATGTCAAATCAGGAACGACAGGGATCGTTCTGAAAACGGAATAGGTGTACCGGTTTGGCACTGCGCATTTGTTGCCGCAGTCCATACGACTCCTTGAGCAAACGATATTCAAATGCAGGTGTGTGTCATGTGAAAGTGGCACAGCATGTCACGGCGGAGTGTATGGGATGACCCAGTGGGGGGGCGGTGCTATTGCGGGCCGCTTGAGTCCGCCTCTCCACACCGGGTCAAGACAATAACAGTCACCACCCATTGGTCTGCTGGCAATGAACAATCTTATTCTATGAATTAGATGTGGACTGTGGGAGTTGACCTCTCGGTACGGGGGCCAGAGAGCTCTGTTTCTCCCACAGACCACTCTATTATAAGGCAAACGTGAGACCGGCAAATCATACTGTAAGTGCTTTCCTACTTAGCACACATGATTGTACCACATATGTTTCTAAGGGTATACTCTCTTTACTATTACGTTGTCAAAGCACGCTTCGCCCAGAGGGCCGGAAAGCCGCAACTCCACTATGGCTTTCTTAACACAATCTAGTCTTCCCAATGGTCGAAAGTCAAATGCGAAGGTGTTCCAATCAGCAGATATGTCGGGCTTCAGTTCGCAACGATACGCCACCTTCCATTCCGCCTCTTTCATTTCTTCGGCCTTTGGTCGCAGAGCGTACCCTTCTATCACGACAGTCACCTTTGGACCATTCGACTTTGCATCTACTGAACAGCGATAGATTGCTGTTTCATCAATTCCAAAGAAATCGCTCGACAGGGACGGTCCAACTTTTTCCTCTGTGCTGTCGATAACGCAAATGGTGACGATGCGACCGTGTGCTGGCGATTTTGTCCACGCCATATTCTCGACGGAAACGTGCCAGCCGGATGGGTTCCCGTGTCCTGACTCGAAGTTTCCGTTCTTAACGAGATTGGTACGGTACTTCCAATTCATCTTCACTTTAGATTTCGATGGGACTGGTTGCTGATGATTACTGATCAAAGATGTGACCTTGTCAGCAACTGCTCTGAAGTCAGAGCGATCAACGGCTACAAAAGTATGATCCAATTTCAGGAGAACCATGTCATTCTTCAGCTCGGCGACGCGAATGTGTGCGAAAATGGAACGATCCGAAGCGCGGTGGATTCTTCCCCACATGGCAATGTCTGCGTCGAAGTGTTCTTTCGCAAAACCAACGACCTGAGCAGGCTCGGTTGCCGATTGTGGATGGAAGTTTCTGCTTGAAACGGTCTTCTCAACGATTGACGAATCCGTAAGTATGAAAGACTTCTCTCGGGAAATGCTGGCGCGCAGCTTCAGGCTGGCCCAGTGGCCAAGTCTGCCCTGAGATTCGATATTGTGGAGATCGAAAATCACTATTGAAGGTTTGGTGGGAATGTCGTTGGCATGACTTGGACATAGTGCGAGAAGAAAGAACATGGCAAACGCCACGAGCGCTTCTTGCCACGTGAGGAGTTGTTGCATCGAAAGGGCGTGGCTGCACAGGGACAATGCATTCGGCTCATCCTTTCTTTCACGCATGACACTGTCTCACTCGGTGGTCCGTAACGACTATGTCTACACGCTTGTCGTGTGAGTCGTTGGGCACACTAGGCAGAATCTGTTCCTCGTAGGCAATGCCGCAGAGAGTAGCATTCAGCGAACAGTCGCTGAGGAGGCGATCATAGAAGCCAGCGCCCCTCCCAAGGCGATTGCCTTGTTCGTCGAAAGCTCTTGCGGGAAGGAGAATGAAGTCGAGCTCAGAAGCCGCGATGGAAGCGTTGGTTGTTGGTTCCAGGATTCCGTAGGCTCCAGGGGCAAGGTCGTCGATACTGTTCACAGGGCACAGAATCAGTTCGTGATCTTCCATTCTGCATTTCGGGAGGATCACTTGCTTGTTGTTGTTCAGTGCGTGAAGGATTGTCGGCAGCGTGTCAATTTCATCGTCCATTGATACAAACAGCAGTAGAACACGAGCGGTACGGAACTCTTCAAGTGAAACAAGAAGTTCAAGGGCCTTTTCGCTCTTGGTCTTTCGCTCCTCGTTTGTCAGGCTTTTGAGTCGTCGTTTGATTTCTGTTCGCGCTTCCTTCTTTTCCATTCATCAAGCCTTTGCTTCAGCACTTTCTCGAAACCCTGTTCAGTGGGCTCATAGTAAGTGCGCTGCGATGGGATATGGTCTTGGACAACGTAGTGTCCCTCGTGATCGTGAGCATATTTGTAGCCTTTGTGTCCAAGGCGTTTTGCACCCTTGTAGCTGGCATCGCGAAGGTGCTGAGGTACATCGAGGGTCCGGCCTTCACGCACGTCCTTCATCGCCTTGTCAATAGCCAGGTAGGCGGCGTTACTCTTTGGGGCGCAGGCCACATAGGTGACAGCCTGAGCGAGCGGTATTCGTGCCTCCGGCATGCCTACAAACTCGGAAACCTGCAACGCCGCGTTGGCCAATACGAGAGCTTGGGGATCTGCGTTGCCGATGTCCTCCGCCGCACAAATGACGAGGCGCCTGGCAACAAAGCGAGGGTCTTCGCCGGCTTCGAGCATCTTCGCCATCCAGTAGAGGGCTGCGTCGGGATCAGAACCACGCATGCTTTTGATGAAAGCCGATGCCGTGTCGTAGTGTTCATCCTCATCGCGGTCGTAGATTACCGCTTTGCGCTGGATCGAGTCCTGGCCAACCTGCAGGTCGTAAAGGATTGCTCCGTCAGAGCTGGGTGGGGTTGTAAGAACACCGATTTCGAGAGCGCCGAGAGCGCGCCGGGCATCACCATCGGATATTTCCGCGAGGAAATCTTTCGCTTCATCGGTCAACTTGACTTTGTATTCTCCGAGGCCGCGCTCCTTGTCTTTGAGAGCTCTGTCGAGCAGCACCTTGATTTCTTCCGTTGTGAGAGATTCGAATTGGAATATCTGTGAGCGTGACAAGAGCGGGGAGTTTATCGTGAAAAACGGGTTGTGAGTCGTTGCACCGATCAGAAGAATTGTGCCTTCTTCGACATCGGGCAACAACACGTCCTGCTGAGCGCGATTGAAACGGTGGAGTTCATCCACAAAAAGAAGCGTTCGTCTTTTGTCAAACTGCAGTCGATCCCGAGCTTCTTGTAGAATAGTCCTGACTTCCGGCACGCCTGACGAGGCTGCGTTGATTTCTTTAAATCTCGCCTTTGTGGTGCCGGCTATCACGTGAGCGAGAGATGTCTTGCCCGTTCCGGGGGGGCCGTAGAATATGACGGAAACTAGTCGGTCCGCATCGAGCATGCGGCGAAGGAGTTTGCCTGGACCAAAGAAATGCTGCTGACCTATCACATCTTCAGGCACCTTGGGTCTCATCCGGACAGCTAGCGGCTTGCGAGACACAGTGGGCGTTGGCTTGTTCTTATCTTGATTCGATTGTGTTTGATCAAAGAGCCCCATCAGTAGTCAAAACCCCGATTCAGCGGCATGAAAGAGCCTCTGCATTGCACCGTGGCGAGGCCATCATGGGAATCCTCTTTTGATGTGGGCGCCTCTTGTCAGTTGCGCGCGTCCCTTCATGAGGGCTTGCACTTCTCTGGCAAATACTGGCTCCCCTGAGGAAGCTTCAGATTCTCAAGAGATGGTTCCTTCACTCGTATGCTGCAGAGGCTGGAGAAGATTTGGCGCGGGCCGAGTTGCAGACGTCGGCCTCCAGCATCTACTACGTTCATTATAGTGTGTGTCCGATGGGTTGCAAGACTGAAGAATTTTGTGGCAGTGAAAAAGGGGGAGCCCTGCTACAGAAGGGTACCCCCTGTGAGAGTCATGAACGGGAGTGACCAGTAAGCCGAGTTCTGTTCCTACCGTTGCTTGCGCTTGGGCGGGCGACGACCATTCATCTGTGGCGCGACGTTGCCGACGCGCTCAGCGCGGCCTACCCGGGAGTCGATAGCGAGGCGGGCCACCTCAAGCTCCCCTATTTGGCCTTGCTCCAGGCGGGGTTTGCCGAGCCGAGGAGATCGCTCCCCCCGCTGGTGGGCTCTTACCCCACCTTTTCACCCTTGCCCTTTCGGGCGGTATGTTTTCTGTGGCACTTTCCCGAGGATCACTCCCGGTGGGTGTTACCCACCGCCTTGCCCTGTGGAGCTCGGACTTTCCTCCCGTCTTCACCAAGGTGAGGACGAGCGGTCGTCTTGGCCACTCCCGTACATGAGGTCTTGATGACAAAGAGCATGAGACAATGAGAAATGCTTGAACGGAAGATCAGACAAAACTGAAACGCGGATCACGTGCTTAGCTCATGAAACCGGCTTCTGTGTTTCAGCTTTTGATTCCTTGCTTCCATAAGAAGCCTCGAAGTTGGATCTTTCTTCGTCCGGGAGGACAAGAACCCGTCCGCACGACTTGCAGAAGACGACTTCATTGTCTTTCAGCAGATCGGCTACATGCTGGAGCGTGAGTTTTGTAAAGCATCCTTGGCAAGCTTGTTCACGAATATCGACGATAGCGGTTGCTCCTCTTTGCCCCAATACCCTCTCGTACCTGTGCAGCAGGTCTTCGTCGATGTCGGCCGCCATGCCAGCCCGTTTGTTTTCCAGTTCCGTTAGTGTGTTCTTTATCTTTTTGACATCAGCATTGACAACTTCGGTTTCCTTGACAATATCTGCTTCACGTTTCTTCACGTTTTCTCTGAGCTCACTCAGGTCAGCTTTCATCTCGTCGATTTTGGTCATGAGCTCGAGGATTTCATCCTCAAAAACAGAGTTGTCGGCTACTTTGCCTTCGATTTCAGAAAGGAATGTTTTGTATGTCTTGTTGTCGATATTCTTCGTGCTGGAGAGCTGTCCTCGTAGCCGCAGGATCTCGTCCTCATTAGATTTCAGATCGAGTTCCTTGCTGTCGGCTTGGCTCTTGACTTCGGTCAGGGCGGCTTCCGAGTTTTTGACTTGTTCTCTTGCGTGTGCAAGGTTCTGCTCATGGCGACGAAGCGCTTCTGGTTCTGCCTCCATTGTCTGACGAAGCCGAATAACTTCTTTGTCGAGTTCGTGAAGTTTCTGGAGGCGCAAGAGCGCTGGATTCATCTGAGCATCACCTTCCTTCCCCGTGTTCCTCTATGAATGCCTCGAGGCGCCTGCTTCTTACAGGATGTTGAAGCTTTCTCACGGCTTTTGCTTCAATCTGGCGAACACGTTCCCGCGTCACCTTGAAGCGACGCCCCACTTCTTCGAGGGTATAAGTATAACCGTCATCGATGCCGTAGCGCAACTTGATGATCTCGCGTTCACGGTAGGAGAGGCTGTTGAGAACATCGTTGATCTTGTCTCGAAGCATCTCGTGGGCCGTTGCTGCGACAGGTGAATCGACTCGGTCGTCTTCAATGAAGTCACCGAAATAACTGTCCTCACTATCACCGATTGGCCTGTCGAGAGAGATGGGCGTGCGCGATATCTTCATTACTCGACGGGTTTCTTCAACGGAGAGGTCTGCTTCGGCAGCGATCTCTTCGATTGTGGGTTCACGACCATTTTCCTGAAGAAGCCTTTTGGCGAGGTTGCGCAGTCTGCTCATTGTCTCGATCATGTGGACGGGGATACGGATCGTTCGCGCCTGGTCAGCAATCGATCGAGTGATGGCCTGTCGAATCCACCAGGTGGCGTACGTGCTAAACTTATAACCGCGGCGATATTCATACTTCTCGACGGCCTTCATAAGGCCTGTATTGCCTTCCTGGATGAGGTCGAGAAACGATAGGCCACGGTTGCGATATTTCTTTGCGATGCTTACGACCAGGCGTAGGTTGCCTCCGGACAAGTGTCTCTTTGCGTGTTCATATTCCTGGTGACGCTCTGTTATGAGGTTGACGCGTCGGCGGACTGCGTTGGGTGTTTCTGCCGCGATCTCAATCATTTCATTCAGTTCACGTTTGGCCGCGCGAAGTTGACCGTTGGACTTGCCTTTGCTTGTCAGCCTTTTGATGTGATGCAACTGCCACTGCATCTGTTCTGACAGTCTGCGGAGGTCATGCATCAGTTGCTGGATCTTTCCCGTGTCAATGCTCAATTCTTCGACGAGGTCGACACAATGCCGTCGTGAGCGAGTCAGCCTTTTGCTCGTTGTTTGTCTCTGTGTGCGACTGAGGCTGCGTCGCTGCAAGAGAGCATGGTCTTCTTGGTTTCGTTCTCGCAGGCTCTTCAGCGTCTGGAGGCTTTGCGGAAGACGCTTGAGTACGTCTTCTTTTTCGATGTCGTAGGTGCCGGCGATTTTCAGTGTGCGTTCAAAAGGTCGCTCACCTTGTTCCACTTCTTCGAGAATGTCGACTGCCTTTGACAGGCAGTAGTCGGATTCGAGAATCTTTCGGCGGAACCGTTCGCGAGACATCTCGATCTTTCGAGCCAACCTGATTTCCTCTTTGCGGCTCAGGAGCGGGATCTCTCCCATTTGGGTGAGGTACATCCTCACCGGGTAGTCGGTTCTGTCGTGCTGTACGGGTTCGTCGCTGTAGTCGAGATACGGTTCCTTCGGTTCTTCAGTCTTCTTGCGGGCTTCTTCACGTTCTTCGACTTCAGCTTCGTCGATTAGATCAATACCGAGTTCGTCCAACATCATTAGGATGCTGTCAATCTTCTCCGGAGTGACGGCATCTTCAGGCAGGGCATCGTTAAGTTCCTCGTAAGTGAGGTAGCCCTTTTCCTTGCCCTTGTCAATCAATTGCTTGACTTCTTGCCCGGTTCTGGCCATTCACCATTCTCCTCAATGGTACCAACGCAATAAATTCCTTCTCGGAAGGAACAATCTGCGGTTGGATTTGATCAGCATGTCAGATTGTATCTCTGCTACTAATCGGCTACAGGCGATTAGTAAAGTCTCTCCAAAGCTTGCGCTCAGCCTCCGTGTCACCGGAAGAAGCTGCTGCTTTCAGTTGTGCTCTCAAAGACCGCGCCGAAGCCCGCTTGCGATCTTGTTCCCATCTTTCCAGGCAAAGCTTCAAGCGCGTACGGAAATTTCCTTTTTCCGCGTCAACCGTGGTTATTTCAACAAGCAGCCGTGACAGTTCCTTGTCTTCCAGAAACGACGCAATACGTGAAGGCTCCACAGCGGTACCGGAGCGTTGCACGTGCAACATTGCAGCGAAGATAGCTGAGGAGCGAGGGTCACTGAAATCCTCAGGACGGACGCTTTTCTCGATCTCCTCAACGAGCTCTGGACATAGCAACCCGATCGAGAGTACCTCGCGCTCGACAGGAGGCAAGGGCGACTGTACATCATTGTTCCGCCTATGCCTGCTATCAAGCTCAGGTCTGGTATTCAGGCGCTTCATTCGATTCTGCAAGCGCCTTCGTAGCGCTCGCTCGTCATTTGTGTCAAAAGTTTCGGCAACAAGTTTCACCACTCGGTCGAGAACCAAGGCGCGCTCTACGCCGTTTGGTATTCGGCCAACTGTTTCAAGAATTCTGTCCACCGCCTCAGCTTGAGCTGCTGGTGTATTGCTGCTTGTCTTGCGTGCCAGCCGAACACGGTAGGCAAAGAGTTCCTCTCCTTGGTTGAGGAGTTTGCGAAAGCCGTCAGGCCCGACGGAGGACAACGTATCGCACGGGTCCTCGCCGGGGGGCAATTCAGCAAAGTTGACTTCCATTGATTCCTCGACAAAAATGTCAAGACTTCTATCAGACGCCTTCTGCCCAGCCGGATCAGCATCGAAGACGACGACCACCTGTGGGGCAAATCGCTTGAGCAGTTTCACATGGTCTCGTGTCAAGGCTGTGCCGAGTGTGGCCACGACATTGGTCACACCGTTCTGATGAGCCATCAGAACATCAGTATAGCCTTCGACTATAGCGATACTTCCATTTTCACCAGCAGCCTTCTTGGCTTTGTTGAGTCCATACAACGCGCGTCCCTTGCTGAACAGGGGCGTTTCCGGCGAATTGAGGTACTTCGGTTGATCTTTCTCTCGTAGTTTCCTGGCGCCGAACCCAATGACGCGGTTTTGTATATCAAAGATCGGAAACATCAATCGGTTTCGAAACCGATCGTAATATCCTTTGCTTCCTTCCCTAGCCAGAACCAAACCAGCTTTTTCCAGCTCCGAGGCCCGATAACCTGCCCTTTGTCCTGCTTTTAGCAGGCCGTCCCAGCTATCGGACGAGAAACCGAGTTGCCACGAAGAAATGGTTTCCTCAGTAAACCTCCTGTTACTCAGGTAATTGCGGACAGAATCTCCCGCATTGCTGCTCAGCAACGATACAAAATACTTGGCCGCCCACTCGTTTACCTCGTATAGCCGATTCCTGTCGTAGGAAGGGCTTTTTCCTTCTCGTCCGCGGGCAGGCAGAGTTATTCCAGCTCGTCTAGCTAGGAACTCCAGAGCAGCAGGGAAATCGAGCTTCTCCTGTTCCATGACGAAAGTAAAAACATCGCCTCCTGCCTTACAGGCGAAACAGTGATAAGTCTGCCTTTCGGGGGTAACGATAAACGACGGAGTCTTGTCATCGTGGAACGGGCACAGCCCTTTGAAGTGCTTCCCGGTTGTCTTTAGTGTAACGTACTGTGAAACCAGGTCCACCACATCCGTAGCGTGGCGAACCTGTTCTTTAATGTCCTCGGTAAAACGCCCTGGAATGGACACACTCACCCCCACGGTGATTCCGTTCAACACTGCGGGGAGACGATGATTTGTGCCGTGCTTGTCACGCAAATGCTACGACCGCATCCCCCTTAGTCTCTGCAGTATTATAGCACAAGGTTACGCTTATGTCAAGGTCGAGAAACGTTTTGCACGATCCCCGAATGCGTTAGGGTGTAATAAATAGCAATAGAGTGCGTCGGCAGGCATGGGATTACCACCCGTCGTGTGTTGTTTGTGACATGCTGTTACATTTGAGGATGTACGTTACCCAACAGATCGTGTGCGGCCTATGAGTGAGCCCAATATAATGTGGTACCGCGTAACGCTTCATTTGATGCGTTGTTGATGGTATATCAGAAGTGAGCGACAACTGGCGAGCATACCAATGCCGGTGGAAAAGCTCAAAATCCCGTGCATGACACGAGAGTGGGAGATTTTGCGTCACTGAACACAGGCAGAAAAGGTGCCATTTCCGAGCCTCTTTTTAGCCCTTTACCGTAGAAGTCTCACTCCGGAGTTCTTGATGAGTCGGTCGAGAAGCTCGGTGGGAAGGCCTACAACGTTGTCAAAACTGCCCTCAATGGACAGCACATGGGGATCACAGTCTTCCTGAACAGCGTAGGCTCCAGCCTTGTCATCTGCGCGCCCTGATGCGACGTAGTTGTCAATTTGTTCGTCCGAAAGGTCGGCCATAGTGACGATGCTTGTCTCATGGTCAACAGTTGTTTTGCCTGTAAGCGAATTGATGAGACATACACCGGTGATGACCCGCTGAGAGGTGTTGCGTAGTCTTCTGAGGATTCGCACAGCATGGGCTCGGTCTTCGGGCTTGCCGATGACCTCATGCTCAAATGCAACAACAGTATCTGCTCCTATGATGAGGGTGGGACGGCTGTCTCCACTTGGCTTGCGGTTGTGCAGCATTTCAGCGATGGTTTCTGCTTTCAGTCTGGCGAGAGACTCGGCTACCTGCTCGGGCGGCATACAATCAGGTATGGTTTCGTCAACATCTGCTGGCATTACATCGAACGTAAGGCCCATGCGAGCAAGAAGGGTTTTTCTACGCTCAGAAGCAGAAGCAAGTACTATTCTAAATTGAGGTTGCATTGAAAACGGTAGCTTTCTCTTGATAATCAGAGTTTCTGAAGAAGTCTCAATCCACTCCGCACATCATCAGCCGAAAATTCGCCACTGACTTCAATTACCCTGAGTGCGCGTTCGGGAAGGCGCGACAGGAGAGAGCGCAAGTCGATTTCCCCATAGCCAGGTGGCTTGTGATCACAGAGACCCGAAGCGTCGTGGATATGGGCGCCGTATATGCGTTGTTGGAAACGTTCGAACCATTCGGTACGGTCGGCGACCCCTAGCAAATGCAGCACGTGAGCATGGCCAAAATCGTGCCAGTGAAAAAGATTAGCAGCATCAACTCTGTCGAAGATCGCTGACAACTCGTCCGGCCGTGGGATTTCATAGAAGAAGTAGGGATTCTCTATGCAAAGGGCGACATCGTCTATCTTGTCGCAAATCTCCGACAGACTTCTGCAGGCGGATTCCTGGACTCGGGGTGCCAGTTCTGCACGCTGTTTCAGAAGCTTGTCTGCAAAAGCTGCGTTTCCCGAGGATGCGGCGGCGAATAACTTTCTTTGTAGAGATCGGCCTTGGAGTTCTATGACAGGGCCAAGGTGAAGAACAACTGCGCTGACGCCAAGCTCCTTTCCAAGTCTTGCCGACTCGAGGGTGCTGTCTACGGCAATACGGCGCTTCTCTTCGTCGAAAGACGAAAGCCAGTGGCCACGAAGGTTTTCCGGATCTATGCGGTTTTCGGAGCAAATATTGTGAAGGCTGCAGAAACGGGTGCTGTGTTTGTCTGCGAGGGCAAGTGCGTTTTTGAGGCGAAAGGGGGCTCTGGAGACGCCGAGTTCGAATCCCCGAAATCCCATGCTTGTGCCAGCCGAGATCGTCTTCTTCAGGTTCGGCCAAAACCAAGGCATCCATGACGTTGATAGAAAGAAAGGAGGGCCTTCTTGGTGTTCTTTCACTGATTCGTTTTCTCTTTCTTGTCCTGCAGTTGAGCGAGGAGTCTTTGCGCCTCCTCCGATTCGGGAAAGCTTTGATCGAGTTTCAAGGCTTTCTCGAGGTGTTCTATGGCTTCTTCCGGTTTCTGAGATTCCTGGTACAGAACTGCCACGTGGTAGTGTGTAGTAGCGCGTGGGAGCAACTCCAGAGATGTAAGAAGTTCCTTTGATGCTTCCAAGAGAGATCCCTGTTTTAGCAGAGCCCAGCCAAGGAGGTCGGCGGCAATTGCCTTGTCTGCGGTAGAGATTGTTTCGGCGATTGTCTTGGCCTTCCTAGCGCGCTCCACGGCTGCACCGTAGTCCATTTTGTGTTCCATCAGGAGTTTTGCAGATTCGAGGAGAGCTTCAATGGATTCGGAGTCTAGCTCCGCTGCTTTGTCGTATTCGGCTATTGCTTCATCAAATTTGCCATTCAACCTGCTAGTGTATCCAAGAAAGTAATGGGCACTTGCGGAATCGGGTCTGAGCTTCACCAGATCCTTGTAGTATCGTTCGGCACGAATAGTATCTCCCAACGAGATAGCAAGCCTTCCCAGTGAAGATAGGGCCGGGCTGTATTGAGGGTCGATTTCCAGCGCCTTCTCATAAACAAGCATAGCAGATTCAAGAGCCACCTTGTTGGTGGCCAAGGAGCTCTGTGTCTTGGCGAGCATTGTCAGAGCAAATGTGTTCTTGGGGAATTGCTCCGATATCTCTTTCCATATTGGCAGAGCCTGTTCGTCCCACGAAACGGAAGCGTAAGCGAAAGCTAGGCTCAACTTCCTTACCATCAACTCGGACTGTGTTTTGTTCAGAGCCATTATCGAATTTATAAGAGCAAAGAAGCTGTTCTTCGCTGTTCTTCTGAGAAGAGGGATATTGCTGAACAGAGCTTCTGCCTGTTCTCTTTGATCGTTGGCGATCATCACTGCTGTAGCTATCAGAAAAGGCTGTGGGTCGGTTCCGCCTGAAGCAATGAATTCACGAGCATTGCGGAGCGATCCAGCGCTGTCACCGTTGATAGCAGCTCCTGCTGCTGCTGCGGCGTGGGCTTTGCTTCGCTGAAGATCGAGTGTTCTCATCATTTCTGAGAATAGAGACAGACCTTTCTGGGAATCGCCCGTCTGGATGGACAGAAGGCCGAGACCCAATCGGGCTTCATTCTGATCCTGGTTTAGGGATAGTGCCTGGGCATAGGCTTTCCGTGCTTGCTTGGTATTCCCGTCGGTTGCGGTGAGTGCTCTGGCGGCGAGCACGTAGAGGGAAGGGTCATCGGAAGGAAGGTAGACCAATTGGTTCGGTTGCTTCTGTGCTATTGCGATCATGGCATTGAGTGCGTCCAGCGACTTACCCTGTCGATAGAGCCGGATAGCCTTGTCGACTTGCGCCCCAAGTTCAATGACTTGGCGCAGCCTTTGTGTAAGGTTTCTTACACGACTCTTTTGAGCTTCGTTCTCTATGAGATCGGTCGCCTTCTTGAGGTGATCTGCTGCATAGTCGTATGTGTGTCTGGATTGAGCGAAGGCCAATACCAGATAGCAGTGTGCGTCGAAATTGTCCGGATCGTTCTTTATAATTTTAGACAGGAACTCAATGGCCTCACGGATATCATCGTTCTGGTAGGCAGCAATACCTTTTTCAAGTAACTGTTGAATCTCTCCAGAACTCAGTTCGCTGGTTGCCGGCTGTTCCCCGGCAAAAGCAGCGGAAAAACATAGCAATGAGAAGAGAAATGCTGCGTTAGTCCTCATGTCATAACTCCAATGGTAATCGGTGACAAAAGCACGTTGATCAGGGATACAATCTGGGCCAACGGCGTACCGATAGCGGCCACAACACTGCTGCAAGAACGGCACCAAAGGAATCCGCCAAGACATCCCAGGGATCAACCACTCTGCCGGGTGTGAAGTACTGGTGAAGCTCATCGGTGATTCCGTAGCCAGCGGTGAGGACTACAGCAATCATTGCGTACTTCCACCAGAATTCTCGTCCAGCCGGATGCACTGCGCGACAGATCACCAAACCCAATATCCCATATTCTATCAGGTGAAAGGCCTTGTCTACTCCCACGATAGAAATCAGCGTCAGTCGTGTTCGAAGAGGAATAGAGGAGAAAGCAAAGATCGCCAAAGCACAGAAAGCGACAGGCCCCCACCTCCGAAGCAGACGGCTGGACCGATTTATCCGTTCTTCTTTGGTGTTTTCTCGTCGGCTTTTGAAAACTGTTTCAGCCAGTACTGCACCTCCTGTGAGTTGGGTGGACTATACTTCTGGTCTGGCTCGTCTCGTGGCTCTTCTTGCTGTTGTGAAGGCACATCCAGTGTTTCGCCGAGAAGGTCCAGGAAATCTCGTGATCCTATGGTGGCTGCCCGCGCATGTTTGCAGGCGTAAGCCACGCGATTGTCCGAGGTGACGACACGGAGCTCAGACGGATTCTTGTAGTTGCTAACGATTCGTATTATTTCCTCGTCGGCTTTCCCAGCCTTGTGAGCATAGACAACGGTAACGAGGCCGCTACGTTGGCGACTCGAATGCCCGACATTGCCGGAGGAATCGAATACGACGATAACGCCACTGCCGGTGGCAGCCGCATACCGATTGAGCAGACG
>Ga0180434_10006290_pt1 | contig 13703 bp, 8 predicted proteins | sample SS_ome_7_FD_132453 | JGI IMG/M metagenome (GOLD analysis project Ga0180434, IMG submission 132453) | Hypersaline lake sediment archaeal communities from the Salton Sea, California, USA - SS_1_D_2 metaG | ecosystem: Environmental > Aquatic > Non-marine Saline and Alkaline > Hypersaline > Sediment... | reverse complement strand
CTTCCTCTCCATCCCTCTCTCCTGGGCCCAGACCTTTGTAGTAGTTCTCGACGGTAAGTCCAAGGATCATCTCTTTGGCTTGACTCGGATGGATAGCTAGTTCAGTCAGTGTCTCCTTGTAGTCCTGGCGCTGGAATACCACCACGCCATTCTTGGAGGCGAACGCTTTGAAACGGGACAGGAAATTCACTACGCCTCTTCTATGGCTACTTGACTCCCGCTCTGTCACGCCGAAGTCTATCATTTGATAGAGCGGATGTCAAGGACCGGGAAGGTCCGTGGAGGCATCGTGCAAATCTTGGCAAACAGCACAGGGTATCTGCCTTCTGTCTGTTGCCGGATTGCGAAGAGGGGCCAGTCCCCAGAGCGCAGAGCGGCAAGCCCAAATGAAAAGGCCCTTGCGGGCCTCCTCACGCTCGCCCTTCACGGGCGAGCCGCCTCCAGATAACTGGATTGACATCATCCTATCCATCGAGAGCGATCGCTGTCAAGGTGTAGATATGCGGGGAATCACCAGATGCTGTGGGCCAGGAATGGGATCGGGATTAGGAGAGATTAGGGGATGTTCTACCATTGGATTTTGTACGGAGACGGGACCACTCCCGTTGATGTAAACTGCCACCAGCGGGGGTGTACAACGGAACGGGTCAAACGGAACGGGTCACACCTTTCTTTTGCCCTCTGTGGAATCCCGCGAGCGCAACGAAACGGGCGCGGAGTCTTGATCTTGATTCGTGTATCCTCGCCCGGCCGCGCGCCCCATCTTGCCATCGGGACTAACGAGGGTGTCTCCACCGTCGTCGCCGACGGAGTGCCGTCGGACATCCAGTCCATGGAGAGAGCGCGACGCCAGGGTCGGAATAGAGCGCGCACCCCAGCGCGAGACGTGCGATCCGCGGTCGCTGCGTGATTGCATAACTTGATTCCGGAGTTCCTCCGGATTGGACAACCTCGCTGCCGCCGGCTAGCGTGGTTCGGGCTCCCGAAGCCGGGGTCAAAGGAGGCGCGAATGTCCAGGATGAGTTGGATCTGGGTCTTCCTCGCGGCCGTCGTTGTTCCGTCCGCCGCTGGGATGGCGGGCGATGGGAGTACGCTTCTCCTGTCAAGCCTGTCTGTGTCAGCGAACGGCGCTGCCGTTCCACTGATCCCCGCGTTCGGATCGGTTACTCTTGACGGAGCGGTATTCGCCGTGGAAGTGGGGCCACACGTTCAACAGATCACGATCACCCCCTACCTCGCGCTGCCAGGACTTGCCGTCTCTGTTGGGAGCCTTTCCGTGGACGCTCAGCATCCCTCGGCCACGGTGTCGCTTCCGGCCGGGAAGACGACATCCATCGAGGTTCGCGTCACTCGTGCGGCAGGCAGCGGCGCCACCTGCACGATCTCTGCAACGCGGGTCTCCCTCGCGGGTCTCGCGTTGTTGGCGGACGGATCAGCAATACCCTGCGCGTTCAGCCCCGAGAGACTCACCTACTCCGTGACGGTCGACGGGACCGCGCAGGAGATCCTCGTCACGCCGGCCGTCGAGAGCGACGAACTCACTGTCGAGGTGAACGGGATGCCGATTTCGCCATCCGAACCGACGGTGGCGGTGAGCCTGGTGGCTGACGAGGTGACGATCGTCACGATTGTTGTCTCCGGACCGCTGGGGACGAGTGCGACCTACGAGCTGCTCGTGAGTCGGGTGGAGACGCCGCTCGTGTGCCAACCCATCATAGTCGTTCTTGATGAGGCGGGGCAATACGCTTTGACCACTGCCGATATTGCGGCGATCACCGGTCTTCCCGAGATGGCGGTGGTGGCCTGGACAGCGACGCCGGAGACGGTGAGCTGTGCGTGCGTCGGCGATGTCCCCGTACTCATCTCGGTCGAAGGGCCATCGGGGTCGCCGGCGACATGCACGACGACGCTCCATGTGATCGACAACGAGGCGCCCGTCGTCGCGGCGTGTCCACCGCCGGCGGGAGCGTCCGTCTATGCGTCGGAAGGGCACGAGTTGATACCCGATCTGACTGCGCTTGTCCGTGCGAGCGACAACTGCGGTGCCACCGTGATGCAGACGCCCGCGCCCGGCACGGTCTGGCAAGTCGGCGAAACGCCGGTCGAACTGCGCATCAGCGACGCTTCGGGGAATGAGGCGCCCCCTTGTGAGACGATACTCGACCTGAGGGAGCTCCCGTACTGGCCAATGGTCGGACAGAACAGCGGCCGAACGAGCGCGTCCCTTGTGTACGGCCTCTCGCGGCCGTGGTTCGTCAGTGTCTACCCGGAGTCGACGGCAATACAGGAGAGCGGCATGCGCCTCGAATTGGTGCCGGACTTCGTGCTCATCGGGAAAGCCGGCACGCTGTTCATTCGAGGGAGGGAGCGAGGGCCGCAGTCGGAAGTCGTCGGCGAGCACCTGTTAGCGATCTGTCCGGAGAGCTTCTCGCTTCTCTGGAGTTTCCCCATCCTCGCGCTCGCGCAGGTCGTTCCGGCGATCAGCGACGATGGCACAGTTTATTGCTTCGACGAGGAGGGTCGCCTCGTCGCACTGGATCCGGAGGTGCCGGCGGGCGGCCCGCGCGTCGTGTGGTCGGTGGATCTCTCATCCTTTCTGCCGACTCCACTTGCTGAAGCGCTCGGTCGACCGATATGGGAGCAGTTCCCGGGGATCTGGATTTCGTGCTGGCAGCCGATTCTCGTCGGTCCAAGCGGGAACGTCTATGTGTCGTACCGCAGCTTCGTATTCGCCTTCGGGCCGCCGCCCGACCGTCCGTTCCTCTGGGTTCGCCCTGTCGAGGAGTGGGCTGCAGCGGCCGCAGGACCGGATGGCGTCTTCTACACGCGAAGCTGGCGAGAAGGCACTCTGGCGATCGCTGCGATCGAACCGGGCGGAACGGAGCGATGGGGGGTCTCGATCCCCGCGATTCGCGGGGAGAATCCGTATTTCAGCCCCGCTGCCTCGATCATCACTACGGGCGGCCATCTGATCCTTCCCGTCACGGCAGACGGCGGCCGTCACGACCTGATCGCCCTCTCCGGGGTGGATGGTCACTGTCTGGCGGCCTGTACGTTGCCGTCGGGCGGGGGCGAGACAATTGCGCTCGCGCTCGGTCCACAGCGGACGTTGTTCGTCGTGACGGAGGGCGTTGACCAGACCAAAGAGGGTCGGCCCATCACCCTGCACGCCGTTCGCATGGCTGAAGGCGCGTCTCATCTCGAGCTTCTTTGGTCTGTGGACCTCGGCACGGGCTGGGTGGATGCCATCGTCGTCGATGGAAGCGAGACCGCCTACGTTTCCATCCGGAAGAGGGCCCGCGAAGATCACGCATGGTCCGATGATTCCCTGCTGATCGTGGTCCGTGAAGGGGCCGTGCGTTCGTTGCTGCCGGTCTGGGGACGGGTCGACGCGGTGCCCAGCGGCGGCGTTGGGGCGAATCTCGCGCTTGGTAAGGGGGGAAGCCTCTATCGGGTGGTCGATTCCGCGCGCACGAACGATCCCGGCGGGAGGGGCGGCGCGCTTATCCAGACGGTCCCTTGCCAGGATCCGCACGTGTCCATCCTGGAAGCGACGCCGCGATACCGGGCGGGTGCCGCGCCGCCCGTTGAGTTCCTCTTCGCTGTCCGGATTGAGGACCCGCTCCTGCGGTTCAAGGACCTCACACTGACGTGGGATTTCGGCGACGGCGCCGTGGAGACGGACAGACTCGACGGCGATCATGCGATCGGCGATCGCCTGAGGGATGTTCGCAAGTACCATACGTACGGGAGCCTCGGGACGTTTCCGGTCCACGTGACAGCGAGGCTCGATCCCGAAGGGCTGGTCGTCGCCGAGGTGGAGGCCACGGCCTGCGCACAGCTTCCGGAGATTCAGGAGGTCGTTGTCCTTCCCAGAGGGGCGGCCCCCGCGTTCTTCGATGCGGCTGCGCTAGAGGGGCAGACGGTCCTGCGAGCGTATGTGGATCAGCCGATCGAGTTCGGCTGTCGCGTGGACATCGCGTGCGCTGGATCCGAGCAGATCGAGTGGCGCTTCGGAGATGGAGGGCATGCAGCGGGCCGAACGGCGAGCCATGCGTACTCGTCCCCCAGGATCTACGACGTTGAGCTCTGCGTGGGTGAGAAGCCACTTGTCGCCCAGAAGAGGCTCCGAGTCGAGATTCTGCCTCTCCCCGATCTCCTGGTCGTCGCCGAACCAGATGGGTATGGGCCGTACGGACTCTCGGTCCGAGTGCAAGTCGAACTGAGCACACTGCCGCCGCAACTGCTGACACTGACTCTGGACCTGGGCGACGGCAGAGAGGAAACCCGGCAGACAGACTGTACCATTCATACGTTCGACCACGTGTACGGCGCTCCCGGGACCTACTCCGTGGCGGCCACGTTGCTCGGCACCGACATGCGTGCCGAGACGACCGTCGAGTACCGCCTGCCGCCGTTCGCCCTTCGGATCGAGCAGGCGAGTGGCTTCTCGCCCCACATCGCGCATCTGATCTGTGAGCCGATCCTTTCAGGATGGCCGACCAATGGACTGATCTACGAATGGACGATTCGGAACGAGATCGTCGATGAGTGGATGAGTGCGGACGGCGTCATTCACTGCGGATTGCCGGGGAATGAGTTCTACCATCGGTTCGTGGGGGTGGGGACGCACCCGATTACCTGCTACATCTACGATCCAAATGCTCGCAGTGACCTCTACGGCGTGTGTTCGGGGATCGTGCGGATTCTCCCGTTGCCGGAACCGGACGGGATTCGCGTGCCGTTTCTGAAGGATCCGGGGATCCCGAGCGGCTCGAAGTGTCGATGGGCATGCGGCGGGGACTGCCCGGACTCATGCGTCGATCACGATGACGTGATCGTTTGGGCTCCGGACCCGATCGGAGGGGGATACTACAAGCTCACCTACTCCGGAGTGATTTCGTGCGGCACACACGAGGGATGCCGCTGGCACGACGACTGCTTTGATATGTGTGCGCAGCATTACGGCGAATCCGATTGGTGGGAGCACTGCCACATGCACTGCAACGCGGTCGTCGCGGATCGGTACCCCGTCTTGGTGACCTCCGATGGGATCGAAGTGCTGCCGTGGATCAGCTGGCAAGGAGGAGGCGGCCCCTACGACGGCTGGTTCCTCTACTCGGATCCCCCGACCGCGGAGGGCCCGTTCCCGACGCCTCGCAACGAGCCGTAGGGTGCGGGAGGGTCAGGTCTTGAAATCACGCACTGACGCGCGGGTCGGACGACGTTTCTTGAGATCCTCAGTGAGGCGGTCGATCGGTTCAATTGGCTCTGTCACGCCTACTGCTTGATGACCAGCCACTATCACCTCCTTGTGGAGACGCTAGAACGCAGCAGAACCCATAGCTGCGGTGCAAGAGCAGGCCCCGCGCCCGAGCGCATGAAGAGGCCGCGCTCCAGAAAGATGCGTGATTGCACAACCCCGCTGCGACGCCGCACTTCATGAGTACGCCAAGCCCAGTGCGGCGGCTGCTTTCCGCAGTCGCTTGTCCGCGGTCCAGAGAGGGGCCCGAGACAACACGGACGAAGCAAGTAGGTGCGCGTCGATGAAGCCGAGTCCGCGCCCCGCCAGCCTTCTGGATTCGATGAACTGAAGGACCTCGTCATGCTCGGCGAGCCGCGCTTGAGGCAGTTCGCGCAGGAGCGACAGGATCTCGGCTCGATTCCCGATGTTGCCACACGCAAGTTCGCCAATGATGAGCGAATGGCACAGGACCTCCGCTTCCTCGAGAAGCGTCCGCAGGCCTGCACTCCCCTTCGCCAGATGTGTGATCCAGATCGACGTATCAACCAGGACCGGCATCAGGTGCTTGAGAGCCAACAGCAAGAGCCAACAGGGTCACACCTTGTTTCTTGCGTCTCGATGCGCTTCGTCAACGTGTTTGACGATCCGGCTCAGAAAACGATCGGAGCTTTATTCTTGAATCTGAGAGGCTTGTCGCTTGGCGATGACGCTGATCGTGGTGAAGTGAAGACCCAGATGATCCGCGACTTCTTGCAATCTGTAATGATGAATGCGAACAGCAGTGTATATGCGGGCATTACGATCGGACTTGCCGGCTGCCCCCTGAAAGATCTTGTTGAGAGAGGGTCTCGCAGCGTCGCGCTCCCGACGAAGTACATTCTGATCGAGGGGCGTATCGAGAAGTCGTGGCCTCATCCTCTCGACGAAATCTTCGCTTCCTAGAAGGCTTTCGGCTCGCAAGCCGCTCCAGACATCAACACCACATCCCTGTTGAACGAAGCGTCTATACGCACGTACTGCACGATCCCGTCTTGAGTCGAACTGAGCGAGAATCCAGTCAATCGTGAGGAACTCGGGAGCTTCGACGTGGCCCCCGGTGGCGCGATAGCTGCTCCAAGGCCAGTTCCTGGCAGAGCGAACCATCTTGGCTCGGACAGGATTCAAAACAACGTACCGTGCCAGCTCAAGCAGGTGAGATTCACGCTCTACAAGGATCGCCTTGTAGCGATCAACGTCGGAGGCCTGTCTGCCATTTTGTCCCGACAGGCAGGCAAGCTCCGACGCTCGCGACGAGTCCTCGTGTGCGACGTGTTCCCTCAATACCGGTAGATCGCAGCAATCCCCGTCTCCGTCGGCATCCGCTCGCGGGGAACGATCACGACGTGTCCGCCCATCTTCAGGGCCAGTGTCCCCAGGTCGTCGAGCACGTCGTCGACCTCCGGGTCCGCCAGGTCGGCAGTCTCGATGTCGCCGGTCACCGTGTCGACCCGCCCGGGGATCTCGCGGTCGGCTTCGATAAGAAGCGTGGCGACCCTCCCGGCCACTGTGGCCTTGGCGACCTGCGGCAGGTCGTCGTCACCCAGCCCATGGACTCGTGCATTGCCGAACTCCTCGACCCATGCAGCCAAGCGCACCAGGTAGTGTGGCTCCATCACCTGCCAGGCGCGCCGGCGGAGCTCGTCGATGGATGACATGGCATCCGGGTGGGTATCGATACTTTCCTCTACGAGGAACGGGTTGTGGCTGAGCTCGTGAAACATGTACTGATGATCCGGCAACGCCGCCAGGATCAGCGGCAGGCCCGACGGCCGAGAGTGTTGCTCCGAGATGCCACGGTCGACGGCGCGGAAGAAGCGCTCCGCATCGATGTCTATCGCCGCTTGTCTCCCGTCCCGTCCGCGGCGCACGGGCGAACTCCTACCGCCCACACCACCGTACGAGGTGAACGTATGGTGTGTCTCGGTCGCCTCGTCTCCCAGTGCCTGGGGCATCGTCCGCGGAATGCCCTTGGCCGGTTCAATCTCGTCCAGCGCGTCACGGTTTCCCTCGAAGAGCCTGAACTCCCGCCGGTTCAGTCCGAGAACCTGATAGCGATCGGCCGATTGAAGGATGCGCATCAAGGGCTTGGTGTGGAAGCTATCCGCCACCACGGCCAATTTGGGGACGGGGCGCTGGAGTTTGTAGACTCGAAAGAATCCTTTTGCAGCCAGCACAGCCAGCCCGTCGAAGGTGTGATTCCAGAAGTCGCGGTCGTCCGCCAATGCCAGGAACGGTTCGAGCAACGGCCGGACGTCGCCTCTTGAGAGCTGCTGCAACAGCGACTCCTCCAGCGCCTTCACCAGATTCCCGAACCGGATCGGATCCTGCTGATTCTCTGGATGGCGCCGATGCGTCGGCTGATAAAGCGACAAGCAGGGCGGATCAGAATGTTCCAGGATTCCCGAGACGTAGTCCTTGTCTAGCGTGTTCACTGTCTTCTCCTCTCGTCTGGTGCCTCTCGTTCCCTTAACAGCCCTGCCGCCTGACTGTAGGCTCGCGCTCACGTAAGAAGGGCATCCCTACGCATCCCTCCCCGCTATCCTTCCACAACAGCCAGCGTACGGGATCGGCCGTCGTCGATCAATTGCGCTACTCCGTGCGCCTGTGGGGTCACACCTTGTTTTTTGCATTCGGTTGCTCTTCAGCTGCGCGCTTCACGATTCGACCCAACATGAAAGGATACAATCCTGCGTTGAACCTCGACAGACGGGGAACAGCCTACGTCGGCCGGAACGAGATTGCAGCGATCCACGACACTTCGAGAGAGACACAAGCTCAGGCAGCGAAGGGATCGCTCATGGCTGCCCTCGTCCCTGAGGCGGTTCAAGAGCACTCATGAGCTGCAATGAGATTCCGGAGGAAGACACCAACGGCCAGCGCTCGACGCGTCGGAACATGGACGACGTGGGGAGAAGCGCTGCGGAATCCCGGGAAGCCGAATCCTCTACCTGATCACCTTCCCTGATACGGCGTCCGCCGCGCCGGGAGCACCTGTCCCTTCGATGCTGCGCATGGTTCCTCACTTGTATCTGGATCGCTGCTCTATGATGGAGACATGAATAGAACTAGGATCGAGAGGCACGCCTCATCCCCTCCCCTGACCGTCACCCTCATCTACACCGCCGCTGCAAGTCTGTGGATCCTTGCATCGGACCGATTGCTTGAGCTCTTCGTCTCGGAGTCCCATGCAATCACCGCAATCCAAAGCTACAAGGGATGGCTCTTTGTCGGCGTCACTGCGCTGCTGCTGTATGCCCTTGTTCGTAGAGCCTTCTATCGCCTGCAGGCCGCGACGACGGTGTTGGTGGAGAGCTACGAGGCGACCCTCCAAGGTTGGGTCAGAGCTCTGGATATGCGCGACGAGGAGACGGAGGAGCACACCCAGCGAGTAACCGAACTGACGGTCCGGCTCGCCAAGCGCATCGGGGTTCCACGCGACGAACTGGAACACATCCGTCGTGGAGCGCTGTTACACGACATCGGGAAGATCGGCATCCCCGACGCGATCCTTCACAAACCCGGACCTCTCGATGATGCCGAGTGGGACGTCATCCACCGGCACCCGAGCTGTGCATACGATCTGCTCTCGCCCATCGAGTATTTGAGACCGTCAATTGACATCCCCTGGGCGCACCATGAGCGATGGGATGGGACAGGGTATCCACGAGGGCTTGCGGGTGAGGAGATTCCGCTGTCGGCGCGAATCTTTGCCGTGGCTGACGTGTGGGATGCACTGACGTCCGATCGCCCGTACGCAGCGGCGTGGGATCCCCAGAGAGCGATGGACCACATCCGCGTAGAATCGGGGAAACACTTCGACCCAAACGTCGTTCGTACGTTCCTCGAGCTGCACCGGGAAAGTGAGGGGCGCTAGCGAGCCTGCCGCGCGTTCATGTCGGGAGACGAGGTATGCGCCCCGGGAATCTCCCGATTTCTCGCTCGATTTCCCGCTACGAACGGCCACGGAATGCAAGAAACAAGGTGTGACCCCTTCTCGCATGACCCCTTCTCGCAGCACGGCTCTTACCGCTTGTCAGTCTGGTTTTGGAAGCCAGGGATATGCTAGGATCCAACGAATCATTTTCCAGATCAAGGGAGGTGGTAGAGGCCGTTCGAACGGCTGAATCGGGTGTTATGCTAAGATAAGAGAAAATAGGAGGATAACGATGAAGAATCCCGGTAGGTTGTTGTGCGGAATCTTGGTATTGGTGTTTTTAGCTCCTCTTGCTCTTGCCAGCGAGCCCCAGATGGGCGGGACATTCCGGTATGCCATGAACTCGGATCCGGAGCACTTGGACCCAATGATTACAACGAGTTGGAAGGTCGTCACACCGGCTCGTCACATCTTCGAAACTCTGTTGGAGTTCGACTCGGAATGGGAACCTGTTCCCATGTTGGCCGAGAGCTACGAATCCCTGGATGATGGGATGACGTTGGTCTTCCATCTTCGAACGGGGGTCAAGTTCCACAACGGGAAGACGATGACCTCGCAGGATGTTGCGGCCTCAATCACTCGTTGGGGGAAGTATGGCAATGGTGGAGCGACCCTTTGGAATGCTGTAGATCGTCTGGAGACCCCTGATGATCTCACGTTCATCATTCGTCTCAAGGAACGGCTCGGTGGTGTCATTCTGAGCCTGCTGGCGAACATGATGGGAGGCCCCGTCATCATGCCAGAGGAGATTGCCGCAGCGGCGACAAAGGAGCCTGTTCCGCCTGAGAGCATCATCGGCACAGGACCCTACAGATTGGTTGAGTGGATCCCGAACCGTCACGTCAAGCTCGTGCGATTTGAGGAATATGTTCCCGTCGACATGCCCCCCGATGGCTACGCCGGCGCGAAGATCGCCTACTTCGACACCATCCTCATCCAGCCTGTTCCTGCAGAGAACACGCGGTTTGCCGGGATCACCGTGGGGGAATTCCAGCTGGTTGAAAACGTGTCCGTCGACGTCTACGACCAAGTTGCAGCCGATCCAAACCTCCAGGCCCTGTTGCTCGGCCCTCCCGTTTTCCCAGGCTTGATGCTGGATACGAGCGAAGGAATCACAGCGAACGCCAAGATCCGGCAGGCCATTCTGGTTGCCTTGGGAATGGAACCGATCCTTCAGGCGACCTATGGCAACCCTGAATTCTGGGAGCTCAGCGGCTCCATCTATCCCCCCAATACGATTTGGTACGTGGACGAAGCTCACGATCATCCTTTGTACAATCAGGCTGATCCGGAGAGAGCGAGGCAGCTTGCAGCTGAGGGGGGGTATCAAGGGGAGGAGCTAATCTTTGTCTTCCCATCGGTCGTTCCAGAAATCTACAAGTTCTCGCTGGTCGTTGCGGAACAGTTGGGGCAGGCCGGATTCAAGATCAAGAGTGAGATGTATGACTGGCCGACGTATGCTTCTGTGCGGACTCAGCCGGAGCTGTTCGACGTCGCCTCCTCAACGTTCAGCTTCAAGTCAGATCCGGCGATGATCCCTCTCTTTGATGCAGGCTACGTCCCCAAGTGGGACACTGAGGAGAAACGAGACATCATTGATAGGATGACAGCGGCAGCTACGCTGGAGGAGCGGTATGCCGCATGGAAACAACTACAGATGCTCGTCTATGAGCAAGTGCCTTTCATCAGTATGGGCTTTGGTTACCCGATGTTTGTTGGCAACGCGAAAGTGGAAGGACTGGGAACGGAGAAGCATCCGTTTACCATGCCCCTCAGTTTTTGGAACACATGGTTTGCGGAAGATAAGTAGTCGGGTCTGAAGCGAATACAAACGGGGATGGCTGGATCGTCATCCGACGATCCGGCCATGCCTATGTCGGTGGAACGGCTCGGTCATCTCCTAAAGATTTCCCAGGAGTGTGATACTGGATCATGAAGCAGGAAGTTAGGATTCGTCCGCTCGACGCCGTCTTCCGGAACGTTCGGATTGCTGATGTCTTTCGCCTCCGGGTTTTTGACGGGTGGTTCGGGACCAAAGACGGGAGGTTCCTCTATGTTGAAGAGGGCGACCCTCCGCCCACACTGCAGGCCGAGCGGAGCGTAGATGGTCAAGGATACGTAGCGATCCCCGGTCTGATCGACTCCCACATGCATATCGAGTGCGGCCTCGTACTCCCACGTGTTTTTGCAGAGGCCGTCGTGCCCCATGGCACCACCGCCGTGTTGGCCGATCCTCATGAGGTAGCGAATGTCGCGGGCGAAGACGGTGTTCGCTGGTTCATGTCGCTTGGTAAAGGACTGCCGCTTCGTTTCTATTGGGCAGTTCCAAGCCTTGTACCCATTGTCTCAAGTGATCTTGAGACTCCCAACGCCATCTTGGATCACTCCGCCATCGAGCGGCTCGCCTCGGAGGCAGGAGTGTTGGCACTGGGTGAAGTCCATAACTACAGAGGTGTTGCGGCAGGCGATGAGGAGATCCTGGCTCTCGGCGACCTTTCTCTGCGTACAGGTCTGAGGATTGAAGGGCATAATCCGAGTCTTCTCGGAATGGAGCTCTCGCATTATGGGGCTCTCGGAGCGCTGTCCGACCATACCCTGACATTCCCAAAGAAGATCCACGACGAACTGAGCAGGGGGTTCTTCGTGATGCTCCAGCAGAAGTCGATCACCCCGGAGAACGTACGTGCGGTCAGCGCGCTGCCCGATACCTCACGGATCCTGCTGGTCACCGATGATATCTATCCCTCCGAATTCAAAACGGGACATCTGTCGACGGTCCTGCAGAAAGCCATGGCAGTAGGCATGGATCCTCTTGAAGCACTCGCCTCTTCAACGATTCGCCCCGCTGGATATCTGGGCCTTCATCGTCTTGGCGCAATCGCGCCAGGAAGATGGGCGGATTTCTCTCTTCTAAGAGATCTCGATGTCTTTCCACCGGTACAGGTGTATTCCAACGCACGGCTTGTCGCAGAAAATGGAACGTCCTTTCCTTCGGCCTTCCCACGTACCAAGATCGAACCGAAGCCTGGGATGGCCCCTTTGGTTCCCGGGCCTTTCGAAGAGTGCGAGTTCAAGTTCGTCCCTTGCGGGCAGGGAAGACAACGTGTTCGCGCCCGGGTCATCGGATTCTTGAACAAGGAAACCACCCAAACAGGCCTGGAAACCGTGCCTGTCTGGGTAGAGGACGGGTTTCTTCAGTTGCCTGAGGATGAAGATATTTGTCTGTTCGGTGTGGTTTCCCGCCAGGATCCAAGGTCGCGCTCCATCGCCTTGCTCAAGGGGTTCGGTCTTCGGAAGGGGGCCTTCGCCAGCAGCTTCGCGCACGATGCCCACAACCTAATGGTTTTCGGACGAGATCCCCTCTCTCTTTCTACGGCGGCAAACGCCGTTCATGAGCTTGGAGGAGGTATTGCGGTTGCCGAGGGGAGGGAGATCCGGGCAAGCCTTGGGCTGCCGGTTCTGGGGCTACTATCCAGTGATGATCTAGAGACGGTGGTGCAATCCGCAACGGAGATTGAAGAGGCGTTGTTGGACCTGGGTGCGACGCACAAGCGGCCTTTGCTCACGCTGACCTTCATGACGCTGGTCTCATCTCCGAGTTACAAGTTGACGGATAGGGGGATCGTGGATGTTGAGGCCCGCCAAGTAATCGAGCCGTACATCGCTGAAGCGCGCCGCTGAGGAGGACTGATTCCTTTGACGGGGTTTCTGATCCGCCGCTTTGCTGCGTTGATCTTCACGGTGATCATGGCCAGCATCGTTGTCTTCGTTCTGATGCATCTGATGCCCGGCGATCCAGCGGCCCTTCTTCTTGGTCCAGACGCTACACGCAGCGAGATCGAGGCCCTCCGGGATACGATGGGGCTTACGGATCCCTGGTACGTACAGTTTGCCCATTGGTTCGTGGGGCTTGTTCGAGGCGATCTCGGCACCTCAGTGTACTACTTGCGGCCGGTAACCCAGTTGTTCCTCGAGCACGCAACGACAAGCGCGATCTTGGCGGGATTGGCCCTGTCCCTCGCTTGTGCGATTGGGCTTCCAGTCGGCGTGCTCGCGGCAGTGAAGCCGAATACGTGGATTGACCATGTCGCTCGTGTGAGTTCCCTCGCGGTGGCGACAACCCCGAGCTTCGTGCTCGGCCTTGTGTTGATGTTTGTGTTTAGCCTTCGTCTAGGCTGGTTGCCGAGCGTGGGCATCGCTGTGTCGGAAGGAGGCGTATTGCCCTTCCGTGCATTTGTTCTTCCCTGTATCACTCTCGGTGCCCCGAACGCGGCCATTCTGGCAAGACTGACTCGATCGTGCATGCTTGACGTCATGAGAGAGGAGTATGTCACTGCGGCGAGGGCGAAAGGGTTGTCGGAGACGGTTGTCATCTGGAAACATGCTCTAAAGGCATCCGCTGTTCCCATCGCGACCCTCGCTTGCGTCGTCTTTGGAGGCCTGGTGAGCGCGGCTGTTGTCACGGAAACGGTGTTCGCTCTCCCT
>Ga0180434_10006289_pt1 | contig 13705 bp, 13 predicted proteins | sample SS_ome_7_FD_132453 | JGI IMG/M metagenome (GOLD analysis project Ga0180434, IMG submission 132453) | Hypersaline lake sediment archaeal communities from the Salton Sea, California, USA - SS_1_D_2 metaG | ecosystem: Environmental > Aquatic > Non-marine Saline and Alkaline > Hypersaline >... | reverse complement strand
TCGCCTCTGCAGTGCACTCTTCTTGAGGGGTGAACGTTGTCAATACCATTTCCAGTCTATCCAATCCTTCTTTGATGTGGGGTGCCCACACACTCACCCAGTCCTCAAGAGCGGCTGGCCGGTAAATAAAAGGTGTGGGTGCATCTTGCAACGCAGCTTGGCCGTCAAAATCTGTCAAGAAGAGAGGCACGTAGCCCCTGATGGCGTAGTCGGACGGCTTGACGAGCACAACATCCAGTTTGGCTGCGGCTTCCAGCTTGAAATTGGGAAAGGGCACCATGATGGCCGTGCCACCTTCCCCCAACCCAATGGTTTTGGTGAGGGGTTTCAGGCGGGTGTAGGCGTAGAGGCGGAGCGCGTGGAGAATGGTGGACATGCGGTACATGCGGTCGCAGTTAATGGAGGCAAAAGTCAGGGAGTAGACACGTGCCATGCAGGCGACGAGGGTGTCGGGGAGATGGACACGTGGAGACTCCAAGTCAAACGTTGACCAGAGGGGGTGCGTGCCCTTGACGGCGGCAAAAACGCCAGTGTCGACGTAGGCTTTGGTCTGGAGGGATTCCAGCACCAAGGTGCGGTGGGGGCAAGCAGACGCCAACGACCCAAAGGGGGTGGGTGAGGCCGACAAACGGCACGTGTCCCACCCGGATTCATCCAGGACCAAGAACGCACCCCGCTCGTACAAGAGGTGACCCAGGGCTTCCACGTCATCTTCCTTGGCCACTGACCCCCACAGGTACAGGGGATTGGACAACAGAATCAAGTCATTGGCGTGGAGGGCAGCCAAGGCTGTCACATCGGGGCGTTTTGCCTTGGTGGAGACAGAGTCGTCCTGGAAGGGAATCCAGTCGGTCACGTGGGGGTGAACCCAGGGCGCGTAGCCCCGCACGGACCACAGAGAGGCAGACGGAAACCGGACACGCCACTGACTTGCCAGGGACTCGTAAAACCTTGGCTTGGATTCCCCATGAAACACGTGTTTTTGCAACACAACATAACCCAGGCGGCGGGTCATGGTCCTGGAAAATGCTTTTTGAACGTCGTCCAGGGTGGCCTTGGGCGGGTCTTCAAGCAACACCCGTGAAGGTGAAAAGGGTGCTTGTGCACCTGAAAAATCTATAGTCGAAATCATTTATTGAATATGAATAAACGATGCAAACTCTTCAAGACACATGTGACCTCACCCCCACTGCGGCTGGGGCGGCAGGGTCCACAAACCCAACAGGGCCCTTGGCGGCCTGTGTTGTCGGGTCATCCTCCTACCAAGAAGCCGTGGGGGTGGTCAATGCCATGGAGATGGCAAGCGCAGCCGCCGCCAACGCCATCCCCGCCACCCTCCTCACTTGTGGCCAAACTCCGACGTCCTTTTCTCCAATTCGGCGGTTCTTGATTTCGTTTTTGGACATGGTGGCGTTTATCCGCCAGCAATACAACAACGGAAACCTGTCCGTGGCCACGTGTGAAGGGTTCGTGGACGCGCCTGGCGCACAGCCGGGCACCTGCCAGTGCATTCTCGCCCAGCTGTGTGTCCGCTTCCTCAACGTCGCGTTTCCGTCCACGCCGCCCCTGCCGCCCTCCACCGCCTTGGCTTACCTGATGATGGCCGTGTTGAACCACGCACCAGAACCCACCTCAACAGACGTCCTTGAACCCTCCGCTGGCGCCCCGGAGCTCATCAACAACGTCCTGCTCATGGCCAATGTGATGCAAACCCCCATTGATTGGGGTGTGTTGACGAACGGTGCATGCGGCTTTGACGCCACTGACGTGTGCACCCTGCTCACTTACGCCACGCCCGGCCTCTTGCAGTCCTCCATGGCCTCCTTTTCGTTGTGTGGGACGTCAGGCGTGCCCTTCACCCTGGCTTCCATGACGTCCATTCCGGACAGGTTTATTGAAGGGACACGGGGTTGTGCAATCGGGTGTGGTGAGTGGCTGTCTGAGTTTCAAAAGGACGCCGACAATTGCCAAGACTATGTCCAAAGCCTCTTCAACTACTCGTCACCACCCAAGGTTGCCTCCAACATTTGCCAAGCCAATGGAATCTTTTTTGGGGGCAGTCCGGGTGCCGCCCAATCCACCTGTGAGAAAATGTTTTCGACTTCTTTGTCCACCCTCATGGACACCGCATTGGCCTGCTGCAAGTCCTCCCGGTCGGCCGCCCGCCAAAAGGGGTTACGGTGGTTCTTGTTGGGCCTAGGCATTGTGTGTGCCATTGTTTTGATTGTTGGGGTGGCGGGCCTCTTTAACAAACTCTCCGTCCTTTCCAAAAAGAATGCCATCAACACGGTGTACGCAGCCAAGGCTGCCGCAGGTGCAAGCCACTCGTAAGAAGAATAAAGTCTTGGGGGTTTTTTGGAGGGTATGTCACCTCGATTCACATGACCCATGGTCAAGTTCACATGAAATACACATCAGTGTCAAAGACAGGGTGCAAGGGTGTTGGTTGCTACACGCGGACAATGACACAGAAAAAATAATTTTATTGAAAAACTATACAAACCGCTTTTCAAGCCACACCCAAAGGGGATCCCCTTCAAAGGTTTTAAAGGGCAACCCCAAGGCGCGCGCAACAAACGCCCAAATCAACAGGTAGGTGCACCGCAAAGGGTAGGCAACAGCCGCCATTTCTAAATTGTGAACAGCCCAGCGTCGCCCATTCAGGGACCAGGGCCGGTACTCTTCGCTGTCCACGTCGGTGCGGCAACAAAGAGCAGCAATTTCAGGAGACGAACGACTCATGACCGCATTCCACAGGGTTAAAAATTGCCGAGACACGACAAACCACTTGTAAAAATGGTAGCGGGTGGAATCCTTGCGGGATTGATTGACAAAGCCTGCAACGAGCTGGCCTCGACGGGGAAGCCCCTTGGGGTACGGGGTGGACAAGTCCTGGAATTTGCCAAAGGCCCACGCGTCCATGTCCGAACGAGTCTGGTACCGGTTCAAGACCAATTCGTCGTGGCCCTTGACGTTAAAGGTGACTGTTTTTCCTAAGCGAGGGTCGGCGTCTCCGCCTGCCAACCCCTGAATGCTTGCAAACCCATGAAAATCAGGCGCGGTGACCAAGGTGGTCGACTTGTCCTCGGGGGACAGAGCCTCAAAGGCCGCGGCGGTCAAAAGTTCCCCGTAGGGGTAGGTCTCTGATTTGACAAGGCGGTAGGACGTGGTCACGCCGTCAGGCACAATGGTGCGTTGCACTTCTGCAATCACAAGGCGAGACCATGCGGAGGCAAGGTGATCTGCCAGTTTGGGCTTGGGCAGCACCGGGGGTGTTTCTTGGATTGAAGCTTCGCCTGGCGTAAAGGCGGGTAACGCGGATGTCATGGTTGCCGGCACCGCATGTTTGGCATGCTCAGTGTCAGAAGTATGGGACATTTATTGTGGAGCAGCCGAAGAAGAATTTAAAAATTAACGGAAGAATTCAATTGAAAAACAAAAAAACCAGTTCAATATTCTGGGTCTCCAATGTGGCTTGCCACTAAACCAGAATGGCAGCCACCACCAACACAGAGCCCAAAATGGACATGGCCCAAACACGGTACAACCTGGCCCAGTTCCGGAAGGATCGCCGGGACTCCACCCCAGACAATGTCTTTCGCATTTCCACCGTGCTGCCTAACGGAATGTCATACGCCGAGTTTGCCCTCTTTTACGTCCTGCGAAACAAAAAAACGGGAACAGCAACAACTTCACGGAAGACGCGGACCCGGCGCCCCAAGGACAACGGCGATGATTCCAGTGATTCAGGGTCTCCGCCGCTGCCCCTCACACGGGGGCAGGCCAGGGGGCGCGCCAAGGGGCTGGGAGACGCATGCAATTTAGAACGAATTGACAAGGATTTGTTGTCCAAACGGTTTCGGGATGTGATTGGGGAGCCACTTGATTGCTTCACCGTGTCCAAACGCAAAAAGAAGAAATAACAGGCGTTTTAGGGCTCTGGCGGAAACACCAAGTCTTTAGCCAGCCAGTCGCCCAGCGGGCCACAGGCCGACTCCATGCGTTTGGCAAGAGAGCCGTGCGTCAGGGGTTTCAGGTCAAGGCGGGCATGGAAAGCGTCGGACACGTGCAAGGCCAGTGTCCACGGGTTGTGCTGTGGTGTTTTGCTGGCCATGACCTTTGCCAAGGCGTCGGACAGCGGCTTGACGTACGGGTCTTTTGCCAACAGGGTGCCCAAGGCACCCACCATGACCTTCCATGCCTGCGCACGGCGGTGGTCCTTGGCGTGCCGTTTCGCGCCGTGGGCTGTAATCAAAATAAAATCTAAAAATCCTTGGAGTGAGATGGCAGACCCTGGCAAGAGGCAGGCGTAGCGGCGTTGGAGTTCTTGGCGAGACAGGGTGGGTGCCAGGCACACCTCGGGTGACACCAGGTGAGACTTGGTCACACGAATCTTGACATTGACAATGGCATGAATGTCGTAGACCCAGTCCATCAACGGGTCCTTCAATGACAAAGGCGGCGGGTGGATGCACCAACAAGAAAGGTAGAATTGTCTGCAGGGTTCACACGGGATCAAAAGGGTCAGGGCGGCTAGAATCAGGAGGGCGTCCTTGTGGAGGGAGGGGTGCTTGTCTGCCGCCTGAGCCACGTAGGTCATGACTTCCCAAGTCAGGTGACCAAAAACAATTGTGTCCATCGGGAAGTGTGTATTTTATTTATGCTTTAGACATGAAATCCTTGGGTTCGCAGGTAGCGGCCATACAAAAACAACTTGATGGCTGCACCCACAAACAAACCGCCTTGGATGCCACACACAAGGGAGTAAAGGGACACCCAGCCAATGGCCTGCGTGGATGACAGGATGGACCCAAAAACAGCCGAAAAAATGCCAGTCATTAAAGACCCGTACACGGTGTACTTGATGGCCGGAAGGGACTGGTTTGGAAGATACACGTATACCAACAGGGCAGGTGGAAGCATGCCCCCAAGCCACACCACAACGGCAAAAGGCCACAAGACAAATGCCGCAATGGGAATCGAGGGAATGAGGAAAAACAGGTAACAAAACATTAAACACTTGGTCATGCCGTACTGGAGCACCCGCCTGTCCACCCGGGCATCCGGGCCAAAGGCCATGAAGGGGGCCATCGCCCCTTGGTCAGTCATGAACTCGTGTTGGAGGGGTAAAAAAGGCTGGGATTGGGCTTGTTGGTTGGGTTGCTGTGCAGCGGTGGGTGGCGGTGTGTCTGGAATGGCGCCGTAACGACAAGCCGGACACCCGCCTCGAGGTGAAGTTTGCAAGTGGCGGTGGTAACAAGAATAATGAAACACTTGGCGGCATTGGCGACAATCCATGACGGCTTGACTGGCTTCCAGCACGGATTGACAAATCGAACAGTCTTGGGGTGGTGGGACGGCGTCAAGAAGAGGCACACCTTCTTCATTGCTTGGATCCATCATGCGGGTGGAATGAATAAAGTGTCTGTGTGTATCGTAATTCCTCAAGTGTCCGCAGTGTCGTCAACTATTTTAGGTTCTTTTAATTTTTTCAGGCGTTGTTCAGCTTGATAATCCCGCAATTTGGCGGGAATGTCACGCTTTGGTGTGGCACGTTTGCGCTTGTACTGTTTTTCCATTCTGTATTGGTCATACCACGCGTCCAAGGCCTCTAAAAACCGTTTTCGAATGGATTCTTTGGCCAAGAAGGAGATGCGGCGGTCATACTTGCCTTTAGCCGTTGAGATTTGGGCAATGACCAACAAGGTTTCCGCTTTTTTTGCGCCAATGCCTGGAATGTTTTGCAAAAAGGTGCGCAGCTTGATTGGGTTGGTGAGGTTGCGCAGGGGTGAGCCCTCCTCCGTCTCAAAGATTTCACGAATCACATCTGACGGCCGGACTTTGGCTTCGCGAATGGCCTTGCGAATTTGGGCTTTCCATTCCTTGCGTTTAACGCGGATCTCAAGGGCCTTGACACACATCACCCGCATTTCCTCCGGGGGGCGACCATTCAACTTGCCATCCGGTCCCCGTTGCAAACAGTGGGGCAAGCCCTCAGGTTTTTCTTCATCCATTTTTTTTATTGTAAAGGAAAATATCTTTTTTATGATAAATGGCTGACCCCATCTCTTATTTCAACCGCAAGTTTGAAAGACTGTCCGCCAAGCAGCTGGCTGCAAAAGACGACTTTTACGCCAATGACATGAAGCACTTTAGTAAGGGCGGCTTTGTCGACGGCCTCCTCCGCAAGTACTTTTCACGTGGCGATTTGCTGCAAGGTGGCACCTTTCAGTTTTGGAATGCCAAGGGCGTGGACAGGCGGTCTGTCACCCTTGGCTACTCCATAGAGAGCGGCGCCTATGCCACCCGGAATGACCAGGTGTTGTTTTATGGTGACCTGCCCGCCTTGGTGTTTGACATGAAGGAACGCCTTAAAAACGAAGACAAGCCAATCAAGCTTGTCAGGCACAGACTAGCATTCCAAACATCCAAAAAGCCCAAGCCGGTGCCAGATGAATGGAAATCCCGAGGCTACCCCACCATGTTGGCCGACACGGAGGATTACTCCATTCACGCCATCACCTCTGTGTTTGGCAATCAACACCATCCTTTTGGGTACACCATTAGCGCCCGGGACATGATTCCCCACATTGTCCTGCCAAAGTATGTATTGATTTTTTTGAATGCCTTTGGCCCCAAGGGAGAACTCAAGGGCCAACTAGCGTCCTACGTGCAGGGTGTTCTGCAGGGTATCGGGTCTTCCTTGGTGATTGTGGTTGCCAATGGGTACGTCAAGCCCAAGGACCGCGAGGTCTTGGGCTTGTTTTATGTCGACCAGTAACCGTCAGGTAGCACTTGATTCCTCTGACACGGGCTTGGGCAAATACCGCAAGTTGTTGGGTGTGGTGCGGTAGGTGTAGACCGCCCCCTCAATTTCCATGTCGATTTCAATCCAACGGGTCCCGGTCAACCGCACGATACGTCCCTTGAGACCATTCACCTTGGCCAACGCTCCCCTTGGTTGGTACTCGCACACCACCCTCACTTCACGGCCCATCTTGGGTTTGGATGGAACGTGCTCCAAGTGACCCCACAACTTTTTTGCATTCTTCAAGGTTAAACGCTGTGTAAACTTTTGAATTTCGAGTGTTTTGGTTTCGTCTTTTGGTGTGCAAGTCACCGCCTCGTGTGAAGGCATAAACATGGTTTAGGAGCACGAAAATAAATTAATAAATACAAAGAAACGGTTTTTATTTTTGGGTGGTGCCATCAATCCTCATCGACACTAACCTCCACGGGGGGAGGAGTCCACGCGTATGGCGCCAGAGGGCCCTCGGTTGAGCGCGTGCACACCTCACGCACCCGGTCATAAACGTCACGGTCAAGCAGCCTCATGAGGCGCTCAAAGGGTGTAGCCTCACGAAATGCAGATGGGTCCCCGTCGCAAAAGGCGTCAAAGGCTGTTGTCGAAAACCCGGACAGCATTGCCGTGTTGGGTGTGGACGACGAGACTTGGTAGTTGGGTTTTCCACAGGGAGAACCATAGCCACTGTTTCCACGAAGGTTCCAGTAGACAATAAAGGGCATCTGGTAACCCGCCTTGGCAAAGCGTGCCTCAATCGTCTCATGGACCGTCTCCCACTTGACCGGAGCCTTGGACGCACAGTGTGGATTAGAGCTGTGACCAATGTGCTGAGAACTCTGTGCAGCGTCAAACTGCATGTCCGTAAAGACGTACAAAACCTGTGGCATCTGGTCTGGAGGCACCGAGTTCTCAATGGCCGTTCTCAACACCAAATCCATGGCCTTGCCAAAGTCAGTCGACATTTGCCAGTGGGCCGTCTTGATTGACGCCACCTGCTCAGCCAAGGGCTTGTCCAGAGGAATGCGGTGCCAGCAGGGATCGGAGGAAAAGGTCATCATCTGGCCATGCCACGGCTCGGGCATAATGTTGGCCAAAAAGAGTGAAAAGGCCACACAAGCCTGGATAGGAATGCCGGACATTGACGCAGACACATCGGCAATGGCCACGCCACCCACGAGGCCTTTACCCCCTTCTGACTTGGAGGCAGCCGCAAAACGCGCCTTTTGTGCCTCAAGGAACACCGCCCATTGGGCTTCCAGGGTTGGAGAGGGTGGAGGACGAGAACCAACGTGCTGCACAAAGGGTGCAATCATGTCCAGGGGGGTCAGAGTTTTGGTCTTGAGTAACCCCTTTTCGGCCGCCACCTTGGGGTTCTTCTTGACCTCCTCATACAAGGCCGTGAAACGAGCTGCACATGCGACACGGTCCGTCTTTTCAGATCGGGCAGCATTGTTTTTGCCACGGTTCAACAAGGCATCCCGACGCATGGTGTGACACCGTCCCGAAATGCGAGTTGGGTCAATCGTGTCCCAAGCACCTCCACACATGGCCAGCTCAGGCGTTTGCAAACGGCGGTTGAGTTCGGCGCATAAGCGACGGTAGGCCTTGAGGCCCGTGTTGCCTTCAAGGCCCGTCACCCTGGTGGCGAGACGGCCAATCAAACCGGGACACATCTTGGCAGTGTGAGAGTCTTGGCGGGGCGCCCATTTCCCGGCCAACGAGTAGCTATTCTTTTGGTTAGACCGCAGGTCAGCCTTTGATAAGTCAGCCTCTAACCGTGCCCTGTCCTTGATTAAAGCCTCCACCCACATGTCCTCAATCAAGGCAATCAAGGAGCCGGTTTTTGCAGCGTCATCTTTGACAGCGTCGGAGTGAGCCATGCAAAGCTCCAAGAGGCGGTTCAAGTCCTTGAACGACCCGTAGGTTTCCCAGGTCAGCATGGGCAAAAGAGCACGAATGGTCTCAGGGTAGTGGACCCAAGCACGCAGAATTGTCCAGTAGGCCAAGTCACGTTCACCCTTGCCATCGCGAATGTCACGTGTGTAAGCCAAGTGAACAAAAAACAAGGCCAAAAAGGTTGCCGCTTCCTCAGGATTTGTTTTTGCTTGATCGACAACTGTTCTAAAGTAATCGTCGATAAAGGTCTCAAGCTCAGCACGGGGCAACCCAGTCTTGGCCTTTTTGCCCGACCCACGAGACCCTACAGCTGAGGTGTTGAGGGCAACAAGCAAACCCTCAAGTGGAGAGGCGGCAAGGGGGTCGGTGACCAAGTCAGCCACTGACTTGGCAGGTGCTCCATTTTCACTTGTCGTCTCACCCATGCCAGGCGCACCAAGCGACATGCGGTTCATGGCATCGACAAAGGGGTTTCCTGACGAGGTTCCCGTGCCCTCAATCCCTGCAAGATGGGATGGACCGTGGCGTGATGGACAATGCTCGGTTGTGCTTGGAGGAGGGGATGACACGCCGGCACCAGCAGACGGATGATGAGAAACAGATGGAGGAGTGTTGCCCATTTTTGTAAAAGTGTGACCAAACATTCAATTTATTTGCCTAAAGTTATCAAGAAGAATACAAATGAATGTCCACAAATTGAGGGAACGGTATGATCGGGCCAAAAGTCAAGACATTCAAATTTTGTCTTCAGCGCCTGATTTTTTCGTCGTCAAGGGATCCACGGGTGACCCGTACAACGTGTGGCTGGAAGACAACGGCGTGTTTTGCACATGTAAGGACGCCGAAATGGCGTCAAGACACAAGATTCCCCTTTGCAAACACCGCATGTTGGTCTTGATTCACGGCTTTTACATGGACTGGGATGATATTTGTCACTTGGCGGAGCAAATGTTTTCTGGATCCAAATTTGATCCTCTTCATGCTCCCCCGGGTGTAACCTATGTGGACCCAAGAGAAACGGATTCCTGTGTGATTTGCTTGGAAGACTTGGAATCATCAAAATCAAAAGAATTGTATTGCAAAGCCCAGTGTGGAACAAAGTTTCACGAGCCATGCATCAAGGGGTGGCTGGCCAAACATTTGAACTGTCCCTTGTGTCGGTCACGATGGATTTGGTCATGAATCACTAAAGGGCACATAGTCTCCGTCCTTTGTCTTGACTTGTGTGTAAGGAAAGTCGGGTGGCAAGACCTTGGTAGGCATGGCAATCCACTCACTTCCATTCGAAACAAGCAGAATGGCTTGAGACGATTCAAAGGCATACCACAGGGCACAAAAGCCGTAAAAATCTAGCGTCTTGGAAACAAGAGGTCCACAAAACACGGGCGAGTAGCCTTTGGGAAGCGGGGATGGAACCTTTTGGCTGGGGGTCGAAGGATCCAAGGGAAAGAGGCGGTGCAAGGTTTTTGCCTCTGCAAGGTTGGCTGACAAATTCAACAGGACGGAGGAGAGGCGCGAGGCCGTCGTCCAGTCCTCAAAGTAGGGCGGAATGGCTGTCGTGTCAGTGAATGGCAAGGCAGTAAGACGAGGGGATCGCCACGGGTATTTTGCAGAAGAAACATCGGCACGAATCAACACAAGCGTAGCACCGCCGTCGTCTCCAATAAACAAAACTAGGGCTAGCCCTCCATCCCCTTGTCTTTTTAAATCACAATCGCCCAGGCTGAACCACAAGAGGGAGTGGGGTGTGTCTTCCAAAGCGTCTTCAAGCTCTGTCTTGTTGCGCGTGTATGGGTCATGATCCATTGAAAAAATAAATCTAAAGTGTTTATATTTACATGAGTACTTTTGGTAGCAATTCTCCAGAGAGAATTCAACCACGAATATTGATTCTGGAAGAGAAACAATTGTGAGATCGTCTTTGTTCAATGAAAAGGACAAGTCAAACACAATCGTTGCCAGAGTCACTGGTGGCTCCGCCCCGGTTATGGTGTAGTGCGTTTCACAATTACAAGACGCATGGTTAAAGGATTCACCCAAGGTGGCCAGTTCAATCCCATGACCTGCTCTCCCGAGACGAGGCGAATTTCGCACAAGCCACAATAATAGTCAGGCTCGTCTTTTTGAAAACAAGATGAGAAATCCTTTTGAATCTTTGGGTCGAGGGCTGCCAAGGTTGCAGGGATTTTTCCGTCAAAAGTCAGAGTAGAACCTTTCATTGGGTTTTGGTGTGAGGTGTGGATTATAAACCAATCAAAGATGCTATTTGGTAAACACTTTGGTGTCACAAGCTCTAGCGATTTATGCTTCCTTATCCCATTCTTCATCTTCCATGGGGGTCTTTTTGGTGGGCAGGCGACGCATCAGGCGACCGGTCAAATAGCCACCCAAAATGGCAATGCCCAAGGTTGTGCCCAGAGCGGCCAGCTGGAACAAGGCTTGGGAAGAGGCGGAGCGCGGATCCGAGCTGGATTGGTCACGAGCTGGAAAAATGTCGCCAATTGCGTCTCCATAGGCTGAATTGCCTGCAGTCGCCGCGGAAATGATCCCACCCAAGCCACCCACAAGGCCCGGCATTCCATGAAGGTTGTGGACACCACAAGTGTCGTGAATGGATAGGCGATGGTCCAACCATGGGCTAATGTAGGTGTAGCCGATTACCGACAGAATACCTGCAATGGCGCCCACAACCAAGGCTCCATGCGGACCAATGACCAAATCGGCTGAAGAACCGACGGCAACACCGCCCGCCAAGGTCGCATTCTGAAAGTGGACCATGGAAATCTTTCCTTGCTTGGACAACCACATGGAGGCCAGAATGGCAGTAATGCACGAGCCAGTCAGGGCCAAGAGGGTATTGATAATGACACGCTCCTGCGAGTTGCCAGGAGCAAGTGCCCCGTTGAATGAAGGCCAAAACATCCACAAGAAAACCGTGCCAATGGTTGCCGTAATGTCCGAAAAGTAGGTAGCCTTTTCCTTTTCACTTGACCGCTCAGAGGGAATGTAGCCAAGAGCCCAAGAAGCCGCTAGGCCAAAGTAGGCACCAAAGGCATGGACAAACATGGATCCGCCCATGTCCACAGCCTCATAAACAACCACGCCCAACGACTCATTGACCGCGTAAAAGACCAAGAAACACAAGAGCATCACCAACATTTGCAAGGGAGTGGTCTTGCCAAGGACAGCGCCAAAGGCCACCAACACAGCACCAGCTGCAAAGTCGCCCGTGATTAATTTTTCAATTGACAGGTCAATCGCTTCCCAGGGCTCATCGTCATCAAACACGCGGTGGAAAAAGCCGTTAATGAGAATTGAGGTCTGAATGGCAAGGGCACCCAAAAACATGGTGTAGCCAAGAGAAGACCAGGAGTAGGCGTGCAAAAAGGTCATCAAAAAGCCAAAGCCAATAAAAATCATCACGTGAACGTCTTGGAAGGTGCCATAAAACTGGCGGACGTTTTCATTAGTCGTCGCGCCCGTAGGCAAAGCTTCTTGGTCATAGTCAGTGAAAAAGCCATAGAAAAAGCACAAGGCAACTTCCAAGACCAGAGTGGCAAGGACAAAGGTACGTGACGGCTTGATGGTGGAACTTGGAGAGGGTGGCTTGGCTTCAATGTGAGGCGCTTGAGAGGATGATGAGGTGGTGGCCATGACAATTAAAAGTGATTTGGCCAAATCACCCAGAGGGTGAATGGTTGATTTTCGCAGAAAATTGGCCCATATCAACCATAGTTTTGCAATTTACTTATAAAATCTTTTAAAAGCTTAATGCCAAAACTTCCTGAAACCTCTGGGTGAAACAGGACACCGATCCAAGGTTTAGTTTTATGACACACCATCACACCCTCCTTGGTGCACCCGTGGATCCCGTGCACAACAAAAGAAGGTGGAATGCAGGCCGGTCGGTCGAAGCAATGGTAATGCAGGTATTTGATCGTCTGGCAAAAAGTGAAAACCGTGGGGTAGGAGCCACGCAAGGGATAGGGTCTTTTGACGACCGCTGCTCCCTCGACCCACGTCATGAATTGAAAACCAAAACAAATGCCGAGGACGGGTTTTCCAGACGCCAAGGCTGCCAGGTTTAAAAAAAGTGTGGGGAGAGTGGTCGTGCCCTTGATGGACAGGCGGTGGTGGGAGCCCGTCAGCACGTAGCCGCCCACCCTCGCCTGATCCAATGCATAATAATCGTCCAGGGTTTCCACCACTTCAACCCGAGGCCACAGCGCCATCAAGAGTAGAATTAGCTTGGAGGTCATTTTTCGTTTATGGGGTTCATAGGCATTGTCAATCACCACAATGGTGTACATGCCATGATTTTGAAATTATTCAATAATCTATGGTTTCCTCAACCCAATCACATTTTACTTTCACTCTACCCCTCACCATGACCAAACCAAGCATTTTGACTCTTTTCTGCATGCTTTTGCTTGCAAGCCACCAAGCTTATGCCTGCGATTTTTCTGCTCTTCAAGATGTCGACTGTGACGTCATGTGGGAGCCTTGGAAGGCCATTTTTGACAAGTCCTATGCAACGGAGGAGGAGGAAACTTACCGCTTTGAGGTTTTTTGTTCCTCTTGGGATCGCATCAAGGAACACAACACAAATCCGGAGCATGGATGGACCATGGACATGAACCACTTTGCCGACTTGACCCCCGACGAGTGGAAGGCTCGTCATGCAAGCGGCTTCCATGTGTTTAACCAACTTCCCTCCTATGGCGAACACACCTTTCAGTACGACGATTTTGAAGGACCATTGCCTGCCTCTGTCAATTGGGTTGCCCAGGGACGGATTACTGCCGTGAAGAACCAAGGCCAGTGTGGTTCGTGTTGGTCCTTTTCCACTACTGGCGCGGTGGAAGGCCATGTCGCCATTGTCAACAATGCGGCGCCCGTTTCTTTGTCGGAGCAAGAGCTTGTGGATTGTTCCGACTCTTACGGAGACCATGGATGTGATGGAGGCATGATGGATTTTGGCTTTGAGTACGTCCAGAAGAATGG
>Ga0180434_10006287_pt1 | contig 13705 bp, 10 predicted proteins | sample SS_ome_7_FD_132453 | JGI IMG/M metagenome (GOLD analysis project Ga0180434, IMG submission 132453) | Hypersaline lake sediment archaeal communities from the Salton Sea, California, USA - SS_1_D_2 metaG | ecosystem: Environmental > Aquatic > Non-marine Saline and Alkaline > Hypersaline >... | reverse complement strand
TTCGTAGGTCTCCTCCAGCAGGTACCGGCGCAGCGAGTCATGGGTCTGTTCGCTCTCCCAGGGCCCCGCCGTGCGCAGGGTGTCCATGATCTGCACCGCGTCGATCAGACGCTCGCCGGCCTGTGGCGCCGGGGCGGCGATGAGCGGCTCACCGGCCTCCAAACGGGCCACCACGGCGGGGTGCCCGGGGTCTGAGGAGACCAGAACCGGGGCATCAGGCGCGTCCGCCGCCGGCCGGGCCGACCGCAGCGCGGCCACCGCTTCGACCGGCACTTCCTCGGTGTAGGCCACGCCGTGGCACAGCAGCGCGGCGGCCCCGATCGCCACCGTGCCGGGACGCCGCGGATCGAGCAGGACGACGGTCACCGGGCCCGCCCCCGCGCGCTGTCGGCGGGTTCGGGGGCCGGCCTCGGCGCGGCCTCGAGGGCACCCAGCAGGTTGGTGACCATTGCCAGCAACTCCAGGTCGCGCAACCGGGCCGCCCCGATACCTGAGCCCGCCCGCGGTATCGGAACCTGCACCGTCGAGGTCGTCGCGCGGTACCGGGCGGCCGGGTACATCCGCTTGAGCCGAACCTGGGCGGAGTCCGGGAGCGTCATCGGCGCGATGCGAAGGGTGGACGCATCGGCCCCGGTCGCGGCGACTTCGGTGATCCCGCGGCGGCGGCACAGCAACCGCAGCCGGGACACCGCCACCAACCGCTGCGCGGAGTCCGGCAGCGGGCCGTAGCGGTCGGTGAGTTCCTCGACCACGGCCTCGATCCCGGCCTCGTCGCCCGCGGCGGCCAGCCTTCGGTAGGCCTCCAGCCGCAGCCGGTCGCTGTTGATGTACTCCGGGGGCAGGTTGGCATCGACCGGCAGGTCGATGCGCACGTCCTTGGGCTCCTCAGCGCTGAGCACGGTCTTTCCGTCCGCCGCCGCCCGGTAGGCCTCGACGGCCTCGCCCACCAGCCGGACGTAGAGGTCGAACCCCACCCCGGCCACATGCCCGGACTGCTCAGCGCCCAACACGTTGCCGGCACCGCGAATCTCCAAGTCCTTCAACGCGACCGCCATACCCGCACCGAGTTCGTTGTTCTGCGCGATTGTCGCCAGCCGGTCATGCGCGGTCTCGGTCAGCGTGGTGTCGCGCGGGTAGAGGAAGTAGGCGTAGCCGCGTTCCCGGCTGCGGCCGACCCGGCCGCGAAGCTGATGGAGCTGGGACAGGCCGAGGGTGTCGGCGCGTTCCACGATCAGGGTGTTGGCGTTGGAGATGTCCAGGCCGGTCTCGACGATGGTGGTGCAGACCAGGACGTCGCACTCGCGGTTCCAGAACCCCTGAACGGTCGCTTCGAGAAGGTCCTCGGGCATCTGGCCGTGCGCGACGGCCACCCTGGCTTCGGGCACCAGCGCCCGGATACGGGCCGCCGCCTCGTCAATGCTGGAAACCCGGTTGTGGACGTAGAAGACCTGTCCGTCGCGCAGCAGTTCGCGGCGCAGCGCCGCGGCAACCTGCTTGTCGTCCTGAGGTCCGACATAGGTCAGCACCGGGTAGCGTTCCTCGGGCGGGGTCAGGATCGTCGACATCTCCCGGATACCGGCCAGACTCATCTCCAGGGTGCGCGGGATCGGCGTCGCGCTCATGGTGAGCACGTCGACATGGGAGCGCAGCGCCTTGATGTGTTCCTTGTGCTCGACGCCGAAGCGCTGCTCCTCATCGACCACCACCAGGCCGAGGTCCTTCCACGCGACACCGGTCTGCAGCAGCCGGTGGGTGCCGATGACGATGTCCACGCTGCCGTCGGCCATGCCCTCGAGGACCTCGCGGGACTGGGCCGGGTCGGTGAACCGCGACAGGCCCCGGACGGTCACCGGGAAACCCGACATCCGCTCGGTGAAGGTCTGCAGATGCTGATCGGCCAGCAGTGTGGTGGGCACCAGCACCGCGACCTGTTTGCCGTCCTGGACCGCCTTGAACGCCGCCCGCACGGCGATTTCGGTCTTGCCGTAGCCGACGTCACCACAGATGACCCGGTCCATCGGGACCGGTTTCTCCATATCGGCCTTCACCTCGCCGATCGCGGTCATCTGGTCGACGGTCTCGGTGAATCCGAAGGCGTCCTCCATCTCGGCCTGCCACGGGCTGTCCGGGGCGAAGGCGTGCCCCGGGGCGGCCTGACGTTTGGCGTAGAGCGCGACCAGTTCACCGGCGATCTCCCGAACAGCCTTGCGCGCCTTGGTTTTCGTGTTGGACCAGTCGCTGCCGCCCAGCCGGCTCAGGCTGGGCTGTTCGCCGCCGACATAGCGGGAGAGCTGATCCAGGGAGTCCATCGGGACGAAGAGCCGGTCGGCTCCCTGGCCCCGCTTGGAGGCGGCGTACTCCAGGACCAGGTACTCGCGGCGAGCGCCGCCGACCGTGCGCTCGACCATCTCGACGAACCGGCCGATGCCGTGCTGGTCGTGCACGACCAGGTCACCGGCGGTCAGCGCCAACGGGTCGACGGTGTTGCGGCGCCGGGCGGCCAGCCGCTTGCCCTCCGGGCCGGTGGCCCGGTTCCCGGTGAGATCGGTTTCGGTGATCACCACCAACCCGGCCTCGGGCACGACGATCCCGGTGTGCAGCGGCCCCTTGAGGACTCCGACCACGCCGGCCGAGGGTGCCGCGCCGGGCTCGAGCAGTGCGGCCGCGATATCTCGCTCGGCCAGTTGCTCGACCACCCGCTGGGCGGTGCCCGCGCCGGGTGCCACGACGCAGGCCAGACCGCCGGTGGCGACGTGGGCGCGCACCATGGCGAAGATCTCCTCGAGACCGGACTGCTGGCCGCGCGCCGATGGTGCCGCACGAACTCCGAGGTCGATGGCATCGGGTGCGCCGAGCTGGCTCAGCGTCCACCAGGGGTGACCGGCGGCGCGAGCGGCCCCGCGCACCTCGTCGAGTTCGCGGAAGCCCGAACCGCCGAGCTGACCCACGTCGATCGGGGACTCCGCGCCGACCGCCGCCACCGACCAGGACGCCTCGAGGAACTCCCGGCCGGTGTTGATCAGGTCGGCCGCGCGGGTGCGGACCTTCTCCGGGTCGCACACCAGCAGCGGGGCGCCCGCCGGAAGGTGGTCGACGAGCAGGCCCGGTGTCCCCGGCGCCAGCACCGTCGACAGCGCCTCCATCCCGTCGACCGGGATGCCCTGGGAGATCTTGGCCAGCATGTCCCCGACACCCCCGGTGACGCTGTTCGGGGCTCCGGGTGCACGGTCGGCCAATTGCGCTGCGCGGGAACGAACCTCGTCGGTGAGCAGCAGCTCACGGCACGGCACCGCGACGACCACCCCGGCGTCGAGTTCGGGGATCGAGCGCTGGTCGGCGACGGAGAACATCCGCATCTCGGCGATCTCGTCGCCCCAGAACTCGACACGCACCGGGTGTTCGGCGGTCGGGGCGAAGATGTCGAGGATGCCGCCCCGCACCGCGAACTCGCCGCGCCTCGCCACCATGTCGACCCTGGTGTAGGCCAACTCGACCAGCCGCCCCAGCAGCCACTCGAAATCGAATTCCGCGCCGATGGTGAGCACCACCGGTTCGATGCCGGCCAGGTCCGCGGCCAAGGGCTGCAACAACGAACGCACCGTGGTCACGACCACCTGCAGCGGCGGTCCCAGCCGATCGTCGTCGGGGTGGGCCAGCCTGCGCAGCAGCAGCATCCGCGAGCCGACGGTGTCCACACCCGGGGACAGCCGTTCGTGCGGCAGGGTCTCCCAGGAGCCGAACAGCGCCGCCGCCTCACCGTAGACCGCGCGCAACTCGGCGGTGAGGTCGTCGGCTTCCCGCCCGGTGGCGGTCACCACCAGCAGTGGGCCGCTGCGGGCCAGGGCGCCGGCCACGAACAGCCGGGCGGAGGCCGGTCCGGTGATCGCGACCTCGGCGGGCCGTTCTCCGGCGAGCCGGGTGAGTTCGGCGAAGCCGGGTGCCGACACCACGGAGTCGACGAGGCCGGCCAACGGGGCCCGGGCGCGGCTATGCCCCGAAGCGGTCATGGTGGCACCATCCTAGGAGTCCCCGGCGGTGCCGGCGCCCTGGGATGCTTCGCCGCACCCAACGGTCCGGTCGCTGCACTACAGTCAGGGTGGGCCGGGACAGTCCCCCGGGGGCTGTGGCTGCCTCGTCCGGACCATCCGCCGTGGTGTAATTGGCAGCACCTCTGATTTTGGTTCAGATAGTTCAGGTTCGAGTCCTGGCGGCGGAGCGGTGCCTGACGGCCCCCATTGCGCGGCTTCGCCGCGGCGGGCCTGATGCCAACGGTGCGCGAAACCGCACACTGGGAGGTCCGAGTGACAACACACAGCGACGCCGCGGTTGTGGTGCTGGCGGCCGGCGCGGGGACCCGGATGCGGTCGGACACCCCCAAGGTGCTGCACCCGCTGGGCGGACGCAGCATGATCGCGCACGTGTTGCGCGCGGTCGCCGGGGTGAGCCCCACCCACCTGGTGGTGGTGCTCGGCAAGGACCGGGACCGGATCGGGCCGGTGGTCGCCCAACTCGGCGACGCGCTCGGTCGCCGGGCCGAGGTGGCGGTACAGGACCAGCAGTTGGGCACCGGTCACGCCGTCCTGTGCGGCCTATCGGCTCTCCCCGAGGACTTCGACGGGGTCGTCGTGGTCACCTCCGGCGACATCCCGCTGCTGGACGCGGGGACGCTGACCGGTCTGATCGCCGCGCACCGCGCCGCCCCGGCCGCGGTCACCGTGCTCACCACCACCGTGCCCGACGCCCACGGCTACGGCCGGATCCTGCGGACCCAGGACGGCGAGGTGATCGCCATCGTCGAGGAGGCTGACGCCACCCCGCAGCAGCGGGCCATCCGCGAGGTCAACTCCGGGGTCTATGCGTTCGACATCTCCGCGCTGCGCTCGGCCCTGGCGCGGCTGTCCTCCGACAACGCCCAGCACGAGCTGTACCTCACCGACGTCATCGCGATCGTGCGTGCCGACGGCCACGCCGTGCACGCCCGCCATATCGCCGACCACATGCTGGTGGCGGGGGTCAACGACCGCGTGCAGCTCTCCGAGCTGGCCCGGGAGCTGAACCGGCGCGTGGTGACCGGCCATCAGCGGGCCGGCGTCACCGTACTGGACCCGGCGACCACCTGGATCGACGTCGACGTGACCATCGGCCGCGACAGCGTCGTGCACCCGGGCACCCAGTTGCTGGGCCCGACCAGGATCGGCGCACGGTGCCGGATCGGGCCGGACACCACTCTCGAGGATGTCGAGGTCGGCGACGCCGCGTCGGTGGTCCGCAGCCACGGGCAGGGCGCGATCATCGGCCCGGAAGCCCAGGTCGGACCGTTCAGCTATCTGCGCCCGGGCACCCGGCTGGGCACGGCGGGCAAGCTCGGCGCCTTCGTCGAGACCAAGAACGCGGTGATCGGGCGGGGCAGCAAGGTCCCGCACCTGACCTATGTCGGAGACGCCGATATCGGCGAGTACAGCAATATCGGGGCCTCCAGCGTGTTCGTCAACTACGACGGGGAGACCAAACGCCGGACCACGGTGGGCTCGCATGTGCGCACCGGCAGCGACACGATGTTCGTGGCGCCGGTCAGCGTCGGCGACGGCGCCTACACCGGCGCCGGGACTGTGTTGCGCGACGATGTGCCACCGGGTGCGCTGGCGGTCTCGGCCGGCGGGCAACGCAACATCGAGGACTGGGTACCGCGCAACCGGCCCGGCAGCGATTCGGCGCGGGCGGCCGAACGCGCCGCCCAGCGGGCCGGGGCGCGGCCCAAAACCGAGTCGGGCGATCCGCAGCAGAGCTGAATACGTACGATGAGGCCGGCACCGATTCGCCGACCGGCAGGGGAAGCGCAGTGGGCACGGACTGGACCGACAACCGCAAGAACCTGATGCTCTTCTCGGGTCGCGCCCACCCCGAACTCGCCGATCAGGTCGCCAAGGAACTCGACGTCCACGTCACCGCCCAGACCGCGCGGGACTTCGCCAACGGCGAGATCTTCGTGCGGTTCGACGAGTCGGTCCGCGGCTGCGACGCGTTCGTCCTGCAGTCCCACCCGGCACCGTTGAACACCTGGCTGATGGAGCAGTTGCTCATGATCGACGCCCTCAAAAGGGGCAGCGCCAAACGGATCACCGCAATCCTTCCCTTCTACCCCTACGCCCGGCAGGACAAGAAGCACCGCGGCCGGGAGCCGATCTCGGCGCGCCTGGTGGCCGATCTGCTCAAGACCGCCGGCGCCGACCGGATCGTGTCGGTGGATCTGCACACCGATCAGATCCAGGGATTCTTCGACGGGCCGGTCGACCACATGCGGGCGCAGAACCTGCTGACCGGCTACATCAAGGACAACTACCCGTGCGGGAACATCGTGGTGGTCTCACCGGACTCCGGGCGGGTCCGGGTGGCCGAGAAGTGGGCCGACGCGCTGGGCGGGGCGCCGCTGGCGTTCATCCACAAGACCCGCGACCCCAGAGTGCCCAACCAGGTGGTCTCCAACCGGGTCGTCGGTGAGGTCGAGGGCAAGACCTGTGTGCTCACCGACGACATGATCGACACCGGCGGCACCATCGCCGGAGCGGTCCAGCTGCTGCGCGACGACGGGGCCGCCGACGTGATCATCGCCGCCACCCACGGTGTGCTCTCCGACCCGGCCGCCGAGAGGCTGGCCTCCTGCGGTGCCCGCGAGGTGATCGTGACCAACACCCTGCCGATCGAGGAGGCCAAGCGGTTCCCCCAGCTGACCGTGCTGTCGATCGCCCCACTGCTGGCCAGTACCATCCGTGCCGTGTTCGAGAACGGCTCGGTGACAGGTCTTTTCGACGGAGACGCGTAGGCGGCCATGATCAGCGTCAGGCGATTCATCGCCGCCGTTGGTGCGCTGGTGTGTGCCGGGTGTGGCTCTCCCACCCCCGACTACGCCGTCATCCGGCCCGACGGGACCCCGGTCGTGGAGTCTCCGGTGGCCGCCGAGGATTCGGCAAGCACCTCCACCAGTCCCACACCGATCGCGGAATACCTGGAAGGCGTCGGCGTCACCGGCGAGCAGGTGCCCCTCGACGAACTCACCGATCTCGTGGTCACGCTGCCAAAACCCAAGGGCTGGACCACCTACAACAACCCCAACTTCTCACCCGGCACCGAGGCGATCGCCAAAGACGGCACCTACCCCACCGCCATGGTCATGGTGTTCAGGCTGGACGGGAGTTTCGACGTCGCCCAGGCGCTCGAGCACGCCGATGACAGCGCCGAGATGTCGGAGAACTTCATCAAGCTCAACTATTCGAACGCCGACTTCAAAGGGTTCCCGTCCTCGATGATCGAAGGCAGCTACGACCTGGCCGACCTGCGGTTGCACAGCTACAACCGCGTGGTCATCCCGGTGACCCCGGAGTTCGACCGCTACCTGGTCCAGTTCACCGTGACCACCCTGGCAAACCAGGCGGAAGCCCAGGCGCCCGAGGTCGAGGAGATCATCCGGGGATTCTCGGTCTCGGTGAAGTGACCGGCGAGGATTTCCGGTTGCCGCCGCGGATCGGCTAGCCTGTAACGCGTCACGGCGAGGGTGGCCTGTCCACCGTTATCGACGAGGCCGCAGCGATCCGCGCCTTCGCCGTCCATGTCAGAAGGCAGGAGCACTGAAGATGGCCAAAGGCGCCACCACCAACAAACTCACCGTCGCCGAGCGCACCCGCACCGGCAAGGGCGCTTCCCGGCAGGCCCGCCGTGAGGGCAAGGTCCCTGCGGTGCTCTACGGCCACGGCGCCGAGCCTCGGCACCTGGAACTGAACGCCCATGACTACGCCGCCGTGCTGCGCAACTCCGGCACCAACGCGGTGCTGAGCCTGCAGATCGCCGGTGAGGAGCAGCTCGCCCTGACCAAGGCGATCGCGATGCACCCGATCAAGCGCACCATCATTCACGCCGACCTGCTGGTGGTCCGGCGCGGCGAAAAGGTGACCGTCGAGGTCCAGGTGGAACTGGAGGGCGATGCGGCCTCCGGCACCCTGGTGACCCAGGACGCCACCACCATCGAGATCGAGGCCGAGGCGCTGTCCATCCCGGAAGGCCTGACCGTGTCGATCGAGGGCGCCGAGGAGGGCACCCAGGTGCTCGCCGGGGAGATCGCCCTGCCGGCCGGCGTCACGCTGATCAGCGACCCGGAGATGCTCGTCGTCAACATCGTGGCCGCGCCGACCGCCGAGGATCTGGAGTCCGAGGGCGGCGGTGAGACCGCCGAGGCGGAGGCCGCTGAGGGCGCCGAGGCCGAGGGCGAATCCGCCGAGGCCGAGGGCGAGTAAGCGCGCGCCGTGGCCGAGCCGTTTCTGGTGGTCGGCCTGGGCAACCCTGGACCGCGGTACGCCTCGACCCGGCACAACATCGGCTTCATGGTGGCCGACGTGCTCGCCGGGCGAATGGGAGGCGCGTTCAAGGCGCACAAACGGTCCGGAGCCGAGGTGCTCACCGGTCGGCTGGCGCACCGGCCGGTCGTGCTGGCCAAGCCGCGGGTCTACATGAACGAGTCCGGGCGCCAGGTGGGACCGCTGGCGAAGTTCTACTCGGTGCGGCCCGCCGACGTGATCGTCATCCACGACGACCTGGATATCGACTTCGGCCGGGTACGGCTGAAGACCGGCGGCGGCGAGGGCGGCCACAACGGACTGCGGTCGATCGCGGCCGCTCTGGGCACCAAGGAGTTCCAGCGGGTCCGGATCGGCATCGGCCGGCCCCCGGGCCGCAAGGATCCGGCGGCCTTCGTCCTGGAACCGTTCACCTCCGCCGAGCGCGGTGAGGTGCCGACGCTGTGCGAGCTGGCCGCCGACGCCACCGAACTGCTGATCGGCGCCGGACTCGAGGCGGCCCAGAACCAGGTGCACGCCTGGTAGCCGACCCCACCGGTGGTCAGGTGACCAGCGAGACCGAGTTGGCCCTGCGCAGCTTGCCCGACGGCGTCTTCGGAATGGTTCCGGGCCCGAGGACCACGACGTTGCGCGGCCGGACTCCGACCTCGCCGACGACCTCGTGGGCCACCTGCTGCTCGATCCGGCGCACCTCGGCCGGATCCTCGAACTCGTTGGACTCGACCGCCACCGCGAAGGTCTCCCGGGAATGCCCGGCGTCAAGCCGGACCGCGACCGCGCATCCCGGCCGCACTCCCTCGACACGGCCAGCGGCTCTTTCGATGTCGGTCGGATAGATGTTGCGGCCGGCCATGATGATGACGTCCTTGACCCGGCCGCAGACCACGACGTGGCCCTCTTCGGTCAGGTACCCGAGGTCACCGGTGTCATACCAGCCGTTCTCGTCCTGCGCGGCGACGAAACCGCCCATGGTCAGGTAGCCCGGGGTCAGTGACGCTCCGCGCAGTTCGATGATGCCCACGCCGCGGGGCGGCCGCACCCCGCCGTCCTCGTCAACGATGCGGGCCTCCAGGTCGGGCAGCAGCGGACCCAGCGAGGCCAGCCGACGCACATTGCCCTTGGCCGACGGAACCGCCTGCCGCAGAGCCGCCAGCAGGTCGGCGTCCACCTCATCGACCACCAGGCCGGCGCCGCACTCGGAGAACGACACCGCCAGGGTGGTCTCGGCCATCCCATAGGCCGGCAGGATCGCCTCCGGCCTGAGGCCGAAGGGCTTACCCGCATCCAGCAGGTCCTCGACGTCGGCCGGTTCGACCGGCTCGGCCCCGGACAGCGCGAACCTGAGCGTGGACAGGTCGAAGTCACCCGGTTTCGCCTGCCGGCGAAGCCGTTTGGCCAGCAGCGCATAGGCGAAGTTGGGCGCCGCGGTCATCGTGCCCTGGTACTTGTCGATCAGCTTGGCCCACAGCAGGGTGTCCCGGAGGAAGTCCAACGGGGTCACCTTCACCAGTTCCGCGCCGAAGTACATGGGGATGGTCAGGAACCCGACCATCCCCATGTCGTGGAAGCAGGGCAGCCAGCTCACCATGACGTCGTTGTCGATGTCATAGCGCGCGCCGATGAACATCGCCTCGGCGTTGGAGTAGATGTTGCCGTGGGTGATCACCACCGCTTTCGGGGAGCCGGTGGAACCCGACGTCAGCTGCATCAGCGCGACGTCGTCCTCACCGGTCTCGACCGGGTCGATGGGATCCGCGGCGAGCAGATCCTCGACGGTCAGCACCGTCACGCCCCGTTCGGCCAGTACCGGGGCCGCGGCCAGGAAGGGCTCGGAGATGATGACGGCCTTGGCCTCGATCATGTCGATCACGTTGGTGGTGTCCTGCGCCCACAGCGCGAGGTCGGTGCGCGGTGTGGGCTGGTGCAGCATGGTCAGGCTCGCACCGCGCATCCACAGTCCCTGGGCGGTCGGGGCGATCTCGACCGGCGCGCCGGCGAGTACGCCGACCGCGTCCCCCGGTCCCACCCCGGCGGCCGCCAGGCCGCCGGCGATACGCCGGGCGCGTTCGTGGACCTCTTTCCAGGTGTGCCGGACCGGGTCGGACGGCTCGCCGGTGACCATGCCCTTGATGCTGGTCCTGGCGTTGTGGAACATCTTCTCGGTGAATCGGCTCATGACGACCTCCTCAGCCTCCGGGGCGGCGTCGACGGTGGCGCGACACCCGGAGCTTTCATTTTCCGCCTGTGGTGGGGCCGGGTTGCGGCGGCGCGCCCAGCCCGCCGGGCGACAATTCGGTTTCGACTCGGCGCAATGCCTGACTCCACCGCGACCATCTTAGACTTTCCTTAAGAAACTGCAACACCACGCGCCGATCACACGACCGGCACGACCCGGGCCCCGTGCACGGGTCCACTGGCCACGCGCACGGTGCGGCAGACCCCGGCCCCGGCCAGTTCGCTGCCGATCTCGACCGCGCCGTCCGCGGACGCGCAGAGGAATGCGCAGGTGGGTCCAGACCCCGACACCAGACCCGCCAGGGCTCCGGCCTCCGTCCCGGCGCGCAGGGTGCGCCGAAGATCCGGTTTGAGGCTCAGCGCGGCCGGTTGCAGGTCGTTGCCCAGCAGCGCGGCCAACTCGTGCGGGTCACCGGCGGACAGCGCGCTGATCAGCGGCTGCGGATCGGACAGCCGGGAGGGACCTCCGGATTGCCGTAGCCGGTCGATTTCGGCGTACACCGCGGCCGTCGACAATCCGCCGTCACCCAGCGCCAGCACCCAATGAAAGGTGCTGCGGGCCAGGACCGTGGTCAGTTCCTCGCCCCGGCCGGTGCCCAGGGCGGTCCCGCCATGCAGAGCGAACGGAACGTCGCTGCCCAGCCGGACCGCCATCGCGTGCAGGTCCCGGCGCGGCAGTCCAAGCTCCCACAGTTCGTTCATCCCGACCAGAACCGCGGCCGCGTCGGCGCTGCCGCCAGCCATGCCGCCGGCGACCGGGATGGCCTTCTCGACGGTGATCTCGACGTCCGGTGCCCGCCCCACGTGGGCGGCCATCAACTCCGCCGCTCGCCAGGCCAGGTTGGCCTGATCGGTGGGAACGACGTCGGCCCCCTCGCCGAGCACCCGCACCGAGAGCAGGTCGGACTCGCGCACGGTGACCTCGTCGGCCAGCGACACCGCGTGGAACACCGTGGTCAGGTCGTGGTAGCCGTCCGCGCGGCGGTCGCCGACACCGAGAAAGAGATTGACCTTGCCCGGCACCCGAACGGTCACCGAACCGGTCGGCACCCATTCGGCCGCGGCGCTGCCGTCGGCGTTAGACACCGCATGAGGGTATCGCTGCCCGCCCCGGCTCAGCCCGAACCGGCCGGCCGCGCGGTTCCCCCCTCCGCCCGGACCGGCGGGACCGCCCGGCCGGATCGCTGCAGCAGCCTGACGAAGTCGTCGATGGACAGGGTCTCGGCACGCCGCGCCGGGTCGATACTCGCGGCCAGCAGCAACTCCGCGGAAGCATTGCCGGACCCGGCCCATTCCAGGAAGGCGTTGCGGACGGTCTTGCGGCGCTGGGCGAAGCCGATGTCGATGAGCGCGAAGACCTGCCGGCGGAACTCGTCGTCGACCGGCCAGGGCGGACTCTCGTACCGGTCGATGCGTACCAGGCCCGAGTTCACCCGCGGGACCGGCCAGAAGACCGTAGGGGGGACACTCCCGCACCGGCGGACCGAACCGAAGAACCGGACTTTGGCGCTGGGCACGCCGTACTCCTTGGTCGAGGGTTCGGCGGCGAGCCGTTCGGCGACCTCGGCCTGAACCATCACCATCACCGCACGGATGCTGGGGAACTCGGCGAGCAGATGCAGCAGGGCGGGAACGGCGATGTTGTAGGGCAGGTTGGCCACCACCGCGGTCGGCTGCCGGGAGAGATCGGAGCGCCGCAATTCCAGGATGTCGGCGTTGATGACGGTGAGCCGCTGGACCTCGCTGTGCGAGTGGGAGGCCACGGTCTGCGGCAACCGCCCGGCCAGCACCGGGTCGATCTCCACCGCAGTCACGGCGGAACCGCGGTCGAGCAGGGCCAGCGTCAGCGAGCCCAGTCCGGGGCCGACTTCCAACACATGGTCGGACCGGGTGATCCCGGACGCCGTCGCCACCCGGCGCACAGTGTTGGCGTCGTGGACGAAGTTCTGGCCGAGCGACTTGCGCGGACGCAGGTCGAGTTCGCTTGCCAGATCTCTGATCTCAGTGCGCGTCAGCAGGCGGATGGTCATCGCGTTTCCCGGAAATCCGTCGTTGCCGGAGCCACAGGCGATCGCAGTCCGCCGGGCCGACCCGGGCGCGCGGCCGCGGGCAGACCGTAGACCCGCCGGGCGGTGGCGGTGGTCTCGTGCGCGATCTGCTCGGGGTCCCGGCCGAGCAGTTCGGCCAGCGCCCGGACCGTGTAAGGCAGGCAGTAGGGCTCATTGGGCGCACCCCGGAACGGGTGCGGGGTCAGAAACGGCGCGTCGGTTTCCACCAGCAGCTGACCCGGTGGGATCAGCGGCGCGGCCTCCCGGAGCCGACCGGCGTTGCGGAAGCTGACGGTGCCCGACAAGCTCAGCACCCAGCCGGCCTCCACACACCTGCGCGCCATCGCCGGGCCGGAGGAGAAACAGTGGAAGATCACCGTTTCCGGGGGGCCCTCGGCCAGCAGGACGTCCAGCACGGCGTCGTCGGCGTCGCGGTTGTGGATCATCAACGGTTTTCCGGTCCGTTTGGCCAGGTCGATATGCCAGGCGAACGCCTCACGCTGCCGCTCCGGGGGGGCACAGCCCTCTAGCCGGTCCGGCCAGTACAGATCCATCCCGGTCTCCCCGACGGCCACCACCCGGGGTTGGGCGGCCAGTTCCTCGATCCGGGCGCGGGCGTGCTCGTCGAGTGCGCCGGCCCGGGTGGGGTGCAGCGCGACAGCCGCGTAAAGCCTGTCGTCCCACCCGGCGGCGGTGGCCGCCCAGCAGGCCGAGTCCAGGTCGTCGGCGATGGTGACCGCCGCCACGACGCCAACGGCCTCGGCGCGGTCCAGGGCCGCCCTCACCTGGCCGGTGGTGCGGGCGCCGCAGGCGTCGAGGTGGGTGTGGGCGTCGATCAGCGGCGTCAGGGGCTCGGGAGGGGGCGGTGCCGCCCGATCCGCGCGCTTGGATCCCACGCCCAACACCATAGGGTGAGGGTCGATATGAGCGAACCGTTCTATGTGACCACCGCGATCGCCTACCCCAACGGGGCACCGCATGTTGGGCACGCCTACGAGTACATCGCCACCGACGCCATCGCCCGGTTCAAGCGGCTGGACGGTTTCGACGTCCGTTTCCTGACCGGCACCGACGAGC
>Ga0180434_10006285_pt1 | contig 13707 bp, 14 predicted proteins | sample SS_ome_7_FD_132453 | JGI IMG/M metagenome (GOLD analysis project Ga0180434, IMG submission 132453) | Hypersaline lake sediment archaeal communities from the Salton Sea, California, USA - SS_1_D_2 metaG | ecosystem: Environmental > Aquatic > Non-marine Saline and Alkaline > Hypersaline >... | reverse complement strand
CTCCTGAATCTTCTGGATGTACTCCGGCTTGTTGCTCTTCAGGTATTCACGCAGCTCGCGGGAGAACTGCACCACCTGATCAACAGGAACGTCATCGATCAGCCCTTTGACACCGGCGTAAACAATGGCGACCTGCAGCCAGAATCAGCGGACTGAACTGGGGCTGCTTGAGCAGCTCGCGCAGACGCTTACCGCGACCGAGTTGCTTCTGGGTGGCTGCATCCAGATCGGAAGCGAACTGAGAGAACGCCGCCAGTTCGTCGAACTGGGCCAGTTCCAGCTTCAGGGTGCCGGCAATCTTCTTGATCGCCTTGGTCTGGGCGGCACCACCCACCCGGCTCACGGAGATACCGACGTTGATGGCCGGACGCAGACCAGAGTTGAACAGATCGGAACTGAGGAACACCTGACCATCCGTGATCGAGATCACGTTGGTGGGGATGTAAGCCGACACGTCACCGGCCTGGGTTTCGATGATCGGCAATGCGGTCATCGAGCCTTTGCCCATGGCATCGGACAGCTTGGCGGCACGCTCCAGCAGACGGCTGTGGAGATAGAACACGTCGCCGGGATAGGCCTCACGACCGGGCGGACGACGGAGCAGCAGAGACATCTGGCGATAAGCCTGGGCCTGCTTGGTGAGATCGTCGTAAATCACCAGGGTGGCTTTGCCCTTATACATGAAGGACTCAGCGATCGAGGCACCGGTGTAAGGAGCCAGATACTGAAGGGCCGCGGGGTCTGAGGCGTTGGCCGCCACCACGACCGTGTAGTCAAGGGCGCCACGCTCACGCAGCACCTCGGTGACCTGGGCCACAGACGCTGCTTTCTGACCGACAGCCACATAAACACAGACCACATCCTGATCCTTCTGGTTGAGGATGGTGTCGATGGCGATCGCGGTCTTACCGGTCTGACGGTCACCGATGATCAGCTCACGCTGGCCACGGCCGATGGGAATCATCGCGTCGATGGCGGTGATTCCGGTCTGCATCGGCTCGTGCACCGATTTGCGCTGGATGATGCCGGGCGCGGGCGACTCGATCAGGCGCGTTTCATTCGTGGCGAGGTCGCCTTTGCCATCGATCGGTTGGCCCAGGGGGTTGACCACCCGACCCAGCAGGGCGTCACCCACGGGGACCGAAGCGATCTTGCCGGTGGCCCGCACCGTGCTCCCCTCTTGAATCCCCAGGCCTTCACCCATCAGCACCGCGCCGACGTTGTCGTCTTCGAGGTTGAGAGCGATGCCCTCGGTGCCATCTTCGAACTCAAGCAGTTCTCCGGCCATGGCCTGCTGCAGGCCGTAGACGCGGGCGATGCCGTCGCCCACCTGGAGCACGCTGCCGACGTTGCTGACCGAAACGGACTTGTCGTAGTCCTCGATCTGCTGTTTGAGGATGGCGCTGATCTCGTCTGGACGGATGGAAACCATGGCGGGAAATCCCTGGGGAGGGTGGTGAGTGGAGGAGCGGAGTAGGGAAGGAAGCCTCAGCTCGCTTTGGCGAGCGACAGACCAAGACGGCGAACCTGGCCAGCAAGACTGGCGTCAATGACCTGGGAGCCGAGGTTCACAACGAAACCACCGATCAGGCTGGGATCGACGCTGAGGTCGAGTTCCACGGTTCCGGTGCCGACCATGGCCTGCACTTTCTCCGTGAGGGCCGCGAGCTGGTCGTCACTGAGGGCCTGAGCCGTGGAAACCTTGGCCAGAGCAATGCGGCGGGAGTCCCGATACAGCTCGAGGTAGCGGAGCAACACCGCATCGAAAGCGGCAAGGCGATGGCGGTCGGCCAGAACCTTGAGCAGATTGAGAAGAGAAGGCTTCAACTGCTCGGCGAGAAGACTGGTCAGAGCCTGTTTCTTGCCGTCTGGTTCCAGCACGGGCGAGGTCATCGCCTCTCGGAATTCAACGGAGCTGTTCCAGAGGCCCAGAAGGTCTTTGCACTGCTGGGCGACGTCGTCAGATTCCTGACGTCCATCGGTGACCTGCAGAAGAGCCTCGGCGTATGGGGTGGACAGGGAATTGAGTAATGGCATCAGGCGTCCTCCAGATTGGCGATGGAGGCATCGATGAGACGGGCTTGACCGTTGGCATCAAGGCGACCAGGCAATTCGGCCATGACCTTGTCGATCGCGGCCATGGCGGCTTCACGGCGAAGTTGCTCACTCAATCGGGCACCCTCGGCGGTGAGCTCGGAAAGAGCGTCCTGCTTGAGAGCAGCCATGGCTGAAATCGTGCGCTTCTCGCCATCCAGACGGATCGCCTCAGCACGGGCTTTGCCATCCGCAAGGATCGTTTCAGCCTTCTGCTTTGCGGCAGCGAGGTCGGCCTGGGCTTGGGCGAGATCAGCCGTTGCTTTCTTCAGACGGGTCTCGGCATCGTCGAGATCGTGAAGGATCGCCTGGCGACGGCGTTCAAGAATGCCGCCGAGGAATCCCTTCAGGAACCAGCCCAGCACCCCGATCACAATGACCAGGTTGATCAGGTTGGTCTCGAACAGGTTCAGGTTGATCCCGAAACCCTCGGAGGCGAAAAGCAAAGAGAACGTCATCATCAGGCCGCCAGCAATCGTTGAATGATCTGGGAGCTGAGTTGATCGACCTGGGCCATCAACTGGGCTGAAGCTTGCTCACGCTGTGATTCGATCTCGCGACGGGCCTTCTCACGCGTGCGATTGGCCTCCGCCTCGGCTTCGGCGAGAGCTTCGCGATACAGACGGTCCACCTCCTGCTCGGCCTCCACAATGGCGGCCTGGGCGGCCTGTCGAGCGGTCCGAAGCTGCTCGGTGAGGTCGGCTTCCAGACGCTCAACCTGGGCCAGCTTCTGCTTGGCCTCGGCGCGGCTGGTGGAGATGTAACCCTCACGATCTTCCACGACCTTGCCGACCGGACGGAAGAAAAGAGAGTTGAGCAGGAAGGTGAGGAGCACCACCTGAACCGCCATCAGCGGCAGGGTGGCATCGAGGTCGAAAAGACCTCCCTCCGGTACCCCTGCTTCAGCGAGCAGAAGCCAGGTCATGAAAGAGGAGCGCTGGGTGGAAGCGAAACAGTGAACTCAGACGAAACCGCGGATCGCATCCCGGAGGATGGCGATCCGCGCTGCCTGAATCAGCCGGCGAAGGGGTTGGCGAACAGAAGCACCAGAGCCACAACCAGGCCGTAGATAGTGAGAGCTTCCATGAAGGCCAGGGACAGCAGCAGGGTGCCGCGGATCTTGCCCTCAGCCTCGGGCTGGCGGGCGATCCCTTCCACAGCCTGGCCGGCTGCGGTGCCCTGGCCGATGCCAGGGCCGATGGCGGCGAGACCCACCGCGAGGGCGGCGGCCAGGACGGAGGCGGCGGAGGTCAGATCACTCATTGGTGGAAAGCGTTGGGGTTGCGCAGGATGAGCGCGGAAAGGGCAGAGCGCGCCCGGGACACTCCCCTGAAAGGAGTGGGCCCGGTTCCACCCGGACCTGCGCGCGATGTGTTTAGCAGATCGCCGGGGACCGGCGAAAGCGATGGGGAGACCTAGTGGGCCTCTTCGTGAACGGCTTCGCCGATGTAGTTGGCGGCGAGGGTGGCAAAAATCAGAGCCTGGATCGCACTGGTGAACAGGCCGAGGAACATGGCGGGCAGGGGAACCAGGACCGGAACCAGGAAAGCCAGCACAGCCACCACCAGCTCATCCGCCAGAATGTTTCCGAACAGACGGAAGGACAGCGACAGAGGCTTCGTGAAATCTTCGATGATCTTGAACGGAAGCATGATCGGAGTCGGATCCACGTAGTACTCGAAGTAACGCAGACCTTTGCGGCTCAGACCGGCATAGAAGTAAGACAGGGACACCAGCAGGGCCATGGCCACTGTGGTGTTGATATCAGCCGTTGGGGCGCCAAGCTCGCCATTGGGAAGCTCAATAAGCTTCCAGGGAATCAGAGCGCCGCCCCAGTTGCAGACAAAGATGAACAAGAACAGGGTGCCGACAAAAGGCAGCCAGTCGCGGTAGGCCTTTTCGCCAATCTGCTCCCGGGCAAGATCGCGCAGATAATCCCAAAGGAACTCGAGGAGGTTCTGCGCACCCCGGGGATCACGCTCCATCTTGCGGGTACCGACGACCACGAGGGCCAGCAGCACGCCGATCACAACCCAGGAGCTGAGAAACACCTGGCCGTGGAGGTTGAGATTGCCGATCTGCCAGTACAGATGCTGGCCCACCTCCAGTTCGGCGAAGGGAAGGGGGAGGGGCAACAGAGCCATGAAGTCAGGGGGGTGCGCGGACTCAGGCGTCAGTGACGGCCTGAAGGATCAAGGCGGGCTTGTAGAGAAGAAAACCGAGGAAGGCGGGAAGCAAGTCGAGCTGGGGAAGCCTGGCCGAAGCGACGATCAGGAGCATCGGCACAACCAGCTGAAATCGCCCCACCTGACGGGATCCTCCGCCGAGCCGGGCCACGCTGCGGGCGAGCAGGCGCAGGTACAGAAGACCGGCGGCTGCTCCCACCAACAGGCTGCGGGCCACAAGAAGATCGAAACGGATGGCCGCGACAAGGGCCGCAACCAGTGAGACGATCAAGGTGGCCAGCATCAGTCGCCGTTGCAATCGGGCGTAATCGTCCATTCCGTTGTCGGCTGGGCCGGAGGCCAGAGCCGCATCAGTGGAAGACAACGCCTGCAAACAGCTACTGAGAAAGCGCGCGGAATCTATCACGCGTGCTCGGCTGATCCCCCTTGGGGAGCACGCAGGAGCAGCAGTCTCCGCCGCCAGAGATCCCGAGCGATGGAGGCGTTGATCTCCAGGCCGGCAAGGGATTGCAGGGGCACCCCGGGCTGAGCTTCCACAGCACGCAGCACGGCGACCTCAGCGTCGCTGAGCGACAGGGGCTCGAGGTCCGGACCGAGCAGGCTTCCGGAAGGCCAGCCCCAGAGGCAGGGCTGAAGCTCAGCAGAAGCATTCAGCAACAGCCGATCGTCCAGCCATTGATTTGGCACCACCGGGCGCCGCGTCAGAAAAAACTCAAAATGACTGATATCGGGATCGAGCTCCTCGACAAGAGCCCACTGCTCGCGAGGAGAGCGCGCAAGTGCTCTCTCCAAGAGCTCACCGCTGAGAAGGCGGGATGGGTCCCACACCGCAGGATTGGAGAAACCGGCGAAATGAAGCCCCGCCGCTTCGATCAGAGCCATCAACCGCTCCAGGTTGTAACTGGTCTCCTGGGGATGCAGATACATGTCGGCGAAGTTGGCATCCGCGGCCGTGTCAAGCGCCCATCGCTGCTCGTGATGCCGCCTGAGCCGATGCTCTTCGGGAAGCACCTGAAACAGTTCTCGGCCCAATCTCAGACCGCTCTCCCCCGTGCCCACCCCCAGGAGAGCGAGGGCCCGCTGACAGCGATGAATTTCCCAACGCCCCGCATCGGCGTAAAGAAACAGATGCAGAATTCCGTCCTCCGCCATCAGGTCAGCCAGGGAGCGCAGTCCGGCGAGGGGATCCCGGAGATGGTGGAGCACTCCCACGGAATTGATGTAGTCAAACGGCCCCTCGCCAGCGAGATCCAAGAGGCTGCGTTGTTCCTGGCGCAGTGCCACCACTCGCTCGCCTCCTCCGGAACGACGCAGGCGCTCCCGCGCCACCTCCAGGGCGCCGGCGCTGATGTCCACCGCCAGCACATCCGCCCCCGGATTGAGATGGCAGAGGTAATCCGTGCTGACCCCGGTGCCGCAACCGGCATCGAGTAAGCGCACGGGATGGGGGGCACCGCCGGACGGGCTCGGCAACTGCCCCCGCACAGCGGACTGGGCGCTGGCCCAACACCAACGCCAGTTGTAACCAGGCGGGGGGCCATCCTGGAGCGGATCACCCGGGTAGGGGAAGCGGTCATAAAAGGCGCTCACCACTGGCGTGGCAGCGTCGCGGCGGGAGTCGGACATGCGGATGGGAGCAGACGGCAACACCGCTGGGGTGTGTCGCGAGCTTTTCATGCGCCATGGCGCCATTCCGGGCGCGCAGCCACGGCCTGCAAACATTTGTTCATGCCCTTCCTGGAGCCCAGAAGGCGACCCGTAACCTGGCCGGATCCGGCTTGCTTTCGTTCATGACCGTGACCGCCAGCAGCGGCAGCCCCAGGGTTTCCCCTCAGCTGTTCGACACCCTGCCGCTCTCCAGCGTTCGTCAGGCTGAACAACAGGACCGCTTTCCCGATGGAGCGGAGCTCGACAACCTGGTCACCTTCTTCCGCAGCGGTCAGGATCGTCTGGATGCTGCCCAGGTGCTGGCCGCCAACGCCGAAGCGATCGTGGCGCGAGCCGCCAACCGGATTTTTGCCGGCGGTACGCCGCTGTCCTTCCTCGACGCACCCCTGAGCACGGGTGAGACCAGCGCAGCCGACGGCACACCGCTGGCATCGGATCAGGTGGCATTCGCTCAGTCAGTGCGCACCTTCACCGGTGCTGACGGCTCGGCCGGACGCGGCAACTTCCTCAGCCGCCTGCTCCAGGGCAGTGGAGAAGACGCTGACGTCCGCGTGGTGCTGCCGACCGGATTTGCTCCGATCAGCGTCGCGAAATACGGCGCTGATCGCATGCGGAAATCCATCCGCGATCTCGGCTGGTTCCTGCGCTACGTGGGTTACGCCCTTGTGGCGGGTGACCCCAGCATCCTTGCCGTGAACACGCGCGGCCTGCGCGATGTGCTGGAAAAGGGCTGCTCCCTCGCTGCCACCAACGTGGCACTTCAGGAAATGCGTGCTGCCGCAGCCAGCCTGCTCAAGCAGCAGCCGGAATCGAGACGCCTCACCGTGCAGTGCTTCAACGTGCTGCTCGAAGAACTGGCGATACCAACGCCTTCGGCCCGACAGCGACTGGGCAGCCCCGAGAACCAGGGCCTGCAACTGCCGGCGATCTATGCCCTCGCCGCCAAGGGCAAGGCTTTGCGCTACACCATGAAGCCGGCCATGACCGGTGCCCAGAAAGCCGAGGTGGTTCGCGCCGCCTATCGCCAGGTGTTCGAGCGCGACATCACCAAGGCCTATTCACAGAGCCCCTGCCCTGTGGAAGCAACCCAGGTGCGCCAGGGTGACATCTCCATGCGCGAATTCATCCGCGCCCTCGGCCGCAGCAAGGAGTACCGCCAGCAGTTCTACGCACGCTTCTCCAACAGCCGGGCCGTGGAACTCGCCTTCCGCCACTTCCTCGGACGCGGCATCAGCTCCCGCGAGGAATTCACCCGTTATTTCGACATCGTCAGCTCCCAGGGGCTGAACGGCCTGGTGGATGCGCTGATCAACACGATGGAGTACGCGCGCGTCTTCGGCGAGGAAACCGTTCCCTTCCTGAGGGACCTGGGCGAGGAAGCTCAGGAGAGTGCCGGCTGGGGCTCGAACCGCAAGCTCTTTCGCTTCAGCGCTCCCTTCGAAGGTGCACCCCAATACGTCACCCTCTATGCCTCCTACCGCCAGCCCTTCGGCGACCAGCATGCCTACGGCGGCGGCAACGACCCGCTAGGCATTCAATACGGCGCCATCTTCCCCTCCGCCACCGCATCGGTTGCCACCCGTCCGGCCCCGGCCGGCTACGACAACCGCAGGATCCTCGTGGGTAATGGCATGCGGGAGCCCGGTCAGATGGCCAGCCCCCAGTTCCGTGGCAGCACGCCTCGCCGTGTTGGCCCCCGGGTGATGCGTCTTCAGCAGATTGCCACCGGCGGGAATTCCATCCCTCGGCGGGCCGGCCAGCCAAGCATTCGCGGCACCGAATCCAGCACCCAGGCGGTGATCAACGCCGTTTACGTCCAGGTGCTGGGCAACGCCGGCTACGAGGGCGAGCGCAACAAGGTGGAAGAGATCAAGTTGGAAAACGGCGACATCAGTCTGCGTGAATTCGTGCGCCAGGTCGCCCGCTCCCAAGCCTTCCGCCGTCGCTATTGGAGTGGCCTTTACCTCACCAAAGCGATTGAGGTGATGCATCGCCGCCTGCTTGGCCGTCCCACCTTCGGGCGCTGGGAGATCGATGCTCTGTTTGACACGGCAGCGCAACAGGGTTTCTACGGCGTGGTGGATGCGCTGATCAACAGCAGCGAATACAACGACTGCTTTGGTGAAGACACCGTGCCCTATGAGCGGTTCATCACCCCCACCGACCTGCGCACGCGTCGGGTGCCGGCCCTCAAGCGCCCCATTGACCTGATTGCAGCGGGCGTCGCCACCACCTATCAACGCCCCAACGTGGTGAAGCCGAAGGGCTTCCGTTCCAGCGCCGATCTCACGCGCCGCAATCTGGCCGACCGCCCAACCGTTCGCGGCAGCTGGACTGCCCAGCTCACCGGTGGCCAGGTGCAGGAGACGCGCCCGGCGCAACAGCAGGGCCCCGAAAGCCTGCGCAGCCAGCCCATACCCCGCCGTCGCTGGAGCGCACCGCGCTGGCAGCCCGGCGGTGGCCAAGCCCCCAGCTGGAGCAGCGCTTCTTCAACGGCGGCACCGATCGCGCCCAAACCCAGCGCTCTGGCAGGTGCAGTCCCCAGCTGGAGGAGCTCCAGCAGCAGCGGCGGCTTCGGCCTCCCCGAAACGGCCGAAACCGCCATGCGCAAGGCTCTCGCCGGTGCCAGCCCCACCGGGCTCCGTCGGCGTGAGGGGCTCGATCGCCCCCTGCGCCTGGCGGAGGCTGCGACCGGGAACGAAATCGAAGCCGCGATTCAGGCGATCTATCGCCAGCTGCTCAACCGCATGCCAGTGGAGTCGGAACGGCTGAGCGATGCGGAATCCCTGTTCCGTCAACGCCGCCTCAGCGTGGCCGAATTTGTTGGCCGCGTGGCCGCCAGTGAGCTTTTCCAGCAGCGTCTCTGGCGCATGGCCCCACTGCGGGCCGCGACGGCAGCCCATCTGGCGCTACTGGGTCGGGCGCCACTTCCCCGCGAAGTGAGCGCGTTCCTGGCCACGCGCGTCAAGCAGGGCCAGCAGGCCGCCATCGATCGCTTGCTGAGCTCCGAGGCTTACGCCAATGCCTTCGGCGCCGATCAGGTTCCGAGCTACCAGGGCATGAACAGCCAGGACGGCACCACCATGGCCAGCTTCAACCGTGGCGCAGCGCTGTATGGCGGCAATGCCGGCCTCAACCCCCCGCTCAAGGGCGCCATCTGAGCCGCAGCCTGCACCAACGACTCCAGTCTCGGATTGACCGATCAAATCACCCCATGCACTCATCTGTGCATGGGGCTTTTTCTTGCGTTTGTTGTCATCAAAAAAGGGCAAGATTAATGGCGATTGTGTTAATCAATGCCGCTCTCGCCCCATCGACAAGCTCCCTGCAGACGCCTTGCGCTGCAATGACTCTTAAGGATTCAGGGCGGAGTGAAGAACTGTTACCGGCCCCGGGGGAGATTCTCAGCGCTGCCACAGAATGCTGGGGCGATCAGGCACACTGGTCGCGTCAACCACTCACCGGATATCGGTCTCCTTCGGGCGGCCGCTTGTTTCGAGGCAGAACTGCATGAGCATCGTCTCCAACTCGATCATCAACGCGGACGCCGAAGCCCGCTATCTCAGCCCTGGCGAACTCGACCAGATCAAGGCGTTCGTCGCCGGCGGTCAGCGTCGCCTCCGCATCGCCCAGGTTCTCAGCGAAAGCAGAGAGCGCATCGTCAAGCAGGCCGCTGGCCAGCTCTTCCAGAAGCGCCCTGACGTCATTTCCCCCGGCGGCAACGCCTACGGCGAGGAAATGACCGCCTCCTGCCTGCGCGACATGGACTACTACCTGCGTCTCGTCACCTATGGCGTGGTCGCTGGAGACGTCACGCCGATCGAAGAGATCGGCGTGATCGGCGCCCGGGAGATGTATCGAGCCCTGGGCACTCCCCTCGAAGCCATGGCTGAAGCGATCCGCGAAATGAAGGCGGTGGCCATAGGCATTCTCACCGGCAGTGATGCCGAAGAAGCTGGCACCTACTTCGACTACGTGGTGGGCGCTCTCGCCTGACCTTTGTCGACTTCTCGCCTTCTCGCCCCACTTCACGGATCCATGCAAGACGCCATCACCAACGTCATCAACAAGTCTGACGTTCAGGGTCTCTATCTCGACTCTGCGTCGATGAGCAACCTTGAAAGCTATTTCGCCAGCGGCGAACTGCGCGTCAAGGCCGCTGCCACCATCAGCGCCAACGCTTCCACCATCATCAAAGATGCTGTGGCCAAGGCTCTGCTCTACTCGGACATCACCCGTCCTGGCGGCAACATGTACACCACGCGCCGCTACGCCGCCTGCATCCGCGACCTGGATTACTACCTCCGGTATTCCACCTACGCCATGCTCGCCGGCGACACCTCCATCCTGGATGAGCGCGTGCTGAACGGCCTCAAAGAGACCTACAACTCTCTGGGTGTGCCCATCGGCGCCACTGTGCAGGCCATCCAAGCCATGAAGGAAGTCACCGCTTCGCTGGTCGGCCCCGATGCCGGGCGTGAAATGGGCGTGTACTTCGATTACATCTGCTCCGGCCTCGGCAATTGAGTCCCATGCGGTTGTTCAAAATCACCGCTTGCATTCCAAGTCCTGAAAAGACCCGGAGTCAGCGCGAACTTCAAAACACCTTCTTCACGAAGTGGGTGCCTTACGACAGTTGGTTCGCTGAACAACAGCGCATCATGAAGCAAGGTGGACGCATCCTGAAGGTGGAACTCTGTAGCGGTCGTCCTCAGGTGAACGTCGGCAACTGAGCCTCCATCAGTCCACGAACTTCAATATGAAGAGCCCGACGTCAAATCGGGCTTTTTTGTGGCTTGGCAAAGTCGCCCTCAGGCGTCTGAATAGGAGGTCATGACTCGATGGCGTTGCGCAGTTCCCGTGTCCTCACCCGTAGAAGCCTGCCAGCCGAACGGGCAACCGAGCGGTCTGCCGGTTTCTGGCAGCGTCATCTGCCCCTCGATTGGTCGCTCTGGCCTGCTGAAGCCAGGCTATTGATCAGCCTCACCGCCATCTGGAGCATCGCAGGCCTGCTGATCCTGGCCTCCGCCAGCTGGTGGGTCGCAAGCCGGGAAATGGGCGAAGGGGCCTACTACGTGAAACGCCAGCTGATCTGGATGGGTGCCAGCTGGATGCTGCTGATCAGCGCGATCAGCACCGATCTCCGGCGCTGGATGAAGATCGCCGGTCCTGCGCTCTGGCTGGGAATCCTGCTGGTGGGAGCGACCCTCGTGTTCGGAAGCACGGTGAACGGCGCCAGCCGCTGGCTGGTGATCGGCCCGATTCAGATCCAGCCCTCCGAATTGGTGAAACCGTTTGTGGTGCTCCAGGCCGCCAGTCTGTTTGCGCACTGGAAACGCAGCGCCGCTGATCAGAAACTGCTCTGGCTCGGCAGCTTCGGAGCCCTCATCCTGCTGATCCTCAAACAACCGAACCTGAGCACCGCAGCACTCACCGGACTCCTGCTGTGGCTGATGGCCTTCTCAGCCGGTCTCCGCCTGCGAACCTTGTTCGGCACAGCGATTCTGGGAGGGGTTCTGGGCTGCGCCAGCATCATGATCAATGACTATCAGCGCCTCAGGGTGATCTCCTTCCTGGACCCGTGGCAGGACCCCCAGGGCGACGGCTATCAACTCGTGCAGAGCCTGCTGGCGATCGGCTCGGGTGGTCTGTTTGGCGAAGGCTTCGGCCTCTCGACCCAGAAACTGCAGTATCTGCCGATCCAAAGCACCGATTTCATCTTTGCCGTGTATGCCGAGGAATTCGGCTTCATTGGCTCCTTGATGCTGATCCTGTTTCTCATGCTGGTGGGCTTCCTCGGCCTGCGGGTGGCGCTGCGCTGCCGCAGCAATCAGGCCAGGCTCACCGCGATCGGCTGCACCAGCCTGTTGGTAGGGCAGTCGGTGATGAACATGGCCGTGGCCTCCGGCTCGATGCCCACCACCGGTTTGCCTTTGCCGATGATCAGTTATGGCGGCAATTCCCTGCTGTCGAGCCTCCTAATCGCTGGGCTGCTGATCCGCTGCTCTCTAGAGTCCACTGGTTTAGTGGGATCGCGTCGATTGAAACGCTCAAGCGAGCGGGCGCCCCAGGGCGGTCCTGCTGCTCGATAAGGTGAATTTTCCTTCCTCAGGCGATCATCAACCTCGATCTCCCCGGACTTGCCCAAAGCAGTGAGCAGCTGCTGTCCCAGGCTCTCACCCAGCCGGGTCCAGTCACGGTAGGCCTGGTGTTCGCTGGCGGTGCCCTCACCAGCCTCGGCCCCTGCTCCCTCTCCCTGCTGCCGGTGACCCTCGCTTACCTGGCGGGCTTTGAAGGGCGCCAAGCCGCCTGGCAGCGCAGCCTGCTCTTCTGCTCCGGCATCGTGTCGGCGTTGGTGATTCTGGGGAGCCTGAGCGGCCTGCTGGGGCGCATCTACGGACAAGTGCCCGATGCGCTCCCCACCGTGGTGGCCGTTCTCGCCCTGGTGATGGGCCTAAACCTGCTCGGCCTGGTCCGGCTCCCCCTTCCGGCAGGACCCGATCCCCAGCACTGGTCCCAGCACGTGCCGGCCCCTCTGGCCCCGATCGCGGCAGGACTAGCCTTCGGCCTGGCCGCATCGCCCTGCACCACCCCCGTGCTCGCCGTGTTGCTGGGCTGGATCGCCACCAGCGGCAGCCCCCTGATCGGTGTGGTGTTGCTTACCAGCTTCGGATTCGGCCAGGTGATGCCCTTGCTCCTGGCTGGCAGTGCCGCCGCCAGTGTTCCGGGGCTGCTCGCCCTGCGGCCGATCGGCCGCTGGGTTCCCCCCATCAGCGGCATGGTGCTCATCGCCACCGGTGCTCTCACCCTGTTCTCTCACTGGATCTGAACCGATGCCTGCCTTGCGCCGCCTGGCTGCCCTGCTGTCAGACCTGCGACTGGCGATCGGACTGCTCCTCCTCATCGCCCTGGCCAGCGCCATCGGCACGATCCTGCCCCAGGGCGAGGACCCTGAGCTCTATCTGGAGCGCTTCAATGCCAGCCCCTGGCTCGGCCTGATCAACGGCGACTGGATGCTGACCCTCCAGCTCGACCACGTGTACAGCAGCATTTGGTTTCTGAGCCTGCTGGCCTGGCTGGGATTGGCGCTGATGCTCTGCAGCTGGCGCCGGCAGTGGCCGGCCCTGCAGGCGGCTCTGCGTTGGGTGGATTACAGGGAACCACGCCAGTTGAGCAAGCTGGCGCTGGCACAGAGCATCAGCCTGCCCGATCCCGATGCGGCCCTTCTGAGGCTCAGCCACACGTTGCGGCAATCCGGCTGGCAGGTGCAGGAGGGAGAAAAGCGCATCCAGGCCCGTCGCGGCACCATGGGTCGGGTCGGGCCCCTTCTGGTGCACACCGGCTTGGTGCTGCTCATGCTGGGTGCTGCCTGGGGATCCCTGGCGGGTCACCGGCTGGAACGGTTCCTGGCTCCCGGCCGGAGCCTCGAACTGCTCGATCGCGCCGGCAACAGCCAACTCACCCTCACGCTGGAAGACTTCGCGATCGAGCGGGACCCGGCCGGCCGGCCGGAACAATTCCGCTCGCAGCTGCTCCTGCAGGGCCCCGATGCCATCAACAGCGAACGGCAGATCAGCGTCAACCATCCGCTTCGCTACCGCGGCATGACGGTGTACCAGGCTGATTGGTCACTGGCCGCGATCACCGTGCAGCTGTGCAACAGCCCGAAGCTGCAGCTGCCCCTACAGAGCTTTCCCGAGCTGGGAGAGCAACTCTGGGGCCTGGTGCTGCCGACCCGGCCGGATGGCAGCGAACCAGT
>Ga0180434_10006284_pt1 | contig 13708 bp, 9 predicted proteins | sample SS_ome_7_FD_132453 | JGI IMG/M metagenome (GOLD analysis project Ga0180434, IMG submission 132453) | Hypersaline lake sediment archaeal communities from the Salton Sea, California, USA - SS_1_D_2 metaG | ecosystem: Environmental > Aquatic > Non-marine Saline and Alkaline > Hypersaline > Sediment... | reverse complement strand
TTCTCCTTGGATTCCAGGACGATGGCTATGGGATCCATGAAGTAGTTGAACGAATGAAATGCGGCCACGATCCACAGCACGTTCAGGCTTTGCATGTATTTGGGATCGAACACATGAAGGATCAGCTTATCGCCCAGGACCACTATCCCCAGCACCAGCGGCACGGCAAAAAAAGCGATCATTTTTGTCAGGAAATTGAACATCCTGTTCGTCTGGTCGGCATCCTCGTTTTGAATATACTTCATGTAAAAGGCAGGCCGTATGATGTTGACGAACATGGATTGAGGCAGGATGCGTGCAGCCAAAACCATGACCCTGTTGGCAAATCCGTAGATGCCCACAGCCAGGGGGCCCAAAAAAGCGGAAATAATGAGATAGTCGGTGCTGACCGATAAGAGCTGGGCACCCGCTTCGTTGAAATAGGTAAACCCCCCGAATTTGAGCAGCCGCCTCAAAGGGAGTTTCGCCCTTTCCTTGACCGAATGGACGTGTAAAAACTTTCGGTAGATGACCAAGCTCATGACAAATAACAGCGCATAGGAGGCGGATTCCGCTATCAACAAGCCCATCAATCCCATTCCCCTGGAAAGCAGGATATACAGAATGCCTCCGCGGAAAAGGACGTAAATGATCTGGGCAACCAAATACTGCTTATGCCGGAAGACTGAGATCAGGACATTAGCCAGCATCGCCCCGGCCAGGTTAAAAATGATGCTGACAGAAAAAATGGCGAAATATTCCATAGCCCGCTGGAATTTGAAAAGATTCCCGATCGGCTTCGCGAAAACGATGATGACCACCACGATCCCGATACAGACCACCATCCTCAATAGAAGCCCTTTTTCCACCAGCGCTTTCAATTTGGGCAATTCCTTTTTCTGGAAAAACTCAGGAATAAACCTCCGGAAGATGCCCTGGGTACCCAGAGATGAGAGAAGGGCGACATAGGAGAGCACTGCCAGCAGAAGTTTGTAGATGCCGTAATCGTCCACGGTCAGGACTCTTATGATATAGACCGTGATAAGAAAATTGATGATGGGAACCAGAGTCCTTTCCAGGGCCACGTACGGGCTGTTTTTCCGCACCAGCGAATAAAGATCGACTTCCTGATCCATTTCCGGACCGTTTTTCAATCTTTCGGTTTCTTTGGCCATATTATTTATCTAGGGAAGTATCTCCAGATTTCAGGATGTCCATGAGGCAAGTTTGAAGTATGGTTTGTAAACCAGATATTTGATCATCCTGTACTTGAGCAGTGCCGACCTTTTGAATCTAAAATCCCGGTTATCCCGCCGGAAATCCTCCACGGCCTTCTCCAGCGAGCCGGGATATGCCTCCACCTGCCGGGCGAAAAGCTCATCCACCGCAAATCTGTAAAGCTCCTCATCCATCCGGTTGGCCTTTTTTATGCCTGCCCATATATCAGGGGTCAATTCCCCTTTGGTCACATGCTTATTTTTGGTGGTATGCATCTTCTGGTAGCGGATATCCAAGCGCTGCCATCCCAGCTCCGCTTTCAGCAAAACCAGAGATTCATCGAATTTTTCCGCAACTCCCACAAAGTCATAATCTTCAGCAAGGATCTTTTTTGCCTTTCCCAGATCCTCCTCCGACACGGAAAAATCTCTGTCTTTCGCCGTCTGACAGCCCAAAAAGAATTTCACCTGGTAATCCGACTCCTGCCGTACCTGCACGCGTTCCTGGATGGACATGCTGTGATGCCCCCTGTTCCATCCATGATTGTAATGGGAGAGGAATCGATCCGCCGGATTCCGCAACAACGTGATGTACTTCAATTCTGGATAGGCATCGGTCAATCCTGTGGTGGTCCTCAGGTAATGACCGCCCATCACCTTGATGTGTCTGTTGAACCGCAAGAGCTTTCTCAAGTCATCGGCTGAAAAATTCCTTTTTTGGACCTCCACGTGATTCACCCCGCAATTGTTCCGGAAAATATGATGAAGGGTCGTCCCGGCGGTTCTTATCAAGTGACAGAAACACACGATCATGACAGGAACTCTACTTTTCGGGCTCCCTCTGCTTCACCACCCTGGCAGGATTCCCCAAAACCACCGTGTTGGGGGGAACATCTTTCATCACTACCGAGCCTGCCCCGATGATGGCATTTTTCCCGATTCTCACGCCGGGGAGAACGACGGCATTGACGAATATTTTCACATTGTCCTCGATCACTGTTTCCCGATCCCCTTGCTCATCCTTGTGCCCGGTCATATGGCTCAAGATGCAAGCCCCCTTGGCTATGTCCACATGGTCCCCGATGACAATCTTCCCCCGCCTGACATCGAGGTGGGCATTGATGCTCACATAGGTCTTTTTGCCTATCTTGATGCCCATGAACCGGTAGAAAAGAATGGTGAGGCTCGATATGACCCAAACGATGCCGTGTCTCACATTGCGTGCCAGCATTTGGACTCCCTCTGTTAGCCTCTTGCCCTCATTTCTTTTTGGAGAAATCCCAGTTTATCTTTCTTACCATGGATGCCGCCATATCATCCAGCCTCAGGTAGGCCTTGGCATTGAGATGCAGGCCGTCCAGTTTGGCCAGGTCCTCTCTCAAAAACCTGTTTTCCGGGCCGTAAACCACCGCTGCTTCCATATCGAGAACGGGAAGCCCTTTTTCAGCAGCGAAGTTTTTGACCCAATCGTTGTACGCGACGATGGCAGCATTTCTGTTGTGCTCGAACGGGTTGCCGTCATCCAAAAAGCCCCGGCCTTTGATGAGATCGATGAGGATCTTTTTGAAGGAATGGAGCCGGGTGACCGGAACAACCGTTGCCAGGACCGGGATGACACCCTTTATACTGCAGATACCTGCCCATTCCCTCACCAGGACTTTGTATCGATCGAAATCTCCGGGAAAATACGCGGCGCATTCCTTGATGATGACAGCATCGGGAATGTTCTCCTCTCCCGCGAGGATCTCCTGGAGCACGCGGGACTTATCGAATCCGCCCCTGGGGATATACCGGAATTCATAACCTTCCAATCCTGTTCTCTGGGGGAGAGACTGGAAATCCCAAGCTCTGCCCACAGAGGCTCCCAGCAGGATCACATGCCGTTTTTCGCTCCCTTTCTGGCCGGATTGGGCAAACGATCCCGCAACCAGGGCCAGAACGGCCAGAAGAACAGCGCATTTTTTCATGACCATTTTCTCTCTTCCTTTTATCTTATAAGTGCCTAAGGAGCATTATACGCCAAACTTATCCAAAAATAGGAAACATTTCCATTAGATAAGCTACCGCCGATGGAAATATTTGCAAAATTCCGATATGTGAGTCTAATTAAAGGACAATTCCGGCCATCAACCGCTGCTTCGTCTTCAGATTATATTCACCGCGGGGAGATTTCTCGATCACGTTCATCGTCTTATTTCTGTTTTTTTTCCTCTATCATTTTCTATACCATTATCCCAAACAGGATGTAAAAGAAAATCCTTTACACAGATGAATCAAGGGGTGATTTTCCTGCTTTTTCATTCATCGCAAAAGGTGATACCCTGAACATCCCCGTCGAACGTAGCGATTGACTTGGCCAAATTCCGTGTGTTATGGTTTTCCCTGAGTAATAAACACAAAAACACATCATGGATTATCAGATTCGATCGTCAAGGTCTCTGGATGACAAAGAGCTGGTGAAGGCATGGCATGATCTCTACCAGAAGGGAAAACACATGCCTCAAACGTGCTACGATTGGATGTCCATATGGTGGAGGCATTTTGCCGGCAAAAGCCGCAAGCTCTTTATCGTCACCGTCGAACAGGAAGGTGTCATCGTCGGGATCGCGCCATTCATGATCGAAAAGCGCGCCCTATTCACTCAGTTGAAATTTCTGGGGTCCGGGCTCACCGACTACCATGAGATACTGACAACACCCGAAAATGCGCACGCCATCATCGGCCGCATCATCGATTTCATCGCCTCCAGCAGAAAGTGCGACCTTATCAACCTGGAACAAGTCCCGGATTACTCTCCCTTGATCCGTCACTTGGACGGAAAAGCCTGCAAAAGGGAAATGATCAAGTGTCCCGTGATCAATTTCCGTTCAACCTCCTGGGAAGAATACAAGGCCAAACTGAGCCGCTTGCTGAGAAAAAAATGGACCAACCGCTTCAACAGGCTAGCCAGGCGGGGTAGAGTGGAGATGGTGGAAGTGGAGCGGAAAGAAGAGAAAGTGGCTGTCCTGGACAAGCTCTTCGCCATGCATGCCAAACGGTGGGAATTTGCCGGTTTTCCCAGCAAGCTCAGCAACGAGGTCTTGCAGGAATTCCTGGCCGATATTTTGGCGGAGATGAAAGAATCCCGGGTTTTCATGCTCAAGCTGAACGATCATATCCTGTCTTACGATATCGGGTTCGTCAAAGACGGGTGTTTTTTCGACTGGAACGGATCCTTCGATCCCAACTACAGCAGCAATTCACCGGGCACAGTGCTGACAGGACTCATCTTCAAGCACTTGATCGAGAAAGGGTTCACATGCTGCAATTTCATGCGCGGGGATTACACCTTCAAAAGAAGATGGATGACGGATGACCACCTGATCGCCAACTACCAGTATCTGCTTCCCATCTCCAACGTCAAGGGCAGGCTGGCTGTCCACTACTACATGAAGTACAAATGGTGGATAAGAAAAAATGTGTTCAACCTTTTGGGCGAGGGAAAAGTGAGAAAGCTCATAAGCAAGCTCAAATCTTAGGGGGGAGTTTCTCCATTACCCTTGCCGGATTCCCCATCACCAGAACATCGGGAGGCACATCCCGCATCACCACGGATCCCGCTTCCACCACCGCATTTCTGCCGATCCTCACCCCCGGAAGAACGACAGCTTTGATGAAAATTTTCACATTGTCATCGATCACCGTCTCCTGTCCGTCTTGAACTTCTTGATATCCCGTGTGGCTCAAAATACAGGTCCCCTTGTCGATTTCCACATTGTTTCCGATGCGGATTCTTCCGCGCCTGACATCCAGATTGGCTTTGTGGCTTATGAATGTGTTTTTCCCGATCCGGATCCCCATGAACCGGTAATACTGAACTTTCAACAGGGAGGCCACTCTTTGGGGCCAGGACCGCTTTATCTTTCTACCCATGTCTAAAAACCAGCTCCCGTATATCCCGGATTATAACCACAAGACCTGCCGGGCACAAGGATAACTCTCATTTTCTAGGCAATGCTCCTTTTTCCATGCGAACCCATTATCCTATATAAAGGATAAAAAAAAATCCTTCATCTGGATGAATTGCGCGAGGATTTTTTCTCCTTTTTCCTCATCGCGAGAGATGATGCATGAAGGCTACATTATTTTCGGCAAATCTGATACAATGGAATGCTTTTCAGGCGAAACACAGAGAGAAACGAAGACCAACAGAGAAGAGCGATAGAATGGCAGACAAAACCCAATTCTGCGTGACCATCGATACGGAAGGCGACGCGGCCGTCAACCCCAATTCCACATATCTGGGCATCCACGCCGTTCTTCCGCAATATTTGGCTCTTTTCGACAAATACGGGGTCAAAGCGACATTTTTCGTCCAGGAAGACAAGATCTGCAAGGCCGGTTCCCTTTTTGCCGCTACTTGGAAGAGACTCCAGGATCAGGGCCACGAGATCGGCTATCACGCTCACGGGATCATCCCCTCTCCCCAGGAAGAAAAAGATGCCGTTATCACTCAGGGGATCGCCAAGCTCCGGGACACCGGTCTGGACATCGTCTCCTATCGCGGCGGACGCTTCCACATGACCGGTCCCCTTCTCCATACTTTAGAGAAAAACGGTATGCGATTCGACTCCAGCGTGGTTCCCGGCCTGCGGGAAATTCTCCAAGATGGCACGGAAAGGTGCAACCATGTGGGCGCTCCCATCGCCCCCTATTTCCCCTCCTACAAGGACCACACCCAGGCTGGTAACTCCCGGATTCTCGAGCTGCCCATCAACAGATATTCCTCCTACCCGCCTGACAAATGGGGTGGCATGATGAGCGGAGGCTCCAAGGAAGATATCCTGTTCGACTATTTTCACCGTTACAGAAAGGATAAAATCATCATCATGGTGCTCCACATCTGGGGGGCTCTTTCTTATATGATAAGGGATGCCGTCCGGGAGGACCGTTACGGAAAGGTGAAAAAATGGGCCTTCCATTCTCTGAAAAGAATGATCCCTTCCAGAAGGTTGAACAACGGAGCAGCTCTCAATTTTCTGGAAAATACTATCCAGCATGCCATCGGTCATAAAGATGTCCGCTCTGTCACTATGAGGGAAGCAGGAGAGAACTGGCTCGAGGAAAACCGCAAATAGATGGCAAAGCTCATCCTGACCTGCAGGAAAGACGGCAGGAAGGATCCTCTCTTCCATGAAAAAATCCAGGCCTTATCCCGAAGGCTGTCACCGGATAACATCACGCCCCATCCCCCGAAGTTCGTCGAAGACAGCGGAGCGGCCATGGCGATTTTCAATCCCTCCCCCCATCTCCCCGTGCACAACGCCTCTGTTTGCCTGGGAAATATGATCCGGCCGCCCCAGGATTGGTGGAAACCTGGGACTCCGGCGCCAGAAGGTTCCTATGCCCTTTTCCGAAGCGATGAAAAAACAGTTGAGATCGCCACCGACATCCTGGCATCGAGAACCGTCTGGTATGCCCATACCGGCAACCTGTTCCTGGCGTCCACGTCACAGCGGGCCATCATAAGCTTTTTGCAGGAATTCGAACCGCAAAAAGCTGTGTATCCCTGGATGCTATCTTCCGGCACCCTCGGGCCTGCATTCTCATGGGATTCCAGGATCCAGTGCCTGCCGGCGGATTCCCGCCTTGTCCTGGATAGAGCGGATTGGGATCTTTCCATCCAGCGAACGCCCGTTCAGTTCCATCCCCTCCCTATGCCGGATGTCGAACACGAAAACCAGGTCAGGGAAACCGTCGCCCGGGTCTTCCAGAACCTCGACCTGGATTATTCCCGGTGGGTGCTGCCTTTATCCGGCGGCAGGGACAGCCGGGCTATCCTCTTGTATCTCCAGGACCGGAAGAACCTCCAGTGCATAACCTGGGGTTTGGAGGAGTCCTTAGATGATAAACAGAACGACGCCTTCATAGCCCGGTCTCTGGCAAAACGCTTCCATTTGGAACACCTCTACTTCCCCATCGGTCTTTCCGGCGAACCTTTCCCCCGGCTCCTCGACAGATTTCTCGCTGCCGGGGAGGGCCGTAGCGACAATATCGCAGGCTACATGGACGGCTTCGAGATATGGAAGCATCTTTTCCGGTCGGGATATCACGGGATCCTCCGCGGCGACCAGGCCTTCGGAAACCGCAGCGTCTCTTCCACCAAAGACGTGTACAAAAACATGGGCCTCATCACCCTGACCGATTTCGATAACCTGGAACCCATCGCCCCCGTCATCCGCCAGTTCAACCAGGAGAGGCCTTCCTGGCTGGAGCGAAACGAAGAAGAAGGCCTTGAAGATTGGCGGGAACGGGTGAGCGCAGAATTCGAATTCCCGGCGATATTCGCTGCCCTCAACGATATCAAACTTCCCTACGTGGAAATCGTCAATCCTCTGCTCTCCCACTCCATCGTCAGGCGCATCCGGCGCCTGCCTCCTCCACTGCGAACCGACAAGACACTTTTCCTCAGGATACTGAAAAGCATGGGTCCTCCCATCCCCTTTGCCCGGCACAGGGCCGTGGCCCTGACAACAGACTACCTGGACTCCCCGGAAGCTGTCGAGTTTATCATGGACGAGGTCACTTCCCAGCACGGCCGGTCCCTTCTGCCCGAAGAGCTCATCCGCTTTATCGTGCAGAACATGGCCGCAGCGGAAAAGCCGGGAAAGAAAAAAACCTCTCTGGCACGCCGGACTCTCAGGCGCATGGTTCCCCAAAATGTCAGGAAATGGAGAAAATCCCGGTTATTGAAAAGGAACCTCGATTTGAATCTTCTGGGATTCCGGGCCTGCCTGATCTGCCGGATGACGGAAATACTCTCCGAGGATGCCCGTTCTCTTTCCCATCTTCCCCTACAGGCCCGCAAAAACGGCTAGTCCTAAAGGGTGAGATCACACCCCAAAAATCCCCCCGTTAGTTCCCCGCCATCTCTCGACTAAAGTACAAGAGTTAGAGGATGGATCATAAAACACTTTATATGTTTAGGGGAATGTGATGAAAAGAATAGGATACGTTTCACTTTTGCTCATATTTTTGTGGCCGGCCCAATCCCTGGCCGCTGTCGACTATTATGTGGCCGCCAACGGCAGCGACGGCAATCCCGGCACGCAGGCAGAGCCCTGGAGGACCATCGGGAAAGCCAACGCCTCGCTCCAGCCTGGAGACAGGGTTTTCATCAGGAGCGGAACCTACAGCGAATCTATCGCCCCCTCCAGGAGCGGAAGCCCGGGTCAATATATCACCTACCAGAATTACGGCAACGAAACCGTGACCATCACGGGGATCTCCGTGGCTGTGGACCTGCCGCAGAGAAACTACATCAAGGTGGACGGGATCAGGATCATCGATGTGGGGTGTTTCGTGGAAATCGTTTCCGGGAACAGGAACATCGTCTCCAACTGCCACATGGACGGAGCCGATCAATTCTGGGGAAGTGTCCGGATACTGAACGGCGCTTCCTACAACAAAATCCTGAACAACACCATCAGCCATGGAAACGGGGATACCGTTTTCATCTATTCGGAGGATCCCTACCCGGGCAGCAACGCCAACCTGATCCAGGGAAACGAGATCGACAGTATGGGCAGCACTCACGGTGCCATCGCCATACGGACCATCTACTCCACCAACGATCCTCCCGGCGGGCCTTTTGCCGGGGAATCCGACTGCATGTACAACGTCGTCAGGGGTAATCACATCCACCATGCAGACGATGACTGCGTGATGGGATGCGAATACAGCAGACGGAACGTGTACGAGGACAACACGGTAACGCTGGCAGGATACGAAGGAGACCACGACATCGGGACGGGATTGAAGTTCCTCAGCTCCTACAACATCATCCGGCACAACAAGGTGTACTACAACCCCTCTGCCGGACTGGGACTGCGATCCCAGATCAGGCAGGACAGGCATGTGCCCAACATGCACAATAGGGTCTACCACAATGTGTTCTACAACAACGGGAACTGCGGGCACGGTGTCAACTATGCCTCCGGCGGCCAGTATATTTTCGGATATGGGAACGAGCCCGACGAGGCGGAACCGGTGGAAGACAATATCATCGTCAACAACATCTTCGCGGAGAACGTTCCCTATCATCTGCGCATCGACCCGGATATACCCACCGAACGGGTGATGTTCGATAACGCCTTCGAGAACAACATATTCTATCCTGCCGAGGAGATCCGGTTCCTGGGAGTGGATTACTCGCTCCAGTACATGGAATCCCATTCCTTCCAGCAGGTTATTTTCAAAAACAATGTGGAAGGAAACCCGGGCTTCGCAGATGCTTCCCGGAACGATTTTAGCCTGACCGCCAGCTCGGCAGCCATCGATAAGGGCCGGTTCCTGACCCAAACGAGAACCACCGGCTCCGGGAATGTTATCCCTGTGGAGGATGCCAGTTTTTTCATGGACGGCTTCGGCATCGTGCAGGGCGACCTGATACAACTGCAAGGAGAACAGTCCACCTCCCAGATCACAGACATCAACTACAGCACTAACGTCATTACCGTGGACAGGAACCTGTCATGGCAGGCCGGACAGGGAGTCAGTTTGCCCTACAACGGCAGTGCACCGGACAGCGGTGCCCATGAGTGGGGCGGAACCTCTTCGCTCTCTGCCTACGCGGGTGCCAGCTTGTATTCCGGGCAGGCTCCCCTGACCGTCCAATTCGAGGGAGGCGCATCGGGCGGTGACTCTCCCTACACATACCGATGGACTTTCGGCGATGGGAGTTCCTCCACCCAGCAGAACCCGTCCCACACCTACAACCAGGCCGGCACCTTTACCGCCACGCTCACCGTCACCGACGATCTGGGCAGCCAGGATTCCGACACAGTCACCATAACCGTCCATTCCATCCAGCCTCTTTCAGCAGGGGTGGTAGCCTCTCCCACATCCGGCTCGTCACCGCTGGATGTGTTTTTCACTGGGACCGTTTCGGGCGGGAGCTCTCCTTACACCTACCGCTGGACTTTCGGCGATGGAGACTCTTCCACCCAAAAAGATCCCTCCCACACTTACTCCTCGCCCGGCAGCTATACCGCCACTTTCACCGTCACCGACGGCGCGGGCCAGCAGAGCTCGGCTTCCGTGGTCATTGCCGTTTCCCAAACCAACCCGGGATCGGCCAGGCTCTGCCTTTCCATGTCCACCGGCCAGCCAGCCGGAGGCCAGGGAGGAACCATCACTCCCTCCACTGGAACACATGTTTATCCTTTCGGATCCGATGTCCAGATCAAAGCCAAGCCCAATCAAGGCTACCGGTTCGCGAAGTGGGCCGGAGATGTTTATGGAGATAAAGCGGGCCGCAAAAATATCACCATCACCCTGAACCGGGACAAGAGTCTCAACGCCATCTTTTGCTCGATGTGCGGGGATGTCAACGGGGACCTCCGGCTGAGTCCTCTGGACTCGCAGGCCGTGTTCGACATATTCCTGGGAAGAAATGACAACCCAACTCTCTGCCAGAAGGAAAACGGGGATGTGAACGGAGACGGGACCAAAGCCGATCCTTACATCTCTCCGGCGGATGCCCAGGCCATTTTCGTGAAATACCTGGGAAAAGGAGAGCTTCCCTGCGACTGCTCGTATGAGGTCCGGACAGCTGCCTCTTTCACGCCAGGGGTGCTAGGAGAGATGGTTGCCGCTCCGGCGCCGTCACAGGAGATTCACCTGGGCCTGGACGAGCTGAGGAAGGTATCGGATACAGAAATCCATCTCCCGGTCATGATCAACAATCCTCAGAATATCGACGCCTTCGGGTTCGACCTGGTGTATCCTGCAGAATTTTTGGAATTCACCGGCCTCGCCAAAACAGAGATGGTGAAGGACTTCTACCAGGTGGAGGCGAATCCCACCGCTCAGGGAATGCTCCGGGTGGGCGGCTATTCCGTCGATCCCATCATGAATCCCGAAGGCGGAGAATTGGTCCTGCTGATCTTCAAACTCACCAAGAAAGGAGTCAATGGTGCAGCGAACCTTTACATCAACGAAACCTTCGACGATGTGGCCAATGTGTACTACGTCAAACCGGAAAAATCCCACGGGGCGCAAAAATCGAAAAATTATGTGCGCAGATAAAAAAACCCTCCAGGTTCTTTTCGCCATCGTGCTGGTAGCGGCGGCGGGATTTTTCCCTGCCTGCAAAAAATCACCTACGGCTCCTCAGATAAGCGATGCTTCACGCCCGGTGATCTGGCTGGACAGCTCTCAATTATCCTTCACCGCCACCGTTTCAGGGGGGAATCCCGCAAGCCAGGATATCATCGTCAAAAATTCAGGCCCCGGCACCCTGGATTACACCTTCGAAGCGGACAGCGACTGGATAAGCGTCTCCCCTTCTAGTGGATCATCGACAGGCCAAGCGAACAAGCATACCGTCTCCGTGAACAAAGCGGGCAAGGAAGCCAGGGAAGAGGAATACACGGCCGCCCTTCTTGTCAAATGCGACCAGGCATACAACAATCCCCAACAGGTAACCGTGCATCTTCGCATCGACGAAAGGATACCCCCCAAGATCTGGGTGGGTACCCAGCATTTCACCTTCAGCGCCAAGGAAGGCGGTTCCAATCCCTCTCCCCAGAGCCTCAGGATAAAAAACGACGGACCAGGAACCCTGAGCTACCGTCTGAACGCCGACGTTCCGTGGCTGACAGTCAACCCCGTATCCGGGTCCACACAGGGCGAAGAGAAAGTCCACCAGGTGGGGGTGGACGTGACCGGTCTGCCGTCAGGCACCCATAACGGCAGCATCACGGTCATGGATGACCAGGCCGGCAACAGCCCGCTGTCCGTAGCCATAACCCTGAGAATCACGACAAAAACGCCGCCTCAAATATCCACCTCCACCCGCAGCCTTGCATTCACCGCGATCCAGGGAGGAGCCGATCCTCCGGCCAAATCTTTCACTGTCCGCAACTCGGGCGGCGGCGTTCTGGATTACACGGTAGATTGGGATGCGTCCTGGCTGGTGGTGAGCCCGGACAGGGGGCAATCCGGGGGAGAGGAAAAAAATCATATCGTCTCCCTCAACACCGGCAGCCTGGGAAACGGCAGTTATCAGGGGACGATCGTCGTATCCGACTCCGATGCATCCAACACCCCCCAGCAGATCGACGTATCATTGGCCATATCCGATCCGCCCTCAGACAACGCCATCTCCGTATCCTGCAGTCCCAGTTCCGCAAAAACCGGCACCATCGTGAGCTTTCCCGTCAGGATAGTGGGGAACTCGAAAGCCATCACGGTCTTCGGGTTCGACCTGACCTTCGATCCCGGCATATTCGCCTATCACAGCATCGCCAAAGGATCCCTGACAAGCGGGTGGACGGCTGTGGACGGAAACGAAATAAGCGCCGGGACGGTCAAAATAGGGGGTTTTGCAGGAACCTCCAATCCCATACCCCTCTGGAGCACCGGCACCATCGCCATCGTCAAGCTGAAAGTCATTTCCACGGCTTCTTCCGATCAATCTTCCGTAGTCTGGATAAAAAATTACATCGACGATATCCAGGGAATGACGCCCTCCTCTGCCTCCACCACCTTCACATATCTCAAATAAAAGGGCCGTTCCTCCTTTGCCGCGCAGAGCTTTCCCGTTTGACTCTTTTTCCTCTACTATGGTATAAATTTTCCTAACGAAAATGTATGAAGGAAGTGGGGAGTGTTTTCGTCTGTGCAAACTGAAACGGTGATCGTCGGTTCCGGGCCGGGTGGGGCCACGGCTGCCAGGGAACTGGCTTCCCTGGGCAGGAAAGTCATCATTGTCGAAAAAGGAGATTCCCGGCCACGTCCGGTTCTGTACCATGATCACCCTAACCTCCTGGTCAAGGGAACCAAACTGTTCAAGAAAACACTGGGCATCCAGCCCTTCTCCCCTGCCATTTCGGTCAGAACCTGGATCGGCGTGGGCGGAACGTCCATGGTGTCGTCCGCCAATGCCGTGAGGGGATGGCAAAGAGAATTGGGATCCCTGGGCATCGACCTGGCAGATGAATTCGCCTGGTTGGAAAAAGCCTACCGGATTTCCCCTTTCCCGGAATATCTCATCGGCCCGGGCGCGTTCAAAACATGGAAGGCCGCCGAATCCCTAGGGATCGCCATGGAACCCATCCCCAAACTGATCGATATCGAACAATGCGACGGCTGCGGCCTGTGCAATCACCGGTGCCCCAAAAACGCCAAATGGACGGCAGAACATGATATCCAGAAAGCGGAAAAACAGGGAGCCAGGCTTCTCAAAGGCACCGCCGTCAGCAGGGTCACCCATTCCGGAGGAACGGCCACCGGGGTGGTGGCAAGGGCCCCGGACGGCGAGGAGATCCGCATCGAAGCGGACAACGTCATTCTTGCTGCCGGGGCTGTGGGCACCCCCATCATCCTCCAAAACTCGGGGATAGACTCAGCCGGGCATCAGTTCTTCTGCCATCCTTTTTTCTCCATTTTCGGGCCAATCCCCGGACATGATCTAGGAAGAGAACCGCGGTCCATCTGCAGCAAGCAATTCCTGGAAGAGGACGGCTTCC
>Ga0180434_10006279_pt1 | contig 13712 bp, 12 predicted proteins | sample SS_ome_7_FD_132453 | JGI IMG/M metagenome (GOLD analysis project Ga0180434, IMG submission 132453) | Hypersaline lake sediment archaeal communities from the Salton Sea, California, USA - SS_1_D_2 metaG | ecosystem: Environmental > Aquatic > Non-marine Saline and Alkaline > Hypersaline >... | reverse complement strand
TCGGCGCAGGCTGCCAGAAACTCGGCGTCTTCGCTGATGAGCGTTTCCCTGCCGCGACGACAGCCGCTGGCGACCGGCTTGAACACCTCGACCGCCCTTCCGGCCCGGTGCAGGTGTCGGGCGATCGCCCCGGCGATCAGCGTCTTGCCGACCTCGGTGTCCGTGCCCGTAACGAACACGCCTCGCAGGCGCGGCAGCTGCGGATAGCTGGACACGTCGAAGTCGAATGGATTACTTGCTGAAGTATTCATTTATCGTAGCCGTCACTTCCGTCAGCAGCTTATCGAGCGTCTCCGTGTCCATTGCAGGCGCGGGCATCAGCACCGCCACGTCACCCAGGGGCCTGATTATCACGCCGCGTTCTCGAGCGGCCCGGCACAACGCCGCCCCCGTCCGCAGGGCTGGGTCGAACGGCTGGCCGGCATCCCGATCCGCCACCAACTCGACGCCCGCCATCATGCCGCACTGGCGGATATCGCCCACGTGCGGATGCTCAGCCAGCTCGCCCAGCCGCGTGCGGACAAGCTCAACCTTCGCCGGCAGCGCCTCGAGCAGGCCCGACTCGAAAATCAGATCCACACTCGCCACCGCCGCTGCGCAACCGAGCGCATTTCCGGTATAAGTGTGGCCGTGGTAGAACGTCTTGCCCTCGATCAGCTCGCCGCAGAACGCATCGAATATCTCCTGCGTCGCAAGCGTGGCTGCCACCGGCAGGTAGCCGCCGGTGAGTCCCTTGCCCAGGCACATCAGGTCCGGCGAAACTTCCTCATGCTCGCACGCAAACAACCTGCCGGTCCGGCAGAAACCGGTCGCCACTTCGTCAGCTATCAGCAGCACGTCGTGCTTTTGCGTCAGTTCCCGCACGCTGGCCAGGAAGCCCGGCTGATGCGTCAACATGCCGGCTGCGCCTTGTACGAGCGGTTCGAGGATCACCGCGCAGTACTCGCCGGGAAACTCCGCGAGCGTCTGGTCGATCTGCCGCAGCACCGCCGCAGCTGCCTGGTCTCCGGCTGGGTTGTGGTAGGCGTTGGGGGTGTCCACGAACGTCGTCTCGAACAGCAACGGCTTGAATATCTCGTGGAACGTTTCGATGCCGCCGAGGCTCACCGATCCGATCGTGTCCCCGTGGTAGCTCTGCCGCAGTGCGATAAACCGCCGCCGCTCGGGCTGGCCGGAGTTGCGGTAGAACTGGTAGGCCATCTTCAGCGCGATCTCCACAGCCGTGGCGCCGCTGTCGCTGTAGAAAACCTTCTCCAGTCCTGCCGGGGAAATCCGCACCAGCCGCTCGGCCAATTCGATGCTCGGCGGCGAGGCGAACCCCAGCAGCGTACTGTGAGCGACCTTGTCCAGCTGCGTGCGAATGGCTGCGTCGATTGCCCCGACGCGATGGCCGTGCAGGTTGCACCACAGGCTGGAAAACCCGTCGATGTACCGCCGCCCGTCCGGGTCGATCAGCTCGAAGCCCTCCCCGGCCTCGACGATCAGCGGCTCGTCGTCGATCCACTGCCTCATCGGCGTAAACGGATGCCAGACGTATTGCTTGTCCATGTCCGCCAGGCGGCGTGCGTTGTCGGGGCTGTGAGCTTGCTTGCTGCTATGCGTCAAATCCATACTCCCACTTCATTGGTTATGCTTCCTGGATGCGTATCTCCGTGCCGAGGCCCGCGCCGAGCGCGTCGGCTGCCCTGCCGCGGTTTACCGCAACTTCGATGCGTCCCATGGAATTCACGATCGCCAGGGCTTGGCCCTCGTCAACGAACCCGTAGGCCCCCTGCAACGGCCCGACGTCACACCCGGCACAGAAAACCCGAACGCGATCCAGTGCCGGATGCGTCTGCATCAGCGCTTCGTCGGTTATGTTACTGACAAGATTGCCGAACGGGTCCACGTAGATGACCTGGCCGATAAGGGCGTCGCCTTGCGTGGTCGGTGCAGGCACGTCCAGCAGCTTGTACGTGTCAGGCTGCGGGCCGAGTTGGCCGATGTCCACACCGCCCAGAACATGGCCGGCGATCGGTGCGAAGATGTCTCGCCCGTGAAACGTTGCCGACGGGCCAGCCTGCGGCAGATACTTGGTGTTCCGTACGACGACTATCTTCTCCAGGGGCATCGTCTCAGCCACGAAGGTAATCACCCCGTTGTCGGGAAACAGGAACCTCTGCCCGCCGAAGGACGCCGCCAGGATACGCCGCTCGGTGCCGACCCCGGGGTCCACCACCACAACATGAACGGTGCCGGCTGGGAAGTGCGGCGCCACCTGGGCAAGTACGAACCCAGCCGAGAGCACGTCATGGGCTGGGATGTCGTGAGACATGTCCACCACGCGTGCCAGCGGACATTGGCACAGGATCGCGCCTTTCATTGCCGCTACGTAAGGACCGTTCGTGCCGAAGTCCGTCAGCAATGTCGCAATTGGAACCTTCAGGGGCCCCTTGGCCATGTCGCACACACTCCTCTCGCGTGTCAATCGCGCCGCACCGCAGGTATAATAACCAGGTATGGCCGATGATAAAAGCAATCCGGCGTACGAACGGCAGCGGATGGTCGAATACCAGCTCCGCCTGCGGGGAATCCACGACGAAAGGATTCTCCAGGCGTTTGCCGAAGTGCCGCGCGAGCGGTTCATCCCACCCCACTACCGGGATGAGGCCTACGAGGACCACCCGTTGCCCATCGGCCACAACCAGACCATTTCCCAACCTTACATCGTAGCGCTGATGGTGCAGGAGCTTTGCCCCCAGCCGCACCATCGCGTCCTGGACGTAGGCGCGGGCAGCGGGTACCAGTCAGCCATTCTCGCCCGCCTGGTCCGGCACGTCTATGCTCTCGAACGCCTTGGCGAACTGGCCGATCGGACCACACAACTGCTCGCGGAGTTGGGGGTTACGAACATCTCCGTCCGCACCGCCGACGGCACGCTGGGCCTGGGCGACGAAGCGCCGTTCGACGGGATAATCTGCGGCGCCGCCGCCCCGCAGGTCCCCCAGCCGTGGATCGACCAGCTCGCCGACGGCGGGCGGATTGTCGTCCCGGTCGGCGAGGTCTTTTCGCAATCCCTCCTGGTGCTCCACAAGCAGGGCGATCGCATCCGCCGCCGGGAGATTTGCGGGGTGCGGTTCGTCAGGCTCATCGGCGAGCACGGCTGGCCCGGACCTTGACACGCCCGGCCTGCCTGATATGATCGCCGGCGGTGAGTTCCCTTATCCTGCACAAGCCGGGAGGCAAAATCATGCGACACACTGGCACGATCCTCTTCGTTGCGTTGATCCTGGCTGCATCTGGCTGCAAGAAGGCGCCCCAAGGCCCCCAAACCACTGCTCTCGAGCCGCCCAGCCGGCAATTGGACTATCTCCAGCCGCTAGAACCCGAGCCGGCACAACCCCCGGCCGAGACCGCCGCGGACGCCCAGGCTCCCGCAGGTGCCGAAGCTCCGGTAGCCGTTGAAGCTGCCGCCAGTGAACAGCCGGCACCTCCGGTGGCCCCCGAACCGGCGACCCCGCAACCTGCCCAGACGCCCAAGACCTACACCATCCAGAAGGGCGACACGCTCTGGTCTATAGCCAAGCGGCACCTGGGCAACGGGAAGCGATGGACAGACATCGTCGCAGCCAATCCGGGCCTGGACACGCAAAAACTCAGCATCGGCCAGACTATCGCCCTCCCGGCCAAGTAGACCCGCCGCGAAAGCCGGAACGTGTCCACGCTCACGCTCGAAACGCCCGTGCAGTACGTCAAAGGAGTGGGCCCAGCCCGCGCGGGCCAGTTGGCGTCATTGGGCGTCGAGACCGTCGAAGACCTGCTGATGTACTTTCCCCGCCGGTTCGACCTGCGCCGCCAGGCCCAGCCAATCAGTGCGCTCCGCGGCAACGAGCCCAACGCCACAGTCGCCGGGGAGGTCGTCGCCACGAATTACCGCGCCTACGGCCGACGACCATTCTTCGAGTGTCAGCTCCAGGGCGAAACCGGCTGGGTCTTCCTGAAGTGGTTTCACGGGGGATATCTTCGCGATCGCATCAAGGTCGGCATCCAACTGGTCGTCAGCGGAAAGGTTAGCGTCTACAAGGAGGCTGTCCAGTTCATCAATCCGCGTTTCCAGGTCGTCTGGGACCCAGCCGGAACCAACTTCGACGCCGACGAGCTGCTACCGGTCTACCCAGCCGGGGCAAACCTCACCAGCGGACAGATCGGCTATGTCATCCGCAAGGTACTTCCGCAGGCTGAGCGGCTGATTCCGCAATGGTTCGACCAGCCTTACCTCCGCGAGCGGGGGCTGGTCGCCCGGGCCTCGGCCATCGCGGCGATGCACCGGCCCGAAGACAAGGAACACTGGTCCCAGGCCCGGCGGCGAATGGCCTACGACGAATGCCTGCTGATGCAGCTTGGCATCGCGATAATGCGCATGCGCGAAGTCAGCCGGCCCGCACATCCGCTGGTCAATTCCGCCGAAATCGACCGGCGCATCCGCGCGCGATTTCCCTTCCAGCTGACGGACGCCCAGGACCGCACCGCCCGGGAGATCGCCGCCGACCTAGCCCGCGAGCGTCCGATGAACCGCCTGCTCCAGGGCGACGTGGGCTCCGGCAAGACGGTCGTGGCGCTATACGCAGCCCTGCTGGCGGTCGCGCGAGGCAAGCAGGCTGCGATCATGGCCCCGACGGAAATTCTCGCCCGCCAGCACCACCAAAAGGTTCTCGATTATCTCCAGGGCTCCAAGGTCCGCATCGCGCTGCTGGTGGGCGGACAGAAGGACACCGAACGCCGGCGAATCCTCGACGGCCTGGCCAAGGGCGACATCGACATCGTCGTCGGTACGCACGCACTGATCGGCGAGGACGTCCAGTTTTCGCAGCTGGCGTTGGTGGTCGTGGACGAGCAGCACAAGTTCGGCGTCCGACAGCGAACGTCGATCCGCGGCAAAGGCTTCGCCCCGCACTACCTGGTGATGACAGCTACGCCGATCCCGCGGACGCTGGCGCTGACGGTCTTCGGGGACCTGGACGTTTCGGTGATCGACGAGATGCCGCCGGGCCGCGGCGAGACGATCACCCGCTGCGTCAGCCAGGACAAGCTGCCCGAAGTGCTGGATGTCGTGCGCGAGCAGCTCCAGGCCGGCCAGCAGGCGTATTTCATCTATCCGCTGGTGAGTCCCTCGCCGGACCTCGAGCTTACAGCCGCCCAAGACGCCCACCGTGAACTTGCCGCCGGCCCGCTGGGCGAATTCGGCGTGGGCCTGGTGCACGGCCAGATGCCCGCCTCGGACAAGCAGGCCGTGATGGCTGACTTCCACGCCGGACGGGTGAAGGTGCTGGTCGCGTCGGTTGTGGTGGAGGTTGGCGTGGACGTCCCAGCCGCCAACGTAATGGTGGTGATGCACGCCGAGAGGTTCGGGCTCGCCCAGCTGCACCAGCTTCGCGGGCGGATCGGGCGTTCGGTCCAGAATGCCGTGTGCATCCTGGTGGCCTCGCCCGGCAACCCCATCGCCCGCCAGCGTCTGGAAGTTCTGGAGGCCACCCACGACGGGTTCAAGATCGCCGAGGAAGATCTCCGCATCCGCGGCCCGGGCGAGTTCTTCGGCACGCGGCAGCACGGCCTGCCGGAACTGAAAGTCGCCGACCTGATCGAAGACTTCGAACTGCTCCGCCTGGCCCGACGTGACGCGTTCGGGATCATCAAGGACGACCCCGGACTCAATGCCCCCCACCACCAGCAATTGCGTCGCGAGATGCTCCGCGCATACGCCGGCAAGCTCGACCTGCTCGCCGGAGCATGAGGCGGGCCGCGTGACGGCGCGGGCAATGGCGACCTGGCCGATTGACCGACGCGCCCGGCTGGGATAGCATGTCTGAAACGTAATCGCACCTAAGGAGTTATCGAGTGAGCAAGTTGGAAGAGACGATTGCAGGCCTCAAATACACCGACGCCGGGCTGATCCCAGCCATTTGCGTGGACGCCGAGACCAAGGCTGTGCTGATGATGGCGTGGATGAATGCAGCCTCCCTGCGAGACACCGTCAAAACCGGCAAGACGCACTTCTGGTCGCGAAGCCGGCAGAAATACTGGATGAAGGGCGAGTCGTCCGGGCACACACAGGAAATCCAGGCGATCTACACCGACTGCGACAGGGACACGCTGGTGATCGAGGTCGTCCAGCACGGGGCTGCCTGCCACAATGGCTACCGCTCGTGCTTCTACCGCAAGCTCAACGACGCCGGCGAGTGGGATATCGTCGCCGAGAAGCTCTTCGACCCCGACGAAGTTTACGGCAAGCAGTAGTCGCTAACCCTTAGCTGATGGCCGCGCCGGGGGCCGCCGGATGCGGCGTAACGAGTGCCATGGGCAAAAGCCAGACCCAACCGAAGCCCCCTGACTGGCGGCAGGCCGTCTTTACGGTGATGGACGTGCTGCTGGGACTTACCGGCGCAGCCGCCGTGGCTACGCTGGTGCTGGAGTACGGATTTCGAACGCCCCCGGTGGCACTTTCCGCTATCCGTGTCGCGCAGGCGATTATCGTGGGCCTGTTCATCCTGGACCGCTTGGCCAGATTGATCCTGTCCCGCAGCCGCGTAGCCTATCTCAGGGAAAACTGGCTGGACTTCGGTCTGATCGCCTTGGCTGCGGGGCTGCTGGCGGTGAGTTTCTACCTCTACGGCGGATACCGGGGCATCCTCTCAGCTGGGACGCTCTACATAATCATCACGCAGGTCTACATCCTCATGGCGCTCATGCTGCGCGCGGTGGGCTTCAAACTGAAATTCGCCGAGGCGGGCATCCACCCGACCTGGCTGCTGGTGGGCAGCTTCGTCTTTTTGTGCCTGGCCGGCTCGGGCCTGTTGATGCTTCCGGCCGCCACGCCGGAAGGACAATCCATCAGCTACCTCGACGCGCTGTTTACCGCCACCAGCGCTTCGTGCGTGACCGGGCTGATCGTCCGTAACACCGGCGCGGACTTCACGATCTTCGGCCAGGCGATCATACTCGCGCTGATCCAGTTGGGCGGGCTGGGCATAATGCTGTTCGGGACGATGCTCGTGATGCTGATGGGCAAGGGAATGTCGTTCCGTACCTCGCAGGCTCTGGACAACGTGCTGTCCACCGGCGGCATCGGAAAGATCGCCCGCACCGTCAGTTTCGTGGTGATCGTAACCTTCTCGGTGGAGATCGTCGGCGCGGTGCTGCTGTACCCGATGTTCTCGACCCCGCAAGGGGCGATGGGTGCAGCCCCGCCCATGCCCAAGGCTGTGTGGGACAGCGTATTCCATAGCGTTTCGAGCTTCTGCAACGCGGGGTTTTCGCTTTACCCCAGCAACATGATGCAGGGCGTCGGCGAGGTGTGGCGTTGGCCGCTCCGCGGACACTGGCAGATCCTCGGCGTGATGGCGCCATTGATCGTCCTGGGGGGCATCGGCTTTCCAGTACTCCAGGACTCGACAAGGTACGTACTTGGGCAATTGCGCAGGATCGCAGCCAGGATAAAGGCGCCTATCGGGCGACTGCGAGGGCCTAAGGCGAGGCTGTCGCTGCATTCGCGTGTTGTGCTCACGACCAGCGCCGCCCTGATTCTGCTGGGCGCGATCGGGCTGCTGGCGGTCGAGCCGGGTCCTCTGGACCGCCACGTTATCGGCAAGCATGCCATTTACGGCCCCGGCAGCGCCGCCCGCACGGACTGGGCCACGATGTCCAGAGTACGCCGAATGCCTGCAGCACTGTTCCAGTCGATCTCGGCACGGACAGCCGGGTTCAACACCATAAACGTGGACGAACTTTCGAACGCCGGCAAGATGTGGATGTGCGGGCTGATGGTCATCGGCGGCAGCCCGGCCAGCACCGCCGGCGGCGTGAAGACCGCCACCTTCGCCCTGCTGGTTATCGGGGCATGGTCCATGGTCCGGCGGCGCGGCCAGCCCGAAGCGTTCCGGCGGAGTATTTCGGCGAGCGTCTTTCGCAGGGCCGTGACGGTCGCGTTGCTGTACGGTATGCTCGTGGTGGCAATAACGCTGGGGCTGTCGATAGTGCTGCCGCGTGAAGCCTTCATCGACGTGCTTTTCGAGGCGTGCAGCGCCTGCGGGACGGTCGGTCTGTCGGCCGGCGTCACCCAGCGCCTCAACCACGCAGCAAAAACGATCGTAATCGCCGCGATGTTCATCGGGCGGATCGGTCCTTTGACGCTGGTGGCGGCGCTGACCACCGGCATACGCCGCGTCGAATACGCTTATCCAACGGAAGATGTAACAATCGGGTGAACCCATGGAACGATTCGCAGTCATCGGGCTTGGGCGGTTCGGGACCCGCCTGGCTGAGCAGTTGACCAAGGCCGGGGCCGAGGTAATCGCCATCGACAGCAACCGGGAACTGATAGAGGCGGTCCGCGACCGCGTGGGGCTGGCTGTCTGCCTCGACAGCACCGACGAGCAGGCCCTTCGCACGCAGGGCATCGACAAGGTCGATGTTGCCATAGTGGGCATCGGCGCAGACTTCGAAGCCAACGCGCTGACCACGGTGACGCTCAAGCAGTTGGGCGTCCCTCGCGTCATCAGCCGGGCGACCACGCGCATTCGCGGACAGATCCTCGAACGGATCGGCGCCGACGACATCGCCAATCCCGAAAGCGAGTCCGCCGACAGATGGAGTAATCGACTGGTAGCGCCCGCGATAATCCAGCAGGTCGAATTGGCAGAGGGCTATACCCTCACCCAGATCGCCGCCCCGAAGCACTTCTTCAACAAGACGCTCGAGCAGCTTGCGGTGCGCAAGAAATACCGGGTAAATGTGGTGGCGATCCGCCGGACAGTGGAAGAAGTGGACGATCAAGGACAAACGCGAACGCGGCAGTTCATGATCTCGGTGCCCATGCCCGACAGCGTAATCAAGCCTGCGGACGTGCTGCTGCTGATCGGCAGCGACGAAGCGATGACGGCGATTGCCAGCGAGTGAGCCCCTCGCGGGGACTGCTACCGATGGGTACACACCAGGCGCAGCCGCGCGTGGAAAATCATTGGTCTGAAAGTCCGTTGTTGGCGTTGTAGGAGGCCGGGTCGCGTCCCTCTTCGATCCAGGCGATCTTGCGGACCCGCCGCTCGTGCCTGCCGCCGCCTTCGAATTGAGTCTCCAGCCATCCCGAGACGATCCGCCGGATCAGTTCGTCGCCCAACACATCGCTGGCCAAGCACAGCACGTTGGCGTCGTTGTGCCGACGCGACATCTGCGCGGTCAGCTCGTCGTGACACAAAGCTGCACGGATGCCGTTGATCTTGTTGGCGCAGATAGTCATCCCAATCCCGCTGCCGCAGATCAGGATCGCGCGTTCGACCTTTTCCTCGGCGACGGCCTTGGCCGGACCGAAAGCACAGTCGGGATAGTCACAGCTGTGATCGCTGTTTGTCCCCATGTCCAGCACCTCGTGTCCTTGCTCACTGAGGATCACGAGGACCTTTTCCTTGGCGGCTCGGCCGCGATGATCGGCTGCAACTGCGATTCTCATGGCACTTCCCTGTCCAAGTGTTTCCTGACAAGCTTCTCGATTCGGTCCGCGGTCTTGGCGTAAATTTCAGCGCCACCGCAAACCGGATCGCCTATGGGCTTATGTCCGTCCAACAATCGAATCCGATCGGCTGCGTCGCCGGCAATATCGCACAATCCGGACCGATGCAGGTCCTCCATGCAGAATATCAAATCTGCGGAATTAATCAACTCGATCGTCACGTTTTGGGCTCGGTGCCGGGAGATGTCCGCGCCGTGTGCCCGGGCGGCTCGAATAGCCTCCGGCGAGGCACCCGCGCCCGATCCGGCGAACAACCCCGCCGAGATCACATCGACGCCCCGGCTGGGCAAATCTCGCACCCGGCAACCGAACCTCTCGGCCAGGAGCTTTCCTGCAATGCCGGCCGCCATCGGGCTGCGGCACGTGTTGCCCGTGCACACAAACATAACCGTCCAACACGTTCGCTTGCGGATGTCCTGTCGCTCGTAAACCCCCTGGCGGACGATTCGCCAGTCGTCGTCGGCGAACCGGACAATCGTGCTGTCCGTTCCGTACTGCGTCGGGCCGCTGTCCAGCAACATGTCGATTTGTCCGTCCAGCTGGGCCAGCACCTCGTCGGCGCTGCGGGGGGACTGTTCCCCGGCCAGGTTGGCGCTGGGCGCCACGACAGGCCCGTCCACACCCGAGAGCATCTGCTGAGCAACCCGCAGGTCCGGGCATCGCAATCCGATCAGTCCGTCCGAGCACAGCCGATCGTAAAGCCCCGCGCGCTGAAGCTTGCGATCGGCGAGCTTCCCGCCCGTGGGCAACAGCAGCGTTATCGGGCCCGGCCAGGACTTGTTGATAAGTCTCTGTGCCCCCGGCGGCACGTGGGCAACATAGCGTCCCACATCCTGCCGCCGCCCAACGTGAAAACTGAACGGCCTGCGCGGGCGATTCTTCAGCTCCCGCAGACGGGCCATCGTTTCGTCGTTCGTCGCCAGGGCCGCGATGCCGTAAACCGTTTCCGTAGCAAAGCCCACGAGCTTGCCCGCTGCGATAGCGCGCGCAGCCTTGCCGGCCGATGCGGTCTGGTTGCTGCTGCGAACTTTGACAACTCGAGTCTTCATTCAGAAAAGCATTATCTAAGTTAAAGGAAGGTGAATCAAGCATGCCCCCGCGCCTACGTCGATGTACCCCACGCTCAGCCCGCCGAATCTGCGGGGCGTGCGACGGGGCGAATCACTTAGCCACGCCGCGGCCAGATAGCCTTGCAGCCGCCTGCCTGGCAAGGGGCGACTCGGGATACTTTGTCACGATCCGCTTGAGCGTAGCAGCAGCCTTTTCCCCTTGGTTGAGCTTCTCGTAAGCATCCGCCGCAAGCATCAGTGCCGCCGGTGCGTGTTGGCAAGTCGGGTTGACCAACAGGAGAATCTCCGCCTCGCCGGCCGCGGCGGCATGCCGCCCCTGCGCCACAGCCAGACGCACCGTCAGCAGCGACCAGTACCCTTCGAGCTTGTCCGACGGAATGGCCCGGCCCCACCGGGCGAGGAACTCGGCTGCGTCGGCATGGTTGCCGGTGCGAATGTATTCCTCGACGTGCCGCGCGTAATCTCCCCTGGCAAAGGCCAGCTTGCCCAGCCCGCGGCGGTGCAATACCTTGGCCTCGCGGTATGCCTCGGCAGCCTTGTCGCGATCGCCCAACACCCGGAACGCATCGCCGGCGCCGATCTGGGCGCTGCGAATCGCCGGCGCGGTCGTCAGCGCGGAATACTTCTTGGTGACCTGCCCGAACATCGCCATTGCCTGCTCCGGCTGGCCAAGCTCCTCCAGGGCAATCCGGCCTGCCTTAACCAGAAGCGCCGCAGCCACGGCTGGGTCCTGCGTCATCTTCGACGCCCTGACAAGTGCGTCCACGGCCTGCTTGGCTTGTCCCTCGTCAACGAGGGCGTCTGCATAAATCGGCACGGCCGCGGCAAGCACCTGGGCGTTAGCGCTATCCCGCGAAACCAGCGCCCCACCTGCCCGCAGGAGCGCACGCCGCTGAGCGGCTCGGGCCAGCAACTCTATTGCCGGACCCAGCGCGTCGGTGTCGAGCGTCTCGAACCGATAACCAGCCACTATCCGCCCGTGATGCGAAACGTCGTCCAGTTCCGGTTGCGTGATTTTGCCCCACGGACGCGAGACGAACAGCCTGTTGGTCCACTCGACGTCGCCGATCGCCGTCCGCCGCGCGGTGAGCTTGACGGTATACTCGCCGGGCAGAAGGTAGACGTGTTCACCTCGTCGGCTGGCTGAGACGTCGCCGTCGCCGAAGTCCCATTGCCATTCGACGCTGCTTGTAACCCGGCCGGCGATGAGCGGCTCAAACCGATACGCCTGGAAGTAGCTACCCGCCATGAACGATTCGCCCTTGTACTGCGGGAGGAAGCTGACCGTAATGCCGCGCCCGTGTTGTTCTACGGGGCCTGGCTTGCCTTCCCGGACCGGCGCGAACGCCTCAGCCGGGATGGGCACGAACCTCCGCTCGCCCGGCCGACGCCACGCCGCTACGACGATCGGATTGCCGCTCGTGCAGACGTGGTAGAAGCTCAGCTTGTGCAGGCCTCGCCTCAGGGAAACATCGCCGGTCTTCTGCACCCGCCCCTGGGCTGGGTGCAAGCCGCCGTTGCGGACCACCACCTTATCGTCCACCAAAAGGAACGACGCGTCCTGAGAGCTCGAAGCGAAGCTGTACTTGCCGTCCGTCGGGCAGATCAGGTAGCCGGTAAAGACGCTGACTACGTTGTTCTCCGGCCCGAACGGGTTGTGCCCCAGAAAAACCCGCTCGCGGAAATCGCGGCCGAGCAGCTTGGTGGCCTTGGCACAAATCGCGCGTGCCTGCTCGACGGTCCCCGCCGCCCCGCCGGGGTTGGCCCACGTCTCGAGCAACACGCCCCTCTGCAGGTCGAGCTTCTTGGCGGCTACGGGCTCCTTGGTGCCGAAGTACACGTAGTAGGTTCTCATCTGCGGCCGGACCTGGAAGGCCAATCGCAGCCGGTCGCCGGGACCGGTCATGAGCACACGGCTCGGTACTTCTCGCCCCTGAGCAGTGGCCACGCGGACGTCGCTGCCGTCCGGGGCTGACCTGCCGCCGGTGAACAACGTCACGACGCCGACCTCGCTACCGGGCAGACCCAGCCGCTCGAACGACTCAAACGTCACCGGCTGGCGATAGGGACACTTGGTGTCCCACCATCCGACCGCACTTGCAGCGGACGTGGCCGCCAAAACCGCCAACGCAGCTACAATTTGCAGAATGTTTGGTCTGCGAGTCATGGCCAAAGGCGATTCTATCATGGCGTCGGGCCCACTACCGAGTGTAAAGTAACCCTACTGCTGAAATGCAGATGTACCGGGAGAGTTCTGCCAAAATGCCCCGCTTCGACGGCGTAATCTTCGACATGGACGGCACGATCATCCAGCCGCTGCTGGACTTCGCAGCCATTCGCGCCGAGCTGGGCGTCCCGGCCGGCAAGGGAATCCTCGAAGCCCTCGCCGAGATGCCGTCCGACGAGCGTCGCGAAGCGCACGCCAAGCTGGCGAAGCGCGAACTTGCCGCAGCTGCGCGAGCGGAGCTTATGCCCGGGACAATCGAATTGCTTCACGCAATCGCACGGGCTGGGCTCAAGACGGCCCTGCTGACCCGCAACATGCGCGAGGCAATGGAAATAGTGCTCCAGCGGCATGGCCTGTGGTTCGACCTTACAATGTCACGCGAAGACGGGCCGATCAAGCCCGAGCCCGACGGCATTGTGCGGGCGTGCGGCGAGTTGAGCATAGCCCCGGACAGGACGGTATGCGTGGGCGACTTCCATTACGACATCGCCGCCGCCACAGCCGCCGGGGCTGTCAGTGTCCTGCTGGCGACGGGTACCGTCCCGAATGGGCAGACGAGGCCGACTACGTGATAACGAAACTCAGTGAGCTTGGCGCGATTCTCGGGCTCTGAGGCCGCCTGGGCCTGACTGCCCATCAATGGACACAACGCATGTATCTGCCGCTCGCGAACATCCTGCACTACAAGCTTCGCAGCGTGCTCAGCGCGCTGGGCATCGGCATAGGCATCTGCATGTTGGTGACGCTCAGCGGACTGTCGCGAGGCAGCCTGTATGAAATCGCCGATCGCTGGGAAGCCGTCGATGCCGACCTGATCGTCTACCCGGACGTCTGGGGCGAGAACGTCACCACGATGAGCGGCATCGGCGTGCCGGAC
>Ga0180434_10006278_pt1 | contig 13713 bp, 12 predicted proteins | sample SS_ome_7_FD_132453 | JGI IMG/M metagenome (GOLD analysis project Ga0180434, IMG submission 132453) | Hypersaline lake sediment archaeal communities from the Salton Sea, California, USA - SS_1_D_2 metaG | ecosystem: Environmental > Aquatic > Non-marine Saline and Alkaline > Hypersaline >... | reverse complement strand
TTTAACTGATTTTTGAATCTCCTTTTTCAGTCTAGCAAAACTGAAATTATCCAATCCTCTTTGGCCAGTTATCATACCGCTGAAGAAAAATTTTATTTGCTTCTCATGATCGTGGTAAACGCTGATGTCCTCTAAACTCTTGATTTGATCCAGATATATATTCTGAATAATGAAATTCGACACAAATGCATTGATTACTACTACATTCTCTGGTTTATAATATTCCATCTGCGCACTGAAGAATTCCTTTATTTTTTCCTTCACATCTGGTTTCTCTATAAATGCCCGAGCATCTTTTTGATTTGTTTCCATCAAGTAGAATAAGTCTGCAAATATGGCGCATTTAGGTCGGTTTAGGAAACCGCAGTCATCCGCTTTTTTCCAAAGTTCATCCAAAAAATCATGGTGGCCATCATATTCTTTACTTTTTTTCAATAAATTCATGTAGTCTTCATTCTCCCATGCAATTCCGACATCCTTATCAAAATCAATTAGTTTCATCGGTTTATTGAAATAGTTTTCATATTTCATATATTTGTATTTATGTGCATCCTTGTTTTTTCTTGTCCATTCTCTAAACCAGTTCTTATATTCTTCCCTGAACTCTATGGTGTAAAGAGATGGCTGATTTGGCTTGTTTTTTCCTTTGGCAGGATTGCATCCAAAGAACAGATATTTTATACGTTCGTTGAATTTTGGTGGATTTAGAGCGTCATCTTCTGTCAAGTTCTTTTCGAGTTTCACAATCTTATTAGACAATCCCTTAAGTTTCTCGTAGTTCATATGCCCCACACATCCAATTTTTCATCAATAATTCAACTCTTTCTAAATACTCATTTTCTTTTCTTTTTCAGGTATCCTTACATTATTATGCAACTTTTTAAATTCCTCGGCATCCTGCGTATGCACCGGAATAAGGATTTCAGGATTTACTTTTTTTATGAACTCTTTGAGGTCCTGCTTGCTCATGTGCCCCGAACAATGGGCCTTGTGGAATTTTATGCCGAAATGCTTCATCCAGTTTTCCCATATCATACGCTGCTCTTCGTTTTCCTCTCCTTCGTAAAAATGCTCTGACATTGAAAAGATAAAATCTGCATTTTTCGGCTTTAGATAAACTAGCTCCATCAATTTGTAAAATCCAAGATGCATTACGTATTTTTTTGGATTTTTCGCTATCTCTTTGTAGGTTATCATATTGGGCATGAACTCCCTTTCCCATTTGAAATAATCTTTTTCGCAGAAAGTGCAGGATTTTGAAAGCCGGTAATATACCTTTACGTTTTTATCTTTCCTCACATCCGGCAGAACTGTTATCTTATCCCTGAGATTGTCTATAATGTAGGCAAATTTGGTATCTATCACTATTTTTCTTTTGTTTTTCACCGCTGCCCTGTAGAAAGACATGAAACGATCAACATTTGACATGGAAAAATAGGCCATTACAAGGCCTTTGGAAGATTTTATGATATCAAATGCTTTCTTTTCGACTTCCTTTTCAGTGTAATTATGCTCGGATTCGCTCCCCATCCTTGTTCCTTCGCATATCAAGGCATATGGTTTTGCTTCTGCTGCTTTTCTTGCAAATTCCATGGTCATGTCGCTTCTTGGTCCGTGTAGCCTGAAATCTCCTGTATAAACAATGGCTCCTTTTGAAGTATGAATTATGAAGCCGTATGCTCCGGGAATTGAATGCTCAACATGAATAGGTTCTATCTCTATGTCTTTGATTTTTATCCTATCCCCTGATTTGAAATGATGAATATGATTATGGTTTCCTATATCACATAACTGACGATACAAGTGATGGTAAATTTCAAGTATCTTATGCGTTCCATGGCCGATATATACAGGTATGTCTTCATCAAGGAAAGGAAGATGGCTTACATGATCGGAATGGGAATGGCTTATAACTACCCCGTCTATCTTGGGCTTTTTATAAGGCAAATCCGTAAGTTTCAACAGTTCCTCTGAGTAAATGCCCTTCACTTTTGGCATAAGTCCGAATTCAAAATAAACCTCAAGGCCGTTTGCAGACCTTGGTTGCAGCCATTCATAGAAATATTCTTCTCCGAAGTTAAAACTCTCACCAAAATCAAGGTAAATCTTGCTGCCTTTGTCTTCAAGGAGTATCTTGTTTCCGCCTATTTCACCAGCACCGCCATAGAATGTTAGAGAGACCATAAATTCACCTAGAGCATATCGACATTCAAATTCCTTAAATCTTTCCCTTTATCCTGAAAGCGTCTTGACTGTAATATCATATCCTTCTCTACGCAGTTTTTCATAGCGCCTTATGATAGCCGGCATTTTACTCTTTTCCAAACCAGTTCTGACTCTGTACATGTGTTCTAAACGTTCAGCATCCCCCCATATAGGTTTGGGGTTGGCAAATTTTTCTGGAAGGGAAACATATCTGCTGTAGATTTCAATTGCTTTTTCCGCATATTCTATTGATGATGTGCAAGTGCAAGAGCATATGCCCCATGGTACTAATGGATGACTGTATATCTTTGCTTTTTCGGGCCATTTGCTTATTGGAATCATCCTACTTGATAAATCCCTGGAAGAAAGACGGCTTAGAAACCATTTTCTTACACAACAAGGAGGATATCCAAGTACGTGACCCATTTCAAAACTTTTGTAACGCTGGTCTTTAGGAATATTTTTTTCAAAATATTTTTCAAGTTTGTACTTTTTGGCAAGTTTTGCATTCACTTTGCTTTCACAAGAATCCAAAAAAGCAACAGCATCCTTCAAATGCCTTTTTCTGGCGGATATGAGAAACCAAATTCCATAATCAGTAAAATGGAAACCTAGGGCCTTCAGAATCTCCTTATAGTGCATTTCATTTGTTATCTCTTTTTTTTGCCACTTAGACAGAAACGTTTTGCGATACATATTGTTACTTACCTGGCCTAAGCTGCATATCTTGCGCAGCCCGGCTGCAACAACAAGAAGATCCCCCGCATAGTCCAACCATTCTTCTATTCCGTGTTTCTCAACTACAGCCCGCATCACCTTTCCGACTCTTTTTACTTTAACCATATTTTGTCACCATGGTAGTTCATCGCTAATCGTCAAAATTATCTGCTCCTATAAATTCGATTCCACAATTAGGGTACGATATGAAACAACTCCCCCTATTATAGAACACATCACCGATAACTATTGGCTTTTGTTTCTTTTTTCTTGGGATTTATGGATTTTTTTACTTTCCCCAGCAATTCAATGAAGGTACCCTTGCAGTCCAGCATATCGCAGCCCTTAACACTCAGTCTGAAATCTCCCTGATGCGACATAAAATCTATTGAAATCTCCGGAGAAATATCCGGCAAATCTGGTTCAATTTTTTCTTTTTTCTTTTTCATATCTCTTCACCTCTTTTTTATGCAATCGCTCAGCCGGAAAGCTATCCATTTGATGCCGTCTTCTTCCAGTTGTTTGAGCATCTCAATATCAAATTCATTTTCCAACTTCATAGGAACGAATTTTTTTTCTTTCGGATCGCTGTCTTCAAAAGGCACAAAGGGCAGAATTACATTCCCCTGTATTTCGCCTGCTTGCCCGACTATTTTGTCCCTCCACTCAAAGCAAATTTTTCCTTTCTTTTCCATTATTTCACCTTTTTTATTATATTGTATAGTTATTTTCTATACATATATATTTAAATATTTAACTTTAATAACAGACACATGGTTGAAACGGTGCTGATATCCACTTTCTACTCATTTGAGCCCCTGGTTGCAGCTGCTCATGTTTATTCTCCATCTAAGATAGTGCTTCTGATAGCCGAAGAAACGATTAGTCATACACATGTGAAAGAAACTCTTGCCAAAGCTAGGGATATATACAGTAAAGTCGCCAAAATGGAAGTTATCAAGATAAACGGGACTGATGTATTTGCAAGTGCAGAGAAAGTGTCCGAATTGCTTGATAAAATGAAGGGCAGAAGGATAATTGTCAGCATAAGCGGAGGTAAGAAACTAATGTCCCAAGGTGTCCTATATGGCTGCTATTCCAGGCCTGAGCTTGTGGACAAGATAGTATGCAATGACATGACTCCGGATAACCGGCTTATAGAGCTTCCAAAGTTGAATTTTGGGCTTACGTCTGCCAAGAAGGAGCTTTTGCAGGAGATAGCCGCCAGGAAGGGAAGGTCCATCGCGGAGATATCGAAGAAGCTGGACAAGACCAGGGGGATGCTTTACCAGCATTTAAAGGAATTGAAAGAATCAGGTTATGTTGATGATAAATTTGAAATTACGCTTGCCGGGAGGTTGGCGTTGATATGAATAAGAGCGAATGTAGAGATGATGAGAATGGGGGGAACGTAAAGCTATAAAGATTAATGGAGATGGCGAGAAAATGGTTGAATTCGAATTCAAACTAACAAAATATAGACATATAGGTGAAACAAAGAAAAAATATATCCTTAAACGTGAAGTTTCTTTAGTTACAAAATCACAGGCCGAAAGGTATCTTAAACGGAAAAAAGGTGCTTATGCCTATATTGGTCCAGAATCCAAAAATATTGGGTTAGGTATTCATTATACAAGAAACAAAAAATTTGCTGTTGAAATCTGGAATAAAAAATTCAAAGGAGTGAAGCTGTTTAAAACCTTCGATAAGGTTTTGGAATTCGCAACAAAAAAGTCGGATAAAGATAAGATAAAAGTGAAAATATCCGAACTAGTCTCGAATAAATGGGATGTTGCCAAGAAGTATAAATATGATGTGTGAATCGATTCAAAACGTAGATAAGGGATTTAAAGATTAATGGAGATGCTGGAGTATGGCGGAAGAGCAACACAACAAAAACAAATTATTCAATGATAAGGTATTGGATATATATGCAAAGAGAGTAAACATTACTAAAGAACAAAAAGAAGCATTAAAATTATGGGTTAATAAATTGAATAAAAAGGAGCTAGTCGATGAAACATCAAATTATCCAATCTTTAAAGATATTGTACTTCAAGCTATACTGGGATATTCGCTTAACGATATTGGTTTTGAAGAAGGAAATGTTGAATACACAATAAAAGATCAAAATGGACAACCCTTACTACCTATAGAACTAAAAGGACAAAATGATGATTTGTTTAAACGTCAAGGTAGTCGAGGCAAAACAGCCGTAGAACAAGCTCATGGTTATGCATTGGAAAAAAATTCAAAATATTTTGCAGCTTCTAATTATGCTTCTATGGTTTTTCTCTTGAAGGAAACATATTACTCCAAATATGAGATTTTTGATTTTGTTGAAATGTTAAATGATGAAAATGAATTCAAAAAGTTTATTTTATTGTTCTCAAGACAGTATTTAGTAAAACAGAATATGCCCGAGTTAATAAGGAGTAAAGTCATACAAAATGAAAAAGAATTTACTAAAGAATTCTATAAGATCTATCATGAAACTAGATTGATGATTATAAAAGAATTGGAGGATCTTAATAGTCTCCCTAAAGAAAAAGCAATACATTATTCTCAGGTTTTGTTAAATCGCATAATGTTTATCTGTTTTGCTCAAGATTCAGAAAAACAATTGCTGAAAGAATTAACTCTTGAAAATGCTGTTTTAAAACCGATAGAAAGACATGAAATCGGAGAGCATACACATGACATATGGAACTCTCTAATAAAGTTGTTTAATTCAATAAGGCTTGGAGATAGGATAAACGATATTCCACAATATAATGGTGGTTTATTTTTAGAACTTATACCAGAAAATATAAAATTAAGAGATATCCCACCAACTAAAGACTATTTTTCAAACTTGAAGCAAGGTTCTAAATATACTGATTATGATATTAACAGTACAATTAAAGAAAAATTGGGCAGATATATAGAAGAGTTGAATCCAATTTATAAGAATATTTTGCTTTTATCCTCCTTTGATTTTAAAACTGAAGTTGATGTTAATATACTCGGCCATATTTTCGAACAATCAATAGGTGATATAGAGGATTTAAAATCAGAGAAAGTTTCTCAAAGAAAAAAGTTTGGTGTATTTTATACTCCCGAATATATTACAGACTATATCTGTAAAACAACAATAATCTCTTACCTGAGTAAAACCGGTTCATCAAAAGAAGTATCCGATTTGTTATTTGAATATTCTGATGATCTAGATGAACTAGAATTAAAATTAAAAAATATAAAGATATTAGATCCTGCTTGTGGTTCCGGGGCATTCCTTAATAAGGCAGTGGATATTTTGCTGGATATACACCGGGGTCTCTTTGAGTTTAAAGATTTTCAAGGAAGATATAACACTAAAGTTAAACAACGCATTGGTAGAAAAAAACATGAAGAACCTGGATTTTCATTAAAAAAATTTTTTGATGATATTGAACAACAAAGAGGTATAATCCTAAATAACATTTATGGTGTTGATATTAATGAAGAAAGCGTAGAAATCACTAAATTATCTTTATTTTTGAAAATTGCATCTAGGGGTATAACGTTACCTAATTTAGATCAAAATATAAAATGCGGGAATTCATTGGTTGAAGATCCTTCAAAGGATAAAAAAGCCTTTAAATGGAATAAACAATTTGAAGAGATTATGAATGGTGGTGGTTTTGATGTTGTTGTTGGTAACCCACCGTATGTACAAAAACATAAATCCGATCGTATTGAAGGATATGAATGGAATTCAGACCTTTATTTGATGTTTTTTGAAAGAATATTCAAGTTACCATTACTAAAGACTAATGGCTTTTTTGGTTTTATTACTCCTAGATTTTTTTTAGTGAATAAAAATTGTAAGAATTTTAGAAAACATATACTTACTAGTGAAAATCTAATCATTTTAGTAGAATCAAGTCCTTTTGAGGATTCAAATACTGAGTGTGTAATCTCCATTATACAACATAGTTCGAGTAAAAGTAATATTATAGAAGTATTTGAGGATTTTGATGGCAATATCGAAAAGGTTAACACTATCAAGAAATCAGTGGCATTAAAGGATGACAATTATACTATCATAACTGATTTAGACGATTTTACTTATGATTTACTTCTAAAAATTGAAAACGATGCTGTTCCTCTTGTTTCCATTTCTGAATCAAGAAGAGGCATGGAGATTGGAAAGAAAAATTTGAAGAACGGTGAAATAAAAACACTAATCGGTCAGGATGTAAAACGTTATTCGATTAATTTTGAAAATACTTTTGTAGAATCTGAAAATAAACAGTATCTAAGATTGAAAAACTTTTTTGATAAAGGAAAAAAATTATATCTTAGAAGAGTAGCCAAGTATCTAATTGCTACCACATCCGATTTAAATTATGCCTTCAATAAAAATATTTATGGAATTTTAATCACAGATAAAAAATACAATCTAAATTATGTTCTTGCTCTTTTAAATTCTGAATTGTTTACTTTTTATTATATTAGAAGATTTTCTACAAAAAAAGGAGATTTGTTTCCAGAAATACAGAGTTATCTATATAATAAATTACCTATCCGGGAAATTGGTGAGTCGCAACAAAAATTAATTTCTGATAAAGTTGATCAAATTTTGTTATCAGAAGAAAAGAAAAAAGAATTAAGACAGCAAATTGATGAGCTTATATATGATATATATAAAATAACTCCAGAAGAGAAAGAATTTATTAAAAAAAGTCTTAGGGAATATCTTGGTTTTTGAGATAAAAAAAGACCACACAAACAACCATTTAAAAAATGGAAAGTAAAGGCAATGTTTCTATATCAATATTTATAAAAGAGCTTTGGATAATATCCAGAGTTTACTTTTCTATCAAACACAAGAAATTAAATCTAATCTATATCTTATTAATTTATGAAACAAAATTATCTATTTGGAATATGCAATCTTAAGGTTGACAAGCTTCCAATTGAAATAAATTCTAATTTAGTACTTAGAGAAGTTACTGATGAAGAATTGTCAGTTATGTCCTCTCTTGTATCTAGTGATTGGGCCAATTCTCAAATCCCCCTCCCCAAAATAGTATTTGACTGTGCCTTGGAAATAGATTATGGAGATAAAGTTCCTGATCTTTTTGAGTCGATAGGGCAAAATATGAAAAATCGAATGGACCGTTATAGTTTTATACTGGACACCTTTTTCAAAGATTCATTTAGTCCAAAGCCCTTTATAGGATGGTCTGCGGCTTTGCAAGATTCTGAAATGCGTTCTTTCTGGACAAACCGGCAATTCTCTTTTCTAGCTTCTGAAAAATGTTATACATTAAAGGAATCAAATATAAAGAAATTCACTGAACACTCTAAACTTATAATCAATTCAACTAAATTATCCTATATATTCATAGCAATAGAACGTTATATGAAAAGTCAACATGATAGACTAGAAGAAAAAGTTATTGACCATACAATCGCACTAGAAGCTTTGGTTGGTGATTCTTCCGGCCCGTCCACTGGTTCCATCTCATATAAAATTGCTCTAAGAACAGCATTTTTGGTTGGTAAAAATGCTTTTGATAGAGAAAAAATCTTCACATTCATCAAGAAAATTTATGGACTAAGGTCAACTCTTGTGCATGGCCAAAAACCGAGTAAAAAATCGATTGAAGAATTGGAAAAATTAACTGGTAAGAAGTATTATTGGCCTTTTTTATCCGAAGTTCTATTGGCCGCTATTACTAATGCAATAAAATTGAATAAGAAAAATCTTGCACAATATATCGATGAATGTTTGTTGGAATCAAAAAAGCTCTAAACGATTTTAAATGACTATTCTTTCTTGAAATGAAGCTTATATATAAAATAAGCTACAAGAATTATTATTGGTATTACATATAATGCAGTCAGTATCGAAATAAAATTTTGTACTAGTATATCTCTTACAAAGAAAATTCCCACTAAAGCAATAAGGGCACCTATTTTAACTTTAGAAGTAAATTTAGGTTTTGGAATATATTTATAATAATCAAAAAGGAGATAGATTCCAATCAAATATATAATATAATAGAATCCGTATCCTAAAATTTCACTAATTGTTCTTCTTTTTTCTACTATTACTTGTCCCCCATCAAAAAATGCTATTAACTCTGTTCCATCTTCTAGAAGTATTGGTTCTTGAATTAATTTTTTAAGAGAAGGTGGGGCGACAAAAAATCTATCTGTATAAACATCAAAAGGAAAGAGTTTTGAGTCACCTTTCATGTCTACTTTAGTGGTATATTCATATCTACTGTTATTATAATCATACGAGAAAAAATGAACTGTTTTCCCTGCATTTTCTCCATCTGTGACATTTATAATCCCAAAATACTCTTTTGATTCGTTAGATAACTGTATTATTCCTTCCAATTTTGCTGTGTATGCAGATTCGGCGTAGTTTATACTTCCAATTAATTCTATATATTGTTCTTCTATATCTTCTGGTTTCAAACTTTTTATTTCTCCGTATTGTGGTTCACTTCCATTTATATAGCGTGACATTAATGAACTTATTTCAGTATCTGAGTAATCTTCAAGGAAATGCACATTTATCCCATCAAAAAAGTATTTTTTCCCATCGGTTTCGTAGGTGCACAAATGCATATAAAAAGTGGAAGCATTTTTATCCATTAAGAAAAATGAGTAATATTCCTCAGGTTTTGAGATTATTATATTGTTATCAGCATCTTTTATTCTCATTACTTTGACGTTCATACTGGGATCGAGTTGAAATAGATATTCTCCCTCTTCCGGAAAATCCATTTGATATGTTTTAAAATCGTTTTCTTCTCTACTAATAAATTCAACACTTAATTTTTTTGATTTAAACCAGAATGCAAAAGGACAATAAGCTCTTACTCCTGAAAAATTATATTCGTAAGATAGATGTATGTTATATCTATTCCTTGATTTATATGGAAGGACTAGTTCATTTGTAGTCAGATATGGCGGAAAACTCTTACCATTATCAATGTTGTCAATAAGAGGATAACACTTTGGATTAAATTTTAAAGACTCTTGCTCGAAGTCTAAACAAAATCCTATAATGGCATATCTATCTTCACTCTTATATATCGTTGTATTTGGATCATCATAAAAGAATTTGCCATCCCTTTCATAAAGAGAATCAATGGTCTTTTTTGTTGTGTATCTGCCTTCTTCTGTAACAAAATGAAAAGACTCGTTGTTTACAGGTTCTTTATAATCCATGTACAACACTGCATGGGGTTTCCCTTCTTTGTAATATGGCGCTAATGCTGGCAAATGCTCTCGATTTTCTAGAATGGATATATTCGAACAAGTTTGCCATACTATGGGTTCACTATACTCATAAAAACGAATCTCAGCTATAGTTTCAGGAGGACAAAATGTTTCATTTAATTCAATCAACCAGACCGTTTCTATGTTGTAATCTGGAATTGTAACATTTTGTATGTACCCGTACCCTTCGATTTGAATTGTCCTATTGTTACCATATGTAGTTGTTAAGACCAATAGAAAAACAATCAGTATAGTTAAATATCGTTTTTTAAGAAAATTCATTGTAACATTTAAATGGACATTACAATTAAATTGTTTCGTCCCCGAACTACCCGAATCCACCTCCATCAACTCACCCACTTACTCTAATCACTATCAAAATCGTAAAATCCCGGAAAACTCACTTCTCTTCGATAAGACATAAGTTTCTAAAATCTTCGAAACATTTATAAATAAAGAATTTCATAAATAGAAACATGAAGAAAAAAGAAGTAATATACAGATACATATTAACGGAAGCATTGGAAAGAAAACAGCTCTCCTTCACCCAGCTTTCGCTATCTAAGAAATTCGGTTTTTCCCTGAGCACGGTAAGCAATGCATTAAAACCGCTCGAAAAAATAGGAGCTATAGAAAAAAGAACGCGCTCCTTCAATATAATAGACATAAGAAAAGCGCTTACCTTCTGGGCTACTTCAAGAAATATAACAAAGGATATCGTTTATTCCGCAAGAAGCAGCCTTCCGGTACAGAAAATAGAGTCCGAGATGCCTGCAGAAGCTGTTTTTACTGCATATTCCGGCTACCGTTTCTTATACAACGAAGCCCCTGCCGATTACGGGGAGGTCTACATATATGCGGATAAAAAAACCCTTGAAGAGATAAAAGAGCGGTTTCCCGAAGCAAAAGGCCCGCCGAACCTGTTCATCCTGGAAAAGGACGGGTTCATGCCTAAAGGGAATATGGCGCCTATCCCGCAGATATACGTTGACCTATGGAACCTGAAGGAATGGTATGCAAGGGATTATCTTGATGCGCTTGAAAGGAGGCTGTTCAAATGACGGATATCAAGGCAAGGGAATTCTGGCCTGAAATTGTTACTCAAAAAAGTTGGGAGAAACTGGTTTCGCTTTCCAAAGAATATGATTTTACAGTCATAGGCGGATGGGCTGCTTTTCTCTGGACCGGGATACATAAATCAAAAGACATAGACCTGGTGATAGATTACGACACGCTCAACATATTCAGAAGCAGATTCCAGCTGGAGAAGAACGAAAGGCTGAAAAAATACGAGATAAAGATGGGAGAATTCGATATAGACATCTATCTTCCGGGATATTCGAAATTGTCCTTTCCGGTTGAGCATCTGAAAGAGTACGTAATGAATGTAAAGGGCTTGAAAGTTCCGTGCCCTGAAGTCCTGGTGGTTCTGAAGCAGGGGGCTGAAACCGAAAGAAGGGGCTCGATAAAGGGAAAAAAGGATTTGATAGACATTCTTACTATCCTGATTCATTCCGGTTTTTCGGTTAAGAAGTACAAGGAAATACTATCGAAGTTTTCCCTGAAGGAATTTGAAGATGAGCTGGAGAAAGAGGTTCTGCTTTTCAATCCAAAAGATAGCGAATATCTCGGGATAAACCTGAATGAATTCGCAAAATGGAAGAGGAATTTTCTGAAGGAATTGAAATCTGCTTAAGGCTATCCCACCAACAACCCCCCTCTCGCTCTATTCGCTCTCGAAATCGCTCTAAAACCCATTCAAACTCGCTTCTCTCGTATCTCGCTTATTTATTTTAACAATCCATTAAAATTTTCAATACCTTTTAGACGAGATTATTCCTTCAAAAACGGCTCGAGAATTTCATCGTAAGTAAGGCCCACTTCATTTTTGTATGCTTCATTCAGGAGTTTTAAGACAACTGTTCTGAGTTTTTCTGATGGTATTTTCCCATCGTATGCTTCTTCCGCGACTTTTAAGGTAGCTGTTCTGAGTTTTTCTGACAGCATTTCTTCGCCATTTGTACATGCAGTTATATGTGCTTTTATTCCTGCTTCTTCTTGAATTAGCAGTCTTTCAATTTCGCGTTTTGTTTTTAGCCTTGCTTCATAGTGTGATTCGCTTAGCGGCTCTGAAATCGAGGTTTTCTTCTTCATAAATTCTACGAGGCTGGTATCGTAAAGTTCTCGATATACCGCCGCTGGATTTTCTGAGAATGCTATCGAAGCGAGGTAGGCCCGATATTCATCCTGAACTGGTTTACTATAATAGATACAGAGGTTGAAGATCAGCGCATCAAAAAGATGCTGCAGCTCATGCTGGATTAAAGTTGTAGAATCTGAAGCAATGATCATGGAATCAATCTTTGCCATCCCATCCACGCCGCCTCGGTAAAGAATTTCGGGTTCTGCTACTACACATCCTTTCAATCCGTCTACCCGAAATTGCTTACAAATTTTTATTAATTTAGGAAATTTCTCTCCCACATCATATGGATAAAAACCGTGATCCTCAAAGAAATCATGTGCATCAAAACGCTCTATCTTAAATTCGAAATTGTCTATTTCAGATACCGCAGTTCCATGAGTTATCTCCGATATCATTTTCATATCCTCTACATGTTTTTGGTATAACTCGGAAGCTTCATTTCTGAAAATCTCAAGTACTTTCCCCTCATCGTTCCATACAAAAGCAGCAATCAAATAGGCCAATACCTCATCATCCTTCGAACGTAGAACATACTCCTTAGTTATCTTCAGAAGCTCGCGCAAGGCCTCCTCAGAATCATCACTTATGAGTTTTATTATCTTATCAGCTCTGGATTTTTTTTCTTCCGGCGCGTCTTCGAATACTATTTTTCTATCTCCTAAGAATATATTAGCTGAAGAAAAGAACCTTTCATAATCTACTGGTCTTGCCATAAAGCACATATAATCCAGCGGTTTTGAAGATTTGCTGGCTAATCCAACCGCCGTGGCAATAAAATAAAGGTCGTCTTCGATTAAATAGTAGACATCTTCTCTTAAACCGCTTAATAAATCATTCTCATCTAGCAACTGAAATTTCTTATCTAAAATGTTTGTAACTATGTCAAGACATCCTTTCCTTTGCTTGGAATCTTTCGGCAGTTGTATCCCTTCGAGTTTGGATTTGAATCTTTCCTGAATCTCTTTCGGAAGGGGTTTCACTTTTTGCATACCCTTGGATTTCGTTACCGCTCTGTATACTCTCTCGGCATCGCTTATCCTCTTTCTTGGCATGTTTATATTAGTGTTATAAAGTGTTTTAAAACCTTCCTAATCGCTTTTTGAACGTATCGAGAGAGCGCTATAAGGAATTTTAACGTTTTATTAAAATTTTAGGAATGTTTATAAAATTTTCGCATTATACTAAACGACCATGTCTGAATCATCTTCGGAAAATAAAGGCAAAGTTCTTGTAAGAGTAAGGCGCAGAACACAGCCGAGACAAATCGAAATACGCGACATAGAAGAGCCGAAGGCCGCAAACCCTGAAGCCACGATAGA
>Ga0180434_10006277_pt1 | contig 13713 bp, 11 predicted proteins | sample SS_ome_7_FD_132453 | JGI IMG/M metagenome (GOLD analysis project Ga0180434, IMG submission 132453) | Hypersaline lake sediment archaeal communities from the Salton Sea, California, USA - SS_1_D_2 metaG | ecosystem: Environmental > Aquatic > Non-marine Saline and Alkaline > Hypersaline >... | reverse complement strand
GTCTCTTCGAGGGATACTGAATGGTCTTGAGGTGAGGATGGGAACAGTGGACGGGGTGGAGATGATATTCCGTTAAGATGAATAGGCAAGTGTGTTGTGGAGACGAGTGTGCCTTGCTCAAAGATCATGGCTCTCTCGATGGCGTTCTTCAGCTCACGGACGTTTCCCGGCCAGCCATACCTGAGGAACAATTGTTCGGCCTCCCTATCCAAGCCCCGGATATTTTTTCTGAACTTGATGTTGTCTTTCTGGATGAAATGATGGGCAAGAGGTAGGATATCCGCGCCTCGCTCGCGCAGAGGAGGGATATAAAGAGGGCAGACATTCAGTCTGTAAAACAGGTCCCTCCGGAACTTTTCTTCTTTGGCCGCCAAATCGAGGTCTTGATTTGTGGCGGCAATGACACGGAGATCCACTTCGATATCCTCCAGGCCGCCCACCCGCCTCAAGGTCTGAGTCTCGAGAAACCGGAGGAGTTTTGCCTGAACCGGAAGGCTTAACGTGCTGATTTCATCAAGAAAGAGTGTCCCCTCATTCGCCAATTCCGCCAGGCCCTTTTTTCGTTGTTTGGCATCCGTGAAGGCGCCCTTTTCGTAGCCGAACAGCTCACTTTCGAGGAGATTTTCAGGAATGGCGGAACAATTGATGGCAAGAAAGGGGTTGCCTTGACGCCGGCTCATGTGATGGATGGATTGGGCTAGAAGATCCTTCCCGGTTCCGCTTTCGCCCTGAAGAAGAACGATGGTTGTCTCACTTTGGGCGATGACTTCTGTCATTTCCAGAATTTTCTTCATTGCCTCTGATTCCGCAATAATGTTGTCCAGTTCAAACTGCTTTCTCTCCTGCTCTTTATAGAAGGCAACCTCTTGTTTGAGGGTGGCTGTTTCCAGGGCATTTTTTATCGTGCCCTGGATTTTTAAATCATCGATGGGCTTGGTAATGAAATCATAGGCTCCCATGCGCATAGCCGAGACCGCATCTTCGATGGAACCGTATGCGGTGATCATGATAATCGGAATTTCGGGTCTTCGCTGTTTTAGTTCTTTCAATACTTCAGTGCCTTCTATATCGGGGAGGTTGATGTCGAGAAGAACCAAGTCCGGATTTTCCGAATCGAAAGCTTTCAGGGCCGCATTGCCGGTTTCAGCTACTGCGGTGTCGTAGTCCCACTGGGAAAATTTTTGGACCAGGCTCCAGCGGATGAGTTTTTCGTCGTCGACGACCAAAATCTTTTTGTGGTTCATAATTTTTTTATCTTTCTATGAAGAGGAAGGCGGATGGTAAACACGGTTTCCTCTCCTTCGATGCTTCTAACATCGATCGAACCTTTGTGGGCATCGATGATTCTTTTGCATATAGAAAGACCCAATCCGGTTCCTTTTTTTCTTGTCGTGTAAAAAGGGGTGAACACCTTTGTGAGATGCTCTTTCATTATTCCTTTTCCGTTGTCCTCGATGACAATGGATATTTCCTTATCATTGATTTTATCGAGGGAAACACTGATTTCTCCCTTTTTTTCGATAGCTGAAATGCTGTTTATGAGCAGATTCAGTATCACTTCTTGAATTTTGTTTTCATCGCAGTTAACACGGATATCATCGTCGTATCCTGTGAAATTGATCTGAATATCTTTATCTTGGGTTTGAGATTGGGCCAGTTTGACCGCATTTTGGATGCACTCGCTAGGGTTGACGGCTTTCAAAATCATCGTTTTTGGCCGGGCATAATTCAGAAGATCCTGGACAATATGATAAATCCGGTCAATCTGGCTGAGAATTTCCGTGAATATTTCCTTTTTTGGGTCGGCCGAGTCTGTTTTTTGAACAATCACCTCTAAAGCGCCTTTAATCCCGGCAATCGGATTTTTTATCTCGTGTGCCAATCCTGCGGCCAACTCACCCATGGATGCGAGGTGACCGGCTTTTTCTATCTCCCGGCTGTGGAGTTCTTCGATTTGATTCCTTGCACTTTTCAAGTTGGTGACCATGATGTTGAAACTTTTCGTCAGGGCTCCTATCTCATCCATTTTTCGGGGGATGAGTTGAGTACTCAAGTTGCCATCCTGGACCTTTTTCATGTGAGCCTTCAGCTGGGATAATGGCCTGTTTATGATTCTTTCAAAAAGCCGATAGAGGATGTATGTCAGAATCACCAAAGATATAACAGCGATGATAACACCCCGAAATTGATTTTTACTGATTAGTCTTGCCGTTGCTGTATCGTCTATAGAGATTTCTAGAATCGCATTGACTTTGTTGCCGGCCGCATGGCATCGGGTGCACTCTTTTCTGTTTTTTACCGCCATGAAACTCATGGTTGGTGAGGGAGATTTGATAGCGTAGGGCGCTTTCTGGTTGTCGTCTTTGAGCATAGTGCCAATTACGGATTTATCTTTTTCATCCAGATATGTCCCGATATCCTTGTGATCAGAAGATTTTAAGATTTTTCCCTCAAAATCGATAATTCGAATGGCTTCGATGCTGCTCGAGGCAACAAGTTTTTGGAGGGTGAGCTCAATGTCTTTTTCCTTTCCTTTCTCCATATGGAGACTTATGCTGGATTCGATCATAGCGCCAACGATTTCCAGCTTTTGTTTCCTCATGGTGTTGATGATATTATTTTGGGTAGAGAAAAACACATAGGATAGTATGATTGCGGCGAGGAGCCCGATAATGAAGACGTGAAGGATAATCTTGGGTCTGAGATTCCAATCTGTGGGTTTGGTGCTAATCTTCATTTTCCCGGTTCCGAATGTGCTAATAAGTGCCCTTGCGTCCGGTACGGATGTTCCTTTTTCATACCCTGGATCCCGATGTCATCAATAGAAAAACTATAAATTATATAATATTACAAGGAATATTTAAATAGAAGTGATTCCTTTATGCCAAGTAATCACAATTTACCCCTAACGCCTTAGCCTCGAAATTCGACTGAAAAATTGCAGCCCATTATCTGATTGCCGCCACAATAGCGCATAGCTTTCCGTCAATATTGACTTATCGGGATTTTGGCCTTAAACCCCGAATGAGCTTAGCTTTGGAATTAATGGGCTACTTTTTTTTTGCGGTCTTAGTTTTTCTTTTCTTATCGTTATCCGCAAGGTCTTGGAGTGTCAGCTTTTCAAAGTACTCTTTCAGCATGTCACTGGCTTCTTTCCAGATTTCGTGGGCAGCACATTGATCCGCGCGACCGCAGTACTCATTGTCTTCTATGCATTCAACCAGACACATTGTTCCTTCAAGTGAATCGAGGATTTCACTCAGCTTGATTTTGGATGGGTGTCGGGCAAGGATATATCCTCCGCCTGCACCCCTGATGCTTTTGACGAGCTTGTTGATCTTCAGCGGAATAATGATCTGTTCCAGATAGCGGATGGATATATTTTCCTCATCAGAAACGTTTTTGAGGATGATGGCATCATTGCCATCGCTATAATTGTGGGCAAGATTCAGCATCAGCCGCGTGCCGTATCTACCCTTGGTCGAAAGCCTGATCATAAATAACTCCTTGTTGCCATTAAATAGTGTATAATCAAAATTATCCTAAACCAATTGAACTTATATTTCAACAGAATTTTATAGTAATTATCAGGTTTATCATCCATGGTGGACCGTGCAAATCCTTTCTGATAGAATTCCTTGAAAAGAAGAACTCTTTTCCGTTTTTTGAAAGAGGCATCTATGAGCAAGAAATCATCGGGAGAGGAGCTTGAGCTTGGAAATATGCTCCCGAGAGAAATCAACAGTTGGAAGGTCAAAGAAGACCGGATCTACGATCCGGACACAATCTTCAGATACTTAAACGGCTCTAGTGAAATTTATCGTGCCTACGATTTCAAGCTCTTGTTCGCCAGACATTATGAGAGATCAGGTCAGCCGACAATTATCGCAGACCTTTTCGACATGGCCACTGACAGCAATGCTTACGGCATTTTTTCCCATGGTAATGAGGGATACGACGCCGGCATCGGTCAGGGATCGAACTACATGGGCGGTTTGCTCTCTTTCTGGAAGGGCCGCTTTTTCGTATCTCTTTTTGCCGAACAGGAAACGGAAGAGGCTAAGGAGACCCTTTATAAACTGGCCCGCGCAGCGGCCTCGAGCATAAAAAAGAACGGTCAAATTCCGGAAATTGTCTCCCTTCTTCCCGCTGAAGGGTTGGATATGGCCAGGATCCGTTATTTTCACGACCACATTATCCTGAACTATCATTTTTTCGTGGCCGATGACAATATTCTCAACCTTGATCAAAGGACGGATGCAGCCCTGGGTGTCTATCATGAGGAGGGAACTGATTGTCACCTGCTTCTTGTCCGTTATCCCAAGGCAAGTGAGGCAGCCCGTGCTCTGGAGAGCTTTGTCTCAGCCTACATGCCGGATGCCGTTGAACCTGGTCTCATCCAGACTGAAGATGGGAAGTGGACCGCGGCTTGGTTAGCAGATGATCTGCTTATCATCGTTTTCGATGCCCTTTCAAAGGCCCATGCCCTTCAAAAGGGGGCGCATATTCCATAGGTATTAGCGGGGGCCGAAGATCTTGGTGCCGATACGGACGATGTTGGCGCCCTCGTCTATGGCCACTCTGTAGGAATTGGTCATTCCCATGGAGAGATATTTCATCTCGACATTGGGTATATTCAAAGATTTGATGTCTTCAAAGACCTTGCGCGTCACGTTGAAATAGGGACGGGCATCTTCGGGATCCCCGGTAAAGGGCCCCATGGTCATCACGCCTCTGATTTTTATCCCCTCTAAGCCGGAGATTCTTCGGATGAGGTCTTCCGCTTCTTCGGGGAAAATACCGTACTTTTGAGGCTCCCGTCCGCTGTTAATCTCAATCAAGATATCAGTTGTTTTGCCGCGGGCCGCGGATCTCTTATCGAGTTCTTCAGCGAGCGCATAGGAATCCACGGTTTCGATCATATCGAAAATTTCCACGGCTTTTTTGGCTTTATTCCTCTGGAGGTGACCGATGAAGTGCCACCGGGCCCTTCGGCCCACATCCTGAAATGTGTTCCGCGCTTCCTGGACATAGTTCTGTCCTATGATTTTGACGCCGGCATCAATGGCTTCCAGAATCTCTGCGGATGTCCGTGTTTTTGCGGCGGCAACCAGCTCCACATTTGGAGGCAGTTCCTGCAGGATTTCTTTGACGTTGTTTTTGATCATCAAAATTCACATCCAAATAATTACTATTCTTAAACCATAAATAAAAGCGCTGCAAATTTCAACTCATTCACCGGTCGCAACGAAGCAGATACAGTGAGAGCATCTCGCCTGGAGGGTAAAAAGTACCGACATAAAAAAGGGGGTTTTTGAAATGAAGAGTCGGTAATTTTTATGAATAACCAAAGTTGGTTGACACGTGCAGACTGCCATAACTATAATAGGGAACCTCATAGTAAAAAATTGTATCGGAAGGAGGAAATATATGAGTGACATTGTTATTGCTGGAGCTGTGAGGACAGCTGGCGGAAGCTTTGGAGGTTCCTTCAAGCGAGTTTCCGCCGTTGATTTGGGCGCACTTATCTTGCCCGAAGCTCTCAAGAGGGCCGGAATTGAAGCACAGCATGTGGATGAAGTGATCTTCGGCACGGGTTGGCAGGCCGGGTTAGGCCCCAACATAGGACGACTGGCTACAGTTAAGGGAGGACTGCCCATTGAGGTTCCTGCTTTTACAGTGAACAAACGCTGCGGATCTTCGCTGAGAGCGACAACACTTGCTGTTCAGTTGATCAAGGCCGGAGATGCGGAAGTGGTCCTCGCAGGCGGATCGGAGAACAGCACCCAAGTTCCGTATATCGCAGACCGTGCCCGGTGGGGTAACCGAATGGGTGATGGCAAGCTGATCGATGTTCTCCACAAGGATGGCTTTATGTGTCCGCTGGCCGGCCATCTGATGGGAATGACGGCTGAAACTCTTGTCGATAAATATGATATAAGCCGTGAGGAACAGGACAGCTATGCTGCTGATTGCCATGCCAAGGCTATCAAAGCGTCGAAAGAAGGTCTTTTCAAGGAAGAAATTCTTCCCGTTGAAGTTCCCCTCAAGAAAAAGGAGACCGGGATCTTTGACACAGAAGAAATTCCCAGGGAAGGTGTTACCGTTGAAAAACTGGCAAAACTTCCTCCTGTTTTTAAAAAAGACGGAACAGTGACAGCCGGAAACAGTTGTGCGCTCTGTGATGCCGCATCCGCGCTTGTGGTCATGAGCAGAGACAGGGCGAATGCCCTTGGCGTAAAACCGATGGCCAAGATAATTTCTTACGCCAGTGCGGGCGTCGACCCCAAAATCATGGGCATCGGACCCGTTCCTGCGGTTAACAAAGCTCTGGATAAGGCCGGATTAAAGCTGGATGATATTGACATCATCGAGCTCAACGAGGCCTTTGCTGCCCAGATTATTGCCGTGGAACGGGAGCTCAAGTGGGACCGTTCCAAAGTCAACCTCAATGGAGGCGCTATTGCTCTTGGTCACCCCATTGGTGCGACTGGTGTTAAGATTTTAGCGACATTGATCTATGCTTTGAAAAACTATGACAAAAATCTAGGTCTGGTCAGTTTGTGCATAGGAGGAGGACAAGGCGTCGCTATCATTATTGAAAGACTGTTTTAGACTTGTCGGCTCACTCGAAATCGCGCTCCATCAAGGCGTATACAAAGTGAGTTATTTCTTTTTGACTCAGGGCATCAGTTGGCGTATATGGTGCTAGGCATCGTGTTTGCATGCTGTGCTCGAGGTCGATCATATAAAACCGTTTGAATTGGAGGATTGAATGGACATAAAAAAACCTTTTGTCGTGGGTGCCGGTATCATGGGTGCCGGAATCGGTCAACTCTGTGCCCAGAAAGGCCTTGATGTCATCGTTTCCGACATCTCCGATGACATCGTCGGCAAGGCCAAGGACAAGATTGCCAGAGGGTTACAGAAGCGGATCGAGAAGGGAAAGATAACCCAGGAGGATATGGACAGTGTGCTGGCTAAGATGAGCTGGACGACTGATTTGAACCAAGCTGCGGACAGTGACTTTGTCGTGGAAGCTGTCCTCGAGGACAGCAATCTCAAAAAAGATATATTCCGGAAACTCGATTCCATCTGCCGTCCCGAAACGATCCTGGCCTCCAACACGACCGCCCTTTCTGTGAGTGAAATCGGTGCTGCTACCCGGCGTCCGGACAAAGTGATCGGCATGCATTTCTTCAACCCGGCCGTGATCATGAAGCTGGTCGAGATCATCCGCGGCGATGACACTTCCGACGAAACCGTTTCTGCGGCCAAAGAATTCGCCGAAAAGCTGGGAAAATCTCCCATCGTCACCTTTAAGGAAGCACCGGCAGGGATCGTGAGCCGCGTCCTGGCAGGCCTGTTAAACGAGGCGGCCATGGTCTACTCTGATGGCATAGCTTCAGCTGCAGACATTGATGAAGCCATGAAGCTCGGAGCCGGTTTGCCCATGGGGCCGCTGGCGCTGATCGATATGATCGGCCTGGATATTCACTTGGCCAAAATGGAAACCCTCTACGGAAAGTTGCAGGACGAGCGGTACAGGCCGCCCGAAGTCATAAAAAAGATGGTGGCCGAGGGAAAGCTGGGGAAAAAAGCAGGCGAGGGATTCTACAAGTATTGATTTAGCTCTTTTGTCCCCCATAATGCTGGAATAGCTGGCTTGGGGAAAAGGACAGGCTTTCAGAGATAATTAGCTGACGGACAACTTGATTTATCAATGATGTTCAAGATCTGCATTCCAAGGCAGAAGCAAAAGAAAGCCGCGCTTATGACAGTAAAGCAGACCGTAAAAGTGTAATGTCAAATACGCTTTTTAAGTTTTAATGCAAGGAGTGAGATATGGACTTTGACCTGAATGAAGAGCAAAAAATGATCCAGGACACCATTCGCAAGTTTGCGGATGAAGAGATAGCCCCGGTGGCAGCAGAGAATGACAAGAAAGGCGAGTTTCCTCGGGATATCTTTGAAAAGCTGGCCGGTCTGGGGTTCATGGGAACACCTATTCCCGAAGAATACGGCGGAGCAGGCTTTGATTTCATAAGCCATGCCATCGTTGCCGAGGAGCTTGGCCGCGTGGACTCCTCCCTTCGCGGCACGTATTCTGTTCAAGTCTCGCTGGTCGAGCTTCCCATATTCAAGTTTGCCAGCGAAGCGCAGAAGAAAAAGTATTTGCCCAAGCTCACCAGCGGTGAGTGGATCGGCTGCTACGGACTCACCGAACCCAATGCCGGGAGTGATCCGGCCAGCATGGTGACCACTGCCAAGGAAGACGGCGATCACTATGTGCTCAATGGCCAGAAAACATGGATCACCAATGCCGGGATTGCCGATGTGGCCATAGTCTATGCCAAGACGGATCCTGAAGCGGGTGCCAGGGGGATATCGGCTTTTTTTATCGAAAGAGGGACCGAAGGTTTCTCCACGAATGATTTGCACGACAAGCTGGGACTTCGCGCCTCCAACACGGGGGAAATAATCCTGGAGGACTGCCGGGTTCCCAAAGAGAACATGATGGGGGAACTGAACAAGGGATTCAAGATTGCGCTGGGCACTCTCGATTTTGGGCGTTACACAGTCGCTGCCGGATGTGTGGGCTCGGCCCAGGGATGTATTGACATATGCAAGAAATATGCGGTGGAGAGAAACCAATTCGGAAAGCCCATAGCCAGTTTCCAGCTTATCCAGCAGATGATTGCTGACATGGTCGTCGAGTGTGAGGCAGGCCGCCTTCTCGTCTACCGTGCCGGCCACTTGAAAAACAAAGGTGAACGGAACACCAGGGAGACATCTATCGCCAAATATTACTCCAGCGAAATGGTCAACCGCGTCGCCTATAAGGCCATCCAGATCCACGGAGGTTACGGCTTTTCCGGCGAATACGATGTGGAGCGCTTTTATCGGGATGCCCGGATCAACACCCTCTACGAAGGGACATCTCAAATCCAGCAACTCATCATCGGCGCCTTCGAACTCGGCATCAAAGCGTTTACCTGAAAAAAAGGTGCCAGGCACCTTTTTCCAGGGGAGAAAAAAAGGTGCCTGGCACCATTTTGCTAAACTAAAGATTCGTCCCCTGATCAAACGTTACATATCAGGGAATAAAGGAGGTCAACATGTACAACACACTCATTTATGAAAAAAAGGATTTCATCGGCATCTTGACCATTAACCGTCCCGATAAGATGAATGCGCTCTCCACTGAGTTGACGACAGAATTGAAGCAAGCTCTGGATGAAATAGAAGAGGACAGGGACCTCCGGGTTTTAGTGATCACGGGTGCCGGGGACAAGGCCTTTGTCGCCGGTGCAGACATCAACGAGCTGGTCGACCGTGATGCACGGATCGGACGTCGAGTGTCCCGTTTCAGACAAGAGCTTTTTTCCCGTGTCGAGAATTTGCCTGTTCCTGTCATCGCTGCTGTCAATGGTTTTGCCCTGGGTGGAGGCCTGGAATTAGCCCTGGCCTGTAACATTCGGATTGCTTCGGAAAAAGCCAAATTCGGCGCACCCGAAGTCAAGCTGGGGATCATACCCGGCGACGGAGGCACTCAGAGGCTACCCCGCTTGGTCGGCCTGGGCCGGGCCATGGAGATGGTTGTCACGGGTGATTTTGTGGGTGCGGAAGAAGCCTACCGAATTGGTCTGGCCAACAAAGTCGTTCCCGATGAAGAGCTGATGGAAACCACGATGGCCTTGGCTAAAAAAATAGCCTCCCGGCCCCCCCTGGCCGTGAAGTACGCCAAGGAAGCGGTGAATCGGAGCCAGGAGGGAGATGCGGCATCAGGCTATGCCCTCGAGTCTTATCTCCATGCCCTCTCCTGCACGACTGAGGACAAGAAGGAAGGCGTCGCCGCTTTTCTCGAAAAGCGCAAGGGTGAGTTTAAAGGCAAGTAGGAAATTAGTGGCAAGTAGAAAGTCATAGGAAAACAGGGCATGACGACAGATCATTTTTTCTGGAATTGGGATAAATAGCTAATCTTCTTTTTATAACAAGCCTATTTGTGGAAAGATAGAACCTTTTCCCCTGTTGTGACGTATAAGGGATTATGCTATAAACAAAGGAAATAATACTGAATATGCTAATAACTATGAGAGTTATGTTCTGAGGAGAACATCGATGAGCGACAACGTGTTTGACACCCTGAAGGAGCGCGGGTTCATTGCCCAGGTATCGGATGAAGAGGCCCTCCGCAAGAATCTCGATAGCGGCACGGTCACCTTTTATATCGGGTTTGACGGATCGGCATCAAGTCTTCATGCCGGAAGCCTGGTTCCAATCATGGCCATGATGCATCTCCAGAGGGCGGGCCACCGGCCGATTGGCCTTGTCGGGTGTGGCACAACCATGGTCGGAGATCCCAGCGGGCGGGATGAGATGCGGCAGATGTTGAGCGAGGACACCATCCGGGCCAACGGAAAGGCCATTCACGCTCAGCTCGATCGATACCTCCATTTTGACGGTGAAACCTCTCTTGCCCTGGATAACGCCGATTGGTTGCTCCCTATCAACTACATCCAGTTTCTGCGGGAGATCGGCTGTCATTTCAGTGTCAACCGCATGCTGGCTGCTGAAGCCTATAAGCAGAGATTGGAAAAGGGTCTTTCCTTTATCGAGTTTAACTACCAACTACTCCAGGCATACGACTATCTCCACCTCTACCAGAATTACGGCTGTACGCTGCAGATGGGCGGAGATGACCAGTGGGGCAACATCCTGGCCGGCGTCGACCTCATCCGAAGGGTTGAGGGCGTAAAAGTCGAAGCCATGACCTTTCCGTTGCTCACTACGGCCTCTGGAGCCAAAATGGGCAAGACTGCAGCAGGCGCCGTGTGGTTGGATGGCGACCTCCTCAGTCCTTATGATTACTACCAGTACTGGATCAACTGCGACGACCGGGATGTGGGGCGCTTTCTCAAGATGTTCACCTTTCTCTCTATGGCAGAGATCCGACAGCTCGATGCACTGGATGGGAGTGAAATCCGCCAGGCTAAACAGGTGTTGGCCTTCCAGACCACGCGCATAACCCACGGGGATAAGGCAGCCGAAGAAGCTCAGGCCACGACTGAAGCCGCATTCGGCAAACAGGGAGAGATGACAGAGAGTGATCTCAACGCTATGCCCACAACACCCATCACCCGCGACCGGCTGGCGCAAGGTATCAGCCCGATGGAGCTTTTTGCCGAAGTCGGGCTCACCGCTTCACGGGGCGAAGCGCGCAGGCTGATCAAGCAGGGTGGCATGTACATCAACGATCAGCGCATCGACAATCTCGAGTATTCGGTCAATGAAGATAGCTTGACCCCTGACGGAATTCTTCTTCGCGCCGGAAAGAAAAAATACCACCGCCTCATCGTGGAATAAGCCTCATCCGGAACAGGCTGTTGACGTTCTCTCCATCGTGGAATAGGCTGTTGCGTTTTTGCTTTTTTCCCTAAGGTTCTATTTCCGTGAGCTTTTTTACTTAGATCCTTTATAAGATTCTGTCCAGGTCAGAATACGACGATCGATCTCAGGGATTCCCCTTTACGCATCAGCTCGAAGGCGTCGTTGATCTCATCCAAGGGAAATCTGTGCGTCACCACTGGTCCCAATTGAATCTTTCCGGTACGGACCATTTCTATGATTTTCGGGTAGTCCACCGGGCGGCAACCTAGGGATCCTTTGATTTCAATTTCCCGGTACATCAGTCTTCCGGCATTGACCGGGACGTTGTGGTGGGTGTAGCCCACTTGGCAGTGCACGCCTCCGGCTTTAACCGTGGCCGGTCCCAGCTCGATTGTCTTCGGGTTGCCGATAGCTTCCATACAAATATCCGCCCCACCGCCCGTTAATCCTCTTATTTCCTTTATGAGGGCTTTGTCTTCCTTGTCTGCGGCGTTGATGGTGTGAACAGCACCCAATTGTTTGGCCACTTCCAGTTTTTTGTCCACGATATCGATGGCGATGACCGATCCGCCGGCCGCGGCCGCCATCTGGACCACGTTGATTCCCACTCCACCGCATCCGAAGACGACAACCGAGTCCCCCGGCTTGACCTGAGCCCTGTTCACCACAGCGTGATAAGGCGTGGAGATGGCATCGGCGATGATGCTCGATTCCTGCATGGGCAGTTCCTCCGGAAGGTGCTGGCAGTCTTTGCCGGGGACTTTGGTGTATTCGGCGTAGGCGCCGTCAAAGTTGTTGCCCATCATGGACATGTTGAAACAGATGTTTTCTCTGCCCAGACGGCAGTTGTCACACACCCCGCAGGAAAATACCGGTGGGATGAGGACACGATCTCCCACGTTAAACTTATCCACGGCCGATCCCACCTCTTCCACGATTCCCGACGGCTCGTGTCCCAGAATCATAGGCGGTTTCTTGAAGGTCGGAACACCGTGATCGATGTAGTGAAGGTCTGTGTTGCACACCCCGCAGGCAGCGATTTTCACCAGTATTTCGTGCGGTTCTATCTTTGGTGTGTCCACCTCTTCAATTTTGAGGGGCTGGTTGGGCCCATGAAATATTGCAGCTTTCATTGCATCCTCCTTTCGGAATTATTCATAAAAGAATTCTGACACTACTCTCAGAAGAATGTTGTTAAATTGTATGTCAGAATTCTTTTACCCTTCGGGCGAGCTGATCTCACCACAGCGGCTTCGTTGGTGCCCATTCGCGGTAGTTCACTACAGCTTCATGGGCCACTGCCTTGCCGCTGCAGCAATCTCAACTCGTGAATAATCCCTTTTTTCGGAATTATTCATAAAAGAATTTTTATAAAAAAATATGACACTTCAAAAGCTTGGCTTATTTGTTTTTCCAGACCGGCGGTCTTTTCTCGAGGAAAGCCTGCAGCCCTTCGTGGGCATCCGCAGTGGACATCAAATCATCGAGGTATATTTTTTCGATCTGTTCCAATCTGCTCAGAAAATCCGCAGTCAGGCCGAGATACATGCCTTTTTTCGAGTACTTCAGCCCTATAAAACTCAGTTCCTTGATAGGTTTGAGAAACTCTTCCAACTCTGTTTCGAAGGAGTCCAGAGGAACGACCTTATTGACGAGCCCGATGTCCAGAGCCTCTGACGATTCGATAATCTTACCGGTTAAAAGGAGATCAGACGCCCTTCTCATGCCGATAAACTGAGGCATGACCAGCAGAGCAATGGGCGGGAGAACGGCCAGTTTGATTTCCGGCTGCCCGATCTTTAAATTGTCTGCGGCAAATATCAGATCGCAAAAGATAGCCACTTCACAACCGCCGCCCAAGGTCAATCCTTTAACGGCAGCCACAGTGACCTGGTCCAGTTTGGCCATATTCCGGAAAATATCGTGAAAGACCTGAATCATCTCCTCGACTTTGTCCTCGGTATGGTCAGACACATCCACTCCTGCTGAGAAGGCCTTCTCTCCAGTGCCGGTTATAACCAGGATTTTGACGTCCGTGTTTCCGATGAGAGATGTGATCGCGTCGTTCATGTCCTTCATGGCGGCGATGTTCAACACGTTGACCGGTGGGCGGTTGATGGTCAAGTAGGCGGTGTCATCTTTGATCTCGAACGTGATGTTTGCATAGTCTTTTTGAGTCATGATATCCCCTTTTCTATGTAAAAATGAAAAAATTTGATGTGCTTTTTTTCGAGGTTGTTTTATGAACAAGTGTCATTTGAAGCCGGCCAACCAGGCGAAGTATTACATATCATCTGCACACTCGTTCTGTCAACCTGGTTT
>Ga0180434_10006276_pt1 | contig 13715 bp, 7 predicted proteins | sample SS_ome_7_FD_132453 | JGI IMG/M metagenome (GOLD analysis project Ga0180434, IMG submission 132453) | Hypersaline lake sediment archaeal communities from the Salton Sea, California, USA - SS_1_D_2 metaG | ecosystem: Environmental > Aquatic > Non-marine Saline and Alkaline > Hypersaline > Sediment... | reverse complement strand
GCTCCTTTCCCGCAATAGTGACCGGACCTTGCTTCTGTTTTCCTTCCGGGTCGACGATTTCGACATACGTGGGCCATTTCTCAGTTTGGTTTGGTAGCCTTTCGTCCGCTTCTACTGCGTCCCCGCCCCCAGCCGTTCCGGGCTTATCGTCGCGGGAACCATCGTCAGGCGGCGACTCGGTTTCCGTGGCTCGCGACACTTCGGTGGGTTGAGCCGATTTGGCTTCGCCAACCTCACCCTCCCCGGTAGTGTCCTCACCACTCTCCGATCCGTCGGCCGTCTCCTCGCCTTCCGTTTTCGTGTCAGTGGATTCCGGCTTGGGTTGCTCGGGATTGGACGTTGCAGGCGATTCCTCTCGGCCGACAACTTGCTTCGACTCCTTGTTGCCTGCCGGCTTCGTTTCTTTCTTCGCGATGGCTTTACCGCGTTCAACCACCTCAGCCGATCTTTGACCAGCCAACCAAAACGCCGCCGTGCCGCCGGCGGCGAGGATCAGCAGGACGAGACTTGCCAACAGAACAAACGGCCATCGGCCGGCCCGCTTGCGGCGGAAACGGCGCGGCGGGAGCATGCCTACCGGTTCGAGCCGGGGCTCGTCCAGCGGCGGGGGGCTCAGCCCATACGTAGTCCCGGAATCGTCGTCGTCCAGGTCGACGCCGCGAGACGCCCAAGGCACCTGCGGGCCGCCGCCGACTGCTGCGCCGCCGGTCGCCATGCTGGGGGCCGCCGGCGCCGAGCTGGCGGCAAGCAGCGCCACATTGCCCGAGCGGGCGGCCAGCACATACGGACTCTCGGGCGCCTGTCCCAAGGGGCGGCTCAGGTCGACCACCAGTGCCCCCGGCACGGCACGGACTCGGGCGTGTTCCGGGCTGCCCTCGAGCACGCCCATCACCTGGCAGTTGATGCCCGGCGGCAGGCCGGTGAAGTAGGTGCTGAAGGTCACGTTCCAACGCTTCGCGGGCGGCAGCAGCGCGAGCGACTCCCACAGCAGCGTCAACAGGTCGACCCCGGGCGTGAAGATCAGGAATGCCTTATCCCCTCGGGCAATCGCTTCGGCCAGCACGCCTCCCCAACCGGCATCGCCCGTCGCTTGGCCCCAATGGCGGCACGCGCCCGGCACGTCGTCGCCGCCCGGCGGCTTGCGGCCGGCCTGAAGCACGCGCGGCTCGCCTTCGAAGCGGGTTTCGACGAAGCCCGGCTGACGCAGCAGCCACGCCGGACCGCCGGCCACACGCTCGGCGACGTCGAGCACGACGTGATGCGCCAGCTTGTTGGTTCGCTGGGTGTAGTCGAGTCCCGCGTCGGCGACCCGCGAAAGCACATGATAGACCCGACCGCCAAGCGGCAGCATCAGGTGGGAAAAGACCACCGGATTCAGCCGGGCATTGGCGTCCTGCGGTCCGTAGACGTGCCGATAACCGCTGAGCGACTCCAGCCGCTGGGCCAGGTTCGCCGGCATCCCGAAGGTGCTGACCACCGTGCAGAAGCCGCGACTACCGGGCTTCAGTCCGCGTGGCGCCGAGGTATAGATCAGTTCTTGACTCATGAGGCTTCCGCGGCTGGAGAATCGGGTTCTTGTCGGTCATGGTTTCCGTTGGTCTCGCCTAACGCGGCGAGGTGGGGCCGCGGCTTTCGTCGCTCGACCTTCTCCACCAGGCGCGTCCATTGCGCCATCGCGCAGATCAACGGCACCTCCGCCCAGATCGGCTTGACACGGTGTGGCCGAAAGCCGAGCGCGCCGGTTTGCGCATCGACCTCCGGGGCGCAGCCGGTCGCGCTGACGGGAATGTAGGTCACTTGCTTCGCGAAGCCCTCGGCAACCGAGACCACTTCGGGACAGAGCCTCCAAAGCAGCTCGCGCACCGTTGCGGATATGCGCCCGATGACGTCCACGTCGAGCGCGGCCATCGGCAACAGATCGGTCTGAACGAGAGGCCGGGGTAGGTTGGGATGCTTCAAGAGCCGTGCCCAGCTATCGAACTTGGTCACAATGACGAACAGCGGCCGCTTGTGCCGCTCGTTGTGCGACAAACCGACGTAACGCCGCACGCGGTTGGCCGCCTCGGAAAGAATGGCCGTTTGCGAGGTTGGATGTTCGCGGTCGAGCAGACCCTGACGCTCGGCCATTTGCGGATCCTCGGTCCTGCCGCGACAGGCACGCCGGAACCGGGTATCCTGGGTCGGATCGAAGCAAAACAGCATCGCACTGGAGCGGGCCAAGTGCCGCGTCACCGGCCGAGCCGCGACATCCTGGCCCGGCAGAAAGCTCTCGCCGGCGTTGTCGTACACGCACAATACCCGGCCGCCGGATTTGCCCTTCGGCGGCTCGGCGGTCGGCCGCACCGTGAACATGAATGGCCGGGGGTAGGTGACGTTCTCGTCGCCGTACTGCACCGTGTTGTATAGATCGCCCTGCTCTTCCGTTTTCGCAAGCGCGACGACCTGGTCGCGATTCGGGTTGAGAAACTGCGACGCCACATACTCGCTGACGCGCTGGTTCAGCGCGGGATCGGCGTCGTCGAACGATAGCTTCAACGACTTCAGCATGACGCTCCGCGCCCGCCATACCATGGCCGCCAGAAGGTAGGATTTCCCGCACGACGGCCCCCCCAGCACCGAGATGAATTCCGGCGGCATTTCCAGCAAGGCTCGCGGCAATTCGAGGTGGCACTTCGGGCAGGCGAGCCGGTAGCAGGCCACACCCCGCGCATCCAACGCCGCCCCATCCACGGTAAATCGGGTCGGCAGGAACCGCTGGGTGTGGTCGCTCCCCAGTCGCGGGCTGCCCATCAGATCGGAGTGTTCCGCGATCCAGAGGATGTCCTCCGGGGGAAACTGGCTCCAGCAATGGGGACACGTGACCCTCGCGACCAGCGGCAATGTCGTGTCGGACTGCGATTGTTCAATCATCATGCGTTCCTAACCGCGATCAATCCCGGCTTCGTAAGTCACTGCCCACCGCACCAGTTTCTATTGCACCATCAGCGGCTTGCCGAAATCTCCACCGGCACCTTGTGCGCCAGCCGCGCTGTTGGCTTGGTCGCCGTACTGCGCCAACTTCTCGGCAACCGACGCTTTCAAGCCGGAAAGCGTCGCGTTCGACTCGTCGATTGGATCGTTGAGTTTCTCGTAGGCCGTGAGCAATTCGCGGCATGCATCGCCAAACGCCTGGCGCTGGGCGTGTCTCTCGGCCGTGCGCAGCGACTGCCTGACTTCGGCCGCGAGGCTTTCGGCATCCCGATCGGGCGGCCGGCTGCCCGCACGCTCGGCCGGCGGCCGGATTACGTCGGCATCCGGCGGGCTGTGCGTCTTTCCGGAAATCGGATCGTGGTCTTCCGGAGATTCTGGCTCGCCTGCCTCGCTTCCCGATTCAACGGGCGGTGGGAGTTCGTTGGGCGGCAACTCCGTCTGGTCCGTTTGCTCGGCACGGCTATCGCTGTTGTCCGACTCGCTGTCGGAAGAGGCCGCGCGGCTCTCGTCGACGTGTCTATTCACGGGCGACGGCCGGTCCTTGGCGCACGAGCAGCCGGAAATCGCCACACCGGCACTGCATAGACAAATGAAACGAATGACCTTGATCATGGTACGGCCCCCTCGATGGGAACAGGACAGCCCGTGGCGACAATGTGCGTTCGAGCGGCAATACCTTCGGGAACGGACCACGGCCGTTGCCGCGGGAACACGGCTGCCGCCTGGCGCTCGGAAACGAGCAGGGCCAGCACGTCTCGCGAGGAAACGGCAAAGTTCAAATTTTGCGCATCCCTCAGATAGAAGGTGTTCACGCCCACCACCTCGCCCCGGGCGTTCAGCAGCGGTCCGCCGCTGTTTCCGGGTGAAATCGGGGCTGTGTGCTGAATCAGAACATGATCATTGAAAACGCGTACCGCGCTTACGATCCCATCCGATACCGTGTCGGACAGGCCCAAGGGGTTGCCGTACGCGAACACCTTCTCGCCCTGCTCGGGCAGGCCGGCGTACAACTTCAGTGGAGGTGGCGGACGCCTTGTGCTGCCGTCGAGCTTCAGTACCGCAAGGTCGTTGTCTTTCGCGACCATCAAGCACCCGAGCACCACAACAGCATGGCCATCGTGGAAAGTGGCGACTGCCTGGGAAGCGTCCTGAATCACATGCGCATTGGTAACCACCTCGCCGTGGGTGCCCACCAGGAATCCAGTTCCGCTGCCCTCGTCTGTCTCGATCCGTACCACCGAGGGTTTGATGGCTTTGATGATTTCGACGAGACTCTTCTCGGCGGGTCTTGCCGATCCATCGTCGTGCGCCGCGACGACCGGCGAAGCCACGAGACGTTCTGTTGGGGGAGTCATTGGAAAAGCTGGTCGGTGTGCCTGCGAAGCTCGACCACCCGACACCGCCAAGCTTATCGCCAGCGCCAGAATGCCAAACACCATCACGCTGACCACAGCCACGGCCACCAACACGCTGGGCGACAGTCTCAAGCCAATCCAACTCATCTGTTTCGCTGCTGAGCTCGGCCGGTGGCCCGTATCGCACGAGTGTCGCGCGATCAACGGCGGCGGCACGGATCGACGCGGAACTGGAGGTTGGCGACCGCCAGAGTCTCTTGGTTCGCGTCTCAGAGGCATGGCACGACCTTTCGTAGGCGACAGGTGTTCACCAGCATACCCGAACGGCTGCCAGCATAACCCCACCGCTATAGAAAGTCAACGCCCCCCACCTGACCGGTGTTTCTGGGGGGGTCCGGTAGAGGCGGCCGTTGCGGCAGACTCAAGAGCTCTGGGGTGACACCACTTACGCCCCCCCCTCTAGGCATACTGTTCGCGATTTCGACCGCAATTGAAGCCCAACCGAAGCACGCCGACGGAGCGGTGTTTTGCTCCGCCGCAGTACGCGTTGCGGCAATGCAAACAAAGGAAGAATGCCGATGCCCTGGCTCGAGCAGGGTCGAGACTCCCGATCCTTCTAGATTTCCCCCGCGCCTTCCCCCCCGCCGTTTCGTGCGGTATGCTTCAGGAAAACGAGCCTTCTCTCGAACCCCCGGGGTCTTGCCGTGGCGAAATTCGCTGTGATTCTGCCGGCGGCCGGTCGAAGTAGCCGGTTCAAAGATAGGCACTACAAGAAGCCGTTCTCGCCGCTGGCGGGCAAGGCCGTCTGGCTGCATTCGGCCGAACGGTTCCTCAATCGCAGCGACGTCGGCCAGGTGATCCTGGTCATCTCGCCGGAGGATCGCGAGTATTTCGAGTTCAAGTTCTCCTCGAACATCGCCATCCTCGGCATCGAGGTGATCGAAGGCGGGGCCGAGCGGGCCGATTCGGTCGAGGCGGCCCTGGCCCGAGTGAAGCCGGAGGCCGAGTTCGTCTGCGTCCACGACGCCGCCCGGCCGTGCCTGGCCGACGCCTGGATCGATACGATCTTTCAGGCGGCCCAGCGGTCGGAAGCCGCCATCTTCGCCATCCCGGTCGCCGGCACACTCAAACGGGTTGGGCCCGACCACACGATCCAAGAGACCGTCCCGCGCGATCATCTCTGGGAGGCCCAAACACCCCAGGTCTTCCGCCGCACGCTCTTGATGGAAGCCTACGCCAAGCGCGACGGCTTCAACGCGACCGACGAGGCCCAACTCGTCGAGCGGATCGGCCATCCGGTCGCCGTGGTGCGCGGCTCGGCAATGAACCTGAAGATCACCACCAAGGAGGACCAGCGGCTCGCCGAGCAGACCCTTGCCGCCTTGCCCAAGCCGAAGCTCGGGCCGCTGCACCCGTTCGCCGACGACGATCTCTGGCGGTGAGGAAAGGGGGTTCTCCCGGCTCTGGAGAGCCCGGCTACGCGAGCGCCAAGCCCGCTCAGCTCGTCACCACCAGCGTCTCGTGCTCGTGGTGGTTGTTTGCGTGGAGGCTGTCGAGGGCCATCTGCATGGTCACGCTCCAGCGGCCTTCAGCGTCGGGGGTGACGTACCAGTGCGGCAGCACGGCGACCGACTGGTGGACCAGCTCGAAGCCGCCTTCCGATTGGCTGACCGCCTCGATGGGGAAGGTCCAGAAGTGCGTCGGACGCGAGGTCCGCAAGGCCACCTCGACGCCGAGCCACTCGTCGCGCAGCCCCAGCGTGGTCATGTCGCGAACGTCCAACTGCGTGCCGAGCTGGCCGAGCCGGTTCTCGTCGCCGTCGAAGAAGTAGCGGTCGTCGGCGTCGGCGGGCATGCCGGCGAAGTTCATCTCCACGGCGAAATGCAATACGGAATCCCGCGGCAGCCCTTCGATCAGGTAGGCGACCTCCAGCGTCGAGCTGCCGGCCTCCAGCGTCAGGCCCTTGGTCAGCTTGATCGGTATGCCGAAGACGTTGCCGTCGCGGGAAAGCATGACCTGGATCCGGCCCGGATTGCGCCGTACCCGGGCGACATACGCCCCGTCGACGAAGTCGCGCTGGATCGGGGCCTGGCCGGAGGCGACGGCCTGGAGCGTGGCGTCTTCGTTGTAGAACAGGTCGATCAGGCTTTTGCGCGGATGGTCGTCGTACTGCACCCGCTGGTCGAGGTCGGCCTGCTTGAAGACGACCCGATCGTGGATGCTCGCACATTCGCCGTTGCCATCCTGGGCGCCGGCGAGCACCTTGCGATGGTAGGCCTCGGGCCGGCGCGTGAGCGTGGCCAACAGGTTGTGTCGGGCGCCGCGGACGTCCAATTCGACCATCTGCCCGCCACGGTGCGGGACGATCAGCGTCATCAGTTTGTCGTTGGAAAGCCGCACTTCCGGCCGTAGGTCGAAGTTGAAATCCTCGGCGACGTCCTCGACCCAGGCGTCGGGCCGGCCGGTGGCGCGGTCGAGCAGATTGTCGGCGGCGATCAGCGACTGGTAGACCGCATTGCGCAAGTGCGGCAGGTAGATTCCGCCGAACGCCCCGTGCCAGTAGGGGCAATTGCACTGCCCGCGATACAGCTCCAGACGCGCCTGGTCGAGCAGCCCGGCGTCGATCGGCTCGCCGGCCGCTCGGGCGTCGACCGCCTCTTGCAGCCGCCGGCTGACCATCATCATTCGGGCGTACATCTCGTCCGACTCGGGATACTTGCACTTGAAGTTCCGCCAGAACCCGCCGCGGACGAACTGCCGCAACGCCTTCCAACGCGGGTCGCTCTCCATCTCGTGCGAAAGCGATTCATACTCGACCAGCCGCTCGGCGGGCAGCGCCCATTCGGTCATCTCGCGGTAGCTAGCGTCGGGCAGAAAGACCTTGCCCAAGGGGGCCACGTTGTCGATCGCCTCGGCGGGCGTGGTCACCTGGATCCACTCCTGATTGGTCAGCAGGGCGTCGAAGAACCGCACCAGCCAGCCGTCGTCGTAGACGTGTTTCTTCGTCTCGGGCCAGGTTCCGAACTTCTCGCCGTCGTCGCCGAAGACGACCACCGCGTTGGGATGATGCTCGGCGATCTCGGCCAAATGGTCGATCGTCGCCTGGGGATCGGCAAAGGGGATCGTGTAGCGGAGCCGCTCGCTGCCGGGAAAGACCGACAACACCCGACCCTCGTCCTCGGTGACCAGGTAGCCGGTCAGTTCCGACTCGGTCAGCCCGGCGTTGCGGAAATGGAAATCGTCGACGATCGTATACTCGATGCCCGCGTCGACCAAATCGCCCGCGAAGTTCTGCTCCCACACCCGCTCGGGCAGCCACATGCCGCGGACGGTCGCCCCGAGGCGGCGGCGCAGCCACTGGCTATAGCCGCGGATCTGGCCGATGCGGTCGCGGCGGGGGATGTTGGCCAGGATCGGCTCGAAGAACGCCCCGCCGATGATCTCCAACCGGTCGGCGGCGACCAGCTCGGCCAGCCGATCGACGTAGTCGCCGTGGTTCGCGTCGAGCCACTCCATCAGCGAGCCGCTGGTGTGCAACGCGATCTTCAGCGAGTCGTAGCGGCTAAACAGATCGAGAAACGGCAGGTAGCTGTCCTGGTATGCCTGCTCGAAGACGTGGTCGAAGTTGCCAATGGGTTGATGATTGTGCAGGGCGAGGATCAGTCGGATGGGCTGCGGCATGGTTCAAACAGGTCTTTTTTTCAATGGAGGGAGGAAGAAGGGATTTCCCTGAATCGGTGCGAAGAGCGTCCGTGCCAACTACTTGATCGGCAACTACAGCCCATCTTATCCAGTTTGACTTCCCGAAAAACCTTCCGACTTCCGAACTTTCAGACTCAGTAGCTCCAAGGTTTCGTTGTAGAGAGTGGGCCAAGCGGGAGGGCGAAGCTCCTGCTGAGCCGTAAGTTCAGGGGATGCCGGCAGCTCGGTGCGAGCCTCGCCCTTCCGAACTTGGACCTCCTGGGCAGGCGGCCTCCAACAACCGCTACCCCTGAAGAATCCGCCGCTTTCGTCACACCGGGAACAACCTGTATAAGGCAGTGATAATGCCTAGGCCGTTGCCTGTCAAAGGGGTGAACTCGGAATGTGTTATTGTGGGGCGGCTGGGATAGACGGGACGGCAAATCGCTCTCAGCCCCGTCGCTCGATGGTCTGCTCGTACAGCGCGACATACTCTTGGGCGCTGCGGGTCCAGGACCAATCCTGGGCCATGCCGGCTCGGACGAGTTGGCTCCACGCTTCCGGCTGGCCGTAGGTGTCGCACGCCTGGCGGAGCGTCTCGCTCAGAGCCAACGCGCTGCACTCCTCGAAGCGGAAGCCGTTCTCCGGCGTGACCGTGTCGGCCAGCCCCCCGGTGGCGCGGACCAGCGGCACCGTGCCGTAGCGGAGGCTGTACATCTGGTTCAACCCGCACGGCTCGAACCGGCTGGGCATCAGGAACAGGTCGGCCCCGGCCTCGATCCGGTGGGCCAGCGGGTCGGAGAACTCCAGCCGCACGGCCGCCTTGTCGGGAAACTGTTGGGCCAACGCCTGCAACAGCCGATGATACTCCGGCTCGCCGGTACCGAGGATCACCCATTGGGCGTCGTCGGTCGGAAGCCAGTGGCGCATGGCCTCGGCGATCAGGTCGATCCCCTTCTGCTCGATCAGCCGGCCGACAAAGCCCAACAGCGGCACGTCGGGCCGCTCGGGCAGCCCAAGCTCCCTCTGCAACGCGGCCTTGCAGGCGGCCTTGCCCTCGGCGAAGCTGCTCGCGTCGTAATGGGCCGGCAGGTTCGGGTCGGTCGCCGGGTTCCACTGCTGGGTATCGATGCCGTTGAGGATGCCCGAAAGCGAATCCCTTCGCTGGTACAATACCCCCTCCAGCCCGCAGCCCATCGCCGTACTCTGAATCTCCAAGGCGTACCGCGGGCTGACCGTGCTGATCCGGTCGGCGAAGACGATGCCGGTCTTCAACAGATTGAGCTTGCCGTGGAACTCCATCTGCTGCCAATTGAAGTACTTCCAGTCCAGCCCCGTCAGCAGCATGTCCCAGTGCCAGAATTGGCCCTGGTAGGACATGTTGTGGATGGTGAAAAGGCTGGCGATTTGCTCGTAGCGGGGGACCTTGCGGTACTCGATCTGGAGGTAGGCCGGCACCAGGGCGGTTTGCCAGTCGTTGGCGTGGATCAGGTCGACCGGCAGATCGAGCAGCCGGATCGCTTCGAGCACGGCCCGGGAGAAGAAGACGAACCGCTCGCAGTTGTCCACGTAGTCCTTGCCGTCGGTGCTGTAGAGCTGGTCGCGGTCGAAATACTGATCCTGCTGGACCAGGTAGACCGTCGCGTCGCTGCCCGGCAGCGAGCTTTGCAGCAGGTGGCCGGTGACCATTTTGCTACCGACCGGCACGATGAAGTGGATGCCCAGCGGGTGGATCGGCTGGCCACAGTAATGAGCCGCCCGGTAGGCCGGCAGGATCAGGGTCGTTTGGTGGCCGAGTCGGGCCAATTCCAGCGGCAACGCCCCACAGACGTCGGCCAGTCCGCCGGTCTTCGCAAAGGGAACCGCCTCGCTGGCAGCAATCAGGATATTCACAGGCAAACTCCCTCGGTCTTGAGATTCCGTCTCCGCGGTGTCGCTCGCGGGTAGTTGCAAACCATGCTCCGAACAACTATGGCGAATATAGCGGATTCTCGACAGATAGACCACCTGGGAATTGCGGCACGTTGCCTTCTGCAAATTCCACAGTTCGAAGTTTGGGCGGGTGAGGCTCCTGCCGAGCCGCGAATTGTGGTTGCGCCAACGGTTCAGCAGCAGCTTCGCCCTCCCGATAGAGAACCCTCGTCAAGAACCCCGAACTATTGAAGTTGCAATTTCGGAACAGAATATCGGGCGTCTGGCGCGGCAACGAGCCCCAGCCAAGGAGGGGGAACTGCAATTGAATCACCGAAACCCGGCGATTCCCTAAGGCCCGGAGGCCTTGGCTGCCGTGCCATGCGGGCTGGGGCGACTGCCTTGACGTCCGCGCCGCGCCGATCCATACTGGAACCCAGCCCCCCTGTGGCCTTCCCGCCATGATTTCCACCCAACGACGGAGGTGTTCCCATGCCGCAGACGCCTACGCGTGCCGGTTTCCGCCCTGCAAACCGGTTTCTTCCACCGCGAACCTTCCACATGATGTCGCTGCTTGCCGTGGCCGCTTTGCTGCTCTCGGCCCGCGTTGCCACCTGTGAAGGCGTATCCGACAACGGCCGGACGCCCAATGTGGTCGTCATCTTTATCGACGACATGGGCTATGCCGATATCGGCCCGTTCGGCACCGACGACTATCCGAACTATCCCACGCCGAACCTCGATCGCATGGCCGAGCAGGGACGCACGTTCACCGACTTCCAGGTAGCCCAGGCCGTCTGCTCGGCCAGCCGGGCGGCGCTGATGACCGGCTGCTACTCGAATCGGGTATCGATCCTCGGCGCGCTGTTCCCCCTCCACACCCACGGCATCAACCCCGAAGAGACCACGATCGCCGAAATCTGCAAGCAGAAGGAGTACGCGACGGCCGCCTTCGGTAAGTGGCACCTCGGCCACCATCCGAAGTTCCTGCCCGCGGCCCACGGCTTCGACGAATACTTCGGCTTGCCCTACTCGAACGACATGTGGCCGTGGACCTACGATAACGTTCGGGCGCCGGCGGACGACTGGAAGGCGAAGCGTTTCCCGCCGCTACCGCTGATCGAGAATACGCAGGTTGTCGACACGGACGTCACGCCCGAGGACCAGGCCCAACTGACCACGCAGTATACCGAGCACGCCGTCGACTTCATCGAGCGGAATAAGGACCGGCCCTTCTTCCTCTACGTGCCGCACACGATGGTCCACATTCCGCTTTTCGTCAGCGAGAAGTTCCAGGGAAAGTCGGGTGCCGGGCTCTACGGCGATGTGATGATGGAGCTGGACTGGTCGGCCGGCCAAATTCTCGACGCGCTGCGGGAAAATGGCCTCGCCGAAAATACGCTGGTGATCTTCACCGCCGACAACGGGCCCTGGCTCAACTTTGGCAATCACGCCGGACGCACGGGCGGGCTGCGCGAGGGCAAAGGCACCATGTTCGAAGGCGGATCGCGCAACGCGACGATCATGTGGTGGCCCGGCACCATTCCCGCCGGCACGACCTGCGACACGATGGCCATGACCATCGACATCCTGCCGACCGTCGCCCACCTGGTCGGCGCGGAGCTGCCCAAGCAGAAGATCGACGGCAAGAACATCTGGCCGATCATCGCCGGCGAGCCCGAGGCCGCCAGCCCGCACGAGGCGTATTTCCTCTATTGGGGCAATGAGCTTCAGGCCGTGCGGACCGAGCGTTGGAAGCTCCACTTGCCGCACGCGTACCACCATTACCTGATGGACCAGGCCGGTAGAGACGGCCACCCGGGCAAGACCGTGCAGCGGAAGATCGGCCTCGCACTGTTCGACATGGACGCCGATCGCAACGAGACGACCAATGTTGCCGACGAGCATCCGGAGGTTGTCGCGCGGCTATTGGCGCTGGCCGAACAGATGCGTGCCGACCTGGGCGACCAGGGCAAGCCCGGCCCCGGCGTCCGCCCCGCCGGCCGACTTCAGCCGGGCGACGAGCGGTTGCAGTGGTGAACGAGCCGTCGCACGAGGAAAGAGGGGTCCACGGCCTTCCGGACGACGCGCTCAGAGACATGGTGTCGTTAGAGGATGAACCCCGCCACCGGCGCCGTGGAAGCCGCCCCCAGACACGTCGAAATCCCGGACAAAACTGGTTCGGAATATCTGCCGCGGCTTGACGGTTGCGGCATTGACGACTGCGGAAATCGGATAGTCCCACCCCGCTCACTGATAATCCGTCGGGTCCAGCCCGCAGATGTATTTCCGCCAGCTATCCATCAGCTCCTTGCTGAGGCTGTTCTCGCGGACGATCTCCATTTTCTCCTTCCGGTCCGTGCCGGGCACCACGACCCGGACCTTCAAGCGGCCGTCCGGCTGGTAATGGAAAAGGACCTCCACGGGCGTCTTTGCGGGGAGCCCGCGAGGAAGACTCTTGACCGAGCAACGACCGATCTGCGTGCAGTCGTCGGCCGAGCGGCTCTCCCCCTCGACAATCTGCACCAGGATCGAGCGCTGGTTGTCCTTCTGCGTCTTAAAGGTCCGCTTCGCCGTGACCGGCAAGGACGTGTTGCGGGGAATAACAATGCCGTTGCGCCGCTGGCGAGTGATCGGGTCGGTGCCCACCACGCCAAGGCTGTGCGAGTTGACGTTGCGGACGGTGAACGTCGCCGGCCGGCCCGACTGCTCCGCCAGCAGAAGCCCGGCACGCAATGCCGCCCCATGGGCAACCGCCTCGTCGGCCGAGATCGACGTGTCCAGCGGCCTGCCGGAAATCTCCTGGAGCATCCGTTTGACCATGGGCATCCGCGTCGACCCGCCGACCAGCAACACCCGATCCAGGTCGTCCCAGTCCAACCCCGACGCCTTGAGCGTCTGCACCGCGGTGAATCGGGTCCGGTCCAGCAGGTCCTGCGTGGCCTCCTCGAACTCCTGCCGGGTCACCTCGATCCGACTGGCATGCCCGCGATACTCGCAGGCCAGCGTGGCCTTGCTCCGGGCGGAGAGTGTCCGCTTGGCATCCTCGCATTCCCGCCACAGCCGGCCGCAGGCGGCCGGGTCTTCCCGCGGGTCGATGTAATGCTCGCGGATGAACGCCTCGGCCGTCAGGTCCAGCAACCGCTGATCCCAGTCGTAGCCGCCCAGTCGCACGTCGCCGTCGGTCGCGAGTGTGACGAACTCGGTGCCGCGGATCTCCATCACCGTCACGTCGAACGTGCCGCCGCCGAGGTCGTAGACCAGGATCCGCCGCGGCTGATCGCTGCTGCCCCGCTCGTTGAGAAACCCGTGCTGGAAACCGAAGGCCACGGCCGCCGCGGTCGGCTCGTTGATGATGTCCATCACCTCGAAGCCCGCCATATAGCCGGCGTCCTGGGTCGACTTCCGACGGACCTCGTCGAAATAGGCCGGCACGGTGATCACGACTTTCGAGAACGGGCCGATCTGCGCGGCCGCGTCCAGCCGCAGCTTGTTGAGGATCCAGGCCTCAATCACCTCCGGCGCGTACTGCCGGCCTTCGAACACCTTGTGGTAGACCCGGTGGCCCACATCCCGCTTCACACACTCGGCCACATGCTCCGACTCGACGGCCAGGGCCTTCAGGGCTTCCTTGCCAATGACAACCTCATCCCCCTCGAAAAGGGCAATGCTCGGGGTGGTCATATCCCCCTCGGCATTGTAGAGCGTTACCGGCCGCCCCTGCTCGTCCAATCGCGCGATGGCCGAGTAGGTTGTCCCGCAGTCGATGCCTACCGCCGGAATGGGCAGATGATTCAT
>Ga0180434_10006274_pt1 | contig 13716 bp, 6 predicted proteins | sample SS_ome_7_FD_132453 | JGI IMG/M metagenome (GOLD analysis project Ga0180434, IMG submission 132453) | Hypersaline lake sediment archaeal communities from the Salton Sea, California, USA - SS_1_D_2 metaG | ecosystem: Environmental > Aquatic > Non-marine Saline and Alkaline > Hypersaline > Sediment... | reverse complement strand
TCAGAGACAGTCTGGCGCATGAGCTTCAGGTCTTCCAGCGTAGCTCCGCCGCCCGCAAAGCCCGTTGAGGTCTTGACGAAATCCGCTCCCGCCTCTTCGCACAACCGGCAGGCGACTCTTTTCTGCTCATCATCAAGGTAATAGTTTTCAAAGATCACTTTGACCAGCACATTGTGCCGATGCCCCATCTCGACCACGGCCTGGATATCTTTCTTGACGTAATCATGGTCGCCGCTTCGCAGCTTGCTGATATTTAGCACCATGTCCAGTTCGACGGCTCCATCTTTGATGCCTTGCTGCGCCTCGGCCACTTTCGTTTCGGAAGTGTTGTAGCCGTGGGGGAAGCCCACGACGGTTGTGGTCTTGACATCGGAGCCGGCCAGAAGCTGCTTAACCAGCGGCACGGCAGCGGGTCCGCAGCAAACGGTGGCCACATTGTACTTTTTGGCGATCTCACAGCCCGCGCGAATATCCTGCTCTGTCAGCTCCGGACGCAACAGAGAATGGTCGATCATCTTTGCGATATCCTGGCATGTATGCTTCATAAGGGCACCTTTTCGCATTTGCACATTTCGATTCATCGTCTCAGCATGTCGCAGATTTGCAGGCACGGTATGTTCTTGCTGCGGTTCATACGAAATACTCCAGGGTACTGCGCCTTTCGGCGAGAGAGTTGCGACATATTATGCATGATAAATCACGCCGGTCAAGAAAACTGCTGCGGAATTGGCGCGTCCTCGCCGACATAGCACAGGCCGTTCGTCCGGAAAGAGGCACAAAGGTTGGCCCTTTTAGCGGCATCAATGATGAGCTTTTTGCCCTCGTACGTCTGCGGCCCCGCAGAAATCTGTTGACTTTTTCAAATATTTATTTAAATTAGATGAACCGGATGATTCCAAGGATGTATCTGAAGTAAAGTACTGCAGGCTGGCGCCAGGCCTAAGAGCGGAAAAGAGCGCCCGCAACGAGAGGTGAACGCATGGCCAAACGGAAGGATGGAATTCAAACCCGAGAAAAAGTATTATCCGTAGCTTGCGAGGTTTTCGCTGAAAAGGACTACCACGATGCAACGGTCGAGGAGATCTGTAAGCGTGCCGAGACGAATATCGCGGCAATCAACTATCATTTCGGCTCCAAGGACCAGCTTTACGCCCAGGTTTGGCGGCGTGCACATGAGGATGCGATGAAGGCCTATCCGCCGGAGGGCGGACTGGGCCCGGACGCCCCCGCCGAGCAGCGGCTGCGCGGGACGGTCCATTCCATGATCGGAAAGACCGTCGACCCCGGGCATATCGGTCATGCCGGCAAAATCCTGCTGCGCGAGCTGCTCAGCCCGACGGAGACGATCGAGCAGGTCAAGCACGATGCGCTGCGGCCCATGCACAGGAGAATGGATAGTCTCATGCGCGAGCTGCTCGGGCCGAAGGCCAGTCGGGAACAGATCCTGCTCTGCGCCATGAGCATCGTACATCAGTGCATGACTATAGGTATCCGCCTGCTCAAGGGGCGTGTGCCCCGCCACGTCAGACTGGATATGCCGACCGAGCAGCTCGTGGAGACGCTCACAGACCATATCACGCGGTTTTCCTTGGCCGGGATAAGGGCTATACGCGAACAGATCGAGTCGGGCTTACCTGAGCGACAGAAGCAACAGTCAACTGTGGGAAAGGCGCTGTCGGCATCAAAAACATGATACGTGCGACGAGAAAAGAATGGCTGAAACAACTGACGGCCGTCGTGCTGGCGCTGGTCGCCGGCTGCTCGCGGGAGCTTCGAGAACCGGCGACCCCGGTGGATGTTCCCACCTCGTTTTCGGCTTCCGGGCCAGCCCCGTTGCAGGCCAAGTGGTGGGAAGCGTTTGAGGACGAAGGGCTTAACGTGCTGATAGAACAGGCTCTGACCGGCAATCCCACGTTGCAGACTGCGTGGGACCGGCTGGCTCAGGCCCAGGCCGTCGCCGAGCAGGCAGCGGCCATCCTGTGGCCCCAGGCGGATGTGCAAGCTGGCGCCGGTCGCACGCGAACAGAGAACGAAAGAGGCACTATGTACAGCACCCTGTACTCCGTCGGCGTGGCTGCCGCCTACGAAGTCGATTTATGGTCTCGGCTCAAATCAACGCGCCGAGCCGCCTGGTTGGATGTGCAAGCAGGCCGCGATGCGGTGGACACAGCGGCCATCACCGTGGCCGCTTCTATCGCGTATACGTGGTACCAATTGGCGGAAGCCAAGGCCCTGCTGCAGATCGCAGACGAGCAAATCGAGACCAACAAAAAGGTGCTCGACATCGTAACCGTTCAATTCAGAACGGGTAAGGCCGCAGCCGCCGACGTGCTCAGACAACGACAACTTGTGGCCGCCACCGAGGCCCAGGCACTGCTGGCGGAAAAGACAGTCCACCTGTTGCAATACACCCTCTCGGTGCTTCTGGGCAAACGGCCTGAACTGGCGTGGCAGCAGACTACGATCTGGCTGCCGGAGCTGCCCCTGCAGCCCGCTCCGGGTGTCCCGACCGAGGTCCTGTGGCGTCGGCCCGATGTCCGCCAGGCATATCGAGGGGTCCAGGCTGCCGACCAGCGGCTTGCGGCCGCCGTGGCAGAGCAGTATCCGCGCCTGAGTCTATCGGCAAGGGCCGAGACCTCGGCGGTGTCCGTGCACAATCTCTTCGACGACTGGCTGGCGAACTTGGCGGCCAATGCCGTCCAGCCGCTCTTCGACGCCGACCAGCGCAAGGCGGAGGTCCAACGCCAAAAGGCCATCGTTTCACAATCCATCCATAACTGGAGTCAGACAATCCTCGAAGCTCTCGAGGATGTCGAAGCGGCCTTGACGCAGGAGCGGCAGCAGAGACAATTGGTCGAGAATATCGAGCTGCGCTTGCGCCTGGCCCGCAGAACCTACGAGCGGATCAGGGAGAGCTTCATCAAGGGACAGGTCGATTACATTCGTGTACTCGAGTCACTGCAGAGCCTGCAGGGGCTCGAGAGGGATCTTGTCACGGCCCGGCGTACGCTGGTACAGTTCCGGATCGATCTGTACCGATCCATTGCAGGCGGTTTTGCACTGCCACAGCCGCGGCTCGCTCAAGTCGATGCGCAGAGGCGAACAGATTTGCCGAACAAAGACATTATCGAAAGCGAATAGGTGCTACTATGCCAACACCTCGAAATCCCGAACCGAACAGGCCAGAGCGGCCGCGTTCGCTGCGACGCGAACTGATTGCCGGGGGCCTAAAGCTCCTGCTGGCAGCACTTATTGTTGTCGTGGGGGTTGGGGCCTTTCGGTATCAGATGCAAAACAGCCCCCGCGCCCGCCGCAGGAAGCCGGCGCGCCAAGCCAAGCTCGTGCAGGTCCGTCCCATACACAAGGCTGACTGTATCACGACGGTAACCGGTATGGGGGCCGTGATTCCCGCCCAACAAGTGGCACTGCAGCCGCAGGTAACGGGCAAGATCGTGGAGATCTCCGACGACGTCATCCCCGGAGGAGTCGTGCAGGCCGGGCAAAAACTCGTTACCATCGACCATCGGGATTATGAAATCCTTGTGAAACAGCGACACAGCGATGTGGCCAGAGCAGAGAAGGACCTGAAGGTGGAACAAGGCAATCAGGCTGTGGCCAAACAGGAGTATGAGCTCCTGGGCGAGGTGGTGACCGATGAAGACCGCGAGCTGGTGCTGCGTCAACCCCAGCTTGCTGCGGCCGAGTCGGCGCTGGAATCCGCGGAGGCCGCCCTTGACAAAGCCGAGCTGGACCTGGCCCGCTGTGACATCGCTGCACCATTCAACGCCGTCGTTCGCCACAAACACGTGGACGTTGGTGCTACCGTCTCGCTGAACTCCCAGCTCGTCACGCTCATCGGGACCGATGAGGCGTGGGTGGAGGTGATGGTCCCGGTCACGAAGCTCAAGTGGCTGGACATCCCGCAGAACAACGGCCAGCGCGGGGCGACGGTCAACATCTACAATGACAGCATTTGGGGCAGCGGGCGGTCCCGAACCGGCCGGGTGATACGGCTTGCCGGGGAGCTCGAGACCCAGGGGAAAATGGCAAAACTTGTGGTGGCCGTAGACGACCCGTTCTCTCTGAAGCCGGAGAATCGCGGAAAGCCGCAGTTGTTGATGGGGTCCTACGTCAGCGCTGAAATCCAGGGCCGCATGTTGACCTCCGTATTCCCGGTCGACCGGTCCCATGTGCGCGACAAGGACACGGTCTGGATCATGGACGACGGCGGGCGACTGGAAATTCGGCCGGTAGAAATCGCCTATGAGGGGCCCGACAAGGTCTATGTCAGTGACGGCCTCAGCGAAAATGAGCGATTGGTTGTCACCGACATCGCTGCGCCCGTCGCCGAGATGCCATTGCAGGTGGCACAAACAGATGGTGAGGCGGAGATACCCCTGACAGTGGCACAAACCGACAGCGAGAAGGACACCGCAGAACAAGACGGTCGGTTGGCGCAGAGAAAGGAGCGGCGCGAATGACCGGACAAACACAGCACTTGGGCAGCCAGAGTAATCGCGGCGTCATCGCCTGGATGGTCCACAACCGCATCACGCCCAATCTGATGATGCTGGTGTTCCTGGTCGGCGGGTTCCTGGTTGCGATGCAGGTCAAGCAGGAAGTATTCCCTGAGTTCGATCTAAATATGGTCAGGATCCAAGTCGCCTATCCCGGTTCGAGTCCGGAAGAGATAGAGCAGGGGATCATTCTGGCCATTGAAGAGAACATCCGGAGCCTGGACGGGATCAAAGAAATCTCGGCCACTGCGGCCGAGGGCTTCGGCACCGTCAACGCCGAACTGGAAGAGGGGGTCGATGCGCAGCGGGTCTACCAGGACATCAAGCAGCAGGTGGACCGCATCATCACCTTTCCCCAGGACGCGGAGCGGCCGGAAGTCAGCATGGTGATCATACGCCGCTTCGTGCTGGAGATTCAGCTCTACGGGGACACGAACGAATGGGTCCTTCGGGGGTTGGCTGAGCAGGTCCGTGACCGGTTGCTCCAGGACCCGCGGATTACGCAGGTCGACCTGCGGGGCGAACGCAAATACGAGGTGGCCATCGAAATCGATCAGGACACGCTGCGTACGTACGACCTGACGCTTGAGCAGGTGGCCCAGCGCGTCGGGCGGACTTCGGTTGAGCTTCCCGGTGGCACGCTGGAAACCCAGGCGGGGGATATCCTGCTGCGGGTCAGTGAGCGCCGTTTTTGGGCGGAGGAATTTGCCAACATTCCATTGATCACCACGACCGACGGTTCTGTGCTGATGCTCGGAGACGTCGCCGACATCAAGGACACGTTCGAAGAGGTGGACCGGTACGCCACGTACAACGGCATGCCGGCTCTTGGAGTGGCCGTCTATCGGGTAGGCAAGGAGACCCCGATCGGGGTCTCCGATGCGGCGCGCTCCGCGATGGCAGAGATTGAGAAGGACCTGCCGCCGGGCATCGACTGGACCATCAATCGCGACCGATCCGACATCTATCGTCAGCGTCTGGAACTGCTCCTGAAGAACGCGTTTATCGGGCTCGTACTGGTTGTCATATTGCTGGGACTGGCTCTGGAGTTTCGGGTGGCGTTCTGGGTGACGATGGGCATCCCCATCTCGTTCCTGGGCTGCTTCTTGTTTCTGCCGGGCCTGGATGTCACCATCAATATGATGTCGATGTTCGCCTTTATTGTGGCGTTGGGAATCGTGGTGGACGATGCGATTGTAGTGGGCGAGAACATCTACGAATACCGCGATCAAGGTATGAGCTTTGTGCAGGCGGCGATTCGGGGAGCGCGCGACGTGCTGGTGCCCGTGACCTTCAGTATTGCGACCAACATCGTCGCTTTTTTGCCGCTGTGTTTTGTCCCCGGCGTCATGGGCAAGATCTGGCGTGTGATTCCCTTTGTGGTTATCACGGTTTTTGCTATCTCCTGGGTGGAGGCCCTGCTGATCTTGCCTTGTCACCTGGCCCATGGTCGTCACAGCTCCGGCACAAGAGGCCCGTTGAGCATGCTGCAGCGCAGCTTTGGTTGGGTTCTGGAGCGCTTCATCAACAAGGTGTATGTCCCGTTTCTGTCTTTGTCCCTTCGTTTTCGAGTGGTGACTGTTGCGCTGGGCGTGGCTGTGCTTATTACCATCTTAGGGTACGTTGCCAGCGGGCGCATCGGCATAATCCTGATGCCCCGCATTGAGTCGGATGCGTCCTTTGTGACGGCGAAGCTGCCCTACGGTTCGCCCGTCTCGGAGGCCGAGCGCGTACGCCGGAAACTGGTCGCCGCAGCCAATCAGACGGCCGAGGCCAATGGAGGTCAGAAGCTGGTCGAAGGAATCTTTGCCTTAATCGATGAGAATGTCGTGGAGGTCAGCGCGTATCTAACGGACCCTGATGTGCGTCCGATCAGCACCACAGAGTTGACGCGGCTGTGGCGTGAACGTGTTGGTCCAATTCCTGGTCTGGAGAGTCTGCTGTTTGAATCGGACCGAGGCGGTCCCGGCCGAGGGGCAGCCCTGACTGTTGAATTGAGCCACCGCGACATCGATGTGTTGGATCGGGCCAGCGCCGCCTTGGCCGAGCGACTGGCTGATTTCCCCAACGTCAAGGATATCGACGATGGATACACGCCGGGTAAGCGCCAGCTCGACTACAGTCTGACCAAGGAAGGCCATAGCCTGGGACTGACGCAACAAGCGCTGGCAAGACAACTGCGCGATGGATTCTACGGAGCCCAAGCGCTGCGCCAGCAGCGGGGGCGCAACGAGGTCAAAGTCAAAGTCCGCCTGCCCCGCGAGCAGCGCGTTCGCCAGTATGACCTGGAGCAGTTGCTGATTCGCACGCCCTACGGCACCGATGTACCGCTGGCGGAAATTGCCGAGATCGACCGCGGACGCGCATACACCGTCATTAACCGGCGCAACGGCCGACGAACCGTCACCGTGACCGCCAATGTGGAGCCAATATCGCAGACCAGCCAGATGGAGAAGACACTCAAACAGGAGCTACTGCCCGAGCTGATCAAGGACTTCCCCGGGCTATCGTATGGTTGGGAAGGACGTCAGCAGGACATGAGAGAGAGCACCCGGAGCCTATTCATAGGTCTGGCGTTGGCGCTGTTCGCGATCTATGCGTTGCTGGCCATTCCTTTCGGCAGCTACTATCAGCCGCTGATCGTGATGATTGCCATTCCCTTCGGGATCGTCGGAGCGGTCCTCGGCCATCTGATCATGGGCTATGCGCTGAGTCTGATGAGTATGATGGGCATCGTTGCCCTCTGCGGGGTGGTTGTCAACGACTCGTTGTTGTTGATTGATTACGCGAATCGACAGCGGCGCGACGGAATGTCGGTATCTGAGGCTATTCATAGGGCCGGCGGCAGACGATTTCGTCCGATTCTGCTGACGACACTTACCACTTTCGGGGGCCTGTCGCCCATGATTTTCGAGTCATCCCGCCAGGCGCGGTTCATGATTCCCATGGCGATCTCGCTCGGGTTCGGCATCCTTTTTGCCACCGTCATTACCCTAATACTGGTGCCCTGTCTGTACCTAATCGCCAACGATCTACGCCGAGCCGCGTCTTGGCTCTGGCCTTTGGGTGAGCCTGTGACCGGGCCACAAACCATCGAAGCAGCACGTGCTTGACCTGACCTAAGCGCCGGCGACTACATAGAATTCATGTCAAAAAAGACCTCCCGCGCCAAAGTGTAGACTGGATTTACACGAATTTGCTGTTATCCTGTGTAAGAACTGGATGAAGATGCGAAGGTCACAAACAGGTTGGAATATCACCCCGCCCGAGGCCCGCCTCGGGCGGATATGTCTGGCCCTTACATTCTTCTTGGGCTATTCATGCGGATTGTCTTTAGGCGATTCTGCCAAGAAACGTTCCAGCACGGACTGGCCCATGTGGCGGTACGACGCAAGCCGCACGGCGGCCTCACCCGCCGAATTGCCGGCAGACTTGCACCTTCTGTGGGTCAGGCAGTTGCCTGAGCCTTCCGCCGCATGGTCGCAAGAGCAATACAAGCTGCAGTTTGACCGCTCATACGAGCCGGTGGTAATGGGCAAGCAGATATTCGTGCCGTCGATGGTCAGCGACAAGGTCGCAGCCTACAACACCAATAACGGCAAGCGGAACTGGCAATTCTTCTGCGATGGGCCGGTGCGTTTCGCGCCAATCGCATGGCAGGGACGAGTATACTTTGTGAGCGATGATGGCTATCTTTACTGTCTGAACGCGAAAAAAGGCACGCTGCTCTGGAAGTTTCGCCTGGCTCCATCGGGCCGCAAAGTACTGGGCAACGGCAGGCTTATTTCCACATGGCCCGCACGTGGTGGGCCTGTATTGTACGACGGAAAGATCTACTGCGCGGCGAGCATCTGGCCGTTTATGGGTGTCTTCATTTACGCGCTCGATGCGAAAACCGGCCGGGTGATCTGGGAAAACAGCGGTACCGGCTCGACCTATATCCAACAGCAGCATTCCAGCCCTGCATTCGGCGCGGTCGCCCCGCAGGGATACATGGTCGCAGCGAAGGATAAGCTCCTGGTGACCAGTCGCACGATTCCCGCGTGCTTCGATAGGAACACCGGCGAATTGCTGTACTATCACTTGTCCGATCGCAGCTACGGCAAGTATGTCGGCGGATACAACGCGTCCATCTGGGACACGTGGTACTTCAACAACGGCGTGGCGTATCGGCTTTCCGATGGGATCGGGTTGGGAAGAATCTCAGTTCACGTAGTGACAGAAGACGCCGTGGTCTGCATCGACGACAAAGGCGACGTGGTCGGGTACGGGTTGGTGGAGGTCAAGAGACACAGCTCGAAAGACAAGCAAGTCAAGATACAACTTAGCGCCGGGCCGTTGTGGGAGGTACAGACCCCGATAGACTTCGAGCGCATCTACTTGCAGGCCGGGAATCGATTGTACGGCGGTAACAGCCAAGGCGTTATTGCCGCCATCGAAATCCCCGATGCCAACGACCCAGCCAAGATCGTGTGGCGTGGAAAGATACGGGGGCAGGTCTGGAACATGCTGGCCGGCGATAAGAAGCTCTTTGTTGTCACTGAGGAAGGCCGCTTGTACTGCTTCGGCGCGAGAAAAACGCAGCCCAGGTACCACAAGAACAGACATCGAAGCCTGCAACCGGCATCGCATGAGCAGTGCAAGTACGTCAAGCGAATGCTTGAGCAACATCGGAATGCGCAAGGATATTGTCTGTGGTTCGGCGCTCGACCTGCGAAGCTGCTCATGGAAGCGTTGCGTCAATCAAAAATGCACATTATCGCCGTCGAGCCGGATGCCAAGAAAGTGGCATCCTTGCGCAGACGATTTGACCGGGCGGGTCTGTACGGGTCCCGCGTCGCTGTACTCCACGGGGACCTCGACTCGGTGCATATACCGCCTTATTTGGCCTCGCTGATCGTCGTCCAGAAGCCTGCAAGGGCCGGGCTTGCTCACCCCTTAGGAGCAAGCTGCGAGAACTTTGCTGAGCGAGTGTACAGTCTGCTGCGGCCCTACAGCGGGGTGGCATGGGTGGCGGCAAATAGGTGGCAGAAGTTGGACATTTGCGGGCAGTTGGCCAATGCTGATTTGCCCGGCTGCCGCGTTGAGTCCGCCATAGGCGGAGAAGATGCCCTTGTCATCAAACGAACCGGTCCTGTGCCGGGGTCCGCCGATTGGACCCACCAGTACGGTGACGTCGCCAACACGGTGTGCTCCAAGGACCGGCTGAAGCTCCCATTAGGCATATTGTGGTTTGGTGAGGATTCGGCCTTCGGTGACGTTCTGCCCAGACACGGACACGGCCCAGCCGAACAGGTTGTCCAGGGACGATTATTCATTGAAGGCATCAACAGCATCAGTGCACGAGATGTGTACACGGGACAAACATTGTGGAAAAGGACCCTGAAAGGACTCGGCAACTTCGGCGTCTACTATGACAGCTCCTACAAACACAACTTCCGTGACCTTAGCTACAACCAAGTACACATTCCCGGAGCAAACGCGCGCGGAACCAATTTCGTTGCAACGCCGGATCGAGTCTATGTCATTCGAGCAAATGAATGTCTCGTTCTGCAGGCAACGACGGGCCGGACGCAGCAGGTCTTCTCGCTGCCTACCCCCGCGTCTTCCGACGCGAGTCGGGGCGGCGGGCCGGATCAAGACGGCGGGGAATCAGGCGAATGGGGATACATCGGAGTCTACGAAGACTACCTGCTCGCAGGTGCGGGCTTCGCTCGGTATTCCACCGTCCTTGAACAAAACACCGAGAAGTCCGTCGAATGGGTATCATTCTTTGATAAGAGTGCCAGCAAGAAGCTGGTAGTAATGAATCGCTACAGCGGCCAGGTCCTGTGGACCGTAGATGCCAATCATGGATTCATCCACAATGGAATCGTTGCGGGAAAGGACAAAATCTTTTGCCTCGATGCAAAACCGCCATACGTGAGAAGAAAGGCCGCATCCGCTAAAGGCGAGCCGAAGCAGAGACTGTTGGCGCTGGACATTCATCGCGGCGAGGTTATCTGGGAGAATACTGACGACGTATTCGGCAGTTGGCTGAGCTTCTCGGAGGAGTTCGATATTCTCGTCCAGGCCCATCGCAAATCGCGTGACATGCTGTCCGAGCCCGGTAACAGGATGGCGGCCTTTCGTGGCCGGACAGGCGAGCTGATTTGGGACAAAGAGATTGAATATAGCGGCCCCTGCATGTTGCACGGCGGGACAATCATCACTCAGCAAAGCGCCTACAGTCTGCTTACGGGCCGACAACGGACCTGCGAACATCCTCTCACGGGAGAAACGGTCGCCTGGATGTACTCGCGAAACTACGGTTGCGGCACAGCCATTGCCAGCCGGAATCTGCTGACCTTCCGCTCTGCCGCCGCGGGCTATTATGACCTCACTAACGATGGTGGAACCGGGAACTTCGGCGGATTCAGGTCCGGATGCACGTCTAATCTCGTCGTCGCAAATGGTGTCCTCAACGCACCGGACTACACGAGAACATGCACGTGCAGCTATCAGAATCAGACTTCGCTGGCGATGATACATGTGCCGGATGTGGAGATGTGGACGTTCAGTGACATGGGGCCGAGCGATGCCGCGATTGAGAGAGTGGGAATCAATTTCGGTGCGCCGGGCGACCGCAAAGCCGACAACGGAACGCTCTGGCTGGAATACCCGAGCGTCGCAGGAAGCTCTCCGGCCGTGGATATTGCCCTGACGCCGGAAAGCCCGTCATTTTTCCGACGTCATTCGTCACGGCTGCGGCGAGGAAACATCCGATGGGTCGAAGCCTCCGGCGCAAGGGGGATCACGTCTATTCGCATCCGGGTATCGGGCCTGCAAAAAGACGAGGCTGACGAAGGCGACGGGACGCAGCCCGCATCCGAATCCGCCACAGGCGGGCGGAGGCCGTACAGCGTCCATTTGCATTTCATCGAGCCCGACGATAAGGACCCGGGGCAGCGAGTATTCGATGTTGCTCTCTGTGGGCAGACTGCCCTGAACGATTTCGATATCGTCGCGGAGGCCCAATCGCCCAATGTCGGCATCGTGAAGAAGTTCTCAGGAATTCGAGCTTCGGACTTCGTTACGGTCTCGCTGACGCCGGTCACTGAGGATGCCGAAACGATCATTTGCGGCATTGAAATCATCGCCGAAGAGCCGCGGGCACCTCAGTAGAACGTGAACACTGCACGCCGAGAGCGGCACCATCTCTATCTCTGACTGCTGTATTGCCGGTAAAGCTCCTGGACGTCGGCATCCTTGTGCAAGAGCACGCGATATCTCAGAACGAGCGGATTGTCCTTGGAGAGGGGAACCGGCCTGCGGCCGGGATAAACCGGATTCTGGCAGCTCCCGGCGTTGCGGAGTATCCACTTCGGCGGGTGGCCCGGATTCGATGGGTGAGAGAAGATTGTAAATGAAGATTTCTCATCACCAAATGTGCCCGTGAAGTTCATCCAGGCACCGCCCTTGACCGCGGTCCGCTGCGGGGTGACAGGTCCGATGGAGCCGGTCATCTTCAAGTCCTCCGGCAGCGGAATCCTGGCGCTGAAACCGCCGTAGCCCTTGTCGTTGTCAGCCCCGCCGATCTCGACGCCGGCTGCAAGAGGCTCAAGCATGATGCGAAAGTCAACGCCGCGCCCGCCCTGGCGCGTTGCGTGTGCTCGAATCAGAACATCTTCCCGCACGAAAGGCTCCTTGCCGTCTTCCCACTCTGGTGATTTCCAGTAAACCTTCGCCTTCAAGGCGGCCGAGTTGGTGGAACTCTCGATCACTTCGACGTCGTGGACATTCCAGACAAAGTTTTCACAACTCCACATATCGTGAATCCTCTGTCCGTTGACGATTACCTGATGCCAGGCCCAGAAGATGCCCCGGTGATGTAGGTGGTCCTCCGGGAAGTCCTCCGTCATGGCGTACCCACCGGGTGCCATCAGCGGATGAACGTAATTGCAGCGGGAATACTGTCCCTTGTAACTGTTCGGCTTGGTGTGGTAGAAGCAGACCGGGTCAGCGCCCTGATAGAACTGATAGCCGTCGACGGCCTCGACGATGTACATCTGTTTTTCCGTTGGGCTTTCAGTCCAGACTTCCATCCAGTCGATACGACTGCACGCCTCGCTGCCGGCGCCGGGCTGAAGGTCGGTGAACCCTATCTCCGTGACCTCGCTGAGAGTCGCGTTCTCCACCTTCTTTCCGCGGCGGATTCGGTCCATATCGATGTGGAAGAAGGACATGTCTTTAAGCTGCAGTACGGATGTCTTCCAATCCGTGGACTGGCCCGCACCGTCGGCGCTGATGAGCCAGCCGTCGGGAGTCTTCAAGATAATGTAGAGTTTGCGCTTGAAGTTCTTTGTCCGTATACGGATCTCGGCCCGAGGTCCCGACAGGTCGGCGGCGGGACCTCGCTTGTGAAAAGCTACCGCCCATGGAGCTTTACACAGGCCCGACCATATATAGTGCGGATCGTTTCTATTCGATTCGTGATAGCTCTTCTTTATGGTGAACCGGCTCGGTCCATAGAGCTTAAGCTCGAGCCTGGGATTGGCAATGTGCTTCTGTGTTATAGGCAGCGTGGGCGGCGTATCCTGCGTATCCTCGCGAAAACAAAGTCCCTCCGGGTCACAGAAGGCCGATTTGCACAGAGACGCCGTTGACAGTACTGCCACAAAGAATGGCAATAAAATAGGTGTATATTCCCTCATGAGCTTTCTCCTCGAATTGGTTCCTTTGGTAGTCTTCCAAATCTTGATCCCTTGATCACAGCCGCTGGAGTGAGCTTACTTACTTGTTAGTACCAGCAGCCCTTTTCATACTATCATACCTAGACAGCACAAACAACAAGCCTTGCAAAATAGCCGAAGCAGGATATAAATTAAGGCTGTTATGGCTAAAGATGTAAGAAAACGCATCCAACATTTACGCGATGAGATACGCAAGCATGATTATCTCTATTACGTGCTCAACCAGGCGAAAATCAGTGACCGGCAATATGATAAGCTGTTCGCTGAGCTCAAGGCGTTGGAAGAGGCGCATCCGGAGCTGATAACTGCGGACTCACCTACGCAACGGGTGTCGGGCCAGCCGCTTGAAGGCTTCGCCACCGTAAGACACGCTGTGCCCATGCTCAGTATGGACAACACGTACAACGCCGATGAGTTGCGGGCGTTCGACGAAAGGGTGCGCAAGCAACTCGCCACTGAGGGACAAG
>Ga0180434_10006271_pt1 | contig 13728 bp, 11 predicted proteins | sample SS_ome_7_FD_132453 | JGI IMG/M metagenome (GOLD analysis project Ga0180434, IMG submission 132453) | Hypersaline lake sediment archaeal communities from the Salton Sea, California, USA - SS_1_D_2 metaG | ecosystem: Environmental > Aquatic > Non-marine Saline and Alkaline > Hypersaline >... | reverse complement strand
TTGGAACGTGCTCAGAAGAAGGAACAGGATACCCTGCAGCAGAAACTTGATGAGCTTAGGAAACGAAAGAACATCGATCCACAGCAGCTACTTATCGAAATAGCCGTTGCGCAGCAGGAGGGTAATCGGCGCCTGCAAACAAAGGTCGAACAGCTTAAACAGAATCGAGACCGAGAGACTAACAAAATCGAAACCGATCTGGCTTTGAAAATCAGGAGACTGCAAGAGAACGTTAAATTACAGGCGGTATTGCTGCCGCCTGTCTTGCCCCTGATTTTGGCTGTTTTTGTCTTCCTTGTTCGTCGGAATCGCGAAAAAGAGGGTGTGGCTGAGCAGCGGTTGCGAAAATCGTGAGGTGAGCAGCTTGCGACATCTATCGAACCAATTTGTATCCAATACGGGAATTAAAATATGAACCAAAACAGCAAGACATTCATATTCGTGATATTGGCTAGTGTGGTTGTTTTTTTCGTTTGGATGTCCAGGCCGACGTTGCCGACGGCAGTCGACTCGGAGGACATGAGAGGCAAGCGGCTTTTTCCGAACTTTAATAGCGCCTTGGATGCCACGAAACTCGAAATCATAACCTACGACGAGGATACGGTATCGATTCGACCATTCGAGGTGGCTATGCTTGACCGACGATGGGTGATTCCATCACACGGCAACTATCCGGCGGATGCTAAAGATCAAATGGCCAATGTCGCGGCAAGCGTTATGGGACTTTCAGTCCTAGACGTTGCGAGTACAGATACGGGCGATTTCGAACTGTATGGGGTTGTTGACCCAGATCCAAAGACGCTCAAGGCTGGTACGACGGGCATTGGGATGAAGGTCATAATGGACGACAAGGACAACAAGACCCTGATGGCGTTGGTCATCGGAAAAGAAGTTCCTGGCAGTCCCAAACTACGGTACGTGAGGCGACCCGGACAGGATGTCATATACACTGTTGAGCTGAGCACAGAAAGTCTGTCGACCAGGTTTGAGGATTGGATAGAAGCCGATCTGCTGAAACTAAATACGTGGGATATCCGACAGGTTGAAATCAACGATTATTCGGTAGACGAAGTCAATTCGACCTTGGTTCGGCGCGGCGAGATGGTTCTAGATTACGAAGATCCAGGTACGCCAAAGTGGTCCCTGGCTAAAGACAGAGCATTTAAGGGTGGTCAGTGGGTTGCGGTGAAGTTGGGCACTGATGAGGAGCTCAACACGGTGAAGCTTGACGGTTTGCAGAAGGCGTTGGGAGATTTGAAAATTGTTGACGTTGCTAGAAAACCGGCCGGACTCAGCGCTGATCTGAAGGCTGACGAGTCGTTTTTGAACAACACAGACGCGGTGGCGTCGCTGGCGTCGTGTGGTTTTTACGTCGCGAAGCTCAACGGCAAGGTTCAGGTTGTGTCCAACGAAGGGGACATCCGTTGTCAGATGAACGACGGAGTCCAATACGTGCTCCGCTTCGGAGAAATTGCCCCTGGGTCTGGCTCATCCGGCTCGAACGGTGCCGGTAAGGAGGAGGGTGATGGCAATGCCAAGTCTGGCATGAACCGATACATTTTTGTTACGACCGAATTTAATCCTGACGCGGTGAAACGACCCGAGTTGACTCCGCTTCCTGAGGCAGAGGCGGCCAAAGATGGTGGGGCAGTCGACTCAGAGGCAAAGAAGGCAGAGGTCGCGGCAGAACGTAAAAGGATTGAAAAGTCGAACAAGCGGAAACAGGAAGAGTACGAAGAGAAAATCAAAGCTGGCAAAAAGCGTGTAGAGGAATTGAACGCTCGCTTTGCTGATTGGTACTTCATTATCCCCAACAGTGTTTACGGCCAGATTCACTTGAGTCGCGAGGATATAGTTCAGAAAAACAATGGCAAAGGCGGCGACAAGATGGTGGCGCCTGACATGGGGTTGCCGCCAGGGCTGAGCCTGCCGCGAGGCCCCGAATGATTGCCGCAGTGTTCCTTGTTTTGGTCCAGTAGCGGTAGCGGTTGTCCTCGTAATTTTGACAGCTGGTTGCTTTACGGGCTTTGCCGGCACCGTTTTTATGGGTGCAGAGAACAGTGACAAGTGTATGTCACCGACTTTACGGGGGCTTTGTGGGAATTGGGTGGCCGGGGAAGCTTGCGTTGGATTTGCTGCTGTGCCGGTCTAAGGGCCTTATTCCATTCGAGGGTGCCGAATGCGAGACTTGTATCGAATATTCCTCTAATGCGGGCACCGATGCTTGCCGATCTTTCACTAATGTGACCCAGTCTACGGCTGCCCTGTCGATCTCGTTGGTCGATGCCAGAAGTTTCGAATTCGAATCAAGTTTTGTTTCCAGGGGGAAATTAAATGATCCGCCGGACCGTCTTAATAGTGTTTGTTGCGGCTGCTGTTTTGGTCCTATCGGACGCGTCGACTGCCAGTGCCCAGCAGCAGGCCTTTGACCGTCAGTGGGGCCGTTCTTACGCCACGCAGGATTGGAATCGTTTCTACCACTACCCATACGTTTATTACCCGCAAAACTATAGGAGTGAAGACTACTACAAAAGCAGTGACAGTCTTTATTACAGGTATCCCTCTGAGATGAGGATTCCTGTCTATAACAAGCAGTGGCACAACTACTATCCAGAAGGCAGGAAGTACCACAGAGGGCACCACTTCATACTGGACACGTTTTAGAATTGGGAGAGTTTTCTGTGAAAGCTTTCCCGGTTTTTGAGTAGCAGTCGAGTTCCAAGTGTTGTTAGGGAAAAACTTCGCTATTGGTTTGAGGTGCCGATAAGGTCGCTTTGCCCGAAGGCTTTGGCCATTAAGGAGCCTAGCTTCGGACATCTTGTGTGTAGCTGAGGATGAACTGGTAGAGTATCTCGGCAGCACTTTCGAGGTGAGGTATCGGAACCCATTCATCTGCGGTGTGGGCCTGTTCGAAGAAGCCAGGGCCGAACACGACTGATGGGACGCCGGCGGCGGCCAAAAATGCTGCGTCAGTCGAATAGTGCTTGCTCGTTTTGGTTGAATCCGATTGGCTCAAGACCTGCTGAGCGGCTATTAGCAATCGATTGGCGACCGTGCCGTTTGCATCATTTGCTAGTGGTGGCCCATACGTAAATGGTGGGCTGTGCCGCACTGGAAAGTCGATATTTGGGGCTTTTTCTAGGAATTCTGTTACGTGTTGGATCGCTTTGTGTTCGTCCTCGCCAGGTATAAGGCGTCGATCGATCTCTATTGTGCATCGGTCAGGGATGGTGTTGGCGCCTTCGCCTCCGTGTACGGTGCAGACGCTCAGAGTGGGTAACCCGCACATTTGGTGCGAGGCCATATTGCAGAGCACTTCATCATGATAGCGTTCCAGCGCCGTAATAACGCGAGCCATCATGTAGACTGCGTTATCGCCCCAATTTGGTCTCGCACTATGAGCGGAAACGCCCTGTGTATGGCACCGCCATCGGACCGTTCCTTTATGGGCAACAACGACTTCCAGTGCCGTTGGTTCCAGCGATATCGCAGCGTCAGGCCTACGGGGTATTAGGGAGTCTCCGGGACGATCCCAGAGTTTTTCGAGTTTCTTTACTCCGGTGAATCCATTTTCTTCGTCGACAGTGCAGCACATTACCACCGTTGGCATACCGGGGGGACGTTCCGATGCCAAACGTGATATTGCGACAAGTGAGGCCGCCATGCCACCTTTTGTATCGCAAGCTCCCCTGCCATACACCCTCTCGTCGCGAATTAGTGGTGTCCATGGGGCTATTGTCATGCCGTCAACGGGCACGGTGTCTTGATGCGCGTCGATCAGAATAATAGGACCGCCGTGTTCTGGGGGCGTTTCGCCGTCGAGTCGAGCGATAATGTTGTCGCGTCCGGGTTCAACTTGTTGTCGTTTATTGGCCAGGCCGAGCGAGTCGAAAACTTTTTCGAGATGTGCTGTTAGCGAGGTTTCAAGGTACTCTGGACCGCTGACAGACCGGCCCATCGTATTTACGCTTGGAATGGCTATTAACTGGCTTAGCGTTTCAACTACATTTAGGGGCATAAAATGTTTCCATACCTACGATTTTGGCAGTTTATGGAATTATGGTGGATGGAAAGTTGAGCTACTTGTCAATCAACACCGAGCTTACATTGTAGCTTTGTGAGGCGCGGTGTGAACGCTTGGGGTTTTGTTTTTGGTCTGCTAACATAGCACTTAAATTTGGTAAAGTTTTCCGGACTATGGGGGATTAATCGTCTGTCAGAAAGAAACCTACGATTTGGCTCAGAGGAGGGGTTGAGGTAAACCGAACTGTGGTCGATAATTAATTTCGCAAGTGAGGGTTTTCCCTCACTCTGTTTGCCCTTCGTAGGTCCCTGCCCCGCCTACGAGGGGCTCTTTTTTTTACGCCCGTGTTCTTTTTTTCTTAAGTATGCGGCTTGGCAATGCGCAGGGCACATGTCTCTTGCCACATTGGATTCCGCTCGACTCCATGGTCGAATAGGTGAATCAAAGTGGCTGTTTCCGACTCAGTTACGATCGCAGTGTTGTGTGTTAATAGTCGTGAGTCGAGCGTTGGCATATCGAGGCGAAAAGTTGCGATTGTATTTCCTGGTTACCATCGCGGTCCTCGCGTGTTGTATGCCTGAAGTGTCGTGTAGCTTCCGTATGCCATGTAGCCGAAGAAGATACACACCAAGAAACTTTTCCACACTATAAGTCCGACGACTGCAAGTGCCGTTGCGGTCAGGGTTGAGAGCATTAGCGACTTTTGGATTCCAGTTTGTGGGTTGGCACGGACAAGCAATTCACGCGCTATTTGGCCGCCATCAAGGGGATAAACTGGCATCAGGTTTATGATTCCCCAAAATATGCTGATGAATAGCAGGTAGTTTATAAACATGGTGAACGCTGGCGAACCGATTTGACCAACATGAATGAAGATTCCGTACGGTGGGCCGAATAATATTTGCACTGGTTGTCTGAGTGCTACAAATATGCCTACTACCGTGGCTGCCAGCAAAAAACCTGCTGCGGGCCCGGCTGCTGAAATGGCGACATTTTGCCATTCTAGTATGTTACGGGCGCGATACGATTCGGATGGGTTGTAAGTCGTCAGTCCACCGAATCCGTATAGTGTAATCCATGGACTAAGTCCGAATCTTCGCATTAGGAATGCATGGCCCAATTCGTGTACCAGTATTGCCACGAACAGTGCAATTACCCATGCCAGCAATTCTAACAATTCTGGGCTTCTAAGCCCGAGCAGAATTGCAATTATCCAGAAGAAGGGATGGATACGTACAGGGATCCCGAATGCCCTGAAGTGCAGATCGCCCTGTGTGCGAGGTGGTTCGCCGAGTAACACGTAATCTTCTCCTCTTTAGAAGCTTGAACAGCAGCAGTTTCATTCATCGATTATGAAATTATATTGGGCGTTTTGGATGTCGCTCGTTTTATTTGGAAGTGTGGTTTGGGGATGAGTTTGGGCTTACAGGTGATAGTTTCGATTATGTAATTGGCTGCTTGAGTTGATGCCCCGCCATGAGCGACCTCTTCCTTGAGTTTGTTAAGGCCGGCCACTTTGGTATTTCGTCGGGTCGAATCGGTCAGCCACTCGATTATGTGTTCAGCGAGCTGTGCCGACTTATCATCGCATGTGAGATACTCCGGGAACAGTATCTTGTCGGCATCTTCTTGATTTGGATCGAACGGTGTAATGTCTTTTGGGAAGAGGTCATCGGTCGTTAGTAGATTAACCAGTGTGATGTATTTTACCTTGCGAAAGAATTTTTGGACGAAAAATGCCGGGCGGCTGATCCAGTACAGGATCACAGTTGGCTTGGTATGGTACAGTAGTTCGAGCGATACAGAGCCAGAACACGCCATACAGCAGTCGGCCAGTCGCATCAGTTCTGGTGTCTTACCAACGTGGACGTCGATTGACAACTCTGCTCCATTCACCATTTGGCGAACTATCTCGGCCTGATGTGGCCTAAATGCGGCAACAGCGAATCGAGCGTTTGGCACCTTTGATAGGATGAGTTTGGCCGCTTTCAGAAACCATCTTGTGTTTCCGGTGACTTCTTGTGTACGGGAACCTGGTAGAATCACCACCAAGGGGTCCTTTTTGTTCAGATGTTCGATCATGAACTCTTCATCTAGTGATTGCCCCTCGACCTCGTCGAAGAACGGGTGGCCGACAAACGTTGCGTTGCACCCCTGTTCAGAAAACCATTTTTGTTCGAATGGCAGGCTACAAAGAACGTGGTCGACGAACCTGCGCATCTTTTTGATGCGCCAGCGTGCCCAAGACCATATCTGTGGTGGTGCGTAATAGAATACGGGGATTCCGTGTGCCTTTGCACGTCGGGCTATCCACCAGTTGAAGCCTGGGTAATCTATTAGCACAACGGCATCGGGTCTTTGATGTTTGAAGTATCTGTCTGCTAGGCTGACTAGGTTCCAGAACTTGTGTAAGTTCATCAGAGCCCGAGCAAACCACATAACGGCCAATGCCGTAAGATCAGCGTGCAGATCACAGCCGGCATGTTTCATTTCAGCGCCGCCGTATCCGACGGCCTTAAAATTGTGGCATTTGCAGTTGAGCTTGCGAATCAAATTTGCGCCGTGGATGTCGCCACTGGGTTCGCCGGCCGAAAAAAATATCGTTAGAGGCTCATCGTTAGAGCAGATTTGGTGTGGCGCAGATGTCATTGAGTATGTTCCTTAGCTTGAACTGAGAACGTACGACCGAGGATAGAGTATCGCAAAATAATGAAGGGCGCAAAAGTGCAATTTTTGCGATCGTTTTCATCTTAAACGCCTTGCGGCTGACTAGGTCATGTCGTGTGGCTATTGTCAGTGAGAGTTAGCGAAGCTCGCGCCGGTGTGTGCCCACAACGTAGGCGGCGGTGGTCGTCTGGCGCATGGCAGATTAATTGTAATATCGATTCGGTGCGGCCGGTGGTGGCTTTCAGCCTTATCGACTGAGTGTCGGCCTGATAATCACAGCGGTTGGTTAACTGATTCGATTACGAATAGTGCCTGGAATTGTTATTGCTTAGGAACCAACATGAAATTTGGATTTCGACTAACGTCTGCGCCGAAAATTTTGGTTTTATTGTCTCGCTACTCTCCCTCGCTAATTTTGACATATTCGATGGTCTCAGCGGCAGTGTGATGTCGTGGTTCGGCGAGAGTGAATGTTATCATTCCGCTGAGAAGCGTCATAATGGAGGCGGAAACGAAGACGATTTCAAAACCAATCGCATCGACGGCCCAGCCAACAAGTGGTGAGAGAAAAAAGGGCAAAGACGCACAAAGATTTAACGTGCTTATGTATCGGGCGTGTTGCGATGGGGCACAGATTTCGAGCGTGTAGTTGAGAGTGGTTCGTATGAGCATTGGGGTTATGCCGAGGAACACGAAGACTATCCAGAACATGTGGCGTCCCAGGTTGCCTGGTAGATATGGGAGTGAAGCGGCAAGTATAGGGGGAATGGCCGATGCGAAGAGCAAAAGCCTTAGAGTTAGTCGATTACCGCGTTTGTCGGATACTGGGCCGACGAATAGGCTGTAGACGCCAACTGACCCGTTTTGGACGATTGCCCAGATTACCAGATTGAATCCGATCAGCCCCAGGCGGTCGCGAGCAAGGGCTTGATAGTGTGGAAGCACGACTATTACGCTGCTGGCTAGCATTGTTGTTGCGACAAGTCGTCGCAGGTTGCCATCTTTACGTAAGGCCATCCAAGTTTCTTCAATGTGGCCGTTGTTGCGTTTTTTGCCGTGTACCACAGGATCCTGCGGTTCATGGACCCATGTAATTATCAACCCCGACAGGATGAAGCATATGGCGACGAATGCGAATATGTGTCCGTAGCCTGTGCTAGGGTTTTCGATCCAAGCGGGCATAAGCCAGAAAGCGAAACTCATCGCTGGGATCGATCCAAAAAAAGTTGCGGTCCATATCAGGCGTCCTCGTTTTGTGGGGCGGATTAGCTTTCCCTGTAGAGTGCCAAAGGATAGGTTGTACAGTCCTGTTGATACGAAGAACAAAAAATAGATACTCAGGAATATGGCCGGCATCCAAGATAGAATCTGTCCGCCAAAGAATAGCCAGACCACGGATAATATCGCGAATGAGGTTCCCATTAGTATGGTGAACGCTGAGTGTGCCCATTTTTTTTGGCGAGTCGTTTTGATCAGATCGGCAAAAAAGACAGGTGGCACGCTTTGGCCTATCCGGCTCAAGATAGGCAGAAAGCCTCGCAGCCATCCGGCACCGGGGCCAGCAACGATGTCTAAAAAGGCTGGAATAATGATACTTTCGGTTTTGAACATCCAGCCAGTTCGCAGAGCCATCTGATGAACCGCAATTAACCAGAGGTTGCGAGACTCATACGATGGTATATCTGGGTGAGTTGGCCACCCGGCTAGGGTTTGATCGGCGTTTGAAGGCGATGGATTGACATCTTGGTTTGTGGTGTCGTCTAATTCGGCACACATATGGGCCTTTATTTGTTGGTGGTTTGGTGGGTGGTACACCAAAAGCTATTCCATCTGGCGACTTTTTCGTCGCTTGTCAGTTGGCGTGGCTATTTGTGTGCGACGGAATTTTCTCCATGAGGAGTTCCAGGTAGCTCCTTCGCTCGCTTCCGGAAAGCTGGAGCGTTTTCGCTAGTGACTGGATGCACGCCTTAGCGGGTGCGATTCTATCATACTCAGCGATAAGTTCAAGTTCGACGAATGCGCCCAACTGTTCAACTTTGTCGAGCGCGACTTCGATGGTTTGATTCTGCCATTCAACGGATGTCTTGCGTCGTTCCTTTCGAACAATGCCGGCCGGTTTAAATCCGAGTGCCTCTAGTATGCGGAACCAAGAAGTGAAAATTTCTTCGCCATTGGGCAAAGGGATATCTATCTCTTGCCGAGTTTTAGTCGTTTTGTCGATTTTGGGGCCTTTATATGTAATACGATTCATTGGCCCGATCTTGCGAATTCGTAGTACCTCGTCCGTTTTGCGGAAGTCGCGACTGGGATGGTTGTAGTAGTGATCCTCTTCGACACAAGCTTCTGAAGCGTTTCCGCCGAGTTTTTTGAGCATTTCTTCGATCGTTGGGACATTGGTAATAGGGAACTTCTGTTCGACTTCATACTTCATAATCAGTTGCTCTGTTGTGAATTGGTGAGTTTGGATCTTTCGCGTGCCCTCGGCCACGCATCGCAGCGATTTTACGATCTGTCTTTTTTAGGCTTTGATTTTTTAGTATTCATTAAGCTTGCCCGATGAATGGACGATTGGCCGAATTGCGTTTGAATTTGATCGGTTACATGGTCGAGTTGGCTCTGTTGTTTACGTTGCCGTTCTTCGAATAGCGACCTTTGATGTTGGTTTGGGAGGACGAGATTGCCAACGCTCATTCCGATTAAGCGTACTGGCGGTAGTGAATTTGGCAATCGGTTGTCAAAAATTTGTTTGACCGCAGAAAGGATTTCCTCGGTTATATCAGTCGGAGTTGACAATTTTTGGCTTCGGGTAATTGTTCGAAAGTCTGAAAATCTGACACGCAAACCGGCTGTATGAGCTCGGAGTTTTTTCGTTCTAAGGCGGCGAGCCACTTGCTCAGTGAGACCGATGACCCAGCTGCGAAGCAAGTCGCGGTTGGAAATATCAACATCGAACGTGGTTTCATGTGAGATCGATTTTGCCTGATGTTCAGGGACGACGTGGCGATCGTCGATTCCGCGTGCCAATCGCCAGAGGTGCTGTCCTGTGCTGCCAAGCTGTGACTCGAGTATCTTGAGTGGGGTTCGACGCAATTGAGCTATTGTCCGTATGTGAAGGAGTTGAAGTTGTTTTTCGCAGACGCGGCCGACTCCCCAGATCTTCGAGACAGACAGTGGGTCTAGAAATTTCTGGATTTTGTCCAGCGAGATTTCGACGAATCCGTCTGGCTTTTGCAGGTCACTAGCGATCTTGGCCAGGAACATGTTGGGAGCAATGCCGACCGACGCGATGAGGGACAGCTCGTGAAGAATATCTGATTTGATTCGTCGACCGATTTGTGACGGGGGGCCGAATAAAGATATGCTTCCCGTTATGTCTAGAAAGGCTTCGTCAAGCGAGAGTGGTTCGATCAGCGGCGTGTAACGTTGGAATATTTTATGTATCGCTTGTGACACTTCTACATACCGAGACATGCGGACCGGAAGGAAGATCCCGTCCGGGCATTTGCGTCGAGCGACCGACGATGGCATCGCGCTGTGAACGCCATATTGTCTTGCTATGTAGTTTGCTGCCGACACAACCCCACGTCGATTTGGGTTGCCACCCACTATTACCGGCAGTCCGACCAGATCGGGGTTGTCGTGTTCCTCGATCGACGCGTAAAATGCGTCCATGTCGACATGGATAATCATTGACGCTTTCTGAGTTTTTGTTAACAATTCGGGCCGTTAGTTGCTGCTCCGATCAGGCGGTTGTAATTTACCATACGCCCTTGGTCGCTGCGGATCTATATGTCGTTCCTACTTGGGGGTCTATTTAGTCGAACACTGCCAGGCGTCGAAGGTGTTCTTCAAGAGCCATTTTCTAACTTTCGACCAGATTAGTTGTTTGTTGAACGCGAAAAGGCCAGTACCTGTTTGTAATTTCAGAGTTTGACCGTTCCACGCATTATTGCAGTCTGAATGAGCAATGGAACCATCATAATGGCAGAATTGTTACTTAGTCGGTGATTGTGGGAAAAGATGTCAATTTACAATTGGGGGAGCTATGCCCAATACCTTAGACAGTGGTTCCGACACCAATCGGAGCCGAATTCGTAACGTGGTGGTCGCCGCAATTTTGATTTGTGCGATGGCTATCGTAATTTCACGGTGGGCACAGCAGGTGCGGGATGTGAGAGGGAAGCAATTCCCAAGTGTCTCGCTGCAGCCACTGACTGGAAATGCCGAGGTGGTTAACACCGACGATCTGGTTGGAAAAGTGGTTTTGATCAATTTCTGGGGAACTTGGTGTCCACCGTGCAGATTAGAGCTTCCGCAGATAGTTCAGATCTACGAAAAGTACCAAGGTAATCAAGATTTTCTACTGCTTTCGGTTTCGTGTGGCCAGGGCGAAGAGGACAAAGAGAGCTTGCGGCAGAATACCGAATCAATGTTGCAAAGCGAAGGGATTGACATGCCGACATATGCAGATCCCAGTTTTGCCTCAAGAGCCGCCGTAGCAGACGCCATCGGGTTCACAGCCTATCCGACAACATTTGTTTTGGATCGAAAAGGCGTTATTCAAGGGGAGTGGGTGGGTTACCATTCAAGCGCTGGAGCCGAAATGGAGCAGTTGGTTGGCAAGTTGCTTGAATCCGATTTGGAAAAGCCAGAGGGCAACTGAGCCTTTATTTGCCCGCTAATTTATCCAGCAATGTTCTTGCAGTTGTTTTGATATCGTCTGAGGAGGTTACTGCGTCGGATACGGCGATTCGATTGAAGCCGCTGCCGGTCACCTCGCAAATGTTTTCTTGGTTGATTCCACCGATGGCAAACGCTGGAAGACTAATTTCGTCGGCTACGCTTTCCAATAGTTCCACTCCATGGAATTTTTCGAAATTTTTTGTTTGCGATTGAAAAACCGGTCCGACCCCAATGTAGTTGGCGCCATCGAGAACCGCCTGCCGTGCCTGAGCTATTGAGTGTGTTGAAACGCCAATCAGTGAATCGACGCTGACGATGGACCTAGTATCTTTTACCGACAGCTCTTCTTGTCCGATGTGGACGCCATCGGCACGCGCCAGAAGAGCTATGTCTGGACGGTCGTTGACGACGAAAAGAACATTTTTTGCTCGAGTTAATTGCCGCAGAAGTTTTGCGCGTTCGAGGAGTTCTCGATCGTTGAGCATCTTATCTCGAAGTTGGATTGCATGGACGCCTGATGATGTGAGTTTTTTTACCAAGGTTTCCAACGCACCCAACGAAGATTGTCCGTCGATCAGCACGTACAGGCGAACATTTTCGAGCCTATTGTTACTGTTTATGATAGTGTTGATGGTCCGGTGAAGCGTATATGTTAGGTATCTTATTCTTTTAATTTGGCTTGACATATTGGCGTTGAAGACTTTGCTGAACTCTTCCAAGCTTCGTAACGCCTCCTGCAATCTCATGAAGTTCGACGTTAGTATGTCGGCTATGTCGTTGCGAAGCCGTTCAGAGTCGGTGGTCAGGCTTGTTCCGACATCTGCCTGCGTTTCGCGAGAGGTGAGCCGTCGATCGATCGGTACCTTGGACAATGTGGCTGCGAGGTCGTGTCGCAGTTGCTTTAGTTGCTCAGTCAGAAAACGGTCGTCAAGGATGAATCGGACAGAATCCTCTACGACCCGAAGTCCCTCACGGGCCCGATTTGCAGACGCATCGAAGGCCCGAATCGTGGAAATCTCTGTTTGTTTTGAAAACGGTCCCATTTTTATACCGGATGAAAAAACGTCGAGTCCATCACCACTGTCACAATCGCACCTTCCGGCACCTAGTCGTAGGTTCCCGGTTACTGAGCAGTATGTTGCGATAATCAGACACCAGAAACCTTCAATTGTTACACGTTGACCACAGAGGAGCCGTTTTTTGCCGATTTTGGGGGCGAAAAAAGGAAAAACATGAATCGCTAGAAAGTGATTGTCTCAAAAGCGGCCCAGGTTAGCAACGACCATTGGTTCATATCTGGTGACTGTCACATTGGGTGGTTTGTCGCGTGTTTGAGTAGTTTCTTGTTGCCTTGATCAGACCAGTTTTAAGAGTTACAATTCCGTAGCTAATGTTGTGAGCTGGTCGGGTTGTGGTCCATTCGGGTTTTAAACATTTCAATTTTGGAGTCCGTCCTCGTTTTCGGTTATACAATTTTTTAGTCAGTTTTGTGTCAGCGATGTTAACGGAGTGTTGCGTAATGGCCAGGACGCCGTGGTCGTTGTATTTTTGGCCGGGACTGCCCCACCTGTGGGTTAGAGGGGGTTGGAGTGGGCTGGTCATGGCCTTTGGGTTTGCCTGTTTGGTCAACCTAATGTTGTTGGCCGATTTGATCTGGGGTGAACCGCTAACTCCGACGATGCGTAATATTGGCTGGGGTTCGATTGCGATCGTTTGGTTCTTATCGGCCCTGTTGGGTTACTGGTGGGAGAGAAAGAACGTAGCTGGGCGCGACCCGGTTGAGAAGGACGGGATATTTGATCAGGCACTGAGCAATTATCTTCAGGGCAACTGGTTTGAAGTTGAGTGCGTGCTCAGTGACTTGCTTAGAAAAGATGTAAAGGATATAGAGGCAAGGTTGATGCTGGCTACCTTGCTAAGGCACACCGAAAGATTTGAAGAAGCCAAAGATCAGTTGGATCGTCTCGAACGGTTTGAGGAAGCCTATTACTGGAAGTTTGAGATTGATCGTGAGAAGGAAATGTGGGGACAGGCCGTCGAAAGGAATTTGAAGTTTGGAGTTGATCCGGACAGTAGCGTGGAAGAGACAAGCGTGGTCGATCCCGATGAGGATGAGGTGGTACGTGTCTCGCGAGCGGGTTGAGTTAATCTTTCGTGAGGCTTGCACGGGTGAACTTCAGTAGTTTAGACAGCAATACATACACAGTGAACAATTGACGGGTAAGGGACAGCCGTCCAACGGAGGCTTTAATGTACGAACGATTTACAGACCGTGCGAGAAAGGTTATGCAGCTTGCGCGCTCGGAAGCAATGCGTTTCAACCACGAGTATATCGGGACCGAGCACATCCTCCT
>Ga0180434_10006270_pt1 | contig 13728 bp, 13 predicted proteins | sample SS_ome_7_FD_132453 | JGI IMG/M metagenome (GOLD analysis project Ga0180434, IMG submission 132453) | Hypersaline lake sediment archaeal communities from the Salton Sea, California, USA - SS_1_D_2 metaG | ecosystem: Environmental > Aquatic > Non-marine Saline and Alkaline > Hypersaline >... | reverse complement strand
CACCTGCTTTTCTTCCACAACCGTCGCCCGATTGCGTAGAACGGCCCCGGGGATGCCGGCGTGCATGCGGCAGTGACGTCCGATCATGACATTTTCCAGCACGGTCATGTTCTGGAAAAGCCGGATGTTCTGAAACGTCCTGGCAAGTCCGTTCTCGGTAACCCGGTTGGGTTTGAGGCCGTTGAGCCGTTTTTTTCGGCCGTCGGGCAGCACGATGTGCATCTCACCGCGGGTGGGAGGGTAGATACCTGTCAGGCAGTTGAAAAAGGTGGTTTTGCCGGCGCCGTTGGGGCCGATCAGGGCAACGATTTCATGTTCGAAGACTTTCAGCTCCAAATTGTCGATCGCCCGCAGGCCGCCGAAGTTTTTTGTTAAATTGTCTACGCTGAGAATGGGTTCCATCGGATGTTCAGGCTCGGTCACGGTTTGGTTTGGAGTCCCTCAAAATGATAGGTTCTGCGTACATTGCTGATCAACCCGCCGGGTCGGAAGACCATCATGATGACAAGGATCATGCCGAAGAGGAGCATGCGATATTCCGAAAAGGCGCGCAGATATTCCGGCAGGAGAATCAGAATCATGGCGCCGCAGATGACGCCCAAAATCGAACCCATGCCGCCGAGCACCACCACACATAAAATGATGATCGATTCCCATATGGTAAAACTGGCGGGGTTGATGAACGTGGTTTTAGCGGCGAACACCACACCGCCCATACCGGCCCAGGTGGCGCCGAGAGCAAAGGCGCTCAGCTTCGTGCGGGTTTTGTCGACGCCCATGGCCTGGCAGGCCACCTCGTCCTCCCGCAGGGCGATCCAGGCCCGGCCGATTCTGGAATCCTGCAGGCGTCGGACGACGAAAATCGTGAACAGCGCCAGCCCGACCATCAGAAAGTAGATGTAGATAATGGACTGGTGGAGCGAAAGATCGAGGCCGAACAGCGACGGCCGGGGGATGTTGGCGATACCGCTGGGGCCGAAGGAGAATTCGTTCCAGTTTTCCAGGATGAGCCGGATGATTTCGCCGAATCCGAGGGTGACGATGGCCAGGTAATCCCCCCGCAGCCGCAGAACCGGAAAGCCCAGCAGGATGCCGAAAAGAAAGCCCATCGCCGCCCCGATGGGCAGCACGGTCCAGAAGCCCAGTCCGAAATGGTGGTTCAGGAGTGCATAGCTGTAAGCCCCAACGGCGTAGAAGGCCACATAGCCCAGATCGAGAAGGCCGGCCAGGCCTACCACGATGTTCAACCCCAGCCCCACCACCACGTAGATGAGCGCTGTGGTCATGATGTTGGTCTGATACATGGAAAACACAAAGGGAAAGAGCGCGACAAACACGGCGGCCGCTATCAGACAGGGAACGTAGATGCGTTTTTGGCGGCTGATGCGTTGAAGGATGGGTACGCGTTCGCCTTCACCGGTTTCAACCTGTTTTTTGCCCAGTTCCTTGCGCTGGATGGCGTAGCGCCACACGAAGGACAAAAAGAAAGTCGCCACGCCGACGTAGAGCAGGCGCTCCCAGCGCCATTCGACGGTGTTGTAGATGGTGTTGACACGGATCACCATGATGGGGAACGTGAGGAACATGAACCACAGTGCCGTGTAAAATGATTTTTTAATTTCCGTGAAGCGCAGCATTAGACTTTATCCGTGTCGGATCGGCCCAGGATGCCCGATGGCCTGAATATAAGAATGAAGACCAGAAACAGAAAGGCGAAGACATCTTCGTAATCGCTGGAGATATACCCGGTGAAAAAGCTTTCCGTCCAGCCCAGCACCAGACTGCCGAGCACCGCGCCCGGCATGCTGCCGATGCCGCCGAGCACGGCGGCAACAAAGGCTTTGATGCCGGCAATGAAGCCGATGTAGTAGTTGATCTGACCGGTGTGCGAGGCGATCAGCACACCGCCCAGAGCGGCGGTGGCCGAGCCGACGATGAACGTCATGGATATGACTTTGTTGACGTCCACCCCCACCAGCATGGCCATATCCCGATCCTGGGCGGTGGCGCGCATGGCTTTTCCGATGCGCGTGAATTTGATCATAAACGTCAAGAGGACCATCACGACGGCGGTGGTGGTGTAGATGAGGATTTCTGAACTCCGCACCAGGTGTGAAACGGGCTCCATGAAGGCGAATTCGGGAATCAGATTGGGAAAAGGCAGAAAATTGGAGGTTTGCGCCAGCAGAACATAGTACTGCAGAAACATGGACATGCCAATGGCACTGATCAGGGCCGACAGCCGGGGGGCGTGGCGCAGCGGCTTGTACGCCACTTTTTCGATGGTAAAACCATAGGATGCCGAATAAATGACGGCGACAAAGGAGGCGATGATCAGGATGGCGATCTGATTCCATCCCATAAGGGAAAGCACACCCGCCACGATCAGGGCGGTAAAGGCGCCGATCATATAGATTTCACCATGGGCGAAGTTGATCAGCTGAATAATGCCGTAGACCATGGTGTAACCCAGAGCGATCAGTGCATAGATGCTTCCTCTCGTCAACCCGCCGAAAAAGAGTTCGATGAAATATTCCATTGGCCGCTGATGTCCCTGAAATCGGAGTCGAATGCCCCTGCTTCGGGTCGCTGTAAAAAGTCAGGGGCCGGGTGGTTGGCCCGTCCCCTGACCGTTGGTGATGCTCAAGGGTTATTTCAGTTCGAAATAGGCGCCGTTCTTGACACGATACATGGAGAAGCCCACGCCGGAGGCGTCACCCTTCTCATCAAAACGGATGGCGCCCAGCGGGGTGTCCACATATTGGGTCCGCAGGGCCTTGGTGATGGCGTCGTAGTCGGTGGAACCGGCGTTTTCGATGCCGTGCAGCAGCGCCAGGGCGGCGGCATAGGCATTCAGGAAAAAGGCGCCCGGATCCTCACCGTAGGCCTGGCGGTGGGCTTCATTGGCGGCGATGGCCATGGGGTTGGAGGACACATCTTTTGGACCGGTGGCGTAGACGCCTTCCGCGTATTTGCCGGCCACCTTGATAAAGGTGTCATCCTTGACGCCGTCATCGGAAATGAAGTAGGCTTTCATTTTTTTGCGTCGCATCTGGGTGACGATTTTCGAGGCTTCCGGGTGGTATCCGCCGAAGATGACCGCATCGGCGTTGCTGCGCTTGATTTTCTGAACCACGGCACTGTAGTCCATGGCGCCGGGGGTGACGCCTTCATAAAGCACCAGCTCCGCCCGGGGGTCCTCTTCGATAAATCCCTTGGCGAATTCGGCCAGCCCTTTGCCGTAGTCCCCCTTGTCATGGAGCACCGCGATCTTCTTGACCTTTAATATGTCCAGCGCGAAATCCACTTCCAGCCGTGCCTGGGCGTCGTCCGAAGCGATGGTGCGGAAGAAATTCGGATAGTCGCCGCTCTGGGTCAGGGCCGGATTGGTCGCCGAGGGTGACATGGTGACGATCTTGGTGTCCTTGTAAATGCCGAGGGCGGCCTTGGTTGCACCGCTGCAGATGTGCCCGAGAACCACGTTCACACCTTCGCCCACCAGTTTGGTCGCCGTGTTGGTGGCCACTTCCGGTTTGCAGACGTCGTCCTCGACGATCAGCTCCACCGGTTTGCCCAGGATGCCGCCCTTGGCGTTGATGTCTTTCACCACCAGCTCGGCGGCCTTGATGGTCGGGATGCCGTAAGAGGCCAGGTCACCGCTGTGCGGTCCGGCCACACCCATTTTAATGGTGTCGGCGGCCAGGACGACTCCACACAGCGTCAGGCTCAGAAAAAAGCAGGTGGCGGCGATCAGCGTCGTTTTGCCAAACAGTTGTTTCTTCATGTGCTTGCTCCTCCTATTGTTGTGTTGCTGTTGACCGTATGCGAAAATTAGAATTTTATAGAACGACCAAGGAGGCGAGTCAAGAAAAATTAAGCGTTTATGTCGGTTGTCATGATTGCGTCCCGTCTGCAAGGCACTATCGATCGGGATTACCGGCGCGAAGAATGCGCGTCCTGTGCATCCGTTTGCTGGGATTTTTTTTTCGGGATCGAAATCGATTCCCTCATCGCCGCAGGCGACGCCGTTTTCCTTTCGACTAGTACAGCGTCCAATAAATGTTATCCCTGATTCTGGCAATTTAACAGTGTCGTCAATGGCGGATCAAGTTAAATAGTCGCCTACATCAGAATCCAGCATCGCTTCATTGCTGAAAAAAATATTGCTGTTTACCCCTTATGCGGATAAGGTTTTGCGGACGGATACGCAAGGCACAGGTGGGAAAATGGCTTCAAAAAAAGTGGGCCTGGTGGTCAAAGCCGACGATGAGGCCCAGCGCAGTGCGGATGAATTGGCGCGCTGGCTGCGGCGCAGAGATATATCCGTGGTCAGGGAAAACATCGCCGCGTTTAACCGCAGCCCGGCCCGGCACCTGTTGTCCAAAGCACCGCAGCCGCTGTTTTGCGTATTCGCCCTGGGAGGCGACGGGACTTTCCTGAGCGCCTGCCGCTGGATCGGGGACAACAAGACACCGGTTCTGGGTGTAAAGTTCGGCGAAGTGGGATTTCTGGCCGGCGTGACCGGAAAGGACCTGTTTCCGGCCGCGGAAGCTGTTTTGGCACAGCGCTACACCGTGAATACCAAAATGCGTCTTCTGGTCCGCGTCATGCGCGAAGGCCAAGAAACAACCCGCGTGACGGTGCTGAACGACGTGGTCATCAACAGAGGGGCCCTGGCGCGCCTCGCCTATCTTAAGACGTATGTGGACGATCAATATCTCACGGAATACCGCGCCGACGGGCTGATCGTTTCCACGCCCACCGGTTCAACCGCCTATGCCCTGGCGGCCGGCGGGCCGGTGATCCATCCGGATGTCGACAGCATTCTGCTGTCGCCGATCTGTCCTTTCACTCTGACCAACCGGCCCTTGATCGTACCGGAGCACGTCACCATCAAGATCAGACCGGCCGAAGGCGCTTCGGACATCATCATCACCTTTGACGGGCAGGCCGGTCTGGAAATCGACGAAAGGGACACCATCGTCGTCGGCAAAAGCCCCCACCCGATCCACATCATGACCCTGCCGGGCTACGACTATTTTGACGTCCTGAAAACCAAGCTGCGCTGGAGCGGGGGGCGGTAAAAGGGTTTTAGTCCGCAACCGCCGTCAACACCTCGTCCAGAATGGAAACCGCCGTGTCGATCTCGGTTTTTGACACCAGCAGGGCCGGTATGAATCGAACCGAATTTTCACCGCAGCCCAGCAGCAGCAGACCCTTTTCAAAGGCCAGGTTGACGGCGGCATCGCGTTCGGCTACTGCCTTCTGCTTCGATTCCCGATCTTTGACCAGTTCGATGCAGAGCATCAATCCCACACCGCGCACGTCACCGATCAGAAGATGGCGCCGCTGAAGCGCCAGCAGCTGCGCTTTGAAATAATCCCCCATCTTTCGGGCGTTCTCGATCAGGCCTTCCTCCAGCAGATCAATGGTGGCCATGGCCGCGCTGCAGGAAACCGGGTTACCGCCGAAGGTTGAAGCATGCGAACCCGGCGCCCAGCTCATGATGTCCCCCCGGGCCACCATGGCACCCAGGGGCATGCCCGAGGCGATTCCCTTGGCCAGGGTAAAAATGTCCGGATCAATGTCGAAGTGTTCACAGGCCAGCATTCGGCCGGTGCGCCCCATGCCGGTTTGGATTTCGTCGGCGACATAAAGGATGCCGAATTCACGGCAGAGCGCCTGAAGCTTCTGATGGAAGCGCCCGGGCGGAACCACATAGCCTCCCTCACCCTGAATCGGCTCCACGAAAATCGCCGCCACCTCTTCCGCCGGCATGGTTCTTTTGAACAGGTCCTCACGAATCCAGTCCACACAATAGGCATCGCACGCCGGGAATTTCAGGTTGTACGGGCAGCGGTAGCAGTAGGCGTAGGGCACATGCGTCACGCCCGGCACCAGCGGTGCGAAACCTTTTTCATGAATGGATTTGGAGGCCGAAAGGGACAGGGCACCCATGGTACGCCCGTGAAAGGAACCGAAAAAGGATATGATCAGAGACCGCCGGGTATGGTAGCGAACCAGCTTGAGGGCCGCTTCGATGGACTCCGCGCCTGAATTGCTGTAAAATACCTTGCGGTCGCTGTCGCCGGGCGAGAAACGGGCGATCCTCTCGGCCAGTTCCGACTGTACGGCATAGTAAAAATCCGTGCCGGACATATGGATAAACTTTTTGGCCTGGGTGACGATCGCCTCCACCACCGCCGGATGCGCATGGCCGGTGTTGCACACCGCGATACCCGATGTGAAATCCAGAAATCGGTTGCGATCGGCGTCCACAACCCCCACACCTTCGCCCCGGTCGATGACCAGAGGATAACCGCGGGTGTAGGAAGGTGAAATAAAGCGCTTGTCTTTTTTCAGGATCTCAGCGGCTTTGGGCCCCGGAAGCCTTGTTGTCAGATGGGGATAAACACGCTCATGCATCTTTTTTTCCTCCTTTGTAATACGAAAAAAGTTCCATAATCATCTGCACCGTATTCTGCATGTCGGTTTGCAGCCACCGAACCACGCCGTCGCCGTCTTTCGTCTTCATGGCCAGCAGCATCTTCTGGTGAAATGCGATATCCCGATATGAAAGCGGCAGCTCCGTCTGCCGCATCAACATATGGAGATAAGGGCTGGTGCGATCCCAGAGATACGCGATCAGTGTCTGCAGCACCGGCATGTCAGCGTCCCGGTACATGGTGTAGTGAAATTGCTTGTTGAGCGAAAGCATCCAGTCGACATCGCCGCTCTCACAGGCACGGATGTACTCCACATGCAGTTTTTCGAGCTGCACAACGGTTTCCGGCCGTCGATCAACAGCGGCCTTGCCGGCCGCCATGGATTCGTTCACCAGACGGATTTCCAGCAATTCCTTCAAATTTCGTTCCGACAGTTCGTTGACCACACTGCCCTTGTTTTTGCGCGTCGTGATCCAGCCCAGCGCCTCCAGCCGCGCGAAAGCCGATCTCACCGGAAAACGGCTGAGGGCCATGCGCCGGGCGACATCCCGGATCAGCAGGGTTTCCCCGGGCCGGATGCGGCCGCTGACAATCGCCTGCAGCAACTGATTGAACACGGCATCCTGCGCGGTGGTGACTTTGACCGGTTCCAGCAGATCATTTGTTATCCGGCGCACGCCCTGCCCGCCGTCGGCGGCGCTCTGAAAATGGCGTTCAAACGTCTTGCGCAGGCTGCGCACGCCGCCGACCGCATCGAGTCCCGCTTTTTCAAACCAGGATTTGACCAGGCGGGTGACGCTGGGGAGACGCAGCGGACCGGATCCCTTGCGGGAACCGAAAACATAATCCTCCGCGACGGGGTCTACTTGAGAGAGATAATACTGGATGGAAAGATACGTGGTTTCATCGACGGGAACCCCCTCGTCCGCGGCACCGTCCATCATCAGCCGGTCGCCGGCGGCGACCGGCATCAGGGCGGCGGCCCGTAAATTCAATATCGCTTTCAGGCCGGCGCCGCTGCGGGTCAACAGATCAAAAAGAAGCAGATCCCGCGGTCGGGTTTTCAATGCATCGCGCACCCGTTCGATGTCCCCCGGCTGTTGAATGGGCTGAACCACGCACTTTTTTATCGGCGGATGCGACGGCATGCCAATTTCCCAACATTTAAATTAACATTGTATGTTAACTAATTTTGTGATTGATATTTATCAAGCGTTTCAGACCGTTCCCACAGATGAATTTATTTTTGACGTAATCATAGAATATTGAGTTGTTACAATCAATAATTTTTTTTCCACTTGCTGCTTTTTTATTGACATAAATCCGGGATATTTATTACTTAACATCCATGGCGGTCCATCCCTTCCCGGATACCGCCGCCCATCAATACTTCGACGCCGGTCCCCTTGAATCGGCGCGGCAGGAAGAGGCATCATGACCATTGTCAAACCCGCACTGACGATTTTAAACGACGAACAGAAGGTTTATCTGCATGCCGGCACGCTGCAGGTCCTGCAGCAGACCGGGGTGCGCGTGGATGCAGCGGATGCCAGAGCCCTTTTCAGACAGGCCGGGTGCCGGGTCCACGACGACCACCGGGTCACCTTTCCGGGAGAGCTGGTGGAATGGGCCATCAGCGCCGCACCGGCCGCGATCGACATTTATGACCGCAACGGGGAACCCGCTTTTCAGCTGGGAAACACGGGCGGCCATCCCACGCGCTTCGGCATCGGGGTCACCAATCTCTATTATCAGGATCCGGCAACCGACCGGCTGATCCCGTTTGAGCGGCGGCATGTCGCTGCAGCCGCACTACTGGGCCAGGTACTGCCGGCGTTTGACGTGGTGTCCACCCCGGGGGTTCTGAAATCTCTCCCGCCGCTTAAAGGCGAAACGCTCTGTCTGCTGGAGATGATGGCCAACACCGTCAAGCCGCTGATCCTGCTGGTCTCGGACCACACCGCTTTCCGCCCGGTCCTGGATCTTGCCGCCCACCTGGGGCCGACCCTGCCGGAAAAACCCTTTCTGCTCCCTTACATCAACCCCATCACGCCGCTGGTGATCAACCGTGAAACCAGCCAAAAAGCAATGATCACGATCGAAAGCGGCCTGCCGTTGATCTACAGCAACTACGGCATGTCCGGCGCGACCGCACCCATCACGGCCGCAGGAACCCTGGCGGTGCTGAACGCCGAACTGCTGGCCGGCCTGACGCTTTCACAACTTGTCCGACAGGGTGCCCCGGTTGTTCTCGGCAGCCTGCCGGCCGTCTTTCACATGCGCCACATGGAGCAGACCTACACGGAACAGACCATGCTGTTGAATCTGGCATGTGCCGAGATGATGGCCCACTACGACCTGCCGCACATCGGCACTTCCGGCAGCGGGCCGGGGTGGGGTCCGGATCTGATCGCCGCCGGCCTGCTGTGGATGAATCACCTCACCACCTGTCTGGGCAAGGTGGGACTGGCCCCCTTCGTGGGCGGCAACCTGGGGTCAATTGTCTTTTCTCCGGCCTCCGTCGTCTGGTCCGATGACATTATTCGGCAGTCCCTGCGCTTTGCAAACGGATTTTCGATGGATGCAGCGGCGCTCGGCCTGGAAGAAATTCATCACGTAGGACCGGGCGGCGATTTTCTGACCGCCCAGTCGACGCTGGCCCGGTGCCGGGAGGAAAGCGGCGGCAGCGGCATCTGGCCGCTGCTGAGCTGCGCCCAGTGGCTGGAGCAGGGGATGCCGCGGGCGGAAGCCCGTTTAAAAGCGCATACCGCTGAACTGCTGCGCCATGCCGCACCGCCGGCGGATCACCGGGCGGTCCTGGAGCAGGGTGAAGCCTTTATTCATCATTTACGCGACAAACACCAAAAGGAATGAGATGAAAAGAAATCTTCATGCCGGCCGGCGGCATCTATCCGGCCTCGGCCTGTCCATCTTGAGCGATGATGCGCTTGATGACATCCATCTTGCAACACTGGAACTGCTCGCGCACACCGGCATTTTCGTGGAAAGCGAAGCCGCCCGGGCCTGCTTCGCCGGCGGCGGCGCGCGGATCGACAATGCCACCGGCATTGTCAAAATACCGCCCCATGTGGTGGAAGACGCCATTCAATCGGCGCCCTCCAGCATTATCATGGCGGGCCGCAATGCCGCGCGGGACATCATCCTGGAAAGCAATCGGGTTCATTTCACCAATTTCAGCGAAGGGGTTAAAATCAACGATCCTTTCAGCGGTGAAAACCGCGAACCCGTCAAACAGGATCTGGTTAACGCCGCCCGGGTCATCGACTTTCTGGATGAAGTCGACTTCTGTGAAAAAGCGGTGGGCGCCCACGATGTGCCCCAGGCCACGGTGCCGCTGCACAATGCAGAAGCCTTTCTTACCAACACGACCAAGCACTGCGCCTTCGGCCCCGGAAACGGCCGGCTCCTGCGCAAAATCCGGCAGATGGCGGCCCTGATCGTCGGCGGTCCGGAACAGCTGACGGAACGTCCCATCGTCTCTTTCACCACCTGTCCGGTCAGTCCGTTGAAGCTGATCAACGAATGCTGTGAAATTATCATGGTATCGGCGGAAACAGGCTCCATCTGCAATATCCTGTCGATGGCCATGGCCGGCGGCACCGCGCCGGTCACCCTGGCCGGCACGCTGGTCACCCACAATGCCGAAATCCTGGGCGGTCTGACCCTGGCCCAGTTGACATGCAAAGGCGCCCCGGTTATTTACGGCAGTTCAACAACCGCCATGGATTTGAAGCTGGCCCAGGCGTCGGTGGGCACACCGGAGTGCGCGCTGATCAGCGGCGCCGTCGCCCGGCTGGCGCGCTACTACGCCCTGCCCAGCTATGTCGCCGGCGGATAGGGCGACGCCACCGTGTCCGATGTCCAGACAGGCCACGAAAAAACCTTGACCGGCTTGATCCCGGCGTTGGCAGGAGCCAACATGATCTACGGTCTGGGGATGCTTGAAAGCGGCCTCACCTTTGATTTCGGACAGCTTGTCGTTGACTGCGAATTCGCCCGCATGATCAAACACACCGTCAACGGCTTCGCGGTCAACGATGACACCCTCGCGGTGGATGTCATCCGCAGCATCGGCCATTTCGGTGATTTTTTGAGCCATGCGCACACGTTCAAGGGCATGCGCTCCCAGTCGCGGCCGACCCTCATTGAACGCAGAGGCCGCGCCGGCGGCGAAAATAAAGGCGGCGACATGTATCGGCGGGCCATCGAAGCGGCACGGCACATTATCAAAACCCATCAGCCGGAGCCCCTGCCCCGGGAGGTCGTCGACGGCATTCGAAACCTTGTAATCGAAACGGAAAAAGAAAATGAAAAGTAAAGTCCTGACACGCATGGGTGACGGGGAGCGCATTCGCATGGACGTTTCCCGGTTGAAAGATGAAATTCTCAAAGGATCCGCTGACGCCGCGGAAAAGGCTGAAGTGGCGCCGCTGAACGAAAGCGACGCAGCGCATCTATTGGACATCGTGACCGAACCGGAGCGTATTGTGAGCGTTCTACCGGGTGAGGAAGTCATCGTGACGGACGACGGTTGCTCCATGAGCTTTTACGCCGGCCAGGAAAGCTCGGGCATCGGTCTGCCCCTGAGCCGTCTGCAGGCGGTTCTGGCCTACGAACGCGTCTGCGGCGCCGACTCAACATCCTTGGGCCACAGTGATTACAGCTACAAGCCGGTCAAACCCATTGTCAATTTTGAAATGAACGACTACTACACCATTTCCACAATGACCACCGCTCCTTTCCTTTACGGGGCCCAGCCCAACATGGGCCTCTACTTCCAGCCGGACGGCCCCTGCCCGAACCCATCGGTGCTCTTTTCGGCCGGGGACATCCCGGGCGCCCGCCAGGCCCAGGAAGATGCCGCGGCCCAGCTCGAGGATGATCTGATTTTTGTGGGCCGGGAGCTCGCCGGCGTCGGCTGCGAGGGCCTCAATTTCGACACAGCCGGCTCGGCCGGAGACGCCGAGTTTGCGGCCGTCCTGAGGGCGGTGACGGCCCTGAAGCGCGCCGTGCCCGATCTGCCGATCATCATGGGGGCCGCCGGTGATTTCGTGATCGGCATGCACGGCGAAATGGCGTTTAACGGCGCGCGCATCGCCGGCATGTACCCGCACCGGCAGGCGGCTGTGGTCGAATCCGCCGGTGCCGATATTTTCGGTCTGGCCGTGGGCACGGACACGGAACAGACCGTGGTCTGGAACATCGCCCGAACGGTGACCATGCTCAAAGCCGCCCGGAAAGCAACCACGATTCCCATCCACGTCAACGTCGGCATGGGGGTGGGTGGCGTGCCCATGATGGAAGAAACCCCGATCGACAGCGTAACCCGTGTTTCCAAGGCCCTTGTTCAGATCGGCAAGGCGGACGGCTTGTAGATCGGTGTGGGCGAACCTTTTGGGATGCACATCGCTCATATTCTGGCTTCATGCATGGGCGGCATCCGAACCGCCGGAGATCTGGTGGCATGGATGCAGCTGACCCGCAAAATGAGAATCGATGAAGCCAAATCCTATGTAGCGGGCAAACTGGGCGTGGATCCCATCGATCTGACCGACGAAGAAGTCATGCGCCCCATTCGGGAAGAGCGCGGCATCGGCACAATCACCGCCATTTCCGGAAGTCCCAAAGGAATCCGCGCCAAACAGCGGACGGCGGCGCTTCTTGAGATCCCGATCCGGTCGGTGGATCTGTTTCACCGCCAGATGTAGACATCACGAAACATTTGCCACCTTGGGTTGCTTGTGCTATGGTTTACACGAGCAACATCGGCCGCCTTCTTTTTTCCGCCAACGAAAAAAAAAGGGCGTCAAAGCGTTCGGCTGGAACCCATCAGCAAGGAGGTAACGATGCACAACCGGATTATGAACTACGACACGCTGCTGAAGGTCACCAGGGCCATGTCCATGTCACGGGATACCGAAAAAGTGGTTCAGATTACGGTGGAAAGTGTCAAGGAAACCCTGGGCGTGAAAGGCTGCGCTCTGTTTCTCACCAATTCGACCTCCAAGGAGCTGGAAGTGGCGGCCTCCTGCGGATTGAGCAGGCACTACCTGAACAAGGGACCGGTGAGCTCCGCGCATTCCATCTCGCAGTCCCTGACGGACGGGCCCGTGGCCATTTACGATGTTTCCGACGACCCCCGCATTCAGTACGCCGATGACGCCCGCAAAGAAGGCATCCGCTCCATTTTATCGGTCCCCATCTTCGTCCGCGGGGATATCATCGGCGCCATGCGCGTTTATACCGAAGAGCCATGGGAGTTTACGCTTGAGGATGTCAATTTTGTGCAGGCCCTGGCGCAAATCGCGGGCATCCTGGTGGACACCACCCGTTTGATAAAGGGGCAGAACGAGTACATCGATACCCTGGCCACGATGAAAGAAGCCAGGGAAATGTAGCGCCGTTCGGCCGGCGGAACCGCCGCAACGCCGGGGGGATTGAACCGGCCGCTTAAACCAACTGCAAAAAACGCCGGGCTTGAACGATCCGGAGGTTGTATGTATTTCATCGGCAATTTTGTCCACGCCACCCATCAGGAGGAAGTGCAGGAGGAAGACCGCCGCAATGGTGAATTTACCATGATTATCGATGCGGAAAGCCCTTACGCCGCCATCCGGAAATTCAGAGAGCGCATCACTGCCTACCGCCAGACCACGGATTTTTTCCAGGGCGACTGCGCCGTATTCCTGATTCATCTGTTCGAATTCGACATGTTCCCGGTTGAAGAGGCGATGATGCTCAACTTCAAGTCCGTCGCCGGCGACCCGCTTATGCCTTTCATCCGCTGTACAATGCCCACCGAAACAGCGGGCACCTGCCGGATTTTCGACTGGAAAAACAATGCACCGGAGATCGACGGCCGGCAGGAAAAACTGTTCCTGCAGTTCGAGGGAAAGCGGGCCGAAGCAATCCAGGCGCCGGAGGCGGATATCCAGCCCTATAAATAAAACAGCCGGCCGCGGCTCTTTAAAAAAATCCGCGGCCGGCTGTTTTATTTATTGTTTATTGTTTATGCATTTTTGTATGGAAATGGGAAGACACTGTCGTCTCCCGCGGTTTTTTGAACCCTTGACCCCTAGTACCGCGTCTCATAAGTGTTGTTTCTGATTTTGGCAATTTAACAGTGTCGTCAATGGCTGCTCAAGTCAAATCACAATATTCAAATACCAATGTTCAAAATCGCAAACGAAACGCGGAGCAGTTGTTTGTTATTTGGTGCTTGAGATTTGAGATTTATTTGTTATTTGGTACTTGAGATTTG
>Ga0180434_10006268_pt1 | contig 13729 bp, 12 predicted proteins | sample SS_ome_7_FD_132453 | JGI IMG/M metagenome (GOLD analysis project Ga0180434, IMG submission 132453) | Hypersaline lake sediment archaeal communities from the Salton Sea, California, USA - SS_1_D_2 metaG | ecosystem: Environmental > Aquatic > Non-marine Saline and Alkaline > Hypersaline >... | reverse complement strand
TCACCCACGCGGCGTTGCTGCGTCAGGCTTTCGCCCATTGCGCAAAATTCCTTGCTGCTGCCTCCCGTAGGAGTCTGGGCCGTATCTCAGTCCCAGTGTGGCTGGACATCCTCTCAGACCAGCTACCCGTTATCGGCTTGGTGGGCCATTACCTCACCAACTACCTGATAGGACGCAAGCCCCTCCCCCGGCGCCTTGCGGCTTTGGCGACAGGTCTTTACTCCTGCCGCATCATGCGGTATTAGCTCCGGTTTCCCGGGGTTATCCCCCACCAAGGGACAGGTCACTTACGCGTTACTCACCCGTTTGCCACTAGGATGAAAACCGAAGTAAACATCCCCGTTCGACTTGCATGCATAAGGCACGCCGCCAGCGTTTATCCTGAGCCAGGATCAAACTCTCAGTCCAAAGAACCTTACTTCCTTCCACTATCCAGTTGTTAAGGTGCTGACAAACGGTCAGTATAGACACTTCTGGTTAGGTTGTCAAGTCCCGCCGAGGTCACGCCACGATGCACATCACCCTGCGCCCGGCTGCAGACGCCTATTGCCAACCCGTCACCTATCACTACCATCCAGGCATGCAGCTCCGGTTACCCCTCGGGGGTATGGTGTCGCGCGTGTTGAACTCGGGATACCCAAGTGCTATACTTGCACCCGTTTGGAGGTGCTCAGATGGCGGTCCGCATAACGACACTCAGTGAGAACACGGCGCAGCTAGGCTTCCTGGGCGAGTGGGGACTCAGCGTCCTTATCGAAACGGACACGAAGAAGGTCCTGCTCGATACCGGCATGAGCATCTCCGCCGTGCAGAACGCTGACCTCTTGGGCTTCGATTTCTCGACACTTGATGCGATCGTGCTGAGCCATGCTCACGCCGATCATACCGGCGGCCTCCGGGATGTCCTGAGGCGGGTGCGGAAGGAGATAGAGGTCGTTGCCCATCCCGACATATGGATACCCAAGTACGTGGTGTTCGGAGAATGGAGACGCTATGCCGGGATGCCCTTCCTGCGCGAGGAGCTCGAAGCAATGGGCGCTCAGTTCACGCTGACGGCGGAGCCCTACAGGGTGTGCGATGAGGTCATGACCACCGGCGAGGTGGCCATTACCGTCGACTTCGAGCCGATCGACGACAGGCTCTGTATCAAGCTGGGTGATGAGCTCGTTCCTGACCCGATGACCGACGACCTGGCGGTGGTAGTCAGGACGGGTGAAGGGCTGGCACTGATAACCGGGTGTGCGCACCGTGGTATCGTCAACACGGTCCGCCATGTCCAGAACATCACCGACGGCGAGTACATACACACCATTCTCGGCGGCACACACCTTCACCTTGTCCCGCAGGAGCGCATCGACAAGACCATCGCTGAGCTGAGGGAGCTGGGCCTGCAGAGGCTGGGGGTATCCCATTGTACGGGGTTTCACTCGGCTGCCGCACTGGCCAGAGAGTTCGGGGAGATCTTCTTCACCAACAACGCGGGCACGCAGCTGATGCTGGAGTAGGGTGGGAAAGCGCCGGGAGACCCGGCCACGGGCGCCTGCATCTGCATAGTTGTCCAGCTCGCCCACCGGAAAGCCCTTTCCGGTCGACGTTGTCCCGCTGAATGGCCGTACGCCTCAGGTTGAACGCGAGGCGGTAGCACGCTATACTTGGTTTGGCCGTGAAGTACTGCGTTGTGATAATCGACGGTGCTGCCGGGAGACCCCTCGCAGCCCGGGGCATGAAGACGTGCCTCGAACTCGCGCAGATACCCCATCTCGACCGGATGGCTTCCGAAGGGCACTTGGGCATGGTTCGTACCGTGCCCCCGGGTATGGAGCCGTCGAGCGCGTGTGCCTGCATGTCCATCATGGGCTACGACCCCAGGGTCTACTATGGTGGCAGGAGCGCGATCGAGGCCGTAAGCATGGGACTGCCTATCCAGGACGGGGAGGTGGGCTTCCGGTGCAATCTGGTCTCCGTCGTGGACGGCAAGATGCGGGACTATAGCGGGGGCCACATCGGCGACACAGAGGCCAGGGCTCTCATCGGCGCTGTGCAGGAAGCGCTGGGATCTGAGGACATCTGTTTCCACCCCGGCGTTGGCTACAGGCACCTGTGCAAGATGAAGGGCCATGAGGAGACGTTGCAGGCGAGCTGCACGCCACCCCACGACATACCGGACAGGCCGATCCACGATTTCCTGCCGGCGGGGCCGGGAAGCGAGCTGTTGAAGGACCTGATGGAACGCTCGGTCGACGTGCTCGGGCGACACCCGGTGAACGAGGCGAGGGTATCGCGAGGCGAGCTTCCCGCCAACATGGTCTGGCTGTTCTGGGGCAGCGGCGTGGTCCCGCAGCTTCCAAGCTTCGAGGAGGCCTACGGCCTCAAGGCGGCGATGACATCGGGCGTCGACCTGCTGAAGGGGCTGGCGATTATGGCTGGGGTCAGGGTGCTGGACATAGCGGGCGTCACCGACGGGCTGGACAATGACCACTCGGCCCAGATCGATGGTGCCCTGAAGGCGCTGCAGACCGACGACCTGGCCTTTGTCCATATCGAGGCGCCCGACGAGGCAGGTCACGCGGGGACTATCGACGAGAAGGTCAAGGCAATCGAGGACATTGATCGCCTCGTCATGGGGCGGTTGTTTACCGAGAAGGGCCTCCCGCTGCGGGTGCTCGCTATGCCCGACCATCCCACCCCCATCGAGGTGCGGACGCACACGGCTGATCCTGTGCCGTTCGTGATGTGGGGTGAGGGCCTTCAGGGATCGGGAGCTACCGCTTTCAGCGAGGAACAGGCCGGTGACAGCGGTATCTTCATCGAAGAGGGACAGGAGATAATGAGAGAGCTACTCGGGAGCTAGGAGCGGGGACATGGCGCTGATTGTTCAGAAGTACGGTGGAAGCTCGGTAGCCGACGCGGGCAAGATCAAGAACGTGGCCCGCCGTGCCATGACGGCCGAGCAGGCCGGCAACCAGGTCGTCGTCGTGGTGTCGGCGATGGGTAAGACGACGGACAGTCTGATCAAGCTCGCCAGCCAGGTGACCGACCATCCCGACGAGAGGGAGCTCGACGTCCTGCTCTCGACCGGCGAGACCGTATCCAGCACGCTGCTGGCCATGTCGCTGAGGGCTATGGGGGCCGAGGCGGTGAGCCTGAGCGGGGCCCAGGCGGGCATAAAGACCGACTCGGTCTACAGCAAGGCGCGGATTATGAAAGTGGACCCGGAGCGCATGCACCGCGAGCTGGACAAGGGCAGGATCGTGATAGTCGCCGGCTTCCAGGGCATAACCGAGGATATGGACATCACGACACTTGGCCGGGGCGGCTCGGATACCACCGCCGTGGCATTGGCGGTTGCCCTCGGAGCCGACAGGTGCGAGATATACACGGACGTCGAGGGCGTCTACACGTCCGACCCGCGCATGGTCCCCAACGCACACAAGCTCGATGAGATAGGCTACGAGGAGATGCTGGAGCTGGCGTCCAAGGGTGCCAAGGTCATGCACTCGCGGGCCGTGGAGCTGGGCGAGCTGTACCAGATGCCGATACTGGTAGCATCGAGCTTCGTGGACGCACCGGGCACTCTCATTCACGGAGGTGGTTCAATGGAAGCGAAGAACAAAGTGCGAGGAATCGCGCATGACCTCAGCGTGGCCAAGGTGACGGTAGTGGGCGTGCCCGACAAGCCGGGAATTGCCAGCGCTCTGTTCGAGCCCGTGGCGAAGGCCAACATCTCGGTGGATACCATAGTGCAGAACGCGAGCAGGGAAGGAATCACGGACCTCACCTTCACTATTGCGAAGAGCGACCTGAATAAGGTGATGAAGCTCATAGAGCCCGCTGCGAAGAAGCTCGGGGCACGCGAGTGCGTGAGTGACGCCAACGTGGCCAAGATAAGTGTCGTGGGCTCGGGGATACAGACGGCGTCGGGCTACGCGGCGAGGATGTTCACGGCGCTCTCCAAGGCGGGGATCAACATCGAGCTGATCAGCACCTCCGAGATCAGGATAACCTGCATTATCGACGAGTCACAGACCAGCGACGCCGTGAACGCACTGCACAAGGCGTTCAGGCTGGATACCGGTGCGCAATAGATGAAGCAAGGGGAACTGTCGATCGCACGAAGCGGACAGTTCCCCTTGTATGCTCTCCTGGCTATAGCTTAGACGGAGACTACCTCCACCACCTCGGGCACCTGCTCCTTTATGACCCTCTCGACGCCTTGCTTCAGCGTCATGGCCGCCATAGGGCAGCCCCCGCAGGCCCCCGTGAGCTTGACCTTTACCGTCCCGTTCTCGACGTCGATCAGCTCGACGCCTCCGCCGTCCCTCTCCAGGACGGGCCTTATCTGGCTGAGGGCGGCCTCCACCTTCTCTTTCATTCTGACCTCCACGTGTTCGCGGTACGCCGCGTTCGAAGTCTACCTTATCATCGGCTTGAACTTATTGTCAATACGGGGGTATACGCGCTCGTGCGGTATAATGGGGCGGGATGGACGGCGTAGCCGGTGACATGAGAGGCAAGGCGGTCAGGATAATCCTGCTGCTCGCGTCGGTTCTGTTCGTAGTCGGCGTGCCCGTGCTGCTGGTCAGCAGCAACCTTCGGGCGGCGGTCAACGAGGTCCGGCTCTACGAATACGGCTTCAATAAGTACGACGTCGATATGGCTGTGGGGCTGAGCCAGGAGGAGCTGCGGGATGTCGCCGTGCAGTTCATCGAGTATTACAACAACGACGAGGAGTACCTGGATATCGACCTGTTCAACGACCGCGAGATCGAGCACATGAAGGACGTCAAGGGGCTGATCAGGCTCGACTACCGCGTTCAGATCGGGTGCGCGGCGTACATGGGGGCCTTCATTCTCGCGGGCTTCGCCCTTGCCCGGCACCGGTTCTGGAGACTGCTCGCCGGGCGGCTGGTCTGGGGCGGGTTCTTCACCATCGCGGTGCTCATCGTGCTGGGCATCTGGGCGGCGGTCGATTTCGAGAGCATGTTCCTGGTGTTTCACCTGGCCAGCTTCAGCAACGATCTCTGGATCATGGGGCCCGGCGATACCCTGCTGCCGATGTTCCCCGAGGGGTTCTTCAACGAGGCGACGCTGTTCGTAGCGGGCGCGACCTTGGTGGAAGCGCTGCTGCTGGGTGGTATCGGCTGGGGTATAGTCAGGTTTCTGCGAAATCGAGGGGGTATTCCCCGGCGAACGGCTAATGGCAGGACGCGCAGCTGGTGGCGGTGCAACCGGCGCAGCTGCTGCCGCCGGCTACGGGGGTAGGGGACTCGCCGTCGGAGCCCTTAGCGAAGGCGGCGAACACAGAGAGGACACGTCCGGCTTTGTTACCGCAACGCTTGCACTCGGCGGGCTCGCTCGACAGGCTCATCGGGCGCATCATCTCGAACTTGAGCCCGCAGTCACCGCACTTGTACTCGTAGAGCGGCATACCCTTGTTCCTCACTTTGATTGTAGCACCCGGCGTAGCTGAGAGTCAACGCGCCGCGCTCCCGGACCCTCGCTCCTGACGGGTAGCGGGGAGCATCCGCTCCCCGAGCGAATTCGAACCCACCTCCCCCCTGTCCTGCCATCGAGCGTTGGTGGTGCCCACCCGCCCACCCACGGGAGTTGCACTCCTGGACCCGCGCTCTTCGGGAGGGTAGGGCATTCGCCCTCGGATGCCGGCGGCTAGCCGGGGAGCCCCCGATTTGCCATCGGGCGTTGGGTGCCCGTGTAGGGGCGACTCGCCGAGTCACCCCTACGACATGCGACGTTGCGTTTGCCGATCGCGCAACGGGGGCCACACGCCCGAATCCCTCGCTCCAACCTGGCCCGTGTCTTCGGAGGCGAAGCCGAGGCGTGTATGGGTGGGCATATCCCACTTGACACATTGTCCCACCAATGGTATTATCATCGTGCTATGAAGAAGAGACTGATAAGGGACACGGCATTCGAGATGGTTGCAGATGGTGTCAGGCCGGACGCTAAGAAGCGCGTAGTATTACCGAAGTCCGCGGTCGCGGAGGGGGTTACCTACCACATATACCGGAACAGCTACGGGCAGATCATCCTGGACCCACAGGTGACAATCCCCGCCTACGAAGCCTGGCTGTTCGAGAACCCTGAGGCCCTCGCCGCGGTGAAACGGGGGCTGGTGGAGTCGGCGGAGGGCCGGACCAGGAGCCTCGGATCATTCGCAGAATACGCCGACGATGAATCGTGAGCTGGTCTTCACGGAGACCGCCGACGAGCAGTACGGCCGTCTGCTGGGCGATCCGGCGAGCAGGGGCGTACTGAAGCAGGTACAGAAGACCCTGGCCTTCCTCGAGACGAACCCGCGCCACCCCTCCTTGAGAACCCACGAGTACAGGTCCATCCGAGGGGCCAATGGCGAGAAGGTGTGGGAGGCGTATGTGCAAGGCAAGACCCCGGCGGCCTACAGGGTCTTTTTCCACTATGGACCGGACAGGGACGACGAAGGAAAACGGATACCGGTCATCACCATCGTAGCCATCACCCCCCACCCGTGATCCCCCTAGTCGGGTAGCGGGGAGCATTTGCTCCCCGAGCGAAGCGCAACCCGCCACCCCCGCCCCCCGTCCTGCCATCGAGCGTTGGTGGTGCCCACCCGCCCGCCCACGGGAGTTGTACTCCCGAGCCCTCGCTCTGTATGGGTAGCCAGGGAGCATCCGCTCCCTGGCCCGTGTCTTATCGAGCGTTCTTGCGTCGGGCTGCCCTATGCGGACGGTCTAGGGTGTGATGGACCGATTGGGGTTCGGGGGCGAAGCCCCCGAGGCGTGTATGGGAGGGAGGGTGGGAAGAACAACGTTTGCCTGCCGGGCCGGACGGCCCTACTTGCCTTCCAGCGTCTCATGTAGGTTGCGCTCAAGCGCGGCGAGCAGCCTTGCGGGAGAGCCCTCAGGGTACCGCTCGGCGTAGGGCCTCATCAGGTCTGCGCCCTCACGATAGGCGTCGGCAGCCTCCTCGTGATGGCCCGAAGCCCGAAGGAATGTGCCCAAGGAGAGTAGCGACACAGCGAGGTCGGGTTCGAAGCGGGTGGGGCTGGCCTCAGCGAGGCGGCGGCGAATGTCAATAGCCTCTCGGATAGAGGCGAATACGCTGTCGATGTCACCGGTGGGACTCAGGATGATGGAGAGGTAGTTGAGACCCCTGGCGAGGTCGGGTTCGAAGCGCGCAGGGTTGTCCTTGGCGAGGCGGCTGTGAATGTCGACGGCCTTCTGGATGGCTTCGAGAGCGCCCTGGGTATCTTCGGCTTCGACGTGGCGTTCGGAAAGAATGGTGTAGCTCTTGGCGAGATAAGGTTCAAAGCGTACTGGGTTGGCCTTGGCGAGGCGCTCGTAGAGTTCGACGACATGCTTGCTGGCTTGGAGCGCGCCCTCGGTGTGCCCGGTTTCCCTGCGGCGATCGGAAAGGTTGTTAAGGGTCACAGCGAGATGGGGGTCGAAGCGATCTGGCCTAGCCTTGGCGAGGCGACTATACAGTGCGACTGCCTCTTGGATGGCTTCGATTGCGCCCTTGGTGTCTCCGATCTCGCTGAGCCTGAGGGACAGGTTGTTGAGGCTTGAGGCGAGATCAGCCGCGAAATGAACTGGGTCATGCATTGCTAGACGGCGATCAATATCAACGGCCTCTCGTATAGCAGCGAGCGCGCCCTTAGTGTCTCCGGTATCACTGAGGCTCATGGAGAGATTGTTGAGGCTGGTGGCGAGATGCGCCTCGAAACGGGTCGCGTCGTTCCTGAAGAAACGCCGGTGAATATGGACGGCCTCCTCGATGGCGCGAAGCGCCCCCGTGTTGTCTCCGGCGTTTCTGAGGCAGCCGCAGAGGTTGTTGAGACTCAAGGCGAGGTCGGGTTCGAAACGAGTGGGATCGGCCTTGGCTAGGTGGCGGAGCTTGTCGACGGCTTCCTGGATAGCGGCAAGTGCCGAATTCGCTTGTCCTGATATGGCAAGATGAGCTGACAAGAAGACTAGCAGATTAGCCTTCTCTGCTTCGTCTTGGGCGAGCTGGAGAAGGACACGGCACGCCGTGATGGCCGCATCTGTGAGTCCCATAGGAAGCCGGGTGTCCGCAATGTGAAAATGGATGAGCCTACATCGGTCTGGTCGGCGCTCTACTGCTCTTGGGAGCCACCGGCTTAGGCGTTCTTCTTGCAGGCCGAGCACGGCCTCTGCATCGTAGGCCAGCCGGGCGAAGCGGTTGAGGCCGCCCTCGATGTCCCCCTCCAGGGCCGCCCACACCAACTCCGGCGCAGTCCGCTCCCTCTTTGCGAGCGCCTGCACCGTCAGGGCGGCGGCCACGATATCGGGCTTGGGCGCTTGGACCGCACCATCTGTGAGGATACCCGCCTGCTGCAGGTCGATCTCCAGGTCTTTGTCTTTGGGCAAGCCCAATCGGAGGAGGTCGTTCTTCGCAAGCTCTTCGATTCGCTCTATCGTTAGCTTATCGGCGATTGCAGCCATAGCGAGCAGGCGCGAGTAGGCATGCGGATCGGGCACGTTCGCGCCGCGTGCGATGCGTTGTAGCCGTGCGATCTCCCGCTCGGCCAATTGCTCTACGACTTGGCGTCCGGTGTACCTGACAACACTGTCGGTGGGATTGATGGCGCTGTGGAGCGCCGCCGCGACCACGAACAGGGCGCGGCTGTTCTCCGGGGCTTGCCTCAGCCATTCGGCGAGCGCCTCCTCCGATACGGGATTCGGCTTTGTTCCATAGCGCTTCGAAGCCTCGTCGAGCGCCGTAAAGTATACTTGATAGGCGGCACACTCGTCCGTCGGTTGTAGCGCCAATTGCTGTGCATCGACGATGTCAACTGCGTTCGCGCTGTCTACTTCGTCGTCCCATCGGGATCGGTCTTGGCGACTAAGGAAGAGAACACGGACTGGATGCTCGGCTACCAGATTGGCGAGGTCGCTCAGTAGCTCGATCGCTCCCTCCCGGTTCTCCTCCGGGTAGTCGACGATTATGAGTGTGCCCTTCTTCGCCATGGGGAAGGAATGTGGCTTGCTAAGATTCACGAACCCGGCAGCCCATTTCGACTTGCCCAGCTTGTCTGCGAACTGAGCGGCGAGGCGGCTCTTCCCCACCCCACCCTCGCCGGTGACGAACTTGACGGATACGGCCGGTCTGGAATTGGCCCACTCGTCCAACTCGGCTATCTCTTGCTCGCGGCCCGCGAAATCGGAGATACGCGTGTGCCAACTGAGAAGTGCGAGGTCAACCGGATTGTCCACAAGGTCGCGCCATGGCACCTTGAGCGCATCCAGGAGCTGCGCGTCAAACTTCGCCGACTTTGGGCCGATGTGGGCGATGCTGACGGCGGTGAAGCTGAGCTGGAAGTTGGCTAGCGACTGCGATATCGGGGCTATGCTGAACATGGCACCTGCACGACTGTCGAGTATGTGATTGGAAGCCGCGCCATATTATCGCTCAACCGTTGCCTCTCGTCAATGGCTGCGTTGGCTTCTCGGGTCTAGTGGGGGCCTCGGGGGCTTCGCCCCCGAGACGCATGTGGGTGGGAGGGCGGGCCCTCTAACACCGGATGGCACTGGGAGGTGGTATGGGGGACGCGCCGAACGAGCGCCCCGTTTGACAACCCCTTCGTGCGGTTGTAGAATCCCGCGTTGGTGGGTTACATGCGAAGCCATTACGACGTGGTCATCGTTGGCAGCGGGCCCGCCGGCATATTCGCTGCCATTGAGCTGGCACAGTCAACGAACCTCTCGGTCCTTCTACTGGAGAAAGGCAAAGACCTCGATCTCCGCAAGTGCCCTATCATCGGCAGAGAGCTGAGCTGTCCGCCGTGCCATCCCTGCGGGCTGGTGAGCGGCTGGGGCGGTGCGGGAGCCTTCAGTGACGGCAAGCTGACGCTCTCTCCCCGGGTGGGCGGCCAGCTCGAGCTGTACCTGGGGGCCGAGAAGGCCGCCGAGCTGATCCAGTACGTCGATGATGTGTACCTTCGGTTCGGTGCGCCGCCGGAGATATACGGGACGGGCCCCGGCGTGGACGAGCTGGCGAGGCGGGCGGAGGCGGCGGGCATGGAGCTGGTGCCGGTGCAGATCAGGCACATGGGCACCGAGTCCTGCCGCGAGGTGCTGGAGCGGATGCAGGGCTTTCTCGGGGGCAAGATCGACAGCCGGACGGAGGCCACGGTCACGTCGATCCTGACGGAGAACGGCACGCTGAGGGGTGTGGAGACCGAGGACGGGCAGACGATCGAGGCGAAGTACGTCATAGTCGCCCCCGGCAGGGAAGGGGCCGACTGGCTGCTAAAGGAGGCCGACCGGCTGGAGCTGACGCTGCAGCGTAATCCCGTGGACATCGGCGTGAGAGTCGAGCTGCCCATGTCGGTGCTCGAGGAGGTGACCGACGTCCTGTATGAGGTCAAGCTCCTGTTCGAGTCACCGACGTTCGGCAACAAGGCGAGGACCTTCTGCATGTGCCCTGCGGGCGAGGTCACAATGGAGACCACGGGCGGGGACGATCAGGTCATCACCGTTAACGGCCACAGCTACTCCCACCGCAAGACCGAGAACACCAACTTCGCTCTGCTGGTGAGCGCCAACTTCTCGCCGCCGTTCCGCGAGCCTATCGCGTACGGGAGGTATCTGGCCCGCTTGGCCAACATGATCAGCGGCGGGGTGATAGTGCAGAGGTGGGGCGATTTCGTGGAAAGGCACCGGTCGAAGCCTGAGTCCATAGAGGAAGGCGGGGTCGAGCCTACGCTGAGGAGCGCGACGCCCGGTGACCTGGCGTTCGTGATGCCTTTCCGCATCATGACCGTTATCAGCGAGATGATGATGGCCATGGACAGAATGACGCCCGGCGTTGCATCGCCCGACACGCTCATGTACGGGGTCGAGGTCAAGTTCTACTCGTCCCGTCTCGATCTCACCGACAACCTGGAGACCGAGCTGACGAACCTGTTTGCGGTAGGGGACGGCGCCGGCGTCAGCAGGGGCCTGATTCAGGCTGCGGCGTCAGGTGTCGTGGCGGCGCGGGAGATTGCGAACAGGGCCGCTTGATCGATCATCCGGGCAATCCTCGATGTATGGCAACTTCCAGTATTATGTTCTCAGGCAGTTGGACGGGGATAGGGTGTGTTCATGGATCGTGAGCTAGACCGAGATGTGGCGGTAGACGTCTCCGATGTCAGCAAGTCCTTCGGCGACAAGACGGTTGTCGATGACGTATCCTTCGACGTGAAGCGCGGCGAGATCCTGGGCATGGTGGGGCCGAACGGGGCGGGGAAGACGACCACCCTCAGGATGATGATGGATATCATCAAGCCCGATGTCGGAAGGATTGCGATATTCGGCGATGATATCAGCCCGAGGGCCAAGGACCGCATCGGCTACCTGCCCGAGGAGCGGGGCCTCTACCAGAAGATCACCGTAGCCAAGTCGATGAAGTACCTGGCGTCGCTGAAGGGTATGGGTCGCAGGGAGGCGGAGACGAGGACCGACGAGCTGCTGGAGCGGGTCGGTATGCTCGAGCACAGGAACAAGAAGACCCAGGAGCTGAGCAAGGGCATGGCCCAGACCATCCAGTTCGTCTCGACCATACTCCATGATCCCGAGTTGGTCGTGCTGGACGAGCCCTTCTCCGGGCTGGATCCCATCAACACGGAGCTGCTCAAGGAGCTGATCGGCGAGCTGAAGGACCAAGGGAAGTGTGTCATACTCAGCACCCACATGATGAACCAGGTCGAGGAGCTTTGCGACCGCGTCCTGATGATCCACAAGGGGCGCGTTGTTCTTTACGGCAGGCTGGACGAGGTCGAGGCAGGTTACCAGGGCAACTCCGTGATCGTGCAGTGCGACCGCCTGCCCGAGGGCATTCCCGGCGTCACCAAAGTCATCGATCGTGGCAGGTATTTGGAGCTGCTGATCGAGGAGAGTGCCTCCGCTCAGGATGTGCTCGGTGTGCTGGTACACGGGGGTGTGCGTGTTGACAGGTTCGAGGTGGCAACACCGTCTCTGAACGAGATATTCATACAGGTGGCGAAGACGACGGAATGAACAAGGTCCTGATCGTGCTCAAGCACGAGTTCCGGCAGGCCGCTCGGAGCAAGTGGTTCATACTGACCACCATCGGAGTGCCGCTGCTGCTGGCGCTGGGGTATGGGCTGTACCAGGGTGTGGAGCACTGGACCGGGTCGGACGATCCCGGCCCGACAGCGATCGCGCACGTGGGCTACGTCGATCTCGACGGGCGCTTCGACAGCTACACGACTCAGGGCGCAACCACGTTTGTCGAGTATGAGGACGAGGAAGATGCCAAGGATAGCCTCCTAAGCGGGGACATCGAGGAGTACCTCGTGATTCCCGAGGACTATGTGGCCAGCGGAATCGTGCATCGCTACACGACCAAGCGCGAGCTGGAGCTGCCCGGCGATGTCTGGAACCGCACCAAGGATTTTCTGCTGTCGAACCTTCTCGCCGGCGAGGTCGAGCCGGAGATAGAGACCAGGGCCAGGTACCCTGTCTCGATAGATACGACGGTGTTGAGCGAGAGTGGGGACGCGGCCGCCGGCCAGGATGCACCGAGTCAGATTATCCTGCCGGCTGTGTTCGGCTTCCTGTTCGCGGTCAGCCTGTTAATGTCGTCAGGCCCGATGATGGGGAGCGTTACCGAGGAGAAGGAGAACAGGATAATGGAGATACTCCTGTCGTCGGTATCGTCCAGGCAGCTCTTCGTGGGCAAGGTGCTGGGCCTCGGTGCCGCAGGGCTGCTCCAGATAGCGGTCTGGCTGGCCTCCATTAAGGTCTTCACTATGGTCGCCTCGGTCAGCATACCGGTCTTGAGCGAGCTCTCCATCTCATTAGGCCTTCTCGGTCTCGCCGTCTTGTACTTCGTGCTCGGCTATCTCCTTTTCGCAGCGGCGTACGCGGGCCTGGGCTCCATCGTGCCTTCGGCGAAGGAGGCTGGGGGGCTCTCTTTCCTCGTTACCATACCGGCCTGGGTTCCCATCTGGGCAATGTTCCCTATTCTAGAAGACCCGGATGGGGGGTTCGCACGCGCCCTCACATTTATCCCCCCGACCACGCCGGTGATATCCGTGATGAGGCTGTCCGTTCACGCCATGCCGGCGTGGGAGGTCGTGCTGAGCCTGGTGTGCTTGGTGGTGTCGGTGGTCGTCGCGATCTGGGTTGCGGCGAAGGTATTCCGCACGTATCTGCTTATGTATGGCAAGAGACCGGGGTTGAGGGAGATCGTGAGAAGCCTGAGGGCGGCGTAGAAGCAGAGGGGCCGGTGCCTGCGTCGATCGCGTCAAATTGACAAAGCGACGTTGGATGCGTATAGTAACTCTCGTCACGGGACTGAAGCATTTGACATAACCAGGTACCCCCGGAGACATCCGCAGTCGGGGAGTGGCGCAGCCTGGAAGCGCACTTGCATGGGGTGCAAGGGGTCGCAGGTTCAAATCCTGTCTCCCCGACTCTATTCTTCCCGGTTCCCCGCCGGGAGTATCGAATCCACTGTATTCCCCTGTGTACCCCTGTGCTCATTGAGACCTTCCGTGGTACAGCAGGGCAGCGTCGGGCAGAGACCGTCGCAGACCGTCGCACCAAGCGAACAGACCTGCAAGGAACTGCCGAATCACTTGACATACCGTATTGCGTCAATAGAAACTGTTACCGAACGGGTGTTGTTGCCTCAAAAGCGCGGGTTACCGAAGCATCCTCCTTTGGGGTAGCGGAGCCTCCTGCACGATTAGCAAGCTTCC
>Ga0180434_10006263_pt1 | contig 13738 bp, 14 predicted proteins | sample SS_ome_7_FD_132453 | JGI IMG/M metagenome (GOLD analysis project Ga0180434, IMG submission 132453) | Hypersaline lake sediment archaeal communities from the Salton Sea, California, USA - SS_1_D_2 metaG | ecosystem: Environmental > Aquatic > Non-marine Saline and Alkaline > Hypersaline >... | reverse complement strand
TCAGAGTCGCCAACCGTCATCCTCTTTCTCCTCCAGCACCTCGAAATGGCCGTACTTCACCTTGACCTTACGCATCATGCCACCATCTGACAGCCTGACCTTTGCCGTGACGGTCATTTCCCGGCGGTTGACGCTGAGGACTTCGCCGGTCATCTCGCTAAAGATACCGGATGTGATTGTTATCTTCTGTCCCTTCGTCACCGATGTCATCTCACTACGAGCCATCTTGGCGTACCTGGCGCAACTATCCCGTATTGTTTGCAGCGCTGCACTCTCCAGCTCAACGGGCGGCTCGTGTCCGCCGAGGGAATAGTTGTATGCGCCGTCTCTGGCCAGGATCCCCTCGACGCCACTGATTTGGCAAATGTCGCTAAGAAGATCGTTGCCTGCATCCAAATCACACTCGGCGAACACATAGCCCGGATACAGCGCTACCTTATCGTGAAGGGGCAACAACACGGCTTCGACTCCGCCCGTCCTCTCGATGGATTGAGCTATCTGGGTTTCGTTGCCTTCCTCCACGCTAATTGATAGCCAGCGAACCTTGCGGATCGGGGGGGCGGGCTTCTTCTCGACCCCAACCACCTTGGCCTTCTTCTTGGTGGCCTTGGCCTTCTTCTTGGTGGCCTTGGCCTTCTTCTTGGCCTTGGCCTTGGTGGACTTCTTGGCCTTGGTGGACTCCTTGGCGGACTTCTTGGCGGACTTCTTGGCGGACTTCTTGGCCTTGGCGGACTTCTTGGCCTTGGTGGACTTGGCCTTGGTGGACTTCTTGGCCTTGGTGGACTTCTTGGCCTTGGTGGACTTCTTGGCCTTGGCCTTGGTGGCCTTCTTGGGCTTGGTGGCGGGCTTCGTCACCTTGGGCTCAGCGGCGGGTTTCGCCTTGGGCCTCCGTGCCTTGTTTTGCTCACTCTTCCCTGGGGACACCACCAGCCTCCATGCCTCTGGCTATTCTAGCAGGCCGTCGAAAACACCGTCCTGTTTCGCGTCCTCCAACCACCGTCTCACGGATGCCACCCTCGCTTTGACCTCGGCCACCGTCATGTGGTACTGGGTAGCGACCGATCGAATGGATTCCCCCCCGGCGACGCAGCCGAAAAGAACATGCTGATCCACGGGATCCAGGGCACGGGAGGCGATGGCTCGCACTTGCGCAGCTAACTCCAAAGACACCGCGTCCTGCGAAGCAAGTCTGTGATCGACCTCCGATACGAGCTCCGAGTTCTTGCTCGCGTCATCCTCGGAACCGGCGGACGCGTCCAGCGATTTCATCATCATGTGAGCCGGAACCGCGTTCCGTTTCTTCTTCGCGACCTTCGGTATGGCCAAGGCGAGCCTGGACAACATGCTTCCGTCACAAATCTGATCCGCCTCTGCCACCAGCTCGGCCAACATCGCGGGCGTGAACGGGCGTTTGTCTTGCGGGGTCCGGCATCGCCGAACTATCTCATCCATCTTCCGCCCGGAGCCCTCGACCTTGGCTAGTTTCGCCAAGGCGGCTCTCATTGCGTCCGGGTCATAGATCGGTTGATGTTCCTCGCTCCCGGCGTCCTCCTTTCTGACCATGTGAACCGTGTTCCGGACACAGAAGCACCGCTCCGTCACCTTGGCCCAAGCGGTCTGAATGGCTCGCCACACATATGTGCACAGTTTGACCGGCCTGCCGGTTTTCTGCGACTTGTAATTCGGATCGTAATACCTGTCCCAGACCATCCACACCGCGAGCAGCACATCCTGTTCGATGTCCTCTTCGCTGACCGTAGAACCCACCACTTGCTGGAAACCCTTGTGGTTCTTGACGACAAAGCTGTGGATGCGCGTTCTCCAGGATCTCTTCCCATCCGACGGCACGCGATCTAGCCAGTAGTTGAACACCCTCTCTTGCTCCGCCTTGCAGCTCGGGCACCTCTTCGCGCCAGCCGCACGACCATCCGGGGTGGAGACCCACCGCCCCCGAGCCCATACAAGCGCACGGGTACCTCGGCAGGTGCGGCAGCGAGCCGCGACGGCTCGGAAATCTCCGAAAAGCTCCTCGTCGGTTCTGGTTGGCTCCAATCTGGGGGGGGAGGGGGCGTGGCGGCGGGCAGGTCTTTTTCGGCTACCCCTCCCTTTAGTTGAGCTCTCGGGCGATTTCAAGGCGATCTGTGGCGGGCGTTTGGCAATTCTCTGGCGTGGCACTTGACCTCCTTCGGGGGTTATGGCTGCGACGGCAGCCGGAACCTATTATCGCGCGGGCGGCCTCAAGGCAAACTGGCCGCCGATTTAAGTCGTCTCCTCTCCTGACAACTCGGCTACCCGCCCTGCGACCCAATCCAGGGCTTTTTCCTGAAGAACAATCCGTGTCATGTGGAGCCGGAACTCGGCGTCCGCGTCGAAGCGATCCAGCATGTTCGGGTCGGTCGATATTTCCCGCAGGCGGGCGGCAACCTCGGCCTCGGTGGCGGACAGACCCCTCTCCCGGGCCACGTGCCCCAGGACGGCCTTTGTGCGTATGTCGGCCTTCAGCGATTCCCATCTCGCCATCTTCCATTCGGCCTTCGCGGCTCGGACAGCCTCCTCGGTGCAGAGAGCCTCAAACACTGCCCCTGACGCCGAGCCTTCGTCCAGTTTGAACCGCGCCGCCACTGCGGTTTTGGCGGCATCTAGGAAATGCGGTCTTGTTTCTATGTACTTCTCTTCGGAAAATCCGTGGCCCTCAAGAAATTGCGACCAAGCAGATTCGGCTACGGCATCTACGGCATCGTTGGACAGCGTTTCGCATACCACCGCGTCAGAGAGGGCGGTCGCCGCGGCCTGCCGCGTCGCCTGGCTCGATTCGTGCTCCCTCATGCCTTGAAGGTGATCGCGTATCTTTCCCCGCATCGCATCCAGGGACTCGAAACCGGCGGCGGAGGCGGCAGCATCCGTCGGGGTCTCGGACACCAGCTTCTGGGCGGACTTGACCGTCACGACAAACACCGCCGGCTGGCCGGCCAAACTACCCTGAGGATAGTCGTCCGGGAAATTGACAGAAATTCGTCCCGTCTCGCCAACATGCATGCGGAGCAACTGCTCCTCAAACCCCGGGACGAAGCTCGTTTCGCCAGCAACATACGCGAAGTCTTTCGACGAGCCGCCGGGAAACGGCACACTGTTGACCGAGCCTTGGAAATCGATCGTCGCCGATGCGCACTCCCGGATTTCGGCGCCGTCAGCGATGGGCTCCATCATGTAGGGCCTGCATCGCTGCGCAGCCTCAGCCTCCACCTCGTCCTCCGAGACGGACGCGTTCCTGCAACATACGGCTGAGAGAGCGCTGTCGATGTCTAGTTCGAGGACGCGAGGGAGGAATGTGACGGTGCAGCTCAGCACGATGTCCGCATCCCCGCCGAAGTCGCCCGCGAAGCCAAAGTCGCCGCGAGCCAAGATGTCGTCACCTTCGCACTCGGAGGCGAGTCGTGCGAAGTATCCGTCCAGGACCGGGCGATACATCTCGTTGGCACCTAGCTTCTTCTCGGCAAGCTCCCGGGGAGCTTTGCCTTTGCGGAATCCCTTAATCTCCAGATCGGGTGCGATTTCCGCAGCGTAGTGCGACTTGACATCGGCCAGCACCTGCTCGGCTGGGACTCTGCCTGTAACAACCATCTGCTTGGCGAGGTGCTCTCGTTTGACCTCCATCTACTCGCCCTCCTCCGACTTTTCCCCAAGCGTCTCAAGCAAAGCTATTGCCTTCTCGACGGTGACTGGCCGGCTGAACCGCGACAAGGCTGATTCGCTCGCCTTGCGACCCATCTCCAGCCTCCTCTCGCGATCGAGCACCAGGGTCTCGATCAACTTGTGCCATGTCTCAGCGTAGTTGCCCGACCTTCGAGCCAGGAAACCCGTCTCGCCGTCCTCGATCACATGCTCGTGATCGTTGCCGACGGACGCCACGCACGCAAGCCCCAGCGACATGAACGAACGCAGATTCTGTGCGGCCTTGCCGACACGGTCTGCGTGGAAGGGCACGACGGCTATGTCGCACCCCTGGAGCCGTGGAACACCCTTGCGTATGTACTCCTCGACCGGCATGACCTGATCGATCTCGGCGAACGGCACCTCCCTCAAAAACTTGTCTACCATACCGCGCAACGCGGGCCTGTCTTTCAAATCCGGATGGTTATCCGCGCGGAACCCTTGCAGAAGCAGCTCCACGCCATGTTCCTCGTGCAGCCGCCGCAAGGACGGTGCTATCTCTGCAAAATCGTCGAAGTACGCGTTAGCCCAATGCTCCGCCCAGGCGATTCTGACCGGCATGTCACTCGGCTTCCGGCTGCGATCGACGAAGGTGTACACATCGGTGTCGGTCATGCTGTGTATCAGGTGCACATTGCCATTCTTGGACCTGACCTGTTCTTCCACGAAAGTGCTGCCAGCGACGACCGCATCGGCCATTGTGACCATGCCCCAGTGGTGGTCTGATGTGTCATGGTCGTCCACATCGTAAATCAGCGTGCATCTCTCAATATGCTCGTCGAAATGGGACGGCTTGAGCTGCTTCGCGTCCATCTTCTGCACATACAGCACAGTGCCGTCCGGTGCCTCGTCAAGGAAACATCTCTTCACATCCTCCCGGCAATACGGATCGACGACTAGGCAGCGGAATCCGCGCGCTTCGAGTTCCTCGTGCATCTCGTATACCCTGAGATGCGAACTCGGCCTCTCATTCCGCGTGCCAGCCGGGAAGAAGATAATCATGCTCGTCCGCTCAGGTCGATGAACGCCTCCAGCTTGGTGTAGCAGGGGAAGTCCAGGCAGTCCACCCTCCTCGTGCGCCACAGCTCGAAGGGGTGGCCCAGTAACGACAGCATCTCGCTAAGCGACTCTTTCGTGTGGAACGTCCAGTGAGCATGCGCGATTTCGACACGGTTCCCGAACTTCCTCCCCTTGCCGCTCTCCAGCATGTGCCTGAAGGTGAGGTCGTGCTTCTTGAGACGCTCCACATCGGTGCAGTCGGGAGTGGTCACCGCCACGCATGTCTTCGCGACGCGGCACGCTTCCTGCAACGCCCGCAGCACATCGTTATCCTTCCGCAGGTGCTCGATGACCTCCACCAGGATCACCGTGTCAAACTGCCGCGGCTTGAACGGTATCTTGCGGCAGTCCCCGACACGGAAACGGAAATTGGGGAACTGCTCTTGGCACCACAGCACGAGTTTCTCGTCTATGTCGATCCCGCGGTACCCGCGTTTGTGCTTCACTGCCCACTCGGCCCATCGTCCTTTGCCACACGCGGCATCCAGGATGGTTTTGCCACACCTCTCCCTCAATGTGGCGTTAAACCCTTTGTAACCGGGCGGATCCGTTTCGGGAAATTGCACATCGTCTGGCATCGTCATCTCCTAACTGGCCGGGAATCCCGCTTTGGACAGGATTCTACTCCACCTCTCCGCCCGCTCCCTGTAGGAATGCTCCCTCCGCATTCTCTGTATGAGCCGCGGGCGATCCGTGCACCTCCGCAGCGTCTTCCGGATTTCGGCGGCGGCGGCGGCCGTGTCGTCAAACGGGAACGGTTCACTGAAACCGTACTGCCGGCAAAGGAACGCCTCCGGCAATTGGTCGTCGCAGACGACCGGCAAGCCACAAGAAACATATTCCCATGTTTTGCAGGACGCGATATCCTGATCCCGCCGAACGCTAAGCGAGATGCCTGCATCCGCGTGCATGATATACCTGAAGGTCCTGTCGTACGACGGCGTGGGCAGGAACCGTATGTTCTTGGCGGTGAAGAGCCGGTCTATCTGGGCCATGCGATCGGTGTGCACCTCGCGATTCTCATCGTCGTCGTGGACCACCAGCACCCTCTGGATTGCGTCGCCGCGCACCTTGCCGCTTACGACATAGAAATCAACCTCCGGGGCGGCAAGGGCGATCTCGTTCAGCCGCTTCGACATGCTCGGGCGGCAGTTGTCATTCAGCCTGCCGAGATAGAGCACCACAGGGCGGCCGGCGGCCCTGCTCTCGCCGTACGGGTCGGAGCCCGGCGGGCTATCCGGCCTATCGGGCACGACCGAAGGCGGGCAGAAGAACGACTCGCACCCGATTGAGCATGTCGCGTTGTTGGTGGACAGCCCGACCGCGCGCACCCGCGACTTGCCGAACTCGTTCCGCTTGTCATCGCGGTGCACCCGAACCACCGGATGGTCTGACTGCACGAACACGGGCAAAGACTCGAGGTACGAGACGAGCTTGGCGGATATGGCCGGGGCGATGTTTCTTCTCTCGTACTTCTTCTCGAACGCGCAATCCAGCAGCAGCCTATACGACGGGCCAATCAGGTGGCAGAAAATCAGATCGAAATCGCCTAGTCCCGGAATGTCGTCGAAGGGCACGAATTCCATCCCAGGAGGGGGCGCCTTGCGCGGCGGCCAGTTATCCTTGCCGTAGGTGGGGGACACTAGCTTGTGTCCCAGGTTCGCCATCTCGGCTCCCATCCAGAACGACCTCGTAGAGGACACATGGTACAAATCCTCGTACGCCGACGAGATGCGCGACGGGTGGCTGAAATACAGTATCCTCGCCATATCAAACCTCGTTCGCCGCGTCGTCAATCGCCTTGCAGACGGCGCTCGCGTTCACGGCGTCATTTCCCCGATAGTAGAGTATACAAGCGTTCCTGTTCCTGACGCCGCATCTGGCCACCGGATAGCCGATGTGACAAATCGCCGAGGGCACCCGAGCCGTGGATGCCACATGGCTGAACCCCGTGTCGCAGCCGACGAACAACGATGCGCCGCGGATGACGGCACACAGGCCAAGCAGGCTACCCTGAACACGATACGCCTCGTGCTGCCCCTCACCGATGAATAGCGGCCTCAATCCGCGCTCCGAGCACACCTCCTCGAAATGCGCCCAGATTGCCTGGCGATCTGCGGGCGTCGGCAACTTCCCGCTGGCGGAGGAGGCCCAGGTTAGCACCGCGTGCGGCTGCCCGAAAGAGGCGGGTTGCACCTCCAGCATGGGTGGCTGGTCGGAGGCCGATGTGCCGAGTATTTCGTCGATCCTCTCCGTGATATGGAGCGTGTCTCGGCGCTGCCTCTGCCCTGAGAACGGGTGATCGAGATTGTAGACCGCGACGCCGGTCGCCTGTAGGGTTTGCCGCAGCCGCTTCGCCTCACGGGCGCCGCTGACCAATACGACCCGATCCACCGAGGACGAGCAGAGGAACAAATCCACGTGTTTCGGCTCGGTGACCACGCAAAGCTCGCCATCCGAGCCGAGTCGCGACTTCACCTCGGCCAGCGCCCTCTGCGCGAGAACGATATCACCGAGCCCTCCTCGCATGACCACCACTACCCGCACGGCACCCCCAATTCCCCGAAGAATCGGATGAGCCGGTCGCAGTGCGCGGCCAAGGAGTACAACTCCACCTGTTCGGCACACACTTTGACGAATCTCTCCCCTTGACTGAGATCTGACATCAGCCTCTCGGCGTTCTCGAAAAAGCGATCCTTGCTCCGAACGACCCACCTGCGCAGGCGCCGGCCGAACATGTCCTCGCACTCCCCGAACGCGAACGCCTGCACGGGCACCCCGCACGCCATCATGGTCAGGGCACTGGTCGCGCTTTTCCCGCGGCACCGCTTGTCGTACGGTACGAAGCCCCATGAGGCCATCTTTATCACGGGCACCTGGACCTCGTAGAACCTGTCCATCTTCACGAGCGGGTAGATGCAGCAGCCAGGATAGAGTTCCCGCAGGCGTTTGTACTCCGCAGGCCTGTGCGCGCCAAGGAACCACATCGTGTAACCGTATGTCTTCAACAGCTCGTTTAACCCGGGCGCCAGATCGGCGAGTTTGCCGAGATACGGCTTCATCCCGTATTTTGCCACGACGACGCCGGGCTGGCGGTCGCCGTATGGCACGGGCTCGCCGAAAAGCTGGGGTTCGATTGGCGTGGGCGCGACCAATACGGGCTTCCCGCCAGCCTGGACAGCCAGCGAGCTTGTGCCCACCACGGCGGCGGAGCACAGCTCCAATATCCCCGCGTGCCTTTTGCTCGATGTCAGGTCATCGAAATCGTACACGATGCGGGCAGCGCAATTGGAAAACTCCTCTCGATCGTTCATCCCGGACCACTTCTGCACATACAGAATGTCGGTCGGGCCAAGCGCCGCCACTCGCTCGCGGTAGTACGCAGGACCACTATCAGGACCAACCACGTCGGCGGCGACGCCACGGCGCACCAGCTCTTCGCACACCTTGTACGCCCTCAAATCGGCGCTTGGCGTGCCCCTGCGATAGCTGGCGCTGAAGAGTATCATTCGCCGCCCTCCGAATCACCCTGCTCCTCGGTGGCGGCTTCCGCCTCTGCGTCTCTCCTCGCTCGCCTGGCATCCTTCCGTCGCTGCCGCTTCCCCGTCCTCTGCTCATGGAACATGAGGTATCCTTCAGGCAAATGTGCTGTGTCGCGGACACGTGCTTCAGGTGCGCGACGCCACCGTGGGCCTGGCCGACGAGCCTGAGCAGGAACCCCCAGTCGTTCCTCTCCTCGTCCATGCGCCACCATGGCTTCTCCATGCGGTCGAGGACGGATCTCCGATGCACGACCTCCGATGTGTTGATGAAGTTGGACACCGGAAGCCTCTCGGGCTCCCACTCCGTGTCCCGGAGCTTCCAGCGGTACGGATTCAGAAATCTGTACACATGCGAGCAGCCGTACACGAGGTCTATTTCAGGGTGGGCCTCAAGGTGCGCCACCGACCGCTCAAGGTGATCGGGGAAAAACTCGTCATCGTCGTCAAGATACCCGATGTACTCCCCGGACGCCATCTCCAGAGCCTTTTGCTTGGCCGCGCTGCCGCCGCACTCCCCGGACGGCCCGTAACCCCAATGCTTGTCCAGATTATGCCACAGCACCTGGGGGCAGGCGATGTGCCCCATCATCTCCTCGGTCTGATCCGTGCATTGATCCCCCACCACGACCACCTCCGTGAGTGGCCACAGAGTTTGCCGCATGCACGAGAAAATCGCGCGGCGCAGGGCGTTCGCGCGGTTGTATGATGATATGACGACGCTGACAAGCGGCCTCATTCTACGCCTCCACGCAATCGCCGACTCGGGGTTACCGCAAATCCAGCATATCCTCAACCTTCTTGTTACCCGCGAATATGCCACGGCGCTTCTTGCGACCCAAGCAACTCCGACCTATGTCGATCAGAACAGCTTTGAGTTCTCTGGCATTCCTGGCCTGCGTGGTTGAATCAATCGGGTAACTCTTGCTCATGGCGTCAGTCTGTTGGCGAAGCACCGTTGTGTTACCGAGCCGTTCAGTAACGATGTTATGCACCTCCGGCACAAACTCTTTCCTGATACGCTGGCCAGCCTTTCGCGCGCCCACGCGCCACGCCTTCTCCAAAGCCGCTTTGAACTTGTTGCCGCCGAACGGAAACTGCTCCCTTCTATCCGGTCGCAGCGAAACCTTCACGGCCAGAGCGCCGCGTATGTCACCGGGCTCCAGTTGACCGGTAAGCAGCCGATGCTGATCCATCAGAACATTCACACGATCGGCATCCAACCATGCAAACATCTCCGGCTGGAGATACCGTCTCGCGCGAGCCGACAGCACAAGCAAATCCGGATTAGAAGCAAGATGCCTCTCCGGGTCAATCGCGCGGCGCATTTCATCGCACAACAACGGCGCAAATGCTTGACCATCCCTGTTGGAATCCAACCTCACGAAACACACCGGGGCGCCAGACGCTGCCGCATTGTTGGCCACCCAAGCCACGAGGCACTCGTTCCAAGTGCCGCAGCATTTGCTCAACGAGTTCCCGGAAGGTTCCTTGCCGTAAACGCGCATCGACAGTTGCTTCACGGCATCTCGCATGGCGTGCAACATGTCGATGAATTCCCCGCTGGACAACTTGAGCCCGCCGCGCCGAAAAGTCTGCCAAAGAACCTCTCGCTCGAAGACCGTGACGGAACTACCGCGAAGGCCAATGCACGATTCATCCAACAGTATGTGTCTTGACATCATTTCCTGCTTCATTGTCCTTCTTCAACCTTGTTGCTGGCCAACTGTATTGCCATGGCTTTGCCCAAAGCCTCGGCCAGCGGAGGCGGGACAGCGTTTCCAATCTGTCGACTCACGGACGTCATATTGCCCACAAACTTCCACTCCGCAGGGAACCCTTGCAGTCTAGCCAACTCCACCGTATTAAGACCACGATCCTCGGTGGGATGAACATACCTGCCTTTCATCGGGTGGTACCCGCATGTGCGAATCGTGACCGATGGCCTATCTAGCTCTAGCCGGCCAAACGTATCGTTTCCTTGGTGCCTGAGCCTTCCCGACTCATCAGGCAACCAGCAAGGCGGCCTCAACTCGTCGGGGAGAGCCTTGAAATTGTCCCGCGTGCCCGGGCGGATATACTGCATGCGCTCTGCCATGAGCGGACTGACCTTCATCATATGGCATTCTCGGCGCTCTTGCATCCTGGCCACTTCTTCATAATCAATGTTGTCGAAACACTCCCGAACCGTCACCCACGGCTTCGGGGGCGGGATAGAGAAATTGCGCTGGGCATACCACCCTACGATTTCTTCAGGATGTTCTGCGTGCGTCGGCCACGGAAATGCCGGGGCGGGGGACTGGCAACTATGGCCGCGCAGGCCCAGCAAAATAAGCCTATTTCTGCGCTGAGGCACGCCGTAATCAGCAGCCGTGAGAACACGAGCCGAAACCCTATATCCAATCGCGTCTGCCATGTCGGCGATCATGCCCAGAACAGCAGCGTGTTTCATTATGCCGGTCACATTCTCAAAGATGAAACCTGCGGGGCGGGCCTCCATCACGACCCGGATAAAATGCGAGAACAGATTGCCATCTTCACTGCTGATCCCCTCACCTTTGCCCATCGTAGAAAACGGTTGGCAAGGACATCCTGCGGTAACTAACCCGACATTACCTGGTTTCAATCTCGCAGCCTTTAGAATTTCGCTAGTCTTGAGCTGCGTAATATCGCCCGGCTCCATTCGGCGCCATGGGCGGTTAGCCTCTAAGGTCCTGTTGCAGTGTTCGTCAATCTCCACGCAAACAGCCGTACGGAAGCCACAAGCCTCCAGCCCTAGCTCCATGCCTCCGCATCCGGTAAAAAGGCTCACGATCGACCTGCACGACGCGGGAGGCCTACGATCCGCCGAAACGAACCAAGCCTTCTCTTTCAGGTCGAAAAACGGCCTATTACGGCTGGTTATGGGTCTAGTCATACCGTATTCTAGCCGCACTACGGCAGTACGCTGTCGAAGAAGAGCCGCCAGAAGGGGGCTGTGTCCGGCCATCGAATGAACGGTGTGGCGGCCGCTGCGTCTTTGGCGTCCTCCAGGGCGGCCGGGTTACGCGAGAGCCATTTCAATCGCCGCAGGAGATCGGGATCCTCGCCGTCGAAGAACCAGCCGTTGTGGCCATGTTGCACATGCAGGTCGGCGAGGCCGACATGCGTCGTCACGACGGGTATCCCGCAGCAAAGCGCCTCCATCATCGGAAGCGGGCCGCCTTCCGAGCGGCTGCTGACGACCAGCACGTCCAACCCCCTGTAGAAGTCGGGCATATCCTTCCTGGATAGGTCGGTCGCGATGCGCAAGTCCACGACAGACTTCAGCTTCGCTGCGCTGCGCTTGACCACATCCCAGTTCTTCATGTACTTACGGCCGCCCCAGTGCGGGTTGCCGGCCCAGCCCACGCGGAGCCGGCCATCCGGCATTGTCGTGCGGTCGTCCGCAGGGCAGTATTCCGGCGCGATTCCGTACGGGGTCCAGAACACGCGTCCGTTCAAATGCGCCACATCCTTCTTCATGGCGGGGGCCAAACAGCCGACAGCGGCGTACTGCTTCATCCTGTGCGTGAAGGTGCGCATGCGGGCGCCGTGATATTCCAGATAGGAATGGACGCCGGTGATGGTCTTGTGTCGCAGGCTCTTCGGCACCTTCACGTACTGCTGCACATATGCAACATAGATGACATCGTACATGTCCCCCAGCGATTCGTCCAACGCCTTCGGGCAAACCTCCACAGTGATATCGTGGGTCGAGTCGAGCGCCTCCGACAGGTCGTCGCACACGAATTGGAGCGCCCATTCCGGGCGATCCGCCAGCGCGAGCACACGCGTCCTCATGGTTTCCTCCCCTCCAAGCAGCCCTGGTGACCCTCCAGCATGGCCATCCAGTACCCCCGTCCCCCGTTCTCGAACGTCTGGTGCCTCAGCACCCGAAACGTGTTTCTCACATGCCTGTACTTGACGACGGTCCTGTGTCTCTCATACTCGTTGCCGTGCAAGGCGCCTTGCGGCCACTTGCTGCCGGGCGTCACCACGAGGACGGCCTTGGAGATCGCCACGGCGTTGGTCAGCATGCAGTTCGCCCAATGCCGCGTGAAGTGCTCCAGCACATCATTCATTATCACGAGGTCGAACAGACCCGCTTCATGTATCTTCTCTTTGGCGTCTCCGATAAGAATCTCGTCGTACATGTGCCGCGAGCCCGGGTGTATGTACGGCTCGAAACCCTCTATTCCGACAATCCGCACCCCCCAGTCTTCCCGATCCGTGCTACCGCACCAGACATCGAGGTACTCCCGGCACAGGTGGCCCCACTTCCCGAAGCCGACACCTATGTCCAGCACCGAGCGTGGGTTCATGTCCCGAATCCAGTCGATTGCGGTCGAGATGTGCTCCCAGCAGCTAGTTCCCATCTTCGCCCTCCAATGGCGCCCAGGATCGATCGCCCCACTCGCGCCTCGTGTTCCGTATCAAATCGCCGCGACCCATTCGTTCCGTATTGACCTCCAGCCTGCGGCGGTTCGGCGGCTCGTCCTCATCCTTTTTCGGCGCTGGCGGGTGCCACAGGTGCCAGCACTTCGCGGCGGGCGAGGCAATCGCCCATCCGCAACCGAGCGCGCGAAGGCGCTGGAAAAGGTCGTCGTCCTCGCACCCCCAGCCATCGTAGCCCTCGTCGAACCCGCCTATCGCCCGGAACGACTCCGCGTCCACATGGGCGCCTGCACCCAGCGTCCACCACGGCCAATGGTCGCCGTCTCGGAGGATCGACATGTCGCCGGTTTCCCTGAATCTCTCGCTCGGCTCCTCCTCGACCTTGTACGGGAAGCAGTTCACCACGCAAGGGCCGCCGTGAAACACGCTCTCGTATTTCTGGATCACCGCCTCGGCGTATCCCTGGTCGATCACGACATCCACATCGCAGAAGGACAGAATCGGCTTGGTCGCCGCCCTCGCGCCGACATTGAGCGTCCACGAGCGGCTGAACGGCCCGCCGCGGTCGAGGCGTATGTACATGGCGCCAAACGATATGCAGGCGGTCTCGAGATACGCTGCCGCGTCTGGGGCGGAGTCCTGATCCACGACAATGACCTCGCCGCCGCAGGCCGCGGCCTCCGTGAAAAGCGGAAACAGCGAGTGGACAGCGTGTTCCTTCCTGTCCCGCACGCATAGGATAAAACTTATCATGCCCCACCCTCCTCTTGAGACTCTAGGCGCGCAAGCTCGTCCACCACGATCTTCTCTATGTCGGTGACGGTGTCTATCATGCAGAACCGCTTGTATGTTTCGATGCACCCGCGTTGGAGTTTTTCCCGGAACCCGCGATCCAGCAGTATCTCCAGCGCGGCCTCGCCCATTGCCTCCGTGTCGAACGGCGGCACTATGCGGCAGTTGTAGCCGTCCACGGCGAAATCGTGTATGCCCGTCGTGTCGAAAGTGACGAAAGG
>Ga0180434_10006262_pt1 | contig 13740 bp, 7 predicted proteins | sample SS_ome_7_FD_132453 | JGI IMG/M metagenome (GOLD analysis project Ga0180434, IMG submission 132453) | Hypersaline lake sediment archaeal communities from the Salton Sea, California, USA - SS_1_D_2 metaG | ecosystem: Environmental > Aquatic > Non-marine Saline and Alkaline > Hypersaline > Sediment... | reverse complement strand
CATAAAATTTCTCCAAACCGTCTCTGCCGACATAATCTGTTATAGAATAAAAGTCGGGGTCTTCTTTCAATTCTTCGCTTTTTACCCTACCGGTATAACCTATTAAATGAGCAAAAACTTCTCCTTCCGGATAATTCCTTATCGTGTTTTTTTTAACTTGAAAACCAGGAAATTCGTCAATTCTTGCCTCCACCCTTATTAAAGTTTGGTGGTCGAGATTCTCTGAAACTATAAAAGAATTGTCTTTTTTTTCTAAAACCTCTTTTTTTAAAATTTCAAAATCTTTTTGGCAAATCTCGGAAATCTCTTTTAAGATTTCATCTCTTGATAATTTATCTTCGTTTTCGCCCGGCAAATCGGAGGGGCTGCAAATTAAATCAAAACTTGCTTCGTTGAGAACCAATTGTTTTAAATTATTATCGTAAATTATACCTCTCTCAGCCTGAATCTGATTAATTATAAACTTATTTTCATTCAATAATGCTAAAAATTCCTCTCCTTCTATTATTTGAAATTGAAAGGTTTTGGCAAAAAGAATAAAAATTAAAAAAAGAAATAAAATAAAAAATCCCTGAAGAATTATTTTTAAAATAGGGACTTCCAGTTTTTTTTCTGAAATTCCGATTTCTTTTTCCTTCTTTTGAATAAGCGAATCCAAAAGAACGTCGTGCGGTTCTATTTCATTTTTAAGAGAAATCTTATTTTTATTTTTCCTAAGTTTTTTTAAAAACGGGAAATCTAACATATCTTCTTAAAATGAATTTAATTAAAAGAGAAAAGATTATAGCGGTCAATAAATAAACGCTAAAAAAACCGCTGGAGAAAACATCTATGAAAAAACCGGCAAAAGCTGCGGCCACCACTCCAGATTTTTTTTCCGGAATTTCAAAAAGATTAATAAGAAGGAGAGGAATAAAAATTACCAAAAGACCAATCCATTTTCTTGAAAAAATTTCAAAATGAACCAAGAAGCTGGTTTGAATTATAACTAAAAAGTAAAAAAGTAATATTAATATTATATTTTTTTTAATCATTAAATCCGAAATTTGAAATAATAAATAAATTTTCGGCTTCTTTGATATTAAAGATCGGCTTCAATCTGGCTGTTTGGAACGTTTCGATATCTTTTTTTTCAACTTTTTCTATTTCTCCAACTAAAATACCTTTTGGAAAAACTCCCCCAAGAGCTGCTGTAAAGATAAGATCTTTTTCTGCGATTTCTTCTTCTTTGGGAATTAAGTCCAAATAAATCTCAAAATTTCCCAAACCTTTAACGACTCCGTAAATTTCTTTTTCAGCTATTTCTGCGTCAAAAGAACTTTCTGTATTGGAAATCAAAACTATTTCCGAAAAGTTATTATAAACCTTCCCCACTTTTCCAACTAAAACTTTCTGGGAAGTTATTGCGGGCATGCCTTCTGAAACTCCGTCTTCGGATCCTTTGTTAATTTTGATAATATCTTTGAATATATCTTTCGCGATAACTTGTCCGAAAATAAGTTCAAAATCTTCTTCCAGCCCTATTCCCAGCGCTTCTTTTAAGGTTTTATTCTCTTTTTCTAATTCTGAAAGATAATTATTCTCAACTAACAACTCCTGAACCCTCAACTCGAGCTCTTTATTTTCCTCTTTAATTTTTTGGTTATTAGAAAATGTTTCAAAAAAATCGGAGATTTCTTTTCCCGCCCCCCAAAACGCTTTTTGAAAAGGAGAAGATATCAAACAGAAAAAGTTTTTAAGCGGTCTGTCTAAACCAAGGAAATTAAATAAAAGAAAAAATAAAATTAAGCAAATTAAAACCAATCCAAATTTTAGTCTGGAAGGCTGTTTCATTAACTAAATAATATCATATTTTAGGGGAGCTTGACAGGGTTTCTTGGATAAATATAATAGGCATTAAGCCATGGAAAAAAGGTCCAAAAAAGATAAAAATTATTAAATTTTTATGTTTGTTGATAAAATTTATCAATCTCCTTTCTGTCAAGAAGATACGGAAGACGAACCAGAAAATGATTTCTCTGAAGACGAAACAATGGATTTGGGCGGAGAAGAAGAATGGAGCGATGAAGTCTAACAATTTAAAATCTTAACAAAATCCCCCCACGCGGGGGGATTTTTGTTTTTGAAAAAAAGGCGCTGGAGCGGCGGCTACCTACTTTCGCAGAAAAACTACTATCATCGGCCTTGGAGTATTTCACTTCTGTGTTCGGTATGGGAACAGGTGGGACAACTCCAGTATTACCGCCACTTCAACGCCCTTTTTTATTATGATTATTAATTACTAGCCAAAAGAAAATGATTTATTAGTACTGCTCAGCTCAACCCGTTACCGGGCTTACACTTGCAGCCTATCAACCTCGTCATCTACGAGGAATCTAAAAGTCCTAATCTTGGGGCCTGCTTCGCGCTTAGATGCTTTCAGCGCTTATCAGTTCCCGACTTAGCTACCCAGCTATGCTCCTGGCGGAACAACTGGTAGACCAGAGGTCGGTTCCGAGGGGTCCTCTCGTACTACCTCGAACTCCCCTCAAGACTCGACGCCTGTGGTAGATAGGGACCAACCTGTCTTACGACGGTCTGAACCCAGCTCGCGTACCACTTTAATTGGCGAACAGCCAAACCCTTGGGACCTTCTCCAGCCCCAGGATGTGATGAGCCGACATCGAGGTGCCGAACAGGGCCGTTGATGTGGACTCGCGGGCCCTACCAGCCTGTTATCCCCGGGGTAGCTTTTATCTGATGATCTTCCCCTTTTCTACAAAAAAGGGTCGGTTCACTAAGTTCTGCTTTCGCAACTGCGCGGCATATCCGCCTTGCAGTAAAGCTGGCTTTTCCCTTTACAGGACCACCAAGATTTCCATCCTTGGTTAGCCAACCTTTAAACGCCTCCGCTACTCTTTAGGAGGCAAGCGCCCCACTTAAACTGCCCAGATAACACTGTTTTCCCCTGAGGGGAATTAGAAAAAAGATTTCAAAAGATGGGTGTTTCATTGGCGACTCCTCCTGGTCCGAAAACCAGAACTCAAAGTCTACCCACTACGCTACGCATTTGAATTCAAAATTCAATATCATCCTACAGTAAAGCTCCCGGGGTCTTTCCGTCTAGCCACAGGTAACCGGCATCTTTACCGGTACTGCATTTTCACCGGGCTCCTCGTTGAGACAGCCTCCAAGTCGTTAAGCCTTTCCTGCGGGCCGGAACTTACCCGGCAAGGGATTACGGTACTTTAAGACGGTTATAGTTACCGCCGACGTTCACTGGCGCTTCACTCAGTCAGCTTTCCGGTTGCCCGGAGAACCGCCGAGCTTAACGTTCCAGCACTGGTCAGGCCTCAGCCCCTATACATCTTGTTACCAATTTAGCAGGGACCTGTGTTTTTGATAAACAGTCGCCTGGAGAACTTTCGCTGCGACCCTCAAAAGAGGGTAGGTCTTATTCCGAAGTTACGACCACTTGATTGCCGAGTTCCTTAACGAGGTTTCACCCGTTCACCTTGGTGCATTTACACCAACCCACCTGTGTCGGTTTGCGGTACGGACCCAACAATTTTAGCTCTCGGAGTTTTTCTGGGCAGCTCTTTCAATAAGTTCGCTTTACCCGAGAGTAAAGCTCAACTGTAAATCCAATAATACACCTTATCAATTAAACTGCGTCACTCTTTGAAAAACTGCTGGGGGGCCGGAATATTAACCGGCTGTCCATCGTCTTAATCCTTTCGGATTCGACTTAGGCCCGCCTAACCCTTGGCTGATTGCCATTGCCAAGGAAACCTTGGGTTTTCGGTGTCTCGAGTTTTTATCGAGATTGCGGTTACTCATGCCAACATTTTCACTTCTTAGCGCTCCACCGTCAGTTACCTTCCGGCTTCAGTGCACTAAAAACGCTCCCCTACCCCGAGCACATAAAAATTTATGTGCTCAGCCTTATCTTCGGTACTGAACTTAGCCCCGGAAATCTTCGGCGCAGAATTCCTTAGTTAGTAAGCTATTACGCACTTTTTAAAGGATAGCTGCTTCTGAGCTAACCTCCTAAATATCAGAGGAAAACTACTTCCTTGAAAGCACTTAGTTCAGTTTAGGGACCTTAGATTAAGATCTGGGCTGTTTCCCTTTTGACCATGGAGCTTAGCCCCCACAGTCTGACTGCCATCGTAATAATACTGGTATTCGGAGTTTAGTTGGAGAATCTAGGCAAAGCCCACGAAGCTCCATTTAGTGCTCTACCCCCAGTATTTAAACCAATGACGCTAGCCGTAAAGCTATTTCGGGGAGAACCAGCTATTACCAAGCTCGATTAGCTTTTCACTTCTTACCACAGCTCATCCCAGAGTATTGCACGGCTCACGGGTTCGGGCCTCCCCCTGACTTTCGTCTGGGTTCACCCTGGCCATGGTAAGCTCGCTTGGCTTCGGGTCTTGAATGTATAACTTTAAAACGCGCTTTTAACACTCGGTTTCCCTGTGCCTTCATCCCAGAAGGATTTAGGCAGCTATACATTCGAACTCGTTGGCTCGTTCTGCAAAAAGCACGCCGTCACCCTATGCGCTTGCGCGCCGGGCTCCGACTCTTTGTAGGCAAAATGGTTTCAGGTACTATTTCACCGGGATCAACTCCCTACTTTTCACCTTTCCCTCACGGTACTGGTTCACTATCGGTGAGATTGAGTATTTAGCCTTAGCCGGTTAGTCCGGCCTGCTTCCCACAGGACTTTCTTTTCCCATGGTACTCAAGAAAAATAACAAGGAGCGTGAAGGAGTTTTCAAATACGGGGCTATTACCCTCTATGGCTCCCCTTTCCAGGGTGATTCTTTTAACCAACCTTCATCTAAATGTTCTCCCTCGGTTATCGAGCACATAGCTTAAATTTCTATGTGCTCGACTCCCGACGTTATAATCTTACAACCCCGGAGCAAAAATGCTCCAGTTTAGGCTCTTCCCTTTTCGCTCGCCGCTACTGGGGGAATTTACTTCGTTTTCTTTTCCTCTGCTTACTGAGATGTTTCACTTCAGCAGGTTCGCGCCCTATGCGCTTTTGGCGCCGGGCAATCCGATTCATCATCGGATTGGGTTTCCCCATTCGGAAATCTCCGGATCAAAGGTTGCTAGTCACCTACCCGGAGCTTATCGCAGACACGCCACGTCCTTCATCGCCTCAATCTCCCAAGGCATCCACCATTTGCCCTTACCTATCTTTTGGCTAGCAATTAATAACCACAAATTTAATTCCTGTTAAATAATTTCACCTTCGGTGAAATTTCCACAAATAATATTTAACAGGGTAATTTTTTAAAGTGCTTTCTTTTTTCTTTTCTTGAAAACAATCAAAAACCGCTTCAAAGAAGCGGTGTTTTGAGAACGCAAAATTTCCCAACGTTAACCGCTTCCTTTATTAAGAATATTTCTTTTTCTTCTCATGTATTCAATGTTTAAATTATAGCAAACCAAAACCTATTGTCAAGCAATTGACCGGGAAAATTCCGTCCAACTTAATGATATTCCAAGTTATTTGAGTTTTCTCCTTACGTCAGTTAAAATTTCGGCGGCAGTATCTTTTCCTCCAAGACCAAAAGCTATACCGAAAGCAATTACCAGCATGGCGATTATTCCCGTAAAAAGGGTTTCCATAAATGGCCTGGCAATTCCAAGTTGATATAAAATAGCCAAAATAGCAAAAATCCAAATTGACCATTTTATAATCACGCTTACCATGTGGCCGTAACCTACTTTTACGCTTTCCACAGCGGCTCTTACTATCTTTTCCACAATATCAACAACAATTACTGTTACCACAAAAATCAAAACTGCAACAATAACATTTGGAAGATAACCGATAACATCTCTTAAGAATCCGGCAAATTGAAAGAATCCTAAAATTTCTACCGCAGCCAATAAAAAGACGATAACCAAAACCCATTTTACAATCGCTCCCACAAAAGCCGAAGCGTCAACTTTTATGTCTGCTTTTTCCAAAGCCCCTTTCCAGCCGCCTCTTTCAAAAATCTGATTGAACTTTAGTTTTTTCAAAACTTCAGTAACCACCTTGCCTATTGCTATTGAAACAAACCAGCCGATAACTAAAACAATAATTGCTCCAATTAGGGCGGGTATAAATCCCAAAAAGCTTTCCCAAAGGTCTAAAATTTTTTCTCTAGTAACGTCAATCCAATCTGAAATCATATTTTAAAATTTATTAATTATTAATCTATATTTTAAACGGTCGACCTTTAAAATATTAATTTATTATACAAAGTATGCCAAAAACAAAAAGAGTTAGCCTGTGGAAAACTCTTTTTGCCAAAAGGATATTTTTATAGCGAACAATATAATTAATTTACCATGAAGAATTAATAATAAAACTATTCTACGATTTCACCCGACCATTTCAGAGGGGTAAAAGGCACGCCGTTGTTGCAGAAACTAATATCCCAATCCTCCTCGCCAAAAGCCTTACCATCAATAATCGTTCCGCTAAATCCCCTACCCCCGACTTCATCAGAGTAAATACTAAAGTGAGTTTCTTCTGTGGTAAAAAAGTGGTTACCTTTAATTTTACCGGTCAAAGAAAGTCCTTCTTCGTACGGCGACCAATTGCAATCTTGAGGATTGGCACAGCATTTTGAATAAATAGAAAAAGAACCATTGGCAGAGCCTGTAATTTCCGGATAAAATTTTTCTTGTCCTTCGTTAACAACCATTTCAAATTCCCCTCCCTCAACTACAACTTTTGTCCACTCATTGTTTATAGCGGAAAATATAGTTCCTTTGATTTTAAAGGGATATTTTACTTCTGATTTAACAACCCACAGTTTGGCGCTGTAAGGTTCTAATTTAAATGTATGAGTTAAAACTTTTTCTTTTTTTTCTCCTGTGGTTTCATTAACGAAGTTTACAAAAACTTCAAAAGAACCTTTTTTGTCAGAACCGTTTATGGCAAATAAATAAACTCTTTCTTGCGGAGAAGAATAACCTGTTTCACTTATTTTCTGTGGTTTGGGAATTTTATACTCATTCGAATCCGGAAAACGATCATCAAAACTTTCCGTGGTGGAATACATTCTATCTCCATATGAATTAGAAATTTTGACAATTATTCCGGGAGAACCACCAACCGCCTCAAAAACAACGGTTGGGGTTATTTGAGGAACCTCCAAAATATCTTTTCTGTCAGCTATTTCCGGAAAATCATAAACATAAGAGGGCGTAGGTATGGCTTCTCCAGAAAAAGTATACATCTCGGGATAATAACTTCTTACTACATACTCTGTATCGTCTTCAAAACGGGCAAATGGATAAGGCCAATAGTCAGTAAATTTAAACCAATCAAAGGTTGAATAAACGGCGAAATCCTGGTAATAACTAGCCAAATTTCCTCCTCTGGTTTTAAGAAAAGAATCTGTTCTCTCCAAAGGATTTCCTTCTGAAACATATTCAATTAAATCTTTGAAGTTAATTCCTTTTTCTTCCACTAAAAATCTTGGCCATATAGCAGAAACATATTCGTACCTTTTCTCGCCCCAACCCGGACCTTTTATTTCGCCTGTTGTGGTAAGTGAATAACTAAGGTAGTCGGGGCCTATTTGCTCTTCCAGTCCTGGAACTCTATATCCCCAGGCAACATTATGGCCCGCATACTCTGCCGTAGCCTCAAGCCACCAGCCATTACTCGGAGTTAAAAAACCTTTAATACTGTAATATTCTGCCTGGATACGGTGAAAAAGCTCGTGGCCAATCGTCATTTTCATTAAATCAGATTCTGTCAGACGAACTGAAGGAATATGAATTCTCTCCCAAACCTTTTCGTAATTGGGCTCCCCCGTCACTGCAAGCCACCAAGAATCTATTTTTACGATAATGGGGCTTTTGTAGGGTTTACCTGTAAAAAAGCCGGTCTTTTCTACGGGGTTTCTAAATCCCATATCCATGTAATTTTTAAAAGCCAGTTCAAAAAGGTCTCCCACATCTTGAACGGCTTTTGGATAATCCGAATTGTAATTTGGAAGATAGCTTTGGTCTTTGTAAGTTATAGAGGTCCAGGCATTATCATTTAAAACAACGTCTTCATTTATAGCATCTGTGCTGTATAAAACTTTAAAATTTCCTTGGGGAGTAATATAAGAATCATTGAGAATTTTTTCGCCAAGCAAAGTTATGGGTTTTGTGGCAATTGCAGCCGCCCCCAACGCCAGCCATTCTAAGCCGGTTAAGTGGTTTGTTATCGCATAAACAATGCTTGTTTGCTCATCTACGCTTATTGGCAGATTAACCCAGTAGTTTTCCTCTTCGTCCCACATCATAACAACAAGTTGATCTTCTGCCGGTTTTCCGGAGTCCAGCAAACTTGGGTCATACTTCATACCTATTTCAATATAGTCATCCAACTGATCCATTCCCTCAATAGAGACATCAAAAACATGACGTTCTTCAGAAGTTGTAAGGGAATTAGGAGGAGCATTTTTCATCTCTGAAATAGTAAGTTCTTTTTCCTCTTCTAAAAAGTTGGCAGGTAGGGTAACCTTTATCTCGTCTTTATAGCTGACTGTCTGTTTTTGAGAGGAAGGAGCAACTTTTTCAGAGGAAAGTTTTTTTAACTCCGGCTCTGCTACAGAAAAAGAAACCGAATTAGTGAAATAATCTTTGGTTTTTACCTGAATATCTCCTGAAGCGGCATCCTTTGGTATTACTACCTTTATCATGTTTTCTGCTCTTTCAATAATTGATATTTTCTCTCCGCCGTAGAAAACCTCCATATCATCTGTTAATTTGGCAATAGAGCCATTAAACTTTAAAAAAACCTGACTGCCAGCAGGACCGCTTTTTGGATAATAATCCTCTATTTTTAAATCTTCTGCTAAAACCTCCTCTATTGGCTCGTCACCTAAATCTTTATCTCCCCGAGTTAAGAAAAATACGCCTGCCCCCACAACAACTACAAGAAACAGGGCTATTAAAATATATATTTTTTTGGACATATGTTTATTTATTAATTATTTATTTTATTTCTTTATTCTACCATTTCAGCCAAAGTGGTGTAAACAAAAAAGCCGCCAAAAAGAAAAGGCGGAAAATAAAATATGTGGACTATTCTTAAATTAGCTCGGACGATTTTTTCGCCGCCTGCGGGCGGCGAAAGGAAAGCCCCAAAAAATCTGACGCTTCGCCGCGTTCTTTGACAATTTCAAGTTTTTAGCGAACGAAGCTCGCTAGTAAAATTTTATCAGATTTTACCTTTAACGGCAAATTCAAGAAACAAAAAACCAGCTAATAAGCTGATTTCTTGTCCTAAATAAACCTTCTTTTGAACGCTTACTTGGGATATTAGCGGGAAGGTAGAAGTACGTTGACTTCTTTACTCTTTGTGAGCCCCGCTACCTTTTTATAGCCATCTTTTCACCTTGATATTTTTGGACAAGTCCTCTGCCGAAACCGTTATAACCTCTAACGGTCTCACCCTATGTTCTGACCGCCATTCACTGCGCGAGAATCTTGAAAACTCATTGCGAGAAAGAACATGAACGTAGCCAGTCTTTCCCTTTACTTGTTTCCAAGCCTTCCGCGTTAGTTCAAAACGGATTTCTCCCTCGGACGTAAGTCCGAAAGAACTACCACATCCCTTTCCCGAGAATTGCGTCATGTGGGTTAACGCCCTGAAGATAGCAATCTCGGCGAAATGCGTGGCCGCTACGCATGAGTTTCCATCATTCCTCATCTCGCCGGTTTTTCTATCGAAATTTATCGGCTGTCTCGGAGTTAATTCTTCGAGCAGAAGAGGAGAACCGTGAAACAAGAACTTGCCTTCGGTCTCAAGAACCAACAGTCTTTCCCTAGCATTACCCATCTTTTTACCTCCTTTCTTTCAGAATTTATACCTTAACATCTTTCGATGGAATTTTTGAAAAGAATTACAAAGAGCTTTTGTATGTTTATATAATAGCATTTATTATCAGATTTGTCAAGGTCGGCGGTAAAATAAAACGGGGTTTTATCCCCTAAATATATGAAAAATTTTCTTTTACAAAATGTGGGTTCGGCCGATATTTTTCTGGTTCTTTGGCAGTTTTTAAGAACGCGGCGAAGCGTCAGATTTTTTGGGGCTTTCCTTTCGCCGCCCGCAGGCGGCGAAAAAATCGTCCGAGCTAATTTAAGAATAGTCCACCACTTCGGAAATGTCAAGTTTTGAAAGGCCGCCTCGCTTCGCTCGGCGGCCGAATTGAACGGGGGCTTGACTGAAAAAATCAATTTTTGGCTTTGATAGTAAAAGAAAATTTTTTAAAATAATATGAGATACATAATTTACGCCCGAAAATCTACAGAGGACGATGACCATCAAGTTCTCTCTATTGAGTCGCAACTCTGCGAGTTGCGAGAATTTGCCGTTAAAGAAAAACTTGAAATTGTCGCCTCGTTTTGCGAGGCAAAAACTGCCAAAGAGCCCGGGCGAATGAAATTCGCCGAAATGTTAAAACAAATAGAGCAATGTAAGGCCGATGGAATTTTGTCTTGGCATCCAGATAGGTTAGCAAGAAACGCGGTTGATGGCGGGAAAATTATCCATTTGATAGACAAAGGAGTTATCAAGTCCCTAAAATTTCCTACTTTTTGGTTTGAACCAACGCCTCAAGAATTATTTATGCTCCAAATTGCTTTTGGACAAAGCAAATACTATGTTGATAATTTGAGAGAAAATGTAACCAGAGGTATGAGGCAAAAAGTGAGAAATGGCATTTGGCCCCTTTGGGCGCCACTTGGATACTTGAATAACCCCATAACCAGAGGAATTGATGTTGATACTAAAAAAGCAATTCTGATAAAAAGAATGTTTAAGGTTTATTCCTCTGGAAATTATACCCTAAAAGAAATGTCGGAATGGTGTAAAAAGGCAGATCTCAAAAGCAATTTGGATAATGATATTTCCCCGGGCCAAGTTCAATCAACGCTTCAAAACATCTTTTACATCGGCTTGATGAAATATAAGGGAGAAGTGTTTGAGGGAAAGCATAAACCTTTAATTTCAAAGAAACTTTTTGATAAGGTACGGGAAGTTTTAAAACAAAGAGGCAAGCCGCAGAAAATTAAACACAATTTCGCTTTTCTTGGATTGATGAAATGCCCTTGTTCTGCGTCAATTACCGCTGAAAAGAAAATCAAACCGAGCGGCAGAGAGTATATTTATTATCGCTGCACTAAGAAAAAAGGACCTTGCTCGGAAAAACATTTTCTCCGAGAAGAAAATTTAATTTCCCAAATTAAAACCTGCCTTCAAAAAGTTTCTTTGTCGAGCCAAGATACAGAAAAAGTTTTGGCTGAATTGGAAAAAGATGAATTGAAAGCTAAAGAAGAAACGAAAATCCTTGTTCAAAATCTAAAAAAGGAATTAGGAAAAATTGAAATGAAACTGGAAAAACTTTTGGATGTCTATCTCAACGAAATAATCTCTACCGAAGAATATACCAGCCGAAAACAAAAAATCCTAACTCAAAAGTTAGAATTGCAGGAGAAAATCAGAGATTTTGAACAAAAAGGATTGTCTTGGCTCGAACCGGCCAAAGAATTTGTTTTGAAGCTAAATCAAGCTGAAAAACTGCTTGCCTCGGAGAATTACGCGGAAATGACAACATTTCTCAAAAATATCGGCTCGAACCACATTTTACAAGATCAAAAATTGATTTTTTCAGTCAAGCCCCCGTTCAATTCGGCCGCCGAGCGAAGCGAGGCGGCCTTTCAAAACTTGACATTTCCGAAGTGGTGGACCCGAGCGGATTCGAACCGCTGACCTCCTCATTGCAAATGAGGCGTTCTAGCCAACTGAACTACGGGCCCATTTTTTTAGTGCGCATGGGAGGAATCGAACCTCCGACCTCTGCTTTATCAGAGCAGCGTTCTAACCACTGAACTACATGCGCATATCATTTTTAATCTTATCAAAAATAAAAAACCTGTAAAGGTTTTTTAACCTGGAAAGGTTTTCTTTTTAGAAAAATATAAAATTTATTTCAATTCTCTCTCTATGTCTTCCACCTCCTTGCCGATAAATTTCTCTGATATCTTCAAAGCCTCTTTCAAGTTCTTGGAAATCTTTTTTTCTTCTTCGCTCAAACCCGGTTTTCCGTCCAGTTTTGCCACTTGTTCTTCGGTTTCTTCTTTTAAGGCTTTGAACGCCAAATAAAGTGCCCTTTCGGCTTCCGTCAGTTCTTTTTTAATTTTCTTTCTCTTTTTTCTGATTCTTCTTAAAAAAATAATAAAAACAAAAGTTAAAACAACGGCAAAGACCAAGAGAGTGATAATAACGGCAAGATAATCAATAATTATTTTGCCGATTCTGATAAAAGTTGGCGGAGCAACGTAAACTGTAATTTCTTCCGAAGGAATGCTTTCAGCCCCCCTGTTATCGGTAATTACGGCGAAAATATTATATATTCCCTCGTCCGGCCGCTCGTCGTAAACAAAAGTCCAACTTCCGTCGCTTTCTGTCTTAACAGAGCCTGAATTTGTCCCTTCTTTTCCTTCTTCTTTTATATAAACTGTAATTTTTGATTCAGGATATAAAGAAGTCCCTTTTATTTCCAAAACTTCGCCTGCCCTGCTTGTTTTCGGATAATCTGTGATAACCGGGGCCTCCAAGGCTTCTATTTCAAATTCTGTGATAGCGATTGTTGAATTGCCGGCGAAATCAACCGCTTTTACGATTGCCATATATTCTCCGGGCGGTTTTGGTTTTAATCTATAGGGTTTGGCGTCCTCGGTTATGTTTGTGGTAGGTATTGACTCTTCTTTAAAAACAATTATTTCATAATTCTCAATTCCGGACAAAGAATCGGTCGTACCAAAATGCAACACTGGGCAAGGATTAGTCGGATCTTCACTATTATCCACCCTGACTTGAAAAGGTTCGGGAGGAGCAGTATCAATTAAAACCTTTCTGTGAGTTATTGATCCCCAGCCGTAGTCGTTTTTAAACCTGATATGAAAATACCAGGCTCCGTCTGTTTTTTCTTCAAGTTTTTTTTCGGAAATTACCGGAGTATAAAGAACTGTCGGTAAAGAAGTAGGCACTTTATCAAATAATAATTTTATTGCCGTAATATCGGATGGTAAATTCCAGGAAAATTCCGGAATATTGTTTGAATACCATTTGTTGGGATCGGGGTGAGTAACAGATGAAACAATCGGCCCTACCGGAACGCCGCCCTCCGTTCCCGGCGGAATAAACTCCGATTCTGGAGGAACTTCATCGCTCGGCGGAATAACTGTTTTGGGCTTTAAAGTGAAAGTGGCGCCGCTCATACTTCCCAAAACATTGGTTCCTTTGCCGTCTGCCGCCAGAACAGAACCCGAAGAAAAACTCAACTGGGCCGTAGCAGAACTTTTAACATTGAAATTAACGGTTATAATATTTCCGGCGCTTCCCGAATAATTACTCGGTGTTCCTCCGCCAAAAGATATTTTTCCGGTTGAATTTGAAAAAGTGGGTTCTGTGGTCCAAAGGGAAAAAATCGTTCCTGTTTTGGAAATACTCAAAACCTGAAGATAATTAGGGCTAAAATTAATTTCTCCTTCGGCAGCGTTAATTGCCACCCCTCCGCTGTTTACTTTTACTGAAACCGAAAAATTGCTTCCTACTTCAAAACTGCCGGTTGAAGGAGATAAATACAAAGAAGCGCTTGCCGCTTCCAAAGGGTGAATTATTCCAAAAGAAAATATTAAAATTAACAAAAAGAAAAATATTTTTTTCATTTTCTTTTT
>Ga0180434_10006261_pt1 | contig 13740 bp, 7 predicted proteins | sample SS_ome_7_FD_132453 | JGI IMG/M metagenome (GOLD analysis project Ga0180434, IMG submission 132453) | Hypersaline lake sediment archaeal communities from the Salton Sea, California, USA - SS_1_D_2 metaG | ecosystem: Environmental > Aquatic > Non-marine Saline and Alkaline > Hypersaline > Sediment... | reverse complement strand
TATCCATGAATCGGGGATATCTGATCCCCCAGGAAATCAACCTCGGGGGTATCTCATGGTTCAACGCTCGTTCATCTCTTTACTCTGCTTACTCATTGTCGCTTCCCTTGTGCAGGCCGAAATCCCTCAAATCATCTCCTACCAGGGAAAGGTAACGGATTCAGGGGGAAATCCTATTACGGACGGCTCCTACCAGATGAGATTCAGAATCTTCGATGCGCTCACCGGGGGTACAAATGAATGGGACAGCGGGTTACAGTCCGTAACGGTCACGGATGGGGTCTTCAACGTTCTCCTGGGTGAAAGCCCAATGCCTTCCCTGGAACTCTCATTCGATGAAGACTACTGGTTGGAGATCGATATCGCCGGGGATATTCAAATTCCTCGCTCAATGCTCGGATCTGTCGGGTATGCATACATGGCGAGTGGTTTGGTTCCGGGAACCGAGGTAGCCGGTTCAGTGACAACCGGCACTTCCGCGGCTATCAAGGGGACGAACACGGCTACAACGGGAAACACCTTTGGTGTTTATGGTCGGAGCAACTCTACCGACGGTCGAGGGGTGTTTGGCTATGCCGCCGCCACGACGGGCACCAACGAGGGCGTCTATGGCGAGAGCTCCTCCACCGAAGGCCGCGGTGTATACGGCTACGCCACCGCCTCAACGGGCACCACATACGGCCTTTATGGTCGCAGCTACTCCACTGATGGACGTGGTGTGTACGGTTACGCCACCGCCACATCGGGCACTGCATACGGTGGCTATTTTGAAAGCTTCTCCACCTCCGGACGTGGTGTGTACGGTTCTGGCAGATGCGGCGGCTACTTCGAAAGCTCTTCCATAGGGGTATACAGCTCTGCCACCTCCACATCAGAAGACACATACGGCATCATAGGCTCTGCCTCCTCCACTGATGGTTTCGGTGTGTACGGCTACACTGATTCTTCATCGGGCACCACATACGGCGTCTATGGCGAGAGTGAATCCGCTGACGGCCGTGGGGTGTATGGCTACGTGAGTGCCGCATGGGGCACCACCTACGGCATCTACGGCGAGAGCGACTCCAGCGAAGGCTACGGGGTGTACGGTTCCGCAAACGCAATATCAGGCAACACCTACGGTGTCTTTGGCAACAGCTACTCCATCTCCGGATGCGGGGTGTACGGATCAGCTTGGTACGAATCAAGCCTTACCTACGGCGTCTATGGCAGTACCGCATCCAGCGAAGGTAGAGGCGTAATGGGATTTGCGTCCAGAACCTCAGGGAACGCCCAGGGAGTAAGAGGAGTTTCCGAATCCACTACCAACGGGGTTGGAGTCTATGGTCTAACGACAAATACTAATGAGGCGACAACTACGTATGGCGTCTTTGGGCGAACACATAGGACTACTGGCGAGGATGCCGGGGAATGGGGAGTGTACGCTGCCGGTGATATGGGCTGTTCCGGAGATAAGAGCTGTGTTGTGATGACCTCACAGGGAGCAACGCGTCTCTATTGCCAGGAGAGTCCGGAAAGCTGGTTTGAAGACTTCGGGGAAGGTCAGCTTATCGACGGACAATGCCATATAGAGTTGGATCCGCTTTATCTGGAAACTGTCACCATCGACGAGAACAATCCCATGAAAGTCTTTCTGCAGGCATGTGATGAATCCTGTCTAAACCTCATCTTGAAGCGGAGCTTGACCGGATTTGATGTCGTGAGTCCTACTAATCCAAATGCATCAGGCACATTCATCTATCGTGTCGTTGCCAAACGAAAAGGTAGCGAATCGAAACGATTGGATTACTGTAGAGCGGATGAGCTTGATCCGTTTCTGAATCCCAAGCTACTCAAGAAGGAAAATGTTGAACTGGAACGAGAACGGAACCGCGTAGAAGAAGACCGAAAGAGGATGGAAGAAGAAAAGGCCCGGATGGAGGATATCCGTCTCAGACACCAGAAAGCCGATGAAATGTTCTCGGAGATACGCTCTCCCTGATGCACTCAGGTTGATTATCTTATGTCAAACTAATCACAAACCGACTGAAAACGGTATACCGAAAACGCAGCCTCCGGCTGCAAACATTGACACCGCCCGCCTTTTTTCGGACTTTTTCCCCTAACTTGGGGGAAAGGCTATCCATGAATCGGGGATATCTGATCCCCCGGAAATCCAGCCTCGGGGGTATCTCATGGTTCAACGCTCGTTCATCTCTTTACTCTGCTTACTCATTATCTATTCTTCGGTATCAGCCGACATCCCGAAAATGATCAGTTATCAGGGAAAAGTCACCGATTCAGCGGGTGATCCGGTGACGGACGGTACGTATAACATGCGCTTCAGGATTTACAACGCACCAACTGGGGGCAGCGAGTTATGGAACAGCGGCGTACAGTCTGTACCGGTCACGGATGGGATCTTCAACGTCCTTCTTGGTGAGAGTCCCATGCCGATCCTGGACCTTCCGTTCGATGAGGACTACTGGCTCTTGGTAACGTTCGAGGGTATCAACCAGACACCCCGTCAACGTCTCGTTTCGGTCAGTTATGCCTACATGGCCAGCGGTCTGGTGGCCGGAACGGAGGTAGTCGGATCAGTAACAAGCGGCACGGCCGCGGCCATCAAAGGGACGAATACGGATACGGCGAGTACCAGCTACGGTGTCTATGGTGTAAGTTCTTCCTTTTGGGGACGCGGCGTGTTCGGCTGGGCCAGCGCCACGTTGGGCAGCAACTATGGTGTCCAAGGCAGCAGCTACTCCCCAGACGGCTGCGGGGTGTTTGGCCTCGCCTACGCCACATATGGCCCCACCTATGGCGTCTATGGCAGCAGCTACTCCACCGACGGTCGCGGAGTATACGGCTCCGCCACTACACCGTCGGGCAACACCTACGGCGTCTATGGTGAGAGCTCTTCTACCTGGGGCAGCGGGGTGTACGGTATCGCTACTGCCACATCGGGCACCAACTATGGCGTCTATGGCCTGAGCCACTCCACCGATGGTCTTGGGGTGTACGGCTTGGCTGCCGCATTTTCGGGATCCAACTACGGCGTTTATGGAGAGAGCGGATCCATCTCCGGCACAGGAGTATACGGCGTGGTCGGCGCCACAGCGGGCACCACGTACGGTGTCTATGGCCACAGTCGCTCTTCCAGCGGCCGGGGGGTGTATGGCTGGGCGTCACAATCCACCGGTAACGGACAGGGTGTCCGTGGGGAATCGGATTCCTCCACCAACGGCGTCGGAGTCTATGGTCTTGGATCTTCAACAACCGGGCTCAATTATGGGGTTTTCGGTCGTACTTTTTCTAGTGATGGATATGGCGTTTACGGGACGGGTGTCGCTCCCGGCTATGCTCTCTACGCGGCCGGCGATTTCGCGGCTTCAGGTACGAAGTCTTGCGTCGTCAAAACATCCCGGGGACCGACACTCATGTACTGCCAGGAGAGTCCGGAGAACTGGTTTGAGGACTTCGGGGAAGGTAAGTTGGTAAACGGCCGATGCCATATTGACCTTGATCCGCTCTTTTTGGAGACCGTGACCATTAACTCCGAGAATCCCTTGAAGGTTTTCGTGGAACATAGAGGGCCATGTCAAGGCACATATATAGAAACCAGGGAAACAGGTTTTGATGTGATAGAACAAAATTCAGGCACAAGTGATGTGGGATTCTGCTACCGAGTAGTAGCAAAACGAAAAGGGTTTGAATCCAAACGTCTCGACTACTGCAAAGCAGCCGAAACCGATTCGTATCTCTATCCTGAACTTCGGGAGAATGAACTCAAAGAATAAGAAGTTGAACGATCCCGATCGCGAGAAGGAGATTCCGGATAAAAACTCTAAACTAATTCTGGATCGAGAACCGGTAACCGCTTGCAACATCCTGAGCATGGCCGAAGGACCACGACATAGCTCAAGACAATATCCCTGAGTCAATCGAAGGGGCAAAGATGGGATAAACGATGATGTAGTCGGCCCTTTATGTTATCGTTTCTTGGATATTCGAATTTTAAGATGATAAACGTATAAAAAGAAATCAGAGAGAAACAAGAATAGACCAGATCTATGGTGGTGATTAGATTACACGACATGTTTGCGTTTCAGGGATTTTGACAAGACCGGAAAGATACGAAATGCGTGAGTTACGATTCTCAGAAAAAGGCGCTGAGATCGAGTCCTTCTGCCGACGCTGGCGGATTGTCGAATTTGCCTTGTTCGGATCCGTACTGCGGGAGGACTTCGGACAGGATAGCGATGTAGATGTAATCGTTACTTTTTCTGAATCTGCACATCATAGTCTATTTGAACTTGTTACCATGGAAAAAGAGCTTTCAGGCATATTTGGCAGAAAAGTTGATATGGTTGAAAAATCGGCGATCCGTAATCCATTTCGGCGATCTGAGATATTGAAAACCATGGAATTGGTCTATGCAGCCTGAAGAACGAGATATCGCGTATCTATGGGACATGAATCAGGCCGCCCTCGAAATCTCCGATTTTATCCGGAATCAATCTCTGGTCGAGGTTCGGAATAATCGCCAGCTTCGATATGCGGTGGAAAGGCTCTTGATGATAATTGGTGAAGCGGCGAATCGTGTGTCAGAAGAATTCAAGCATGCCCATCCGGAAATACCTTGGATACAGATCATCGGTCAGAGAAATATATTGGCTCATGAATATGGAGAGATCCGTGTCGAACGTCTTTGGATAGTCGCTGCTGAAAGAATCCCGGAACTGATATCTCAACTCAAACCTCTTATCCCTCCTCCGCCTTCGATATAGACTGACGAAAGCAACCGGCTTCTCTTCTTCCACTGATTCCCGATTTGAACCTGCAATCTTGGCCAATTGACAATGTCTTCCTACCGGCTATTATCTAACAATCCTTTCTTGACTCTTGTCTCCTTACTTCCCCAAAATCTTAAACTTTCAACCCGCCTACGACCGGCAGGCTCTGAGCGTAGTTGGGGCGAAGCGGGATCATCATTCATCAATTCCTCAAACCTTGACTTAACTTTCCCGATCTCCAAATATTTCCCTTAACTTGGGGGAAAGGCTATCCATGAATCGGGGATACCTGATCCCCCTTGATTCCAACCAGGGGGATTCTCATGATTCACCGTTCAATATTTTTCGTACTCTCCTTCCTCATTATCTGGTCATCAGTATCAGCTGAAACCCCCCAGATTATCAGCTTTCAGGGAAAAGTCACCGAAAGCGGATCTCCCGTTGCTGACGGCACATACAACATGCGCTTCAGGATCTACAATGTGCCTACCGGAGGCAGCGAGTTATGGAACAGCGGATTACAGACCGTACCGGTCACCGGCGGGATATTCAACGTTCTGTTGGGTGAGAGTCCCATGCCGACCCTGGACCTTCCGTTCGATGAAGACTATTGGCTTATGGTTACATTCGACGGCATCAACCAGACACCCCGTCAACGTCTCGGTTCGGTGTGCTATGCCTACATGGCGAGCGGTCTGGTGGCCGGAACGGAGGTAGTCGGATCAGTAACAAGCGGCACGTCCGCGGCCATCAAGGCGACGAATACGAATACAGTGAGTACCAGCTACGGTGTTTTTGGCCAGAGCTTTTCCAGCTGGGGCATCGGGGTACACGGCTACGCCAGCGCCACATTGGGGCCCACCTATGGTGTCCTTGGCCAGAGTTCATCCACGGACGGCAAGGGTGTGTTTGGTTCCGTAGGCGCTACCTCGGGGGAAACTTATGGTATCTATGGCCAGAGCAACTCCACCTCAGGCCGCGGTGTATACGGAACCGTCAATGCTACCTCGGGCGAAACCTACGGTGTCTATGGTCGCAGCAACTCCACTTCCGGTCACGGGGTATACGGTAGCGCCGGCGCTTCATCGGGGACCACCTACGGTGTCTATGGCCGGAGCCAATCCATCGACGGCCGTGGGGTGTATGGCTGGGCGACAAAGACTACTGGAAATGGTCAGGGAGTACGGGGTGAATCGGATTCCGCAACCAACGGAGTCGGAGTCTATGGTCTTGGATCTTCGACTACAGGGCTCAACTATGGGGTTTTTGGGCGGTCCCATTCCGACGGTGGCTATGGCGTTTATGGGGCGGGTGTCGCTGGTGGCTATGCTCTCTACGCGTCCGGAAATTTCGCAGCTTCAGGTACGAAGTCTTGCGTCGTCAAAACATCACAGGGCCCCACTCTCATGTACTGCCAGGAGAGTCCGGAGAACTGGTTCGAGGATATCGGAGGAGGACGGTTGGTGAATGGGCAAGCTCATGTTGAACTCGATCCCTTGTTCTTGGAGACGGTTACCATTGATAAAACACATCCCATGAGGGTTTTTGTACAGCTTCACGATCGTAACTGTAACGGTGTTGCCGTTGAAAAGGGTCTGACGGGTTTTGATGTCGTCGAGCTAAAGAGCGGATTATCCAATGGTTCGTTCGACTACCGCGTAGTCGCCAAACGCAAAGGCTTTGAATCCCAACGACTTGACTACTGCAAAGCAGCAGAAACGGACTCATATCTCTATCCTGAACTCCGCGAGAACGAACTCAAGGAACTGGAAGCGGAGCGACTCAGGGATGAGCCGGCAATGACTGGGAGCAAGAATTTCGCGAATCAATCCGATTAATTGTATCCATTGATCCGGTGAAATAGAATCGACACTCAAAACACGATCAGGCACAGGGAGCAATACGCTATTTCGTAATTGCAGAATTGTATCCTGGAACATAAACTGAGAGCTAGTAGGGGCCGCTGCATCTCCGTATGCACGGCCCCCGTTTACATCTGGTTATACGTGATTGACCCCAGCATCAATCATAAGGGAGGTTTTCATGTGCTCCAGGCAGTCGTCCATCGTTTTTCTTGCCGCGTTTCTCATCTTCTCTCTGACCGCATCTCACGCGGAAATCCCAAAGGTTCTGAACTACCAGGGAAAGGTCACTGATACGGGAGGAGTACCTGTTTCTGACGGCGATTACGCCATGACCTTTACCATCTACGACGCGGAGACATCGGGGACATCGCTGTGGAGCAGCGGAACCCGAACGGTGACGGTGGGAGGCGGGGTCTTCTCGGTCCTCCTCGGCGAGAGTCCTCAGCCTGCGTTGAGTCTCGACTTCGACGCAGATTACTGGGTCGAGATCGATATCGAGGGAGACGTTCAGAGTCCCCGAACCCGGCTGGGCTCCGTCGGCTATGCCTACATGGCCAGCGGGATTGTGCCGGGCACGGAAATGATTGATTCGAGAAATAATCCCATTTTCAAGGGCACGAACAGCGGAACGGGCGCTGGGCTGCGGGGCGATAGCGATCTGGGGATGGGCGTACGGGGAGAGAGTAACGCCACAGACGGGAATGGTGTATACGGCGTTGCGAATTCCACGACGGGAACAACCTATGGTGTTATGGGAGTTCATGAATCATCGAACGGTGCCGCGGTGATCGGATTTGCGAACGGGACAAGCGGAGTTGCTTCCGGAGTCATCGGGTATACGGATTCACCCACGGGGTATGGAGTGTCCGGTCGGACGACGTCTTCATCGGGTCTGAACTACGGCGTTTATGGATTCAGCTACTCATCGGAGGGTATCGGGGTCTACGGAATCGGGAACGCGGCCTCGGGTACGAACTATGGAATCTATGGGGAAACGAACTCGAGCGACGGATTCGCCGGCTATTTTACGGGAAGGGCACGTGTCACGGGAGATCTGACGGTAACGTCTGGAGGGAATCTCGGAGTTGGTGTAAACGTTCCTGACAATCCCTTGGTCGTGGCCGGGGCAGAATCCGATACGCCGGGAGACGGAGCTCAAGTGAAGCTTCGTGATTCATCGAACCAGAACCATGCGTTTGCTTTTCGCATCGGGAGTACGGGAGGCGCTGATCTTCATCTGGACAGCTACTACGGTGGATGGCAGACGTTGGCGACCATAGATCGTGAAAATGGAAAGGTCGGTCTGGGCACTGATACGCCGGACCGGGATCTTTCCGTGGTGGGATACGTCCGCGCGTCCAACGATGTGGATGAAACGGAGTATACGGAGATCTATCATGGTGGCGGCAATGCTTTTATAAATTGGAACGGGGATGGAAACTTCGATATTCGGTATGCGACAGATGCCAAGGTAACGGTAAAACAAAACGGCAACGTCGGGATAGGGACGACGAATCCGGGATCGACGCTCGACGTGCGGGGAACGGCGGTATTCAACGAAGGCGGCGGTGATAATGATTTCCGGATCGAGGGTCAGAGCAAGCCGAATCTGCTTTTCTGTGATGCGAGTGAAGACAGGGTCGGTATAGGGACGAACTCGCCTTCGAAGTTGTTTGATGTAGATGGGGTGGTTCAATTCGACAAAGTCGAGATTACCGGAACCGCTGAAAATTTCATGTTGGATGTAGCTGGGTATATACAGAATAAAAGGTTGAACGGTGATTTGCTCACGAGACATTTGATGGACACGAATGGCGCCGGAGTATTGAGTACCTATGGACCGAATGGCGAGAGGAACTTCGTCGTCCTTTCCCGTTCGGGCTACGCGAATCATGGGCATGCAGCTGTGTGTGATGCGTCGGGAAATGATCAGGCCGGTATATTTATTAATGCGTCGGGCGACGGCGTCGTCTACGGCGACACCAAGAACTTCCGCATGGCGAATCCGAACCAGCCCGATACCGAGATCTGGTATGCGTGTATCGAAGGGCCTGAAGCGGCGGCATATCTGAGAGGGACGGCACGGCTGGAGAACGGAAAAGCGTCCATTTCGTTTCCGGATCACTTCCGAGCAGTTGCCACCGCGGAGGGAATGACCGTTCAATTGACACCTCGATCCGCTGAGTCCAAAGGGCTCGCGGTGGTGGAGCAGTCGACGAAGGGCATCAAGGTTCGCGAGTTGTGGAACGGGACAGGTAACTATGAATTTCACTATACCGTCATGGCGATCCGCGACGGATACCAGGATTACAAGGTGATCCGGTCGGTGGAAGAGGAACGCCTCGCGGAGCTTCCTGAATAGAGATCCTGTGGATTAGATTCTCTTATTCCGAATGGTCGGGTGGCGTGGCTGCCCGACCGTTTCACTCCTGGTTCCCTCTTTGGTTTTTCGGTGTAAACGCCTTCAGAAGAACCATGGGTTTGCCTGTGGGACTCCAATAACCATAAATCCCGATATCACTACATTCCTCAATTTCTCCTTCCTCGGCTGCATTCAGGTGGGGACGTTAAAATGTGATATATCCATAGATTGCGGAATTATATCATAAAACCTAAACTAAAGACGGTAAATCGTTGTATCTCTGTATGCACGATCCCGTTTTACGTCTTGTATCCGTGATTGACCCCAGCATCAATCACCGGGGAGGTTCTCATGCGTTTCATGCATTCGCCCATCGCTATTCTTACCGCGTTTTTTATCTTCTCCATGGCCGTATCCCATGCGGAAATTCCGCAGGTTCTGAACTACCAGGGAAAGGTCACTGATACGGGAGGAGTACCTGTTTCAGACGGCGACTACTCTATGACCTTTACGCTCTATGATGCTGAGACATCAGGGACGTCGTTGTGGAGCAGCGGAGGTATGACGGTTACGGTGTCGGGGGGTGTATTCAGCGTTCTAATGGGGGATACGGGTCAGCCGGCCCTGTCCCTTGACTTCGATGAAGATTACTGGGTTGAGGTGGAAATCGAAGGAGATGTTCAGAGTCCGCGGATGCGGATCGGTTCCGGTGGGTACGCCTATATGGCCAGCGGGATCGTACCCGGGACTGAGATGATAGATACGAGGAATACTCCGATATTCAGAGGAACGAATTATGGGAATGGCGCCGGACTCCGAGGAGACAGCGATCTGGGGATGGGTGTACGGGGAGAGACCAATGCCACCGACGGGAAGGGTGTATACGGAGCGGCGAATTCCACAACGGGCACGAACTATGGAGTCTATGGTTTCAGTGAGAGTACCGGCGGCGTAGGCGTTTATGGTGAGGCGACGGCTACAACCGGAGTAAACTACGGCATAAGAGGCGTGCATGCTTCGACGAACGGGGCCGCGGTCATCGGCCTTGCGAACGGAACGAGCGGCGTAGCATCGGGAGTGATCGGGTATACCGATTCACCCATGGGGTATGGAGTGTCCGGCCGGACGACGTCGTCATCAGGTCTGAACTACGGAGTCTATGGCTTCAGTAACTCGTCGGAGGGTATCGGCGTCTACGGGATCGGGAATGCGGCTTCGGGGACGAACTATGGAGTGTATGGGGAAACGAACTCCAGCGACGGATTCGCGGGTTACTTCGCGGGGAGGACGCGTGTAACGGGTGACCTGACGGTGACGTCGGGGGGATATCTCGGAATCGGAACGAATAATCCGAGCAATCCACTGGTTGTGTCGAGTCCGGAATCTGACACGCCGGGAGACGGCGCACACGTCAAGCTTCGTGATTCATCCAACGGGAACCATGCGTTCGCGCTACGGATCGGGAGTACGGGGGCCGCGGATCTCCATCTGGACAGCTACTACGGAGCGTGGCAGACGTTGGCGACCATCGATCGCGAGAACGGAAGAGTCGGCTTGGGTACCGACACGCCGGACCGGGATCTTTCCGTGGTGGGGTATGTCCGAGCATCCTATGACGTGGATGAAACTGAGTATACGGAAATCTATCATGGAGGAGGCAACGGTTTCATCAATTGGAATGGGGACGGGAACTTCGATATCCGGTACGCAACTGATGCGAAGGTGACGGTAAAACAAGATGGCAATGTCGGGATAGGGACAACGAATCCCGGGGCGACGTTGGATGTGCGGGGAACGGCGGTCTTCAACGAAGGCGGCGGTGATAATGATTTCCGGATCGAGGGTCAGAGCAAGCCGAATCTGTTCTTCCTTGACGCAAGTGAAGACAAGATAGGGCTCGGGAAGAACTCTCCTGCTGTTATGCTCGATGTTGACGGGTGGGCAGCGTTCACGAGAGTTGGGATCGGGACAACAAGTCCGGGTCAGGCCTTGGATGTAGTCGGCTATATCCAGAATAAAACTGCCAGCGGTGATTTGCTCACCAAGCTGTGGATGGACGAAAATAGTGCCGGAGATATATCTGTTTATGGACCGAATGGCGAGAAGAACTTTAGTGTCGTTTCGCGATCGGGCTACCCGAACCATGGAAACGCATATGTCTGTAATTCATTGGGGCAGGGTATGGCGGGGATGTTCGTGAATGCTTCAGGCGAGGGCGTCGTTTTTGGCGACACCAAGAACTTCCGCATGGCCAATCCGAACCAGCCTGATACCGAGATCTGGTATGCGTGCATCGAAGGACCGGAAGCGGCGGCGTATATCCGGGGAACGGCTCGTTTGGAAAACGGGAGAGCATTTATACCGTTTCCGGATCATTTCAAGGCGGTGGCCACGGTGGAGGGGATGACCGTTCAGGTAACTCCGCTATCCATGGAATCCGAGGGACTCGTGGTCACGAAGAAATCGATACAAGGAATCGAAGTACGCGAGCTCCGGTCGGGAACGGGTACATATGATTTCGATTATACCGTTATGGCCGTTAGGGACGGCTATCAGAAATACGAGGTGATCAGGCCGAAAGAGGATGAACGTCTCGCGGAGCTGCCTGAATAGAGATCCTGTGGATTAGATTCTTTTATTCCGAATGGTCGGGTGGCGTGGCTGCCCGGCCGATCCTCCCGTGATGAGAGAGACAAGCGTTCCCTGTATCCCGGATCCTTCATATATCCGAACTTTTGTTTTCTCTCCCTTTCGAAAGGGAGGGCCGGGGAGGATCTCCCGTCTCTGGAAACCTGTAACTTTAAACCGAATACTTTCAACTTCGAACCGGCCTCCGGCCGATTCAGGAGAGATAAGTCATTAGTCACATGTCAGAATTCGCCGTGTTACCAATCTCAAAACCAAGACGAATCGCATTTGAATCACGACTCACGACTTTTCTTCGTCCGGTATGTCTCAAACGCCCTATTGTCTCTCAATTCCGCAAGATATCGAAATAATGGGAATATTTTTATTGATATGTAAATTATCCGCTATAATTTGCATTGTATTATGATATATCCGAGGCTTCTTGAAGAGAATCTTAAAAGCGCAGCTTCACTAGACAAGGTTCGATTGCTTTTTGGCGCGCGTCAAACCGGCAAATCCTCGCTGCTTCAACGCTTGTCGAATAAAAACGCACAAATATTCAATCTGCAGGAACGACGGACTCGTTTGGAACTCGAGCGCGATCCCCATGTTTTCACGCAAATCTTGGAGGCCGAAACCAGAGAAGGTTTGTACGTATACGTGGATGAGATCCAGAAAGTGCCCCCGCTTCTGGATGAAGTTCAATACCTCCATGATTCCTATCCCGGAAGGTTTCGTTTTCTTCTAACGGGAAGTTCTTCGAGAAAACTGAAGACATCCTCAGCCAATCTCCTTCCGGGTCGGGCTCATCTCTTTCACCTCAATCCGCTTATTCTGCTGGAACGGAAGGGTACAAAAGAATCAAGGATACTCCCGCTTGCCATGGAAGTATTCGAACCGGGTTTTCCGGCACCTGTACTGAATGATATGCTACTCTTCGGTAACCTGCCGGGTGTTACCCTGGAATTTGAAGAAAGCAAGAGACGAACACTCGAAGGATATGTTGATCTCTATCTTGAGGAAGAGATACGGCGCGAGGCATTGGTCAGAAATGTGGGAGCCTTCCAGCAATTCCTCGAGATGGCGGCAGTAGAGTCCGGCAATATCATCAATCTGACGAATATATCCCGCGAGAGCGGGGTTCCGGTTTCGACACTTAGAACATACTATCAGATCCTCGAAGATACGTTTATCGGATACCGAATTCCTGCTTTCGGGAAGGGGGGCCGAAAACGAATTCTTACCACTCCTCGATTCCTGTTCTGTGATAATGGTATTCGAAACGCCGCGGCTCGATTTGGTTTTTCCGTGGATCTTCTGAAAACTCAAATTGGAAGGCTTCTTGAGAACTGGGTCGGTCAGGAACTCAAACACCGATGCTTGTATGCGGGACGGGAGTTCAGGCTCAACTTCTGGCGCACCGCTCACGGGGCCGAAGTGGACTTTATTCTGGAAACACCGCGCGAAGTGATACCTATTGAAGTAAAAGCCTCTCAACATCCTTCAGTTTCAGATACAACGCATTTGCGTCTTTTTCTTGATACGTATCCTGAACGCGCCAACCGGGGCTTTATCGTCTGTCGTTGCGAATCCCCCCGGAGACTGACCGAGAACATCGAAGCCATCCCGTGGTACAATCTTTAGATTCAGATCATCGTATTCCCCGTAAGTCTCAATAACTCAAAACTATCTGTATCGCTATCGGATTCTTGAATCGATCCCTGTGTCCCCTCCTTTCGAAAAGGATTGGCGAGGAGGATTTATCTTTTTCTATCTCATGCAAGGGCTGAAGGCCCATAACGCGTAGCCCGGTCCGAAGTGCTGGGTTATTGAAACTCCTTCAACAGCCCTACTCTGCAGTTGTATACGATAAGGCAATCAGGAACAAAAACATCGTTGTCTTTCGATAAACAGAGAAACGTCTTGAAATAGGAATCAAGACAGACGAAAGTATGGATTTATGCCACTATTCTAGTCGATCCTGAAAAAACGATATTGTCTAATAATAGCAAGACAAAACGATGATTTTGTGATAATTTCATTTGCAAGCTAACCCGTAATACATGACCCATTGCTTGCGAAAGTTGAAACAAAATGAAGCCGGAATCCTCGC
>Ga0180434_10006257_pt1 | contig 13742 bp, 10 predicted proteins | sample SS_ome_7_FD_132453 | JGI IMG/M metagenome (GOLD analysis project Ga0180434, IMG submission 132453) | Hypersaline lake sediment archaeal communities from the Salton Sea, California, USA - SS_1_D_2 metaG | ecosystem: Environmental > Aquatic > Non-marine Saline and Alkaline > Hypersaline >... | reverse complement strand
GAGAAGGCCCAGTCGCTGCTCGACGCCCGCCAGTGCCTGGAAGAGGCGCGGAAGTTCTTCGGCCCGGGCGACGAGCAGCCGCCTGCGTCGGCCCTCTGGTCCGACGAAAGCCGGCGCAAGGTCCGCAAGACGGCCGACGCATTCCGCCGGTCGACCATCAACGCCATGCTCGAGCGGCTGCCGCCGATGGACCGGCTCCGCCAGGTCGATTCGCTCGACCAGAAGACGTTCAAGCAGGGCGTCCGCGACCTCGCAAAGGCACGCGTCGGACGCAAGTGGTGGCAGTTCTGGAAACTCTTCCGGCGCAAGTCCTGACGCCGCGGTCAGCCCACCTCGAAGACCGCCCGGCTCGCGTCGCGCCCCGCCGCCTTCAGATGGTCGACGAGCAGGCGAACGTAGTTGGTGGGGATGAGCGGCTCGCCGGCCAGACCCAGGTCGGCCAGTTCCGCCCGGACGGTGTCCTCGTCCGGTCCCTCGATCTCCGCGAAGAAGCCCAGGTGCGGCACCTCGTCGAGGACGACCTCGCACCGCCCGCCCTCGAACCGCGTGCGGCGTTTCTCGAACCGGAACATCTCGGCCAGGCCGAGGCCGGCCAGGATCTCGACCATCGCCTCGGCCGACGCCAGGACCACCTCCGCCTCGGGCCGGCGCTTCAGGGGCCCCGCAGCCATCGGACCCTTGTACGTCAGCAGCGTCCGGACGGGCGCGTCGCAGCCGCTCTGGAACTCCTCCCGCACGCGAAGGGCCAAGCCGCTGCGGCGAAGCGACCCGTCCGCGTCGTCGAACAGGCGGTTGACCTCGAAGACCGTGCCGACGGGCGTCCGCCCCAAGGCCGCCAGGTGCCGGCGGAATGCCTCCGGATCGGCCACGCGGATCTTCGCCTCGATTTCCTCAGGGGGCATCCGAGGGCTCCTCGGCATGGCCTTCGCCGCCGCGGCCGTCAACCGGCTCGAACCACGGCGGCCTGTCGTGTGCCATCAGGATATGTTTCTGCCAGTGTACATCGTCGCGCCCCGGGAAATCCGACCGGTGGTGCACGCCGCGCGTCTCGGTCCGGGCCAGGGCGGCCTCGGTCATGAGCCGGCCGACCGTCAGCATGTTCTGAAGTTCCCACGCCCGCGGCTCGTCGAACACCTTGTCCAGGACGTAACTCTGCCAGAAGGCGATGAGGCTGTCGGCCTCGGCCAGGTCGTCGCCGGTGCGGACGATGCCCGCGTTCCGCCACATGAGCGACCGGAGGCTGTCGCGGACGTCCGGCACGTGCAGTTGGCCGCGTGTCGAACGGACGGCGTCGCTGCGGATGCCCGCCGGGGCATCGGGACCGGAGCGGGCGCCGGTCCCGGTATCGCCGGCCAGTTCCTCGGCAATGCGTCGGCCGACCGTCCGGCCGTAGACCAGCCCTTCCAGCAGACTGTTCGAGCCCAGGCGATTGGCGCCGTGGAGCCACGTGGACGCCACCTCGCCGCAGGCCGACAGGTTCGCCAGGCTGGTCCGGCCGGCCGAATCGACCCGCACGCCGCCGATCATGTAATGGGCACTCGGCCGGACGGGAATCCAGTCGCTGGCAATGTCGATATCGAACTGACTGCATGCGGACGCAATGCCCGGGAACCGTTCGCGCACGTTGCCCTCGAGGCCCGTCAGATCCAGGTACACATAGGCCGCCCCGGTGCGGCGCATGTGGTCGAGGATGGCCCGGCTGACAACGTCGCGCGGGGCCAGGTCGCCCATGGGATGGTAGTCGGCCATGAAGGGCCGGCCGGTCTTGTCGACCAGCCGGCCGCCCTCGCCGCGGACCGTCTCGCTGATCAGGTGCCGGCTGGCCCCCGCAATGTACAGCGTGGTGGGATGGAACTGGACGAACTCGAGGTCCGACAGAACCGCCCCCGCGCGGTACGCCATGGCCAGGCCGTCGCCGGTCGCCACCTCGGGGTTCGTGGATTCTCGGTAGATGCGCCCCAGGCCGCCGCTCGCCAGCACCGTCCGCCGGGCCCGCACCACCAGCAGGCCGTGCTTCTGGTTCCACGCCAGGACACCCACGACCGCGCCGTCGAGGGTCAGCAGGTCGATGGCGAAGGTGTTCTCGTACAGGTCGACGGACTCGTGGCGGATGACGCGGGCCAGCAGCGTGGAGGTGATCTCTTTGCCGGTCTCGTCGCCGCGGGCATGGAGGACGCGCGAGGCCGAGTGGCCGCCCTCCCGCCCGACGCTGAGCCGGCCGTTCTCCTGGTCGAACGAGGCGCCCCAGTCCATGAGTTCGCGGATGCAGCCGGGCGCCGCTTCGACAACCTGCCGAACCACCGCCTCGTCCGACAGGCCGCACCCGGTATCGAGGGTATCGGCCACGTGCTGCTGAACGGAGTCGGCCTCGGCGATGGCGGCGGCGATGCCACCCTGGGCATAGTAACTGTTCGATTCCGTCAGGCCGCTCTTCGTCACAAGCGCGACGCGCAGGCTCGGGGCCTGTTCCATCGCCGCCCGCAGCGCCGTCACGCCGCTGCCCAGGACCAGGACGTCGGCGAAGACCTGGGGCAGCCGGCCCGTGTCGAACGCCGTCAGATACCGCCGCACATGCGGATGTCGCACCATGGGGGCCTCCCGAGAAACGCCAATGATACGCCCGCCCGGCGGCGGCCACAAGATGAAATCGCCCCCCGTTCATCTTCGCTTCATGTTGGCCGGCTATACTCGCCCGCTGCAGCCGTCCGTGGTATCATGACGGGGCCGGCAGCCCGATCTGCCGGGAGGCACCCCAGCCCCGAGGCGCCCGCATGAAAGTCCTGGTCATCGAGGACTACGAGCCCGTCCGCACGCCCGTCGCGCAGGGCCTGCGCGAGGCGGGCTTCGCGGTCGACGCCACGGGCGACGGCAAGGAAGGGCTCTGGTACGCCCGCACGGGCGAGTACGACGCCGTCGTCCTGGACCTGATGCTGCCGGGGACCGACGGCCTCACGATCCTGAAGCGCCTCCGCGACGAGGCGAACGCCGTCCCCGTCCTAGTCCTGACGGCCCGCGACACGGTCCGCGACCGGGTGCGCGGCCTGGACCTGGGGGCCGACGATTACCTCGTCAAACCGTTCGCGCTGGAGGAACTGCTGGCCCGCGTGCGGGCGCTGGTGCGGCGGAAGTACGAGACGCCGTCGGCGGGAGTCCGGGTGGGCGACCTCGAGATCGACACCGGGGCCCGGACGGTCCATCTGGCCGGCCGGCCGGTCACGCTGACCGCCCGCGAGTACGCCGTTCTCGAGTTCCTGGCCCTTCGTGCCGGCCGCGTGGTCACCCGGTCGGAGATATGGGAGCACGTCTACGACTTCAACGCCGAGCCGAACAGCAACGTGATCGACGTGTACGTGGCCCGGCTGCGTCGGCGGCTGGCGCGGCGGGGCCGGCCGCCGCTCATCCACACGCGCCGCGGGCTCGGGTACGTGCTTGGAGAGGACGCATGAGGCGCTCGCTCGGAACTCGGCTGGTGGCAAGCACCGCCGTGGGGACGGCCGTCGTCCTGGTCGCCGCCGGGGTGGCCCTGTACCTGCTGGTCCGCGACGGCCTCCTCGACCAGTTCGACCGGGCCATGCTCGACAAGGCCCGCCTTCTGGCCTCAGCCGTGGAGGTCGATAAGGGCAAGATCGATCTCGAGTTCGACGAACTCGAGATGGCCGAGTTCGCCCCCGGCGACCGCGCCGCGTACCTCCAGGTGTGGCTTGCGGACGGGTCGGTGCGGTTCCGGTCGGCAAGCCTCGACGGGGCCGACCTGGTGCGGCCGGACGCTTCTTCCGGCGACGAGCCCTCCTTCCATGCCGTGACGTTGCCCGACGGCCGGCCCGGCCGCGCCGTGAACCTCCCGTTCCGGCCGCGCGTCGAAGACAGGCGCACGAGCCAGGGCACCGGCGACGGCGTGCCGGCGCTGACGATGGTCCTGACCCGCGGCACGGCGCCGGTCGACGCCACGCTGGCCCGGCTCAAGGCGGCCTTGCTGGCCGTCGGGGCGGCGGCGGTGGCGGCGGCGTCCGGCGTCCTGTGGGTGGCGGTGCGGCGCGGCCTTCGACCGGTGGACCGGCTGGCCCGCGACATCGCCGACGTCGACGCTGCCGACCTGTCGCGGCGTATCGCCGTCCCCGATGCGCCGGCCGAACTCGCCCCCGTCATCGACCGGCTCAACCTGCTGCTCGAACGCCTCCAGGCCGCCTTCGAACGCGAGCGGGCTTTCAGCGCCGACGTGGCCCACGAACTCCGCACGCCCCTGGCCGGCCTGCGGTCCACGCTGGAAGTGACGCTGGCCCGGCCGCGGTCGGCCGACGAGTACCACGAAACGCTCACCCGGTGCCTGGGCATCACCGCGCAGGTCGCCACGATGATCCAGCACCTCCTGGTCCTGGCCCGTCTGGACGCCGGCCAGGTCGAGGTGCAGCCCGAGCGGGTGTCGCTGGGCCGGACCGTCCGCGACGCCTGGCAGCCGCTGGCCCCGCGGGCCGAGGCGCGCCGGCTGCGCGTGGACCTTAACCTGGACGGCGAGGCGGACCTCGAGACCGACGCCGCACTCGTTGGCCTGATCGTCCGGAACGTCCTTGAAAACGCCGTCGTCCATACCGACGAAGGCGGGACGGTCCGCGTGCGCGCAGCCGACGACGACGGGCACGTCGACCTCCGCGTGACGAACACCGGAAGCCGGCTTACGCAGGACGAGGCCGACCAGGCGTTCGAGCGGTTCTGGCGGGGCGATGCGGCCCGGACGGGCACCGGCGCGCACTGCGGTTTGGGGCTGACGCTCGTGGGGGAAGCCGTCGAGGCCCTCGGCGGACAGGTGTCGGTCACGTCCGAGAAAGGCGGCGCGTTCGAGATTCGCGTCCGCCTGCCGCGGTTGCAGAGGGAGGCCCGTCAGGGTAGGATAGGCCCTCCCGCGAAACGACAACGGCAGGGCCGATCATGAAGCAGTCGCATGGCGATGTCCCGATGCCCCATCTCCGCCGAGGGCTGCGGCCGTACGCCGGGCTCGGCGCAGCCGCGCTGATAGCGCTCGCGGCGCTGGCCGGCACGGCTTCGGCGGCTGCTTCGCCGGCAACCCCTGAGGCCACAGACGGTCGGCCGTCAGCCCCGTTCCGCGTACTTTTCAGCAACGACGCCACGAACATCACCTCGTGCCCCAGCCCCTGGAACCCCGAGCACGGACCGTTCCGCAAGGAATACCTCCTGCATTCGGTCGACGAGACGGCGGGGACGGGTATCGACGTCCATCTGCTTCAGCCGGGTCTGGGCTGGGTGCCCTGGTGGCAGAGCGACGTGTACCCGATGGCGGAGCACGTGGAATTCCTCGCGCGCGTTGGCAGGCGCCCGAGTTCCTGGGAGAAGTTCGTGCTGGCCGGCGGCGACGTGGTGCAGACGTTCGTCGCCCGGTGCCGCGAGCGCGGCCTCACCGCGTTCGTGTCGGTCCGGATGAACGACGCCCATCACATCTTCCGCAACGACGAGATTGCCGACCCGAAACGGCGGGCCGACGCCATGGCCGTCTGCCGGTTCTACCACGAGCATCCGGAGTTCCGCATGGGAGAGAGGACCCAGGGCTACCCGTGGTACCCGTACGTGCTCGACTGGAGCCACCAGGAGGTGCGTGACTACAAGTTCCGGCTGATCGACGAACTGTGCCGCAAGTACGATTTCGACGGCCTTGAACTGGATTTCATGCGGCACCCGAAGTATTTCCGACTGGACCGGACCACGGCGGCGCAGCGCGCAGCCATCCTGGCCGGTTTCGTGCAGCGGGTCCGGCGCGTGCTCGATGCGACGGCCAAACCCGGCGCTCGCCGCTGGCTCTGCGTCCGCGTGCCTCCATACGTCGAGACGCACGCCGATGTCGGTATCGACCTGCGGGCGCTGGCCGACGCCGGGGTCGACATGGTCAACGTGGCGCCGCACTACTTCACGGTCATGACGTCGGACGTGGCGGCCATTCGCCGCATGCTGCCCGAGCGAGTGCGGGTGTATCACGAATTGCACTACGCCACCGTGGTCGGACCGCCCGCCGAGGTCGACGGCCGGAAGGTCCGCACGGTGCGACGGACCACGCCGCAGCAATTCTACACGGCGGCCCACCTGACGTACGCCCGCGGCGGCGACGGCATCAGCACGTTCAACTTCCATTACTACCGCGGCGCCCGGCCTACGGACGTCTACGGCCCGCCGCAGGAACCGCCGTTTCGCGTCCTCCGGCACCTGGGCGACCCCGATTGGCTCGCCCGCCAGCCGCAGCACTACATCGTGGGACGCACCGGAAGCGCTATTCTGGACCACGCGCAGGCCCACATGGGCCGCCACTTCCGGCTGCCCGTCAAGGAAGGCGAGCCGATGCGGCTGACCCTGGACATGGCTCCGCCCACGGGCGGCTGGAAGGAGGGCGGACGTCTGCGCCTTCAAGCGGCGAGAGGGCTCGGGACCTCAGAGTGGGAAGCCCGGCTCAACGGCGCCCGTCTCGAGCCGACGGACGACGTCTCCGAACCGTACCCCAACCCGTACAAGGTGGCGTTGGGAGAGCCGGCAGACTACCGCGCATGGATCGTCCCCGCCCGCCTCTGCCGGGCAGGGGCCAACCTCATCGAAATCACGCTCACCAAGGGCAAGCCGGTCCGGCTGTGCTGCGTGGACCTGGCGATCCGGTAACGGAACACCGCCGGAGGGGAATCAGAGAACGCGGGCCGGCTTGGCGCCTTTTTCGCGTTCGGCCTCCACGGTGTTCCGCAGGACGCCGATGCCCTCGACCTCCACCTCGACCGTGTCGCCCGGCTGCATCGGGCCGATGCCGGACGGCGTGCCGGTGGCGATCACGTCGCCCGGCTCCAGCGTCATGATGCGGCTGGCCCAGGACACCACGCTTCGACAATCGAACAGAAGTTGCTCCGTGGAGGACGACTGGCGGACCTCGCCGTTGAGGCGGCACGTGACGGCCAGGCGGCCGGGGTCGCCGGGCTCCGTCTCGATCCACGGCCCGAGGACGCCGAACGTGTCGAACCCCTTGGCCCGGCTCCACTGGCCGTCCTTCGACTGCAGGTCGCGGGCCGTCACGTCGTTGAAACACGTGTAGCCGAAGACGAACTTGTGGACCTTCTCGGGCGGCACGCTCCGGCACCGCCGGCCGATGACGACGGCGAGTTCGGCCTCGTAGTCCACCCGGCCGGCCATGTGGGGATAGACGATCGGCTGGCCCGGACCCGCCAGGGCCGACGGCGGCTTCAGGAACAGGACGGGTTCCTCGGGCAGCGTGTGGCCCATTTCCTCGGCGTGGTCGCGGTAGTTGATGCCCAGGCACAGCATCTTGGCGGGCCGGCAGGGCGCCAGGAGGTCGAGATCGTCCAGGGCATACGTCGTGGCCATCGGCACGACGCCGTCGAAGAAGGTGCGCAGGAGTTCGCGGACACGGTCGCCCTCGACGAGACCGTGCCGGACTTCGCCCTCAACCTGGTACCTTACGAAACGCATCGCATCTCCCGTCTGGTGTCCGCGTTACGCCGGCCTTTCGCTTCGCGCGGCGCCTTCGCCGTCCTTCTCATTCTTATCATTTATCATTCGGCATTTCTCATTCTACTTCGCCCTCTCTCCCACCAGGGCCCACCACGTCTGGCACGGCAGGCTCGCCTCCGAGAGGGGAAGGAAACTCGACGGGTTGGCCAGGAACGCCGGCACGTGCGCCGCCTCGGACCACGTCATCGGCGGCCCGCCCGCGTTGCCGATGCGGAAGGCGAACCGGAAGATCGCGTCCCGCTTCCCCGCCAGCGGCGCCAGGGCCGACCACGGCACGGCCGCCTCGACGAGCGTTTGCTCGGCCTCGCGGTCGCGGGCGATGTCGAGTTGGGCCCCTTCCACCGGGCCGTACCACGGGTCCTGATTGCCCGGCACGTGAGCCCGGAGCATCATGTGCGGCCCGCGCAGGCGGACGACCTGCGGCCCCTCGGCCGTGTAGACGAGGGCCATCAGGTGGTCGGTATCGCGGAACGCGCCGGCCGGCAGCGCCCAGCCGCGGGCCGGGTGACCGAAGTCGTCGTCGGCCCGGCCCTCACCACCCCAGCCCAACTGGATGGCGTCGCCCTCGAAGGCGAACCGCCCCGCCCGGAACGTGCCCCGCTCGCGGGCGATGGCGGCCGAGAAGTAGAAGCAGTCGCCGTCCCAGGCGGTCCGGACCTCGGCCCGCGCCGTGCCGTCCTCGGAGGCCACCACGACCGGCGCGATGCCGTCCCAGTCCGCCAGGCCATAGCCGACCTCGATCGTCCGCCGCGGTGCCTGGGCCGTCCACACCGGCTGGACGTGCCGGACGAACTCTTCATCCAGCGAGAGGACGGCCTCGATGGTGTGCGGCCCGGGTCCCTCGTCGTCGGCCACGTCGCACTCGAACGAGACCTCCTTGGCCTCGCCGGGCTGGAGGTCGAACTGGCGTTTGCTGTCGCGGGCGGTCCAGCCCTCGGGCAGCAGCAACCCGGCCCGGCCCGACAGGCGGCCCGGCCGGTGGCTCTGGACCCACAGGGTCACGCGGACGCGGCCGGGCATCCGCCCGCGGAGGATGCTCTCGACGTGCACGCTGGCCGGCGCCACGCCCACCACCTCGGCCTGCCGAAGCCGCTCGCGCATCTGCCCGGCCGACAGGTCGGTGCTGATCAGGTAGATCGGCGCCTCGCTGAAGGGGACGATCAGGCGCTCGCCCTTCCAGATGCCGACGGGGTGCCCGACCACGTCCACCGCCTGAAGGCCCATGCCCTTGCCGAAGACGAGAACGCCGCGGTCGCACTCGCCGCTGTCCTTGCCGACCCACGACCAGGCGACCGCCACGCGGCCTTCGGGCGCGTCGAAGATATGGCCATGGATGAGGGGCACGTCGTCCCAGGCGTCGCCCTCGTAGCGGCCCCGCCCGATACGGTGGGCCATCCAGGCGTACGCCGCGGCCGAGGGCGCGGGCTGCGGCAGGCCGCGGCCCCAGGGGAAGAAGACCGTCTCGGCCCCCCTGGCCATGGCCAGCACCTGCCGGGTCACGAGTTTCCACGCCCGCTGCTGCGGCGACGCGGCGCCGGGCTCATCGACGGGCGTGACGACGGCGGCCCGTTTGACGCCCATCCGCCGGGCCGTCTGGACGCCGAAGTCCACCATCCGCTGGTACGCCCCGCTGCGGAGCGACGCGGCGTCGGCCCCCGCGGCGGTGTAAAGCACGACGCCGTCCGCCCCCGCCAGGACGGGCCCTTCCGTGAGGACGTCGGCCAGCACGGCCGGCGTCGCGCCGACCCAGAGCGACGCCGGCGTCTCGCGCCGGCGGACGGCCTCGCTCAACTGCGCCACGGTGCGGCGGTAGGAGGCGGCGGCCCCGGCCAGGTCGTCCTCCGGCAAGACCGGCTTGCGGCCGAGGTGCCACGCGGGCGCGGTCTCGGCCAACGGCGCGAGGGCCTCCGCCGTCGTCGAGGCGAAGACGTCCGGGGCGGGCCGCCGCTGCGGAATCGCGATCGGCACGGTCGGCACCGGCACGAGGCCCGCCGCACGGACCGTCCCGGCGGCGTCCATGCCCGCCGTCCACGTAAACGCCAGTTGGCGGGCGCCCAGGCGCGAGACCACCGGCACGGCGGCCGCGACGCCCGCCCCGTCGGGGAACGACACGCCCAGGCCGCTGTCAGCGTCGGCCCCCCGTGCGGGCGGATGCACCACCGCGAACCCGCGGGCGCCGACGGCCGTGGCCTCTTCACCCGTGGCCGTCACCAGCACGTGATAGTAACCGAAGACGTTGGCCTCGCCGACGGTCAGGTCGGCCGTCGCCGTGCCGGAGGCGTCCGGAAAGACCTGCGGCAGGTCGCCGCCGGCCACCTTCCGGCCGTAGAAGTCCTGGACGACGTACCGCAGTCGGACCGCCGACGGAAAGCCCTTGGCCCGGACCTTGACCGTCAGGCGGGCCGGCAGGTCGCCGCCGGGCCCCAGCACGTACAGGCCGCCGGGCACGGCCGGTTCGATGGTCACCGTCAGCGGCGCGCCGGCGGGCGAGGCCGAGGTCTCGTGCGTGTATTGATGGAACGGCTGGGCGAGGATCCGGCGCTGGAGGTCCGTCAGGTCCAGCCGCTGCATGGCCTGGGTCATGGGCTGCCAGAGTTCCTCCGGCCCCGTCGGACTGACCGGATGGGCCGGCTGGGCCGCCGGCGCCCCCACCCCGGCCGGGGCGCAGACCGCCAGCACCACCAGGGCCGTCGCGAACGCAAAACGAACTGCCATGGGTCGCTCCCTACGGTGATGCGAGACGGAAATTATAGATGGCCGGCGGCGGCGGGACCAATCAAAAACGGGGACAGAAGTCCAGGGCCCAAAGGCCAAAGGCAACGACGGAACCGTGCGCCGGTACGGCGGTTGTTGCCTTTCAATCCGACATGGCGTTGGGTCACCACGCCGCCAGGTCGCCGACGATCTCTTCCACGAGGTCCTTGATGGTGACGATGCCGACGGCGCGGTCCCGGTCGTCGGCGACGACCGCCATGGCGGCCCGGGCCCGGCGCATGCGGACCATGGCGGCGGCCACGGTCGTGGCGGCCGGCAGGCGGACCACGTCGCGGTGCATGGCGGCGGCCACGTCGAAGCCGTCCCGGGCCAGCACGTCGTTGATGTGGACGATGCCGACCACGTTCCCGCGGTGCTTCTCGTACACGGGCAGCCGCGAGTACGAGTGCCGCTCCAGTTCCCGCGCGAATCGGGCCTCGGTAACGTCGACCGGCACGGCAGCCACGTGCCGCATCGCGATCATCACGTCGCCGACCGTCCGGTCGCGCAGGGCGAGCACCTTCTCGGCCAGTTCGTCCTGGTACCCGGTGATGACGCCTTCGGCCAGTCCCTCGCGGATGAGGGCCCGCAGCCGCTGCCGGGGCGTGAACGGGCTCGTCACGGCGCCGCGTCGGTGGGCAATCTTCAGGACCAGCCGGCTGATGCCTTTCAGCGCGGGCACCAGGCCGACCGCGGTCAGGCCCCAGTAGACCGCCCGGATGGGCCGGGCCAGGCGCGACATCCGCCGGCCCGGGCCGAAGGCGAAGACGTTCTTCGGCAGGACCTCGCAGAAGACAAACTGCAGCGGCGTGACGACGGCCGTCGCCGTCAGTTGCACGGCCGCGTCGCCGCCCGTTATCCAGCCGGCCACGAGGGCGGTCACCGAGGCGGCCAGCAGGTAGTTACCCACGTTGTTGACGATAAGGATGCTGATGAGCAGGCCGGGCAGGTCGGCGATGAGCCGCAGCAGGATGGCAGCCCCGCGGTCGCCGTCGTCGGCCCGAAGCCGCAGCCGGATACGGTTCAGCCGGTACGCCCCCGTTTCGGTGGCGCTGGCGATGAACGAGATGGCCATGCCGGCGGCCGCCGTCGCGTACAGCCCGTAGCGGACCAGGATGTCGAGCAGGGCGTCCAGGGTCAGTCCCCTTCCTGCGGCGGCTCGGCCGGTCCGTCCTCGGGTCCGAGCAGGCGGACGCGGACCCAGGTGACGCGGCGGCGGCGGACCTCGTCGGCGGTGAACTCGACGGGGGCCCACCGCACGCGGTCGCCCGGTTCGGGCAGCCGGCCGAGGAGCGTCGTCACGAAACCGGCCACGGTGGTATACCGGCCGGCGGTCTCCGGCAGGTCGACGCCGAAGAGGTTCTCCCACGAGCGGACCGAGAGGTCGCCGGCCAGGCGGTACTCGGACTCGCTGAGTTTCTGGACGGGGTCAGCGGTGGGCCGGTCGGTTTCGTCCTCGATCTCGCCGACGATCAGTTCCAGGCAGTCTTCCACCGTGACCACGCCCGCCAGGCCGCCGTACTCGTCGACGACCACGGCGAACTGGATCCGCCGCGACCGGAACTCCTTCAGCAGGCTCTCGACGGTCTTCGACTCCGGCACGAAATACACCGGCCGGACCAGCCGGCGCAGCGGCCCTGCCGGGTGCAGGTACGCCGTCTTGGCGTAGACGACGCCGACGACGTTGTCCATCTTCCCGTCGTAGACGAGCAGTTTGGTGAGGCGCGACCGGCGGAACCGTTCGAGCACGCGGTCCATGGGGTCGGCGAGGTCGCAGCCGACGACCTCGACGCGCGGGGTCATGGCCTCGTCGACGCGGCGTTCGCCCAGGTCGAGCACCTCGACGAGCATGTCGCCCTCGTCGGGCGTCAGGGCGCCTTCGCGCTCCGACAGTTCCACGATGTCCTGGAGTTCCTCGGTGGTCACGTGCGGCGGTTCGCGCAGCCGGCCCCCCGCGATCAGCCGCTCCAGCGGCATGACGATGCCGCCCACCAGCACCACCCGGATCGGGTACACCGCGTACTCCAGCAGCGTGAGCGGAATGCTGACGATGGGGGCGAACCAGCCCGGCATGACCGCCCCGACGCTCTTCGGGCCCACCTCGCCGAACACGATCACCGCCAGCGGCGTGGCCACACCGATGATCACCCGCCAGGCCGGCAGCGCCTCCGGGTACCGCTGCCCGATGCTCCGGATCAGCACCACACTCGTCGCGAACAGGGCCACGTTGACGGCGTTGTTGCCGAACAGGACCGTCACCAGGAGCCGCCGGGGATCTTCCATCAGGCGGGCGGTGGCCCGCTGGAGCCGGTTGGACGAGCCGCGGAACCGCCGCAACTGTTCCCGCGACAGGTTAAACAGCGCCGTCTCGGCGCCCGAGAAGAACGCCGACGCCGCCAGCAGCACCACCATCGCCGCCACGTGCCAGGCAAACTCGGCCACCAGGTCCATGATGAATCCGCCTCAGACCAGGCCGCCGCCGGCCCGGCAGACGACCAGGTTGTCGTGGCCGGGGACGACCAGGTCGGCCACTTCCAGGACGTCCTGGAACGATTCCTTCGCCCGCTCCAGGTCCCACGGGTCCTCGCCCAGGCTGCCGCGCGCGAAATGGTCGCCCGTCAGGACGATGTCACCCGCCACCACCGTGCTCGCCAGCGCCGTGTACACCAGCACCGAGCAGTGGCCCGGCGACGGGCCGAACGTCGGGAACAGGTCCACGCCGTCGGCGAACCGGTCGGGCGCGGGGCGGACGCGTTCCAGCACCCGCGCAGCCGGGCCGGCGGCGTCGGCCTCGGCCCGGGCGAAACGGATCTCCTCTTCGTACATCGACCAGGCCGCACCCTCGAACAGGTCGATGCCGCCGAAGTGGGCCGCGTCGAAGTGCGTCAGGAAGACGTGCGTCACGGCCTCCGGTTCCAGGCCCGCCCGGTACCAGAGTGCGGCCTTCAGGACCTCGGCTGGCCAGCCGGGGTCGACCATCAGGCAGACCTCGCCGGAGCGGACGAGCGTGGCGGTGGCGAACTCGCGGCGGACGGGCCTCTTCTCGCCCCAGTACGGATTGGCCGCCAGGCTGCCGATGGCGATGATGTCGGTTCGGACGTCGGCCATGGAGGTTCCCCCGCTTTCAGGTCACCTTCTGATGGTAGAAGCGCGGCGGCGCAGCGGCAAGGCGAAAAGCCGATTGGCCGGGCCAGGCAACACAGGGCAAGAGACCCGTCCGGGAAGCTGTCATTCCGAGCGAGCGAAGCGAGTCGAGGAATCTCGCCGTGGCTGTCGCCCTTGGGCAAACGACGAGATTTCTCGACTCGGTCGCCTTCGGCGACCTCGCTCGAAATGACAGCGCCCATGCGCGGCGCATACAGAAGCCCCCGGCGTCCTGGCCGGGGGCTCGGTGATGCCTCGAAGATTCGCGTCTACATGGCGCGGACGTTCTCGGCCTTCGGGCCTTTCGGGCCCTGGGTCACGTCGAACTCGACCTG
>Ga0180434_10006254_pt1 | contig 13748 bp, 9 predicted proteins | sample SS_ome_7_FD_132453 | JGI IMG/M metagenome (GOLD analysis project Ga0180434, IMG submission 132453) | Hypersaline lake sediment archaeal communities from the Salton Sea, California, USA - SS_1_D_2 metaG | ecosystem: Environmental > Aquatic > Non-marine Saline and Alkaline > Hypersaline > Sediment... | reverse complement strand
TGGCGTCCTGGTATGTGGACAGCCCGAACCTGATCATCAAGTCATTCAAGGAGAACGTGTCCTCCTTCACCAGTCTGTTTCTCTGGGACAAGGGGTACATACAGGACATGCAATCCGTGGGGTTCGAGGCGGTACACTACTTGCCCCTGGCCACGGACGAGAAGATTTTTAGGCCCCTCGGTGGCCGGCAAAAGAAAGGGCGGGCCTTTGCGTGCGAGGTTGGTTTCGTCGGAAACTCCATGGTGGTGCCCACAGAAGAACGGCTGAGCAAAGTCGATCCTGAATTCCACCCCCTGGTGAACCGGTTGGCTGAACAGTGCCTCCGGCGGCGAGCCTCGTTTGATGAACACATGGAGAGGCTGGACGAAGCGGATCGGGTCCGAGTCGACGGCCTGACTGTCTCATCGAGAGTGAACCTCGAGGCTGCCGTTCTCTGGAAGACCACCCAGCGTTATCGACTTCAGTGCGTCGAGCAACTCTGCGGCTTCGATCTTCAAATCCACGGTGACAAGGGGTGGAAGGCGTTGCTGAACGGAAACGGCCGCGTGGGCAAACCCCTCAACTACTACAAAGAGGTCCCCGTCTACTACAATCGGTGCATCGTCAACTTCAACGCAACGAACCTTCAGATGGGGGCTGCGGTCAATCAGCGGGTTTTTGACGTGCCTGCCTGCGGGGCCTTTCTGTTGACAGACCATCAGGAGGCTCTGGGAGAGGCCTTTGAAATCGGCAAGGAGGTGATTGCCTTTGACGAGGTGGAAGCGATCTCCGATCTCGTGCGGTTCTATTTGAGGAACCCGGGCGAGAGAGAGGCGATTGCGGCCCGGGGGCGGAAGAGGGTCTTGCAGGAGCACACGTACAGGCACCGATTGAGTCACGTCATCGAACAAATGCGTTCACGGTATAGTTCCGGAACCTGAGGGTAGGAATTCCCCCCAAACCACCCGCCCCCGTCCTCGAATGACTCTCGAGCGCTTCAGGTATTAGGTATAAGGTATTAGGCCACCCCCCTGCTCGGGTGCCGTCCTTTCTTAGGGGGAGTTGCGCAGGGAGCTAATACCTAACACCTAATACCTAATACCATGAATGGCCACACAATGGGATCATCCTGCTGTCAAAAGAAGACTTGACCTTCTTATGACAGGACGAGGACGATAGAGGAGAATTCAGGAGACAAGCGGACCGCCGTACTACCGGGGCCTCGGCATTTTCAGGTTTCTCCACGCTTCATCCAGGCGGTTTACATGGTGATCCCGCTGCAGATAATCCAGATACAGATTCAGGGCCCTTTGACTCCCCCTGTCCATGTCCCTGAAGGAAATACCGTATCGGAAACATCGGCGTCCCCCCCTTCCGTGTCCCTCCCGCTCCCAGACAATCGTCGCCCGAACAACCGGCCTTTCGCTCCTGGTGGGTACAGGCAACTCGAGGGGGATGGAAGAGGCAACTCGGCCCAGGCGTTCCTTGCTTTCCAGCAGGCACCCGGACTTCGAGATATCCACGACCCGGTAGGGAGGGGTCCTTGACGATGCAGACGGCATGAACGGTCTTGCGGGCAATCGCCTCTGTTGCCTCTTGTTGATTATCTCGGGGTTCATGGCTCAATCTCTTGCGATCCAGGGTTGAAGATCCGAAGTCCCGTTTCAAAGAGACTTCAAATCGCGTGCCAGGCATCCGGATTCAAGAATGGCCAACACGAGTCTTACTAATACCTTTAATTTATAGATACTTAGAAGCATTCGTTGATGTAAGTTATTATATTGAGTCGAGGCAGGTCGGTTCGAAGGCGTGTCATGGGATGCAGGTCTTTGCTAATTCTTGGGAGTTTTTTTCCCTTCCGTCACCTCGAGTTGTTCGGATGCCCTCAACTGACAGTCATCGTACTCGGCGGAGCCGAGGGGATTCTTTTGCCGGCCGAGTTCGCAGGTTTCCCGGACGCCCGGCCAGTCCCCTTCCTTGGCCTGTTCTCGACACAAGACCATGAAGGGATCGACGCCAAGCCTCTCGGTCAGCCGTCTCGCATCCTCATCGCGAGTGTCCCACGCGTGAATCAACTCCACAGCCGTGTTCTTGGCAAGGCGGGCGTACCTGTCCCGATCCTCCTCGTAGAGGCTCAGCAGGAGAACCCGAAGCGCAACGGTCTCCGGGTGGGCCTCTAGCTGTTCTTCGGATTCTCGGATAGCCCATTCCAGGGAGCATAGCTGGGCCAGGTATTGTTTGCGTACTTCTTTGAGATACCGCACCGACCACCGCGGCTCCAGAAAATCAAGAATCTCTCCGGCAGCGCGGGTCATTGCCTCCGGGATGCCTTCAGCGCTTTCAGCCCCCTGGGTAGAGGTGAAGACGGCATTCCGGCTGTGGCCGGACTCGATAACCTCGATGACAAGCGTCTTCCTCATTCCCGTGGAGATCACCCTGCCGATTGCCTGATAGTCGGCGGGAAAACGGGCCCGTGACTTCTGTAACAGACGCTTGCGGAGCCAGAAGAAGACCTCCGCGTCTCTGGCGTCACTTCCCTCTTCCCAGATGCCCTTCACCAGCCACGGCTGGGGCTGCAATTCATAGGTCCATTCGTAAACCTTCTTCGCCGGGATCAACTCCAGCCATCTGTTCCCGGAAAGACCGGCCTCGAGCAGGGGGCCGAGATCCGAGTCCAGGCTCGCTCTTGATGCGGACGTGTAGAATGGCAGGATGCACATCCGGATCACGTGCGGGGGCCTCGATTCGTTCGCTGCAAGCGCATGGATCGATTGCAGACAGAAGAGAAGCACCGAGCAACCCATGAACAGGACGACCCGCCTCTTGCCTATGCGTGACATGTCCGTCCTCCCGCAACAGACGATTCACTCGAGCGTCTGGCATCACTTCTTCTCGTGCCCGTGCCCATGTGCGTGCCGGTGCCCGATTCTCTCCAGTGATCCCTTACAACCCGGGTTACGCCGCCCTGGACTCGGCAATTCCGTTGAGCAACCCGTCCCATGACCCAAGCTTCTGAGAAAACTCGTACTCCAGGATGTCGGCCAGAAACACCCAATCCTCCTTCTCCTGGGCGCCCACTGCCATGTTCAGCAAGTCTGCCATTTCGCGAGACTCCTGGTCCAGGGCGTGGATAGAATCGTTCCTCTCCCCTTCCGGCAGGGGCGTGCACCGGCGCACGTCCTCGAGAAAGGAGACGAGAACGGAGAAATCATCCAGGACCTTCGAGAGCAGTTCGTTTCCTTCCCGGATCTCTCCGGACCGGAGGTGGTCGGCGGACTGCAGGATGAAGCCGGCCAGCTCCGTGCAGGACTGGGCAGCCTCCCGCAATGCCCTCAGGATGGTGTCGTGCAGTTCTTCGCTATCCATGAGAATTCGCCTCCTTTCGTGATCGATTGCATTCAAGACGATGTCTGACTTGATCCGCTACATGGGAATAGAGAGCAGAGGATTCCTGGAGAAATCGGAACGGATTCCGGACCGACAGGGCCTCTCTGCGAAGGAAGAGATAATGTATGAGGGGTGCAAGGTCTTCCGCTTCCAGCGCCAAGCGCCTCATCTCCTCTTCAGCGTTTGCGAGGTTGCCGCTTAACACCTGAAACTGCCCGGGCTCCTTTTCCTTTCCGTTTCCTGCCCGGCGAATAGCATGCATGAGCTCGGAAGATCTTCTCAACAGGGCCTCGAGACGAGACCAAGCCTCAAGCGTTGCCGGGCCGAGAGCCTCCTGTGCCCCCGCAGAGCCGTTCGGGGGGCAGTCTTCCAGCAGAGCATGCCAGAATCCCTTCCGGGCTTGGAGTTGCCGATCCTCTTGGGTCGGGCTCTCCAATGTAAAGGCGAGGCACCCCTCTTCGTCAAAGGAGGATCGGTAACAGGAAACATCCGCCGGAAGATCCGTCGGTACACCCTCCTCACCCCGAAGGAGCCCGACGAGTGCCTTGTAGACGAACTCGGCGCGAATCTTCTCTTTGCAGACAGGCTTGGCACAGGAGAGATTGAAGGAACAGGGCGCACAGGGCATGCGGGCCTGAAAGACCAGGTGGCCCTCGCCGTAGGGTCCGGTCTCACGGAAGAAGACGGGCCCCACGGAGACCACCACGACAGGCGTCCCCACGGCAGCGGCCACGTGTTGGGTTCCCGTATCGTTCGTGACCAGGGCCCGGCAACGCTTCAGGATCCCTGCGAGTTCCCCGACGTCCGTCCTTCCCGCCAGATTGACGGAACCCGGAATCAAGGCGGCAATCCGCCCGCAGAGGGCCGATTCGGCGGTAACCCCAAATAGCACAACCCGGACGTTCAGGCCCCGGTGTAATGCCTGTCCCAGTCGCACGAATTCCTTTTCACTCCAACACTTCTCCTTCTGGCTTGCCGACACCTGGAAGCCGACCAGGAGATCCCGGTCCAGGTCCACACCGCATTCCGTCAATACCGTCTCTGCACCTCGGATGTCCTCCTCGGTCAGTAACATCTTGAGTTTCCGCGGTCCCCGCTGCCCCAGCGTCCGCAACCAGATGTCGACCAGGTGGAACGGGTTCTTTCTTCGATTCGCCATCATGGCAACGAGATACGCGGCCCACGGGTCGATGGCCTGGAAGGACCCGTCATCTCCCAGCCACATGCCCCGGCACGCATCATGGGCGATCAACGAGCAGAAGGAGGCGGCGGACTTGGACGGGGTCAGGTTGAAGACGAGGTCATAGGTCTCTTCACCGTTTACGGTCCTCACGAGTTCTTTCAGGAGGCCGTAGCCCCGGACGAAATTCTCTTTTTCCGAGGCGGCCCTTACCACGGAACGTACGGGAAAGGGAATGACCGCGTCGACGTCGATCCTGTGAGCCACGTCCAAAAAGGCTTCGTTCAACAGCATGGAAATCCGTGCGCCGGGGCGGCTCTCCCGCAAGGCCTGTATGAGCGGGGTCATCTGCAGGATGTCCCCCATACGCATCAGGTTTACCAGGAGGAGATTTTGCACCCTGCTTCCTCCTTGAAAGCCATCAGTGTGAGGAACACCCGGTCTTCCCAGCTGAGCTGTCTCTTCTCTCCAATCATCGCGACCAACTCTTCCAGCTCCGGAAGCGGCCGGCCCGAGAATGGGGCAAGGTACTCTTGAAGCTCGGGAGGGCACGGTGCATCCACCTTCTCCCCGCGGCCGGCATTTGGTCTCTTCCCCTCCATTCCGAGCTCGTACAAGGTCCCCAGCAGTTCCTTCATTCGAAGCGAGTAGGTGTGCTCCCTGAGAACCCTCCTACGTCCCTTCTCGGCAAACCCGCGACGATCCTCTTCCCGCTCGAGAAAATGACGGATCTTCTGCCTCGCGTCATTTAGGTCCTCGAAAACGACGATTTCCTGCTCGCTGAAGACCTCGGAGAGAAGGCTCCTTCTGTCCACGAGCTGAAAGGCTCCACAGGCGGCAATCTCAAACGTTCTGGGGTTGACGAAATCACCGTGAGGATCGATCTCCTCGTGGTAGGTGGAGGAGTGGATGTTCAGGTTGATCCGGGAGGCGTTGAAGATCTGCACCGTTTCTTCGGTGCTGATCCTTCTTCCCCCCTCCTGTACGACCTCCTGGAGAACGGACGGGCTTCCGTCCCACTCGTTTCCCCAGATCTTCAGATCGGGCGACGCGAGGCGAGCAAGGAAATTGCGTCGATTCCTGTACCCGGCCCCTGCGAAGGAGACCGTGCTTCCGTATCGCTCGATTTCCTCCCGCGACAACCGGCAGGGCAAGTGGACGCTCGGCTGGGCCGCCAGGGGCAGGTACGGGACAAGCGGGGCTCCTGCCGCTCGGATGGCGCTCTGGGCTTCCCGTTGAATTACGAAGAAGGCGTCGGTCGACGGCGCGAGCCGTTTCCAGTAAGGCATCCTCTGGAAGTCTTCAACGAACCAGTAGGCCACGGGCGTGCCTTCACCTCGAATCCTCTTCAGGCTCTCCTCGCAGATCGGAGCCTGCGCCATGACGACCATCACGTCCGGAGAAAACACCTCTGCCCTTCGTTCGATGAGCTGAGAGAGAAACTGTTCCAAGGGCCCGAGAAGATCGCTTCCTGCCTCCCAGGACAGAAGCTCCTGGTATCCCGGATAGAAAGCGGCCAGGTCTACGAACGAAACGGTATGCCCCAGGTCTTCAAAGGCGTCCTTGAGGTAGCAGGCGATCGGGTAGGATCCTCCATACACCGGGCCCACGACCAGAATGCGAAGATGGTCCTTCTTGTGAGAACGATACAAAGAAAGGGGCTGCAAGGCCTCCAGGAAACGACAGTGGATCTGCTTCGAGGGGGGGTGGATGTACCAGGAGGCTCTGTCCTCCGGAATCTTTTCCGCTATCTGAGCAGGTGGTTCCTCGACGAGCACGCGGGCATTCTCCAAGACATGACGGAGGTCCCGGTCCTCGAGTACGGCCCGCAGCACCCTTCCGTCCGGCTCGACGACGACCATGTCCTCTGTCCGGCCGTTTTCCAGAAGGGCTTCCAGGTGATAGCCGTCCCCGAACCCTATGACCCACGGGTGGGGCTTCTGAAAGTCTGCCGTGCAGCGCTTCGCTTCCCGGCAAGGATCGTATTCAGAGTGAAGCAGCTTGCCTCGATAACGGTGCACGGGCAATCCATCGCGAGTCACCCGGAGTTCGACCTCGGGCGAACGTTCCAGCCCTGCGATCAGGCCGGCTGCCTCAGGCTGCCGCTGTCTCAAAACGGATAGGTTCTTCTCCAACAGACTCATCATGCATCTCTCTCAGTTGTGTCCAACCCTTTCGCAGAATTCCCTGGAGACGCTCGCGGTCCCGAACGGGCAGGGTCTCCGGGACCGCAGACTCCAGGGACTCGCCTATCTCTCCAAGGAGCGATCGATTTACACGGTAGTGGTCCAGCAGGAGCTGCAGGGTCGTCGGAAGCGACGGCATCCGGCCGTCAGGCTCCCCGAGGTATTCCCCCGCACATGCCCGGCAAAGAAACCCCATGACATCCTCCCGGGTCGCCTCCCTTCGATGAAGGGGCCGGTACCACATCCAGTCCTCCACAAAGTCGGAAATGTAGAGCCGGCTTTGCGAACACGGCTCCACCGGGTCGTCTTTGAGAAGCCGCACGACCGTTCCCGGGTCCAAGAACTGTCGGCACGTCTCGTCTTCGCAAACCGCATCTTCCTTGCAGGGCCCGCAGGGCGGCTCGGCCTGGAGAACCAAATGCCCCTGACCATACGGCCCGGTTTCGAACACGTAGGCGGGACCGAAGAAGAGGGCCAGACAGGGAACACCCAGGTGTGCAGCCAGGTGAAGCGTGCCGGTGTCTCCTGAGAGCAGTCGATCACAGGGGCCAAGCAACTCTACCAGGTCCTCCAGGGACGTCTTTCCCACCATATTGTGCAGCCGCGCGCCGCCCACGGACCGAACGATGCGCTCGGCCAGAGGGGCCTCACGTCCCTCCCCGAACAGGAGGACTTCACAGCCCACCTCTTCCTCCAGACGACGGATGACTTCGATGAAATTCTGCAAACCCCAGGTCCTTTTTTCGCAACGCGTTGCGATCTGGATGCCGAGGACGCTGCGATCCGACAGAGGTCCGGCTTCTCTCGCGCTCCATCGTTCGCCAGGGATTCTTCGGGCGGAATGAAACCGAAACACATCAACCAGGTGAAACCGATTCCACCGGCGGTCGGACTGGACCCACCGGGACACAAGGTCTACCCAGGGGTCACCAAAAGAACCTTCCGCACCGAGATGAAAGCCTTGCAGAACAGCCCTTCCACGAATCGCCTCTGCCAAGGCGCCGGGCAGTCTACCGTAATTCAGGTTGATGATGCGCTCGAAATCCGTGTCCCAAAGGGATCGGAGTTCATCCGCCAGGGTCTGCCACAACCCCGTCCAGGCCCTGCCTTCCCGGAACCCTCGCAGATACCGCTCCAGGTCCACGGTGTAGACCGCCTCGAGCCCGGGAACACGGGCCCGGACGAACGCCTCGAGCCTCTTGTCTACCAGGACTGACACCGGGTGGCCCTCTGCTTGCGCGAGGTCTTCAAGAAGATACAGGCTCTGGGTGAGATCACCCATTCGTGCAAGCTGAGAGACAAGAACACCTGACACTTTCGCACCTCTACTCAGTTCGTAACGCCCGTTCAACAGACCACCGGCGGACCACTCGTTGTCCACCTACTTCTTAACTTCCTTTGCGTTATTGATTCGGGCACGGGCGCGGGCACCGGCCTTTGGGCTTCGCATGGGCACAAATTGCCGCCGGAAAGGAAAGAACCCTTTCCCCTGTGCATCCAAACAGCAAGTTCTATACCAGCCAGGCGCAATGCATGGAATCAGGCCCGGCGGGGTCCGTAGCGGGCCCTGCAGGCCTGCCCATGTGTTTGATTTCATTAGGTTAGCCGGGGCCGCCCCGACTGGAAAGACTTGGAAAAGGATCTACATTCCCGGGGTCCGAGTGGATCGCAGAAGCAGAAGCGTCAAGAAATTGGAGGGTCAACGCCAAAGAACGAGTCTTCCGGGCAGCCCCGTCAACGACAGGTAAGCCGGTCGAGGCGAGCCCTTGCCTCCCCATGTTCGGGGACGAACAACAAGACCCGCTCGAGTCTTTGTCTGGCCTCGTCTGTTCGCTCCTCTTCGGCGAGCAGGCGCGCCGATGCAAGCAGCAGGTCAATGTTCGCGGGATGTATGTGGAGGCACTCGTCAATCAGTGTGGATGCCTCCCTTTTCTCCTCTGCAGTCCTTCCGATCATGGCCAACCTCCCTGCCGCCTCAGCGTCCACCCCGTCTCTGCCGAGAAGGCTCGCGTAGAGCCGGAAGGCCTCCCGGCCCCTGCCCTCCTCCTCCATGCGCTCTGCCTCGGTGTGCAGGTGCTTTCTTGTTCGTACCCCTCGGACGAGGTACTGAAAGGTGAAGAATTCCGCAAGATCGTCCGGCGTTAGCTCGTGCAAGGTGATTTTCCCAAGCCGGAGGTCGATGGTCTTTCCGTCGGCCACGTCCGGACACCGCGGATCCAGGTTCGACCGAACCTCACCGCACTCGAGCCCACAGGACTCCAGCAGGCGTTCAACTTCGGTCCAGGTGAAGAATCTCACATGGTCCCGGTCGAGGAGGCCTTCATCCTCATAGGTCCAGTATCCGTCCACGAGGTTTTTCACCAGCCCCCAGTAGCGCACGTTCGGAATGCTCATCACCACCGAACCCGCGGGCTTCAACCAACGAAGGTAGTGCTCCAGCGTTGCCTTCGGGTCCAGCAGATGCTCCAGTACGTCCGCGAAGACGAGTACGTCGAAGTAGCCCTCCTCCACCTCTGGTTCCCACGTACAGGCGTCCCCGCAATGGACGTGATCGAGCCACTTGCGAGCCTCCTCAAAGGCGTCGGCATTCATCTCGACGCCCCAGATTTCCCGACCTTCCATCTGTCTCTTCAGAAGCCGTCCCATGTGGCCGCCGCCGCATCCCACGTCCAGGATCTTTTCAGCCTCCTCCGGAATGAGGACCGCAATTTCCCTGCGCTCCTTTTTGTAGTAATCGCTCAACGTCGCGGAATTCGCCTCCGCCTCTTTCGGAGTCACACTCGGCATGTCGATTCGCTGACCTCCGTTTATCGGTTCCATGGGGACCGTCTTTGCACGGGTAGGGCCTGGAACGGCCTTTCGCCGCCTTTCCGGTCGCAGGCGCTTTGCCTCGAGACTGTCCATCACTTCCACCAACCGTGCAGCCCTGTGCTCGTAGGTATGTGTCCCGAGGACTTCCCTCATCCCTTCGGCAGCGATTGCTTCACGCTCCCGGGGGCTGTTCAGATAGTGCTCGACCCTTTCGTACAATTCGGCTTCGTTCCGGTAGAGGACAAGATGTTTCCTGTCTTCAAAGAGGTCGGTCAGCCCGCTCCCCTTTGCCTCGTCCGTGACCAGGAGGCTGCCGGTAGCCATGGCCTCGAAGACTCGCATGTTCAGATCGTTCTTGATCGATCCGTTGAACACGATCTTGGAACGGCTGAATGTCCGGGCCATTTCCTCTAGAAAGCACCGGTCCACGTGCAATGGAAACCTCTCGGCCAGTCCCATGAGCAAGCGGTTTCTTCGTCGGCTCAGAGGTGTGACGCTTCCCACGAAAGTGACATCAAACCCCTTCTCCTCACCGACCTTCCCGTGTTCGTCCGGATCGCATGCGAGAGGAAGCCAAAAGACCTGTTCGATACCAGACGCCTTGAACCTCGGAACATACTCCTTCTGTGCTACGAAGACGCAGTCGAAGCGTCTCGCGATCTCCAGATGTTTGTCCCATTTCAGATGCGTGTCCACGAGGTAGCATGCCGTTGGGCACGGCAGCGATTCCACGCCTTCCATGGGGTAATAGATCCCGCTTTCCACCCACAAGAAGAGATCGGGAGTCCACCCTTCCGGAAGGTGATCGAAGACTTCTGTCATCTCTCTGGTGAAGTACGGGATGTCGTGCTCTCTGACCCTGCCTCCAATTTCTTCCATGTCCCAAAGTTCCAAGTCGTCCTGCTGGATACAGGGACCGTACGTGATGACCTCATGCTCTCTTCGCAGGGCCTTTTCCAGGTATGCACCCGTGGTTTGGGGGTTCGAGGCATACCTCATCAGTATCCTGCGTCCGGCGCCTGTCCCTGTCTTAACTCGAGGTGTCCGTCGGACGGGTTCCTCGCCCAGGACGGCTCGCCAGTTGTCGACGAATTTCTGTATAGGGAAACGGTCGAGGACTTGCTCTCGCGCCGTGCTCCCGATGGACGCTGCCAGATGTCGATCCTTCAAGAGGGTTTCCAGGGCGGTCCTGAGTTCCGTCTCGTCCTTTGAGACGTAACCGCTTACACCGTCCTCTATGGGGGATGTGCTGTTTTGGGTCGAGACAACCGGCATTCCGGTCGCCATCGCTTCGAGCATGGCCAGGTTGTAGCCGTCTTCGTATGGGTCCACCGTGGTGTTCAGATAGACGCGGTGACCGCGGAGGAACGATCTGTACTCATCCCAGTCTTTCGGAACATGGGCGTGTGGAATCAGGGCATTCAGACCGAGAATCGTGGAGGGAAGCCCGTGGCTCAGCCTCTCCTGAACGGAATAACCAAGCATGACGTCTCGTTCCCGGAGGCCGTTTCCGACCCTGAGCACCCGCTCCTCTTCGCCCGAGTATGCACCGTAATCGTCTGAATCAATGCCCGGGAGGATGACCTCTCCTTGAAATCCCCAATCCTCCATCTTTGCCCGTGAGATGAAAACGAGTCGCAGATTCCTGATTTCGGCGAAGAGCCGCGACACGCGTTCGAGGTATTCGGACTTGTCGACCGGTTCCTTGCTGAGCGCAATCTCGGTGGACAGCTTGTTGTGGAAGACCAGGACCTTGGGCGTCTCGACCTCGCGGACCGACAGAAGGTCACCCACGTTGTGGGCGATGATCCGGTCATAGGAGCCTGCATCGAGCCTCGCTCCGGCTTCCGCCTCGGTCACGAGGCTGCAATTCGGCGGAACCGGCCGGATAGCACGGATCCAGCCGAGGATGCCCGCCTTCTCTTTCTCCACTACGTCGAACTCGTAGCCCGTCTTGGCCAGCAGGTGGATGTAAGACTCGTGCCAGTTGAAGGTCAGGATCCTGAGAGACATGGAGGTGTTCTCCTCTGCCCGAACGGGTGCGTTTTCCAGTCGTGGGGTGGTCCAGGCCCAGCGAAAAGATGCCGTGTTTCGCTGTTTCAGGGGCTGGACGGGACCACCCCTGCTGGGTCGGGAACCAGCAATTTCTATACCACGGTCAGGCGCGTCGGGAGAGTTGGCGAGACGGGCGTCTTGCAGAGGGCGAATGGCTTCTGAGCAGTTTTCTCAGGGAACCCACGGTTCTTATTTGATCTTTGATATCATGTACTTCCAAAGACAGCAGGCAACGCACCTCCCGGTCGAGGCGCAGGATCTTCGAAAGGGTGGCGTGAGCCTCCCGGTCCCTCTTGTCAAGAGATTGAATTCCTTCCATGAGATCTTGACGCCTGGCTTGCAGTTTCTGCACGGCGTCCAGGTCGCCCCGGGCGAGAGATTCCCGCTGCTCCCTGGCGATCTCCAGGATCTCGGCCAGCCTTTCGCCGGTCGATTCCGAAGGGGTGGGAGGATTCAAACGTTGCCCCCCTTTTCAGCAAGGGCGGTCCAGCCATCCTTCAACTCGCGTAAGACCCGGATCGGTCCGTCCATCAGGGCCGGGTCCCGCTTGAGGTTGGCCTGAGTGAACGCATGCAGGACGTATCGATAAAGGACCTCCAGCCGCTCGGCGATCTCCCCCCCCCGCTCCATGTCAAGGGTGTTCAGAAGCTCTGTAACGATGGCGACGGCCTTGCTCAGGTAGACCCCCTTCTCCGCAACGTTTCCCTTTCTCATTTCCTCCTGGGCCCGAGATGCATTGGCAACGCATCCCTCATAGCACATCACCACAATCCGCACCCGGTCCGCCGTGGTCACGCTCGTCTTCTGGTAGCCCCTGGCCACATTCAACTGCATCGATTCTCCTCCCTATCGTCTCATTGGGAATACAAAGCAGATAGATTCGTAGACTGGACGGAAAGAATCAGGTTCTCCAGGGCTGCAAAGCGCGCCCGGAGCCGTTCCTCTTGGCGTTCCAGAACCGCCTCCTCCAATTCGATCTTTGCGTTCAGTTCCCGAACCCTGTCCGCAAGCCCGTCCACCCGGACTGCAATGTCCCCGTCCCCGGACCGGGTGGCGCCGAAGGCGAGCTGATAGAATTGTTCCGCAACGCCTTCCGTGGTGTCGCCGTTCACAAAGAGGTTCATGACCCCCTCCAGGTTCTCGTCCACGGCATCCTGAAGTTTTCCTACGTCGAGTTTGATCGTTCCGTCCCGCTCCGTCGAGACGCCGACCTGGGACAGAGCCCTCATATCGGATGGCAGCCCCGTCACGCCGGTCGAAACGATCTGACTCATGCGACGCTCGATCGACCGTACAGTACCTTCTCCAAAGAGCGGATCTGCCTCGTTGTCTTCTGTGTCGTACTCATTCCGAGAATGTATGAAATTGATCACGTCATTGTAGCTGTCCACCAGTGCCTGCACGCCTTCCACTACGGCTTCGCGGTCCTCACTGACTTGAAGGGTAACGGCCGCGGCCGGGTCTGCCTTGTGGAGGAACAGACTTACGCCCGGGGCGAGGTCGGTCACCGTGTTGCTCGATCTGTAGACGGTCAATCCGTCCATTACGATCTCAGCATCCTGAGGTGCCTGGAGGTGCAAGTCGGAGGTCAAGTCCGTGTCGTTCACCGGAAGCCCGAGGTTCGTGCCGTCCTGGGTAACGATGATCTTGTTATCTGCGCCCGTTTCATCACTCGAGAGGATGAGCTGGTAGGGATTCGTGTCGGTACCGTCGTTGACGATCACCGCATGGATGCCGCCGTCGAGGTCGTTGATCGCGTTCTTGAATTCCTCCAGTGTCATATCTGCGGTTACGTCAACGGTGTACTCAGTTCCCGTGTCGCCCACTTTGAAGGTGAACTGTCCGCTGCCCGAGGCGACGGTGGCGTCCTCGGAGGCGAGCCCCACGCCTGCTTTCAGCTTGTGCGCAAGGGCAAGCTGGTTCACCGTCATGCTGTAATTGCCGGTGGTGGCAGAGGAGGAGACGTTTGTCGTAAAGATCGTCTCATCGCTGACGGTGGTCTCCTTTCCCCCGAAGCTGGTGGAAAGGCGGAGCGCATCTGCGGCCGATTCGAGGGCCTCCAGCTTGTTCGATAGGTCCGTGTAGGCGGCACTCTTCTGCTCGTAGGTGGTCTTCTGACTTTCCAGACGATTGACGGGGATTCGCTCCAC
>Ga0180434_10006253_pt1 | contig 13749 bp, 6 predicted proteins | sample SS_ome_7_FD_132453 | JGI IMG/M metagenome (GOLD analysis project Ga0180434, IMG submission 132453) | Hypersaline lake sediment archaeal communities from the Salton Sea, California, USA - SS_1_D_2 metaG | ecosystem: Environmental > Aquatic > Non-marine Saline and Alkaline > Hypersaline > Sediment... | reverse complement strand
CCGGTGAAACGGTACCATTACCTCTCGTCAACCAGCACGTGTACGCGTAGTTTCAGTCTCGTCGTAATATATTGAATTCTGCGAGGTTATTCGTCCGTCATATACCCCAGGAACCGTAACCGTTCCACCATCTCAGGATCAAGGTTACTCACCTCTCTATTACCTTGAGAGAGTTTTCCCACCCATTCGTCAAGCACGACTCTCATAAATCTGCACAGAATAGTATACGTGGGTGCAATATTCATATCTTCATCGGAATAGTTCATGTATAATTCGAATTCAGGAGATGGTCTGTCACATAATCCCTGCGGTGAAATATTCCATATAAAGGCGAAATCACGGTTTTCAAGACGTGCAATTTCTCTTCCACGCAAACTGAGATGAGAAACACCCCATGTTCGAGGTGTTGGTCGCCAATCGTAAGGATCGCCACCATCGGATATCCAGTGAATGAGATCAATGAGATCGCGGTGATCCATCGGTGTAGATATTCTTCCACCGCGTGTTCCCGGAATTCTGACGATCAACGGGATATCGAGTTGTTCCCGATATAACGTCATACCGTGGGAGAAGCCGCCATGCTCGTGGAACTCCTCACCGTGATCGCTGGTTACAATTATTATTGTTTTTTCAAATAAGTCCCTCAATTCCAGTTCATCGATTAAATCAGAAAAGGCCGCATCCCATTCGGCTATTTCCGCGTCGTAGAGTGATGAAGCCTGGAGGGTTTGCCACTCGTCCGTGATGCCGGGACATATCATTTGAGCGAGGCTGGAAATGGTCAACTCACGAATCAGGGGGATATCCCGCGGATACAATTGCTCAATAAATTCATCATCCGGAGTGTAGGGGATGTGGGGATCGGTTGCATGCAGGTAGGCAAAAAACGGCTGTTCGGTGCTCGGTCTCATATCGAGCCACTCGAGAAATGCCATGTGGAGCGAATCCGCCGGAAAATGAACTTCCCTCCTATCGGCCAGTTCCCTGAACTGCCGATAATGATTGACTTTTCTGACAAAACCCCAGCGCTCAGCAATATGCCCGTTCGTTGAAAGAAACGCTACGGCATACCCTGCATCATGATATGGTTCCCAGATCAGTTCACATGACTGAGCAATAACATCGTCATCGTCAATGGCACCATGTACCACGGGATCGACGCCTGTGAGAAGAGTCGCGGTCGCTGCTTTGGTCCACGAGGAAAGACTCCTGCAGTTATCCCAAATCACCCACTCACTCTTCCCGCGATTGAATCCCGGTGTCGTCATTTTATCATAGTCGTAAATCGTCAATCGATCACGTCGAACAGTGTCGACAACATAGAGGAGTATATTGTAGGGGTTTTCATTTCTTCCTTTGGAATACGCCGGCCGGGTTGCATCCGTAATATCGATATCAGGTTGCCGAAAGCCGGCAAACTCCAGATTCGAGAATCGAATGAACGGGGCTGATCTGCGTGCATACAAGATGAGTTCCACGATGTCGGTGTCTTCCGTTTCCGGGAGCTCGATGGAAAACTCTCTTATCCGATCATCCAACTCAACGGTCCAGAGAGGTTCCGGTTCACCTTCATTAACTCCGAGTAAAATACCGCCATCTCCCTCTAAACCGGTTACTTCTCCGGAAACCGACATTCGATTCCCACCCATGAGGTAGAGTCTTACCGCGCATCCGGAATCGAGAATCACAGTCTGTTGCGTACTGTCATATCGTACTTTCGATAGGGAATCCCCCGGTTTGTTAGGCGCAATTTCTATGGAGCGGATGGTAAGCCTTGAGGAGACATAATCGCGTGTAGCCGGTAGCCAGTACAAACGCAGTGAAATCCGACCACGACCGAGATGTCGGGGCCGTAGAACCACCGGAACATCCTGAATACCTTGATCCAGTGAAACCGCTGCCAGAGTATCGGTATCTGAATGGAGAATTCGAAGCATACCGCCTTCTTTCGGAACCAGAAGGCGGATGACAACGCGTTTTGGACACTCTGAAATCGAGAATATATCCAATTGAGCCGATCGGCTTTTTATCGCACGTCCCGAATCTCCGGCCGCGAAAAAACCCCTTACAAAATAAGGAGTTCCGGAACGATCAGGGCTGATCGTAGATATATCCTCTTCGACCCATGAATATCGCCAGGCATCATTAAGAGTAATAATCGATTCGCGAGTGGAACATGATACAAGTAATACGACAAAAAGGATACCCGCTACAGGGAAAAATAACGCTGTATTTTTCATTACTCTACTCTTCTACAATAGGTGATATCTATATCACCGTGTATTCTTGTGTGGATCCTCAAAATGTTCGATGAGTTTCTTGATTTGATCGTTGAATGATTTCTGAGGACGACGTTGCTTCCGTCGACGTTGTCGTTTTGGCCTTTTCGGGAGTTCGACGCAGCGTTTCCTCGATAATCCTATACGTCTTCGATCAGTATCGACACTTATTACCTCGACATCTATGATATCTCCGACTTTTACGACGGTGGTGGGATCTTTGGTAAATTTATGGTCGAGTTCGGATACATGAACAAGACCATCCTGATGCACGCCGATATCAACAAAAGCTCCAAATCGAGTTACATTTGTTACACGACCTTGCAGTCGCATGCCGATCTCGAGATCATTGATCTCGCGGACATCATCTCTGTATGAAGGAGCCACAAACTCGGATCGCGGATCTCGGCCGGGTCTGAGTAATTCCGTTCGAATATCCTGGAGCGTTAAGTCTCCTATACCTTTATCTTCATTCCGGAATATCTGAAAGTTGATTCCATCAATCAACTCCTGATTGCCGATGAGTTCCTCAATGGTCACACCGGTAGTTCCGGTGATTTGTTCAACAACTTCATATGACTCGGGGTGGACGCCCGAGTTGTCTAAAGGATTCTTCCCTGATCGTATCCGGAGGAATCCCGCACATAACTGATAAGTCTTTGTTCCGAGACCCTTCACCTTCAGAAGTTCAGATCGCGCGGAAAACATGCCATTTTTGTTGCGATACTCCACGATATTTTTCGCCACTCGCTCCGAGAGTCCTGAAGTATAGCGTAGGAGTGACCAGGACGCCGTATTCAGCTCAACACCCACGCGATTAACACATGATTCGACCGTCCGCTGGAGGCTCGCCTTAAGTAGTTTTTGATCCACATCGTGCTGATACTGACCTATACCGAGAGACTTCGGATCGATTTTGACCAGTTCTGCGAGCGGGTCCTGTAATCTTCGTGCAATACTCAGCGCTCCACGAATTGTAACATCCAGATCGGGATGTTCCTCGCGCGCAATCTCTGAGGCCGAGTAAACCGAAGCACCAGATTCATCCACAACTATACTGAATACATCATCGTCCCGGGTGCTGAGAAAATCGCGCACGAATGCCTCTGTTTCCCGTGAAGCAGTGCCATTGCCTATGCAAATCGCATTAACTTTGTATGTATCCATAAGGATCGATAGCTTCTTTGCTGCCCCTTCGGTATCTGAGCGTGGTGCCGTCGGGAATATGGTTGCGTATTCCAGGTATTTCCCCGTTTCATCCACCACTACAACTTTACATCCAGTTCTGAAGCCGGGATCGATGCCCAGAACACGAATGGGACCGGCGGGCGGTGATAGAAGTAGATTCTCAAGATTCTCTTCGAATACACGGATTGCATCCTCATCAGACCGGATTTTGAGATCAGACCGTACCTCATTCTCGATACTCGGCTGGAGGAGACGATCAAACGAATCCTTGATGGTATGTTCCATATGTGGTCGCCATTGAGATGGATTTTCCGCAATATACTTTCTACGGATCGATTCCACCGCGATATCATCCGAATCGTATTGAATTCGATATGTCAAAACGCCTTCAGCAGCACCTCGCCTGATGGCTAGCATGCGGTGGGATGGTATTGTCGCCACCGCTTCAGAGAATTCATGATACATATCGAATTTCGTCGAAGACTCAATGGTCTTCGTTGAAACAATTTTCCCTTTCTTCACGAGAAGTGCACGAAGTCTTCCGCGTACTTCCGCATCCTCGGAGATCGTTTCCGCGATGATATGTCCAGCCCCGATAAGGGCATCCTCACCGGTATCAACACCCTTCTCGGTATCTAAATAACGCTCCGCAACAACAAGAGGATCTTCTCCCGATTCAGGTTGGCTTGCCATGATATCCGCAAGTTGCTGGAGCCCACGCTCCCTCGCCACGGTGGCTTTAGTTCTTCTTTTGGGTTTAAACGGGAGATAAAGATCCTCGAGCGTTGTTTTATCGCTGCACTCCATTATCTGTGATTCAAGTTCGGTGGTGAGTTTCTCCTGCTCCCTAATAGTATTGAGAATCGAGGATCTTCGATCAATCAGTTCATTAAAGTATCGATTGCGATCATATATAAGAGCTATTTGTCGTTCATCGAGGTTGCCGGTGACGTCTTTTCGGTAACGTGCGATAAACGGAATAGTCGCTCCTTCATCGAAAAGATGTACGGTCTGCAATACCTGGTCAGGTCTCGCACCGGCTTCTCGTGTGATTAACTCAAGAAATCGTTCATCAACATTCATCTGCATCCCCAGAAATAGTCATATGCGTCCCGTATGCGTAATTGGTTTGTTTAATCACTCGTGATTACTGCAATTGATAACGCTCTTCATATCGTGCAATTGTTACATTCGGGTACCCTTTTCCAATGAGTAGATCTTTCAATGCATCCTGAGCATCGGTTTCCCCGTGAACAAGAAATATCTCTTTCAACCGGGAGGTATCGATCCGATCCAGGTAGTCAAGGGTTTCTTGGTAATCGGAGTGCGCGCTAAAAGCATCTATCTTTTCAACATGAGCCCGTAATCGATAGGGTTCACCAAAAATGTTCACTTCTCGCTGTTTTTCAACGATTTTCCGTCCGAGCGTATTCTCAGCCATGAACCCAACGATCAAAATGGTATTGGATTCCTCCTCAATATTATTTCGGAGATGATGCAGGATGCGTCCCGCTTCACACATTCCACTGGCCGAGATTATTATCATGGGACCGGGCATCCTATTCAATTCCTTGCTGTCACGAACGTCTCGCGTGTAGTGTAAACCTTCGAAACCGAATGGATTCCTGTTATGATTCGTGAATGCCTGCCGTGTTTCGGCATCAAAACACTCCGGATGTGCCCGAAAAATGCCGGTGGCACTAATTGCCATGGGACTGTCCAAAAATATCGGTAATCCCCTCGGAATGTCCCCCTGATCTTTAAGGAGGTGGAGGAAATAAATCAGTTCCTGTGTCCGTTCAACTGCAAATGCGGGTATGATAAGCTTGCCTTTGGTTTCCACAATCCGCATGACCGCATCACGAAGCCTTTTTTCCGCATTATCAATATTGTCATGAAGTCGATTCCCATAGGTGCTTTCCAGTATGAGATAATCCACCGCCGGAATCGGTTGTGGATCTCTGAGAATGGGAAGATTCGGACGTCCAAGGTCTCCCGAAAATCCTATTCGCAAGCCACCGCTCAATTCCATGACTACAAGGGAAGATCCGAGTATATGGCCTGCATCATAAAAGGATACGTTCGTAGGAGGAACGGAAAACTGCCTTCGATAGCTGAATGCCACAACCTGGTCGAGACAATACGTTACATCATCGTGATTGTACAGCGGTTCGGGAATGAAATCCCGGTCCTTCTTATGGGCAAACTCGGCATCCTTCTCCTGGATATGAGCCGAATCCTGGAGAATCAGACTCGTTAAGTCTCGAGTTGCCGGGGTACAGTAAATATTCCCGCTGAATCCATTTTTCACGAGATACGGTAAATGTCCGCAATGATCGAAATGGGCGTGAGTCAGGATGATTGCGTCCACGGATCCAGGATCGAACGGCAACTGAGTATTCTTCTCATAGGATTCCCTGCGACGCCCTTGAAACATTCCGGCATCAACCATTATTGTTCGATCGTCGATATCAATGAAATGCTTGGAACCTGTTACTTCCTCGCAGGCTCCCCATGAGTAGAATTCTACGTTCAATCCGGATTCCTCCAATTCCTGAAAATCTACGTGCTATATCCCGGTGATGTCTTATATCAATCACGGAAGGCATACATACTACATACGTATCCATCGCTCGGGCAAGGTCGCAGTGGGTTAATTACATAATTACCGCAATCCTCTCATCTGTCTCATTCAACGAGAAATGGTGTAACAATTTTCATTCCGAGACGTTTTGAGTACTGAAGGGAGTGCTGGCCGAGTCGGCGTACGTGGTGTGCCGTGAGTCGGAACGTATGACGAATGCAATGCAATGAGTCCTGGTTCTTAATTCGTGGTCTCCCGTACGCCGATGGCACCTTTTTTTCGCATTCTCCGTTGCGGAAACTCGCTTTTGGAGGTCGTCAACTGGTGATAAGTAGATCATTACTTTTCTGTATCATCTGGCTCGGAATGCTGCTACATGGCGATTCCTCGCGCATATGCACCCTATCACCGGCAGAGTGCGATGTATCTGCCGGTTCTATAGAATGCAGAATACTTCATACACATCAGGACTCATGTCCCCTGCCCGGGAACCGCAAAACGGATGCCATGCATGATCGACGCGTTGTGTCTATCTGGGGAATCGATATTATCAGACTAAAACCTGCCCATTCCTCAAACGGGAAATAACACCTCTCCGATTAATTCTCCACAGAAGAAAAACATCGAGACTTATTGAACCGCTGCATCATTAGTGGTTACTCGATAGTAACGATATTCATCTGTCGCCGGGGCTGACCATGATGTCCCGGAGAATGTTCCGCTCATATCTTCAGTGAAATCGGCGTAAGGATTATTCGAAGAGTACACAGTGTAAAAATCGGCACCCGGCACCGGACTCCATGTCAGAGTAATTATACCATCTTCCCGTAAAATACTGATTTGCGGAGGATTGATGCCTTCAACTGAGAATATATGGGGATCCGGGGCACCGATAAAGGGATGTGTCGCTTCCCTATCCGACTCATCCGCTGCGTGTATATAGTATTCGATTTCAACACCACCCTCTTGACCCGGAATTGAACATGACCAGGTATATCCGTTGATATTGGTCATGGTGATGTGTTGATACATGCCACCATCAATACGATACGCAACATACATGGAATCGTCGATGACATCCTCCCCGCTGTAAGGAACGATCTCGGCTTGAATCAGGTAATTCGCACCTGCAGGTTGGCTTCCATGAATGGGAAGATGTCCTATGTACAGCATACCGCGATCGGCAATCCCCTTTGTCCTGCAGTGCAGAGCATCCGTTGATTCCCAGCTGCCGGTAAACCCGAGGATCTCGTATCCGGGCATGGCCGCTTCATACGACGCGATGGCATCATCATCCCATGATGAACCCGTGATAGGAACAAGCACCTTATCATTGAGTATGAGTGAGTTCGTATACGGTTGATTTGACGGTGTATACACTCGATAGATTTCATACGGGGTGCCATAGGAAGATGTCTGAGCTTCAAAATAATCGACGGTTTCTTCGATTTCGGTATACTGCGCATGAGAACTCGGAACTTCACGAATGAGGATTTTGTCCACGTCGAGAAATTTGCCCCAGCAATCTATATGGTCGATATAGGTGTTATTGGGATCAGGAACCACATGATAGGTTGTCACGCCGAGATAGTCTTCCACCATATCATCGATTTCACCGTGAGTCATGTTCCAATTTTCCGACCACACGAGGGTAGTTGAGGCTGAAATCCCCATTCCGTCGGTCATATAGTTCCCGCCGGTATGTTCCAGATCCATACCGTATAGCGGGATCCCGAGAAACGCGGCCATTTCTATGGGAATATCATCATCGTCCGGTCGCGGTCTATTGTAGGGGAAGTTGACGATCCCCACCTGATGTGATCCATCTACAACGTACCAGGGACCATAATCTCTGGTCCAGTATGAATTCGTCGACGCGTGCAGAAAGTTGCAGTTATCTATATTCACACTATTCGAAGTATATATGTTGCGGACCGTATTCTCCTGGCTTTGACCACTTACTATGGTGGTAACAATAACATCCTCCGCCATCTCCGCTATAATGCTTGTGGATATCCCAAAATAATATCGTATGAGTACGCCCTCCATAGGTTCAAACTCCGCGATATTTCGAATCGGACCCACGGGAGGATCCGTTGGGTAGAAATTCTTTCCGATTTCGTCTAATCTTATGAGTTCCTCAGGTGTCAGCCAGTGAGGAAGTGAATGTGGATTTTCTTCCATCCATGCCCGCGTTCGCTCTTCGAGACCCGTATCGGAAGCAGAAGCAGCGATAGAGAACAGTAACGAAATAATAATGAATGAATATGTTCGGAGGTTGAAAGTCATCGGTCGCTATCTCCGGAATATAGGTTGGGACATATCGTATTACGATCGGGTCAATGTAGTGTTTCCATGGAACTCACGTAAAGACGAATTATCCTGTTATTACACACCGATTTCACACTTCGGTATCCCCGAAGAGGAAATCTTGTCTCATATCATGGCGTTACAGAAGCTCTTCTTTGCAGCTTTTCTGCGGCGAATTCGAATTCTCCGACGTGGTTGGAGAGTCCTGATGAGTCACATGGACAGTAGGCCTTTACACAATAAAATACGTCACGTCTTGAATCATGTAAGCCGGTGGAATCGGAGAAACCAAGACCATCCGTGATACAGATACGGCCTGGCGCGTGATCAGATCCGAATAATCCCCTGAAAACACCATAATGGCTTGCCGTATTCACCGGATTCCAGGAGAAGCGAAAAATCCCGTTTTCAATATCTGTGTTCGAAAGTTCGATGACTGGTGCTTCAGGCAGTCCGATATCCATGACATGTATACGCATTGAGAGTGTTGAATCACCCGGTCCGAATTGACCTGTATCCCCAAACCATTCAAAATCTTCCTGCTTTATACCGAAAGATTCCGTAAAAAGCGAGTCATGACAGACGTAGGGCGCTCTGATTTCAAAGTGAACCGTCGTTGCCTGATGTGGAAGAACCGCCTGTTCCATACCCTTGATCGTCGAAGAATCGATCCAACCGGGTGAAGCGAACAGACTGGAGCGCCCGCGCGGAACCGTCGTCCGGATCATGGTTTCACCGTTCCAACTGCAGGAACCGATATTTTTCAAACGAAGGAGACATGTGGCTACATCCCCCTCGGAAATCTCGGCAGGATAATCGAGGGAAAGAATCTCCGCTCCGTAGCCGTCATGCGGACCACCGGCGATCAATTCAATCTGATCGCCGGCACATCCGGAATAAATCCATCCCGTGGGATCATCGGGAACATTCGCGATATAGATACCATACCAACCCGAGTCCTCGGCAAATACCGCGTACCGTTGTCCCGGACTGACGGTAGTAACGTATGAATTTCCAATGCCAGGACCCGAGTAGGCATTCAGTGTTTCTCCCACGAGTGTCAGAATCGCACCATCCTGATATCCCGTCAGAAAACCCGTTCCGGCTTCTTCCCCGCCAAAACACCAGCCGCCATACGTGCCCGTTCCGGTGGGTATGTGGAAGTGATACCAGCCATTATGATATGCTGTACTGACGAATTTCATCGCGTGGTGAATAGTCGTTATCTGATCCTCCTCGAATGAAGGACCGCGCCGCACAGCAATCTCCTCCCCTACATTCCTTGTTGCTATGACAAATGGATCCCGCGCGAAAGTATCCATAATAAAATTGAAACGGATCGGCGTATATCCAACTAAAGTCGTGTGCTTACACAGGTGATAGCAGACACGCCATTCACCTCCCGCCTCCACGGTAAGGATCATTCCTGACGGCAAATCTTCGGCAACAAGACGTATATGGTGATGTGGCTTGTTCAATGCATCTCCCCGTTGGAGAGACGAATATGAAGGCAGTTCATGGCTGATTTCATGCATGGTGGCTGTGAAATACTTCTCGTCCATACCCCAGCAACGACTCACGAATCCGGAACAATCGACTCCGATGCAATATTCATCGGAATGTCCCATTGATTCAAGGTAGTCATCGCCACATTTCTTCCCTTGAACGACTCCCGCGGCAAAGTCATCGATACTGGTAAAACCGCCCCATTTATAGGGTACATTCATGAGTTTTCCGGGGCGAACCCACGCAGGAGTTCGCACATATGTCCCGTCTGGCATACGCTCTATTCCCTCCGTAACATTCTCATCGGTTGCTGCCCATTTGATATCAACATACTTGCGGGCCATGCAGAGGACCGAATCCCTGGAGATAGGATGAAAACGACACGTGTTCTGATCATCCGTTTCCGCGGGATTCCGCGGTACATACCAATTGAAGTGATATGGCTCGGATGTTAGTTCCGGCAACACCGATTTCTCTCGTAATACGCGTTCTAGATCGGCAGAATAGAGTAATAAACCCGCAGGGTCTGATATAAATACATAAACCTTGGAATCAAAAAGTTTGATTCTGCGATGGAAGTTCGTGTAGTAGACAAAGGGAAGATCGATAGTATGGAGAATGTTACCCTGGTGGGTTATAAAAACGATCGATTCTTCCGCCATTAACGGTACGTGAGAAACTATTCGTTCGATCACGATACATAGAACGGAATCCGTTGAACCGACGTATTCGATGGAAGCGATTTCAAATGGATACTCAACATGTACTGAGTGATTTCCGGGACTCGTCAGGGAAAATGATTGTATTCCGGTCTTTTCTGTATTGGGAATCCGCAAAACATCAGTCGATGGTGTTAAGAGAAGATGTTCTTCCATTTTATTAATCGAGAACTGTCTTCCCCGCTCATCAATAAGAAATAAATCCACACCATGAATAAACATTCTATCAACAGCTCTGATTGGCAAAGAGTGAGAAGTACTCACCTTGCGTCGCGTGTCACAATCCAACAAATGAAGCGAATGACCATCCCAGAGAACTATAGACGTATCGTGAACGATGAAGGTGCGGCAATTCTCAGGTATTGGATATCGATCTATTTCACCAGGATTATCCATGGCATAGAGAACAAGAGAACTATTTACAGTATCGAGAAGGTAGAGATGAGATCTCTCCGGTGCTGAGGTCCCTCTATCGATAATTGCGAAATCAGAGGGTCCGAAATTGCCTGCCGGGTGCCATCGAATACCAACTTCACCCTCATCGAATCCCCACGGAATTGTCAGTTTCTTTTCGAAGGCACAGCTGTCAGAAAAGCAGGGCATACCTCCAACGGTAACCATCAATACGTGGTACAGAAACACACGTCGAAACCATTGATTCATGTGACAGTAACCTGCTACTAGAACCTGAATGACCCGCGAAGGCACCCAGATCTATCGAAAACATGCCTACTAGAAACTAACCTACAGTGGTTCAAATCATATGGAATTCGATCACAACGAATTGTATGTAATTTCCGCAAATCCATAATCTATCACCATGTGATTAAACAATTTCATGCCCATAATGTATTGTATGATAGAGTCAAAATGAAGCCACTTCTGCGACGTGATATGTGATCCGTGATCTACTGGCAGGTAACGGAATGTCTGACAGGAACGTGAAACCTGGAGTATTCTTATTTACTTGGGTGGACGGCACCCGGACCGCACTGGTTACAACCCGAGAATCTTGGCGCACCGCTGAATTCTCCGTATCTCGAGATCGATCCCTGTATTTCGGCCGACGGGCAGAAACTCTTCACCCGATCTCCAGGGAGCTGGAAAAATGTCGATATCTGGATGAGCGGATGGATGCCGGGCGGAGGTTGGGGCGAACCGATCAACCTCGGTTACCCGGTAAACTCGGAAACAGGGGATCAGCATCCTTCATTATCATTCGCTGACAAGTCGCTATACTTCAATGCATCTCGACCCGGAGGATGTCGTTATACGTCTACAGCCATATCATTCCGTCAGATGGCGGATCTCTCTAGAAACATCAGTCGTTTGCCTCGATAGCACAAGCATTTCGGTGTTTTTGTGACGAAACGCGGTGAGAAATGCGGGTTGCTAGTTTGGCGATTCGGTGTCATCGCATAATACCATCGATATTTGTGAACTGTAACAAATACACACACCATCAGAGACCAGCATACAGATACAATTGCATATCACCATGCTCCACCTCCTGATCTCTTGATGATGTAGATTCGCCATACTCCAATAATCAGTCCATATCTCCTGCACCACATGGTTATGAAATACTACCGCTCAAGCCCGGATATTGCAATTATGCAAGTTTTCTACTTCTTTAAAATCATATGATCCATCAATTCAAATTCGCGAATGGAGTATGCATGCCGACGAGAGTAATCATTCATGTTGATCTGGATGCGTTTTTCTGTGCGGTTGAGGAACAACGCAATCCCGCTCTCCGTGGAACCCCATTTGCCGTTGGAGGAAGTCCCGAGGGTCGGGGCGTCGTTTCCTCGTGCTCCTATCCCGCACGGTTACGCGGAGTTCATTCCGCGATGCCCATGAGTCAGGCGTTGCGTTTATGTCCCGATCTTACTGTTGTTTCAGGACATTATGCCGCATATGAAGAACGGTCTTCACAGGTCATGGAACTCCTTCTTCGCTACACTCCCCTGGTTGAACAGATATCCATAGACGAAGCATTCCTCGATGTGAGTCATTACCGAATCGAGACACGAATGCTCGCCGAGCAAATTAAGAATGAGATCCGCAATGAGCTGGCATTGCCCTGCTCATTGGGCGTTGCATCAAATAAACTGGTAGCAAAAATAGCTACCGATGTCGGGAAAGCATCGAACAGGACCGGCGCTTATCCGACCGCCACTACAATCGTCGCTCCCGGAGACGAAGCGGTATTCCTATCGAAGCTCCCCATTCGGAGTCTGTGGGGAATCGGTCCCAAGACTGCTGAAATTCTGGAATCCAGGGGAATCCGGACCATCGGTGAGATAGCCGAGCGATCAGAGGAAGATCTTGAAAAGCGGTTCGGAAAAACGGGTAGGGATCTCGTCTTGCGTGCACGAGGAATAGACAGTCGGCCCGTTATCTGTTCACATCGAGCCAAGTCAATCAGTCAGGAATTAACGTTTTCAAGGGATCAAAACGATTTAATGATACTTCGCGGCACGCTGAGAGATCTGTCCGACCAGGTGGGAAGACGACTGCGGAAATCAAACTATACCGGAACAACTGTTCGTCTGAAGCTTCGGTGGCCTGATTTTAGAACGATCTCACGACAGAGAAAACTACAAATTCCAACTGATAGTGATGATATAATATTCTCGGAAGCTGTACGGTTGTTTCAGAGCGTTTGGACGACGGGCAGATCCGTCCGGCTCATCGGCGTAGGAATCAGTGGTCTCCTGCATGAAACGGAACAATTAACGCTCTGGGATCCATCTTCAAAACGAGATGTGCAGGTACAACAGACTCTTGATGACGTACGCGACAGATTCGGCGAGAGAGCCATTTATAGGGGTATCGGTCACAGACGAGGGAATCTCCCCATGGGCCGATCTCTGTTGGGATCATCAACTCCAGACGCGGAATAACGGTTATTCGGCTGATCATGAAATATTTTCCGGGTAAACAGGCGGATATCGATGGTCATTCCAATTGATCAGGATTGTGACAAATCGAGAAATTCTCAATCGTTGAGTCCGTAGTCCGCATATCGACATTCCATGGTTGATGTTTCTATCGGCACTATTCTAACATTAGAATAGTGCCTGCAAACGTCTATCCTGGAGAGTAGCAGTCTCTCGAGAAAATGTGGTACATTTGCATCGGCATGTACTCTGAGGAT
>Ga0180434_10006251_pt1 | contig 13750 bp, 13 predicted proteins | sample SS_ome_7_FD_132453 | JGI IMG/M metagenome (GOLD analysis project Ga0180434, IMG submission 132453) | Hypersaline lake sediment archaeal communities from the Salton Sea, California, USA - SS_1_D_2 metaG | ecosystem: Environmental > Aquatic > Non-marine Saline and Alkaline > Hypersaline >... | reverse complement strand
CGCTGGGAGGACAGACAGCTCGTGCATCAGCGACAAGCATATCTCCTGTCGGCGGTGCTCGGACTGGCCTTGACCGGGGGGCTCATCTGGGTGCTGGCGAGGTGGCTGGCACGAAGAGAAGAGGTCGATGCTTCCTAGCTGGGTGGCGGAGGGCGCTCTCCCGAAGCAGCCCCCTCGCGGCCGGAGCACCGGTTTCGTCGAGAGAATGCTGGCTCACAGCGCGCGCTTCGTGGAGCAGGCGGTCTTCGCCGAGCAGGTGGCGCGCCGGCCGGGTTTCCTTCAGCAGACCGACGCGCGGACGAAGCTGATCTCCGTGGTAGGGCTGACGGTGGCCGCCGCCTTCCTCCATCACCTTCCCCCGCTCTGGCTCGTGGGAGCCTTCGCCCTGGCCGCTGCGACCCTCTCCCGAGTGCGGGTAGGGGAGTTGTTCAACCGGGCCTGGTGGGTCCTGCCCGGGACGTTCGTGCTCGTGGCAGCGCCGGCGATCTTCAACGTGATCACGCCGGGCGCACCTGTCCTGACACTGCTGCACTTCGGTGAAGGGGCGCGTCTGGGGCCGGTTCGGCTGCCGGCTGACCTGACGGTGACGCGGCAGGGCGTGGCCTCGGCGGGCCTGGTGGTGACGCGCATCTGGGTGGGCGTGCTGCTGGCGGTGACGCTCACCCTGACGACCCGCTGGCAGGATCTCCTCAAGGCGGCGGGCACGAGCGTTGCGGCGCCTTTCGTGCTGATTCTGGCGATGATGTACCGCTATGTCTTCGTCCTCCTACGGGTGGTGGACGAAATGCACCTGGCGAAGCGGGCTCGGACGATCTCTCCCGGCTCCTTGGCGGTGGAGCGCAGGTGGGTCGGGAGCCGAGTGGGCGCCCTCTTTGTGCGCTCCCGTCGGCTGACAGAGCAGGTATACGCGGCGATGCTGGCGCGGGGGTATTCGGGTGAGCCAAAGGCGCTGGCCCGCTTCCATTTCGGGTGGCGCGAGGCGGCCTGGGCCTTGTTGTGTGTGGGTATCATGGCCGTGGCGCTGCTGGGAGACCGGGTCGTTCTGGCGGGGCTGAGATGGTGAGTGAGGTCTTCCGGCTGCACGATGTCGTCTATGGATATCCCGATGGGCGAGCCGGGTTGTCCGGCGTCTCTCTGACGGTTCGCCAGCGAGAGAGTCTCGTCGTCCTGGGCGCGAACGCATCCGGGAAGACGACGCTGCTGCAACTGCTGGCGGGATTAGCTTTCCCCGCCTCGGGAAGGGTGGAGGCCTTCGGCGAGCCGCTCACCGAGGCGGTGCTCCGGGAGGGTCCATTCGCCCGCAGCTTCCGGCAGCGGGTGGGCGTGCTCTTCCAAGACACGGAGGCAATGCTCTTCAACCCGACCGTGTACGATGAGATCGCCTTCGGGCCCCTCCAGCTCGATCTGCCGGAAGAGGAGGTGCGGCGCCGGGTCGACGAGATGGCCGCCCTCTTCGGGCTGGTCCCGGTGATGCAGCAGCCGCCCCACCAGCTCAGCGGGGGTGAGCGGAAGAAGGTGGCGCTGGCGGCGATCTTGGCCGCCTCGCCCGAGGTGCTGCTGCTGGACGAGCCGACGTCCGGGCTGGACCCGAGATCTCAGCGCTGGTTTGTGGAGCTTGCCGGGGAGCTGCGGGCAATGGGAAAGACGCTGGTCACGACCACGCACGATCTGCATGTCGCCGACGAGATCGGCGACCGGGTCGTGGTGTTGGACGAGCAGCACCGCGCGGCCGCGGACGGCCGGCCGCGCGATATCCTCACCGACCTCGATCTGCTGCTCTCGGTGAACCTCGTCCACGAGCACGCGCACGTGCACGATGGGATCATCCACGTGCATCCACATTCACACGTGCACGAGCATCCGCACGAATGAGGGTCTCGGGGCGCCGTTCCCGGAACGCCGTAACGACCAGCGGACGGCTGGCGGCCGCAGTTCAGGCCTGCGAGAGACGCGAGTTCGAGCGGAAACGCAGGAAACGCGCGGCCCGCTGCGAAAACCAGGAAACGGAACGGTTAATGTCGGGCCGGGCATCCGGCGAAGGCATCTTCGAGGGAGAGCGAGAGATGAGAACTGCCTGTGTGCTGATTCCGGTGATCCTGCTCGTGCTGGTGCTGGTGAGCGGCTGTGGCCGCAAAGAGACCTACTCGACGCCGGAGGGCACGGTGACTTTGGAGCGGCGCGGCGACACGACCGAGGTCACGGTGGACAGCGAAGACGGCACGCTGAAGATGAAAGGCGATGAGTCGAAGATGACGGTCACGACGGAAAAGGGCACGGCCGTTGTCGAGATCAGCCCCGAGATCTCGGAAGAGGACATCGGCATTCCGATCTACCCTGGAGCGAAGGTCGAGCAGACAGTGAAACGGACCGATGCGGAAGAGCAGCAGGACTTCGCACAGGTTCACTTGAGCACGACCGATTCCTTCGATAAAGTGAAGGCCTTCTACCAGGAGAAGCTGCCCAAGGCGACTGTGGCCGGCAATGTCGAGACTCCCGACGTGAAGATGCTCCAGATGACGTGGAAGGTTGAGGGCGAGCAGAAAATGATCATGGTGTCCCGGGACAAGTCCGACGCGGTGACGAGGATCGTCCTGCACCGGATGGTGGAGGAGTGAGCGCGTCCTGGGGCGCGGTCTGGTCTATAATAGCCGTGAAAGATATGTGATCGTGCTAGACGGGGAGCTAGCGGTGCCCTGTACCCGCAATCCGCTATAGCGGGGTCGAATTCCCGCCCGAGGCCGCGTTGCTCTGGGTCTGGCGGGCGTAAGTGGTGCTGACGGTCGGGCCCTGCGCGACGTGTCTCTTGTGAACCCGGTCAGGTCCGGAAGGAAGCAGCCGTAAGCAAGCAGACGCGAGTGCCGCAGAACGTCCGACCCGAGCCGGCTGCGCCCATGCCGCCGGGGCGATTCGTTCGACGGCGGGTGCACGATCACTTGAATGCAGGGCAGAAGCGTCGTCGGAGGCGCTTCTGCCCTATACACTTCCTGTGGGCGTGAGCGGATGCGAGAGGACTCGCTGGCGCTCCGCCGAATTCTGAGGTGATCGGGGGCAGCCACGTGCCGTATCTCTCCCTCTACCGAAAATACCGGCCCCGCAGCTTCGCCGAGATCGTCGGCCAGCGCCACGTGACCCAGACGCTGGCAAACGCCATCAAGGCGAACCGGATCGCTCACGCCTACCTCTTCTGCGGCCCGCGGGGAACCGGCAAGACCACGAGCGCCCTGGTGCTGGCGATGGCTCTCAACTGCGAGAAGGGGCCGACGGCGGAGCCGTGCCGGGAGTGCGAGGGCTGCCGGCGGATCATCGCGGGGAATGCCCTCGATGTGATCGAAATCGACGCCGCCTCGAACCGGGGCATCGATGAGATTCGCGAGCTGCGGGAGCGGGTGGGGCTTGCACCGGCCGGCGGCCGAATGAAGGTCTACATCATCGACGAAGTCCACATGCTCACGGGCGAGGCCTTCAACGCCTTCCTCAAGACCCTGGAGGAGCCGCCGCCGCACGTCGTTTTCATCCTGGCGACGACGGAGCCGCACCGCGTGCTCCCGACAATCCTCTCGCGATGCCAGCGCTTCGACTTCCACCGGCTGGGGCTGAGCGACCTCGAAGGCGTAATACGAGACATCGCCGCCAAGGAGAAGCTGAAGGTAGACGACAAGGCGGTGACCATGCTCGCCCACGCCGGCGATGGCTCCATGCGGGACGCGCTCACGCTTTTCGATCAGGCTATCGCCTATGCCGAAGACGAGGTCACTCCCGGGGTCGTCACCGAGATCCTGGGGGGGATCGACTTCGATCTTCTCGCCGATCTCGCCGACATTCTCATCCGCGGCAGCATGACGGATGCTTTCGCCTTCGTCGAGCGGGTCGTGTCCGAGGGGAAGGACCTGCGCCAGATGGTGAGCGGCCTGATCGGCCACTACCGCGACCTCCTGCTCCTGAGCGTGGACCGGCGGGGACGAGAGGCGATCGCGCTGCCGGAGGAATCAGCCGAGCGGGTGGTGGAGCAGGCGAAGTCGCTGACCTCGGCCCAGATCCTTCGCGCCCTGGAAGTGCTGGCGGAAACCGACCGAGAGCTTCGCTTCACCAGCCAGCCGCGGCTGCTGCTTGAGCTTGCGATGGCGCGCATCTGTGGCGGGGCGGAGACGGCGGCGGTGGAGCCGGCTCAGCGCAGGGAGCGGAGAGCCGCAGCCCCGGCTGCGCCTGCACGCCCCGCCGAGCCGGAAGAGGCGGAGGAGCCGGCCCAGCGCAGGGAGCGGAGAGCTGCAGCCCCGGCCGCGCCGACCCCCCCTCCCGAGCCCGAAGAGACGAAGGAGCCGGAGCCGGCGGCAGTGGCGAAGGCCTCGGGCGAGGTGGAGCTGGCCGAGATTCGGCGCCGCTGGGATGAGGTCATCGCCAACCTCAGGAAGCTCCGCAAAACGGCGGAGGCCGCCTTCCTGCGGGAGGCGGTGCCTGTGGCGTTGGAGGACGGTGTGCTCCTGCTCGAGTTCAGCCATCTCTTTCACCACGACCAGATGACGGAGAAGAGACGCGAGCTGACGGCCGAAGCCGTCGCCGGAGTCTTCGGAGTGGAGGTCGTCATCAAGTGTCGCATGGCGTCCGGCGCTGAGCGCGAGAGTCCGGAAGAGGAGACCTCCGAGAAGAAGAAGCCCCGGAGCAAGCTGGACGACGTGTTGTCGATCTTCCCCGGCAGCGAACTGGAGAACTGAGGATGCCGACGTTCGCCTCGAACGCATCTCTAATGGGTTTCGCCGAACCATGTAATGGCCAACCCCAGCCAGCAACGCTCTGATCGTGCGCACGGGCCGTGCGATCCTTACTTCGACATGCGAACATCTATAGGAGGACGAGGAGAATGAGAGTACCCGGAGGAGGCGGGCTCGAGAAGCAGTTGATGCGCCAGATGGAGAAGCTGCAGCGGGACATGGGTGCGGCGCAGGAGGAGCTGGGGCAGCTCCGGGTGGAGGCGAGCGCGGGCGGGGGCGCGGTCACCGCGGTCGCCAATGGCCAAGGCGAGCTGATCGAGCTTCGGATATCGCCCGAGGCGGTGGACCCCGAGGACGTGGAGATGCTCCAGGACCTGGTGCTTGCAGCCGTGCGCGAGGCGCTGGAGAAGGGGCGGAAGGCCCAGGAGGAGAAGATGGGAGGCATCACGGGGGGCCTGGGGATTCCCGGGCTGTAGCTGACGTTTCGCGTTTCCGGCGGGAGCCCGTGTGGTTGAGGACGCATGCGCGCCTATCCCAGATCGCTTACCCGGCTGATAGATGAATTCGAGAAGCTCCCCGGCGTTGGGCCCAAGACGGCTCAGCGGCTGGCGCTTCATGTATTGCATGCGAGCGACGCGGACGCTTCGGCGCTCACCGAGGCCGTTCGCGAAGTCAAGGAGAGCATCCATGACTGCCCCGTGTGCTTCAGCTATACCGACGCCGACATGTGTCCGCTGTGCGCAGATGGGAGCCGGGATGACGGCCTTCTCTGCGTCGTCAGCGATCCCCGCGACTTGCTGGCAATGGAGCGGGCCGGCGGCTTCCGGGGTCGCTATTATGTCCTGGGAGGTCTCATCTCGCCGATGGACGGAGTGGGGCCGGAATCCCTCAGGATCCCAGAACTTGTCGAGCGGGTGAAGCTGGGTACCATACGAGAGGTCATCCTCGCCACCAATCCGACGGTTGAGGGAGATGCGACGGCGATGCATATTGCGGGCATGCTCAAGCCGCTCGGCGTCCGCACCACCCGGATCGCCCTCGGGCTGCCGGTGGGTGGGGATCTGGACTATGCGGATGACGTCACGATCGCCCGCGCGGTAGAGGGGCGAACGGAGATGTAGCGTAAGACGCTTTGCGCCGCCGAGGCGATGCGGCGACCCGCGGCTGTGAACCTTTCGCCCGTGGGCAGTGTCTAAGAGGCGGAAGTGCGTGTTCCCTCCGGTCCCTCTTTCCCGAGAGAACTCCGATGGAGGTCGCAATGATTCATCGATGGCTATGGCGGAACTTAGCCGTTCTTGCTTTCAGCATGGTCGTGCTCGCGGTCGCCCCAGGGCATAGAGGGTGTTTGGGCATTGGCTATGCGGCCGCGGAGGCCGAGCCGAATGGGGAGGAAGGGGCCGAGGCAGAGGAGGCAGGAGCCGACAAGGGCAAGTCGGCGGCCGAGCCCGAAATCGCCGTGAAGGCATCGGGTGTGACCGTGCATGCCGTCGATGTGTATGCCCACCTGCTCTTCACGCGGCTGGCGGCGAAGGCCGGGCTCCAGGTCGTGGTGGACGACGCCATCAAGGACCGCAAGGTGACGGTGCACCTGACCGGCAAGTCGCCGCAAGAGGTGCTGAGCTACATCGTATCCGCCTACGGGCTCTCTACCGGCGAAGTTAACGGCGTGCACATGATCAGCGAGGGGATTCCGCGCAAGCCCTCCTCCTATCTGCTGAGCGACATCAAGTCGATCCCGACGCAGTACGTGCAGGCGAGCAACGCTAAGAGCCTGCTTCCCGTGTTTCTCCAGGACCACGTGAAGGTCAACTACGAGCAGAACGCGGTCGTTCTGTCGGCGCCCACCGACGTGCTCGATAAGTTCGAGCAGGACATCCAGCAGTTCGACGTGCCGGCGGCGCAGATCATGCTGGAGATCCTGGTGGTCGAGTTCACGGATTGGGACACGGCCTCGTACGATCTCGGAATACGGTGGCAGTCGGCAGGGCGGGGAGCGGAATGGGGCACGTTGAGCCTGCCTGCTCTCGAGGGCGGCGAGCCGACGCGGGGCCTCGGAGAGATCGTCCTTCGCGGCATCGCAGACTTGCCGAACGAGTTCCGCGCGAGCCTGGAGGCGTTGGAGACGGCGCGCCGGGCGAAGGTCCGGGCCTCGCCGCGGATCGCGACGGTGAGCGGGCGCTGGGCGAGCTTCTTCGTAGGGATCGAACGCTACCTGCGCCAGCCCATCGAGACCGGGGGCGGGGAGACCACGAACTTCATCGACGCCGGTGTGAGGTTGAACATCGCCCCCTGGACCGGCGACGGTGAGGAGATCATCTGCGAGATTCATCCGGAGGTATCGACCCTATCGGCGCTGGACCCGGTGACGGGACTGCCGGAGAAGATCACGCGCACGGCCGATACGATGGTGCGGGTGAAGAATGGTCAGACGATCGTGATCGGCGGGCTGAGGCAGGAAGAGGAGCGGCGGATTCGGACGAAGGTGCCATTCCTGGGCGACATCCCTCTGCTCGGAGCGCTGTTCCGGTCGAGCGCCACCTCCGTCAACCGCACCGACTTGGTCATCTTCGTGACGCCCCGGGTCCTCTCCCGCACGGGCCATCTTCCTCCGGACGAGGAGCAGAGTCTCCACGAGCGTTTCCTGGATGAGCAGGAGCCGTAGCCTATGGCCTCCCTCCGCCATAGCTGTCTCGCTGCGATCCTCGTGTTGCTGGCCTGCGCCCCGGCCGCGGCCCAGCGCGGGGAGACCTACTGCAACGTGACCCAGATCAGCGCGAGGCAGCTCAGCAACGGGGCCCAGATCACCATCCAGGCCGACGGCAAGATGGAGTGGTGGATCGACTGGGATGAAGTCATCGCGACCGGTGGGGGCTACTGGGAGGAGTATGAGTGGGGATGGGACATCGAGTTCACGGAGAGGTTCACGCGGCTGCCGATCTTCATCCACAACGCCCGGTCGAAGCTCGGCGCCGGCTTCGTGCCCATCGGGAAGTACCCGGTGAGCCACGCGGAGATCTCGATCCCGGAGTGGGCCCACGAAGGCATCGGCATGGAGGTCGACCTCGTGAACTACTTGGGGCTTGTCGCGGGCGAAGGGCAGGATCGACACTGGCGTTACAACTTCAACACGACCTCGAGCGAGGACGGAAGCACGATCATCGTGAGCTGGCAGTCGGATCGATTCCCGCCGCCGCCGCCGCCCGAGACCCCGAAGGACCTACAGGCCGAGCTGTCCGTCTCAGCCCACGACGGCACGGTCTCGATCCACGCGGTGAACGCCAAGATTCAGGATGTCCTCGCGCGCATCTCCACCGAGACAGGCTACCCCATCACGACGCCGGCGCAAGACGATGTGCGCGTCAGCCTCGAGCTCCACGATGTGTCTCCCAGCGATGCCCTCCAGCTCGTCGCAACGGGGAGCGGGTTCTGCGCCATGGTCTGCCCCGAAGGCGGCTGGATCGTGGCCGAGTCTCGCTCCGCCGCGGGCGGCTACGAGGCCGCCACCACGCGCGTGATTCCGCTTCAGCATCTCAAAGCGTCCCGGGCATTGGATCTCGTGCCCACCTTCCTGCTCGATTACCTTCGGGCGGACGAGGAAGCGAACGCGATCATCGCCAACGCGCCGGCGTGGATGCTCGGCCGAATCGAGGAGGATCTGGCGAAGCTCGACTCGGCGCCTCCAGAGGTGACGGTGGAGGTGGTCGCGGTGGAATGCGAGTCGACCGACGCGCTGCTTCGCGATCTTCAGATCGGGCGGTATCTCAGTGACTTCTCGGTCGCGGCGGATATGCTTGCAGGAAGCCTCGAGCTGCTGTGGCTCGAGGGGCTCCCACGGGGGTGGGAGGCCGTCCTCAATGCCGGCGAGACCCGAGGCAGCACCCGGCTGCGCTCGAAGGCGACCATTCGCGTGGCGAACGGCCGGACGGCGCGAATCTTCGCCGGGCAGAAGCGGTTCGTCATCATCGAGAGGGTGGATGAGGGTCTGACGGCCGAGGTCGAGCCCGTGGAAACCGGCACCTCGCTCGATCTGCAGCCGACGCTGGGGCGAGGGGATGAAGTCGTGCTGCACTTGGACGTGCAGATTCGGAGTCTACGAAGCTCGGGACGGGCGGGCCAGCTTCCCGTCGTGGGAGCGCGGCGGGCCAAGAGTACGGTCCGCGTCCGCGACGGCGAGACGATCGCCATTGCGGGCCTGGTGGAGAACTCGGAGACGCACCGGCGGAGTGTCGTGCCCGTCCTCGGGTGGCTGCCCTTCATAGGCACCGCCTTTCAGACCCGGAGCGTCACCCGCGCAGAGACGGAGCTGGCGATCTTCGTCACGCCGCATATCGTTCGCACCGATGTCGCCGACAAAGGAGAACGCGCACATGGTTAGATGCCCTCGCAGTCTCATCTGGACGATCGCGGCCGCGCTCGCGGCGCTGACGTTCTGCGCGCCAATAGCGCACGCCTTGGTCTACTGCAATATTACCGATATCGAAACGAAGCAGCTCAGCAATGGGGTGCAGATTATCGTAAAGGCGGACGGCCTTCTGAACCGGAGGTGGCGGGACTACGACAGGAAAGCCGGACGCTACCAGCTTGAGTTCAACAACGCCCGGAACAGGATGGGGGAGACGTTCATCGATGTGAGCATGTTCCCGGTCAGCTACATCCAGCTGGAGGTGCCCCAGGGAGCGGAGGAGGGCATCGGAGTCCTCATGACCATCTCGACGTACGAGCCCTCGCCAGTCAGCGTCTCCCGCAGCGACGATCGCCAGAGTGTCATCATTATGGTGAGCAGCAGCCGGACGCTGGATGGCAGCGGCGCCGCCAAGGTCGACAAGACGGAGAAGGGGGAGGAGCTCTCTGTCGAGCACGAGGCGGGGCGGGTCTCGGTCCGTGCGGTAAACGTTGATATTCAGCGGTTGCTCGGAGAGATCGCGGCGAAGACGGGGGTGAACCTGGCCGTAGACGACGCGGTCAGAGCGAAGGTCAGTCTCGACCTACGGGACCAGACTCCCGATGGCTTGCTCCGGATGATCGCCAGCGCCTACGGCCTGGCGCTGAGCGAGGTCGAGGGCGTCTACATGTTCAGCCAGGGAGTGCCCCAGGATCTGGCCGCCTACCGATTGAGTGGAACTGCCTCGTTCCCCCTGCGGTACACGCGGGCCCAAGCCGCCTCCGGGCTGCTCCCGACCTTCCTCTACAGCTACCTCCACGTCAACGAGGAGCAGAACGCAGTCGTGGTGACGGCGCCGCAGCAGATGCTGGACAAGATCCGAGACGACCTCGCCGCGGTGGACGTGGCCCCGCCGCAGATTCTGATCGAGGCGATTGCAGTCGAGTTCACGAACGCGGCCGATCTCGATGCCGTGATTCAGACGGCTCGCGGCGACCTGACTGGTCGGACGACCGGATACGAGGACGACGAGGGAAACGTCTACTACGGCGACCCCGAGCTGTGGATGGAGACGGATTCGAGATCGGGTCGGCTCAGCTACTCGAATGTGGGGGATCTCCCGTATGATTTCGAGGCCCGTCTGCGCTCGCTGGAGACGGAGCAGCGGGCGAAGATCCGGGCGGCGCCGCGCATGGCGGTCATGAACGGGCACCAGGCCAACATCTTCATCGGGGTGCGGCGATTCATCACCGTCGAGTATATCACCTACGGTCAGACGACGGAGAAGATTCAGGGAGTGGACGTCGGCGTGAAGCTTCGCGTGACGCCGTTGACCGGCGGCGGCGGGGAGATCACACTGGAGATCGAACGCGACGGAACGGAGGTCAGCAACATCTCGGAGCTTGACCCCGAGACGGGCCTGCCTGTTCTCAGCACCCGGCAGACCGGGACGACGGTGAGGGTGAAAGACGGCGAAACGGTGATGATCGGAGGGCTGAGCCAGCGCCAGATAGAGGAGCGCTCGACGAAGATACCGATCCTCGGCGACCTGCCGCTGATCGGCGGGCTGTTCCGCAGCCGGGCGAAGACGGCCGTCAACTCCGAGCTCGTCGTGTTCATCACCCCGCACATCCTCACGCCCGAAGGGCGGCTCGCTGATGGGATGGAGGAGCGGCGGATCAGAGAGCGATTCCTGCGCCCGGAAGCGTCTCCGCAATAGGACAGAAAAAGCAGCAGGCGGCGAACCGCCTGCTGCTCACTTCACTGCGGCTAACCCCTGCTTCGGCGCGTGCTTAGCTTCCGCCCCGCTGCGCGCGCTTCGCCTGCTGCACTAACTGGCGGACTCGCTGTCCGCCTTTGCGCCCGATCTTCTCGTAGAACTTCGGGCCGTGCCGCTTCTTGGTGGTCTCGCCACCCTTCCGGCCGATCGCCTCGTAGAACTCAGGGCCGTGTCGTGCTTTCGTCGCGCGGCCCCCTTTGCGACCAGCCTCGCGAACAGTCATGGCTCCCTTGTCTGGCATTCGTTACTCACCTCCCGCTGCCGGTTTTCTTATACCAGGAACTTCGTCGATCGCCGGTCCGAAGAGCCGTGCCCCTCTCACGGTAGGCCAAACGACCCCGAGCCCCGGATTCGCCACTCGACCATTATACCCACTCCTAAACCGTCAAGCAATCTCGTGCAAGGCCTTTTTCCGGAGAATTGTATCCGAATCGACTCAGCCCCCGAAAACACCCTCAGGAGTCACCACAGCGTCCTTGAAGTTGGCCGATTCCGGCACCGTGGCTCCCTCCCAGACGACGCTGCGCCACAGTGCCGCCCCGGACTCGATGATCGCCTCATTGCCGATAGACGAACCGCCTCCCAGCATAGCCTTCGCGTGCACCCGACACCGGTCGCCCAGAAGCACCGGCGCCGTCAGGCGTGCGGATTCGTCGATCTGGCAGCCCTCCCCGACCCGGACACCGGGAGCGATCTCGCGACCGGGGACGGGCGTGCACAGTCTGCCTTCGAGCACATCTACCTGGGCTTCGAGATAGCCGCCAACGTTCCCAATGTCGCGCCAGTACCCGGGCAGCTGAAAGCCATAGAAAGGAACCCCGGCCTCGACCATCGCCGGGAAGGCTTCGAACCCGAAATCGTACGAGTGATCGGGTGGAATGAAGTCGAAAACATCGGGCTCGAACAGGTAGATCTGCGTGTTCGCCGTCCGGCCTGGGGCCTTGCCCTTCGGCTTCTCCACGAAACGTTCTATGCGCCCCTCCTCGTCCGTCACGACGATGCCGTACTCCGAAGTCTGCTCGACTTCCACCAGGCCGATGCTGGCGATTGCCCCGGCCCGTCGGTGGGCCGCCAGCAGCGCCGTGAGATCCATCGTCGTCAGGTCGTCGGCGCCGGTGACCAGGAATGTCTCGTCGCCGAAGAACTCCCGGCAACGGCTCACGCCGCCCGCTGACCCCAGCAGCTCCTCTTCGTAGCTGAAAGTGAGGTTGACCCCATACTCCGATCCCGCGCCGAAATGATCGACGATCTCTTCAGGACGGTAGTGAAGGTTGGCGACGACCTCCGTGAACCCGTGTCGCCCCAGGTGCCGCAGGACGTAGCCCATCACGGGGCTATTCGCAATCGGAAGGAGGGGCTTCGGGAGCCAGTCGGTCAGCGGCCGCATCCTCTCTCCGAAACCTGCCGCCAGCACCATGGCTCTCATCCCCGCCATTGCCTCACTGCTTCTCCCCGGAGTCGCCGCGCGCCTCGCCGGGCTTCTCCCCAGCCACCGCGTCGATAGCCTGTGCCAGTTGCTCTTCCAGTATCGGCTTCGCCAGCACCAGCCGGGCGCCCGAGTCGAGAGCTTGCTGGACTCGATGATCGCCGTAGGCGGTCACGATGATGACGTTCGTGGGGGCGCGCTGCATGATCTCCTTCGTCGCCGCGACACCGTCTCGGTCCGGCAGCCCGATGTCCATGAGCACGATGTCCGGCCTGAGCTCGCAGGCGAGCTCTATCCCCGCTTCCGCCGTGCGAGCTGTGCCGACGACGTCGTAGCCGCGTGATTCCAGCTGCAGCTTGAGCGTCATGGAAACGACGAACTCGTCCTCGACGAGCAGCACGCGCACGGCCTTCGCCTCGTCTCCGCCCTGTCGCCTTTCGGTGTCCATGTCTGCCCCGGTCCGCGCTCTGAGATGTGCGCCGCTCTCCCTTCGGTCACTCGAAGCTTCTTCTGGAAGCCATCGCAAGTATCCTCTCAGCCCAATCGCTCAAGCGAGAGCCCCTCTCCCGGCGGCGCGCCTGCCGTTCGACGCCACCGGTTTGCGCACTGATCATAGCGGCCGGCGTCGCGCCCATCGCTATGAGCCGAAACGCGAGCTGACCTCCGCGCCGCAGCACCGCTGAACTTCGCCGCAACGATTGGCGGTCCTGGTGCTCGGCCGACCGGCGAGGGGAGGCGCACTCCAGGCCGGAAGTGTTGCCCGTCCGGGGCGAGCCCCGCGCAGCGAGCGCGCGCCCGGAAGAATGCCGCGATCCCACCGCGAAAAGCCATTTGGCTTGCACAATCTTTTTTGCCTCGCAGCTTGACGAAGCGCCGTAGAGCGGCTACCATTACGTTGGCGAGGAGACACATATGCATAAGTGGGGGCCGCTGTGCGCGATGCTTTGAGCGATCTCCACCCGATGGCCGATTTGCTGATGAGCTGCCCCGGAATGACGAAAGAGCATGTCTACTATCTGGAGCAGCGGGGCTACATTCGTCCCATTAAGCAACGTCACGGCAATATCGAACGCAATCTCTACACCACCGAGCAGCTCGAACTCGTTACGGCCATCTGGGGTTATCGCCAGACGGGTTTCCCTCCCAGGGAGGCCTATCAGCGTGCCCTCCGCGAGCAATCGCGGGGTCAGCTCAGCATGTGGCCCAGCGAAGGCGCGGAGGGGTAGCTGTGCGCGCTCAGGCAGAACAGGCCGGACCGGGGCTCGACCGGGGAGTTGCGTTCCTGGTGTCCGTGGAGGCGGCCGGTCCGGCCGGCCCCCGCTTGATTATCGAGGAGGTGACTTTACGCCTCGGCGCGGAGGAAGTCGAGGTAGGAGTAACGCTCGCACTCGGCCCCCATCGGTTTGCGGGAACGGTCGGCGGCCGGGCCGGGCATGATCGGACGTGGGAACTTGCGG